>ERZ1504879.8-NODE-8-length-54812-cov-4.676188_pt1 | contig 54812 bp, 32 predicted proteins | sample MGYA00575729_ERZ1504879 | MGnify/ENA primary metagenome ERZ1504879 (study PRJEB39906, sample SAMEA3182106) | gut metagenome | biome: human; feature: gut; material: Stool; isolation source: human stools | place: Canada | collected 2013-02-26 ...
GGTTGAGGCGAGCCATTATTATCTGAGAGTTGAGGCCGTTGAAGAGGCTCTGGTGGAACGCTCCCCAGAACTTCTGCGACACCTCAGGGTGCATGTGCATGCCGATGATGATGTCCGTTGCGCGGAACTCCTTGAAGGCGTGGCGTATGCCGTTGGCGATGTTCGCCGCAACGCGCACCTGCGTCTGCATCGTCATATCTGCCGACGCGCTGTACTGCGCCATGCGCTCCAGCAGCTGGCTGCCTTTCTCCAGGTTGCGCTGCATGTCGTCGTCGTCGTACACCACGTTCAGACCCACGAGCTGTGTGGTGTTCTTCGGGTTGCGCATGAGCATCGCGAGGTTAACGAGGCGCTGCGCATACTCGGGGTATTTCAGCGGTATGAGAATCTTCTCCTCAGCCGTGGCCGGCTTGTCGTCGCTCGGCATCTCGCGGTCGCGCAGCGTGATCTGTTGCGCCGCACGCTCTGTCATCATCGTCGAGATGATGCACGTAACGAGAATCATGAGCACCACGCTGTTCAGCATGTCGTCGGTGACGAGCGGCTTGCCCGGCTCCAGCTCCACGCGCATACCGATCATGAGCATGGCGATGGCGCCGGCGGCGTGTGCCGAAGTGAGTCCGAACATCATGTTGCCCGACGACTTCGGCAGTCGGAACATGGAGGCTGCGGTGTATGCGGCTATCGCCTTGCCGAGCGTTCCGAAGCCCGCAATGACGAGCATCGCTATGATGATGGTGCTGCCCTCGAAGAGCAGTCGCACGTTGATGAGCATGCCCACGCCGATGAGGAAGTAGGGTATGAAGAGTGCGTTGCCGATGAACTCGATGCGGTTCATAAGCGGCGACACGTGGGGTATGTAGCGGTTGAGGATGATGCCGGCTACGAAGGCGCCGATGATGCCTTCAAGACCTGCGACTTCGCTCGCCGCCGCACTCATGAAGAGCATCGACATCACGAATATGAACTGCATGACGGCGTCGCTGTAGCGGCGCAGGAACCAGCGCGTGAAGCGCGGAATGAGCAGGAACATCGCGACGCAGTAGCCCACGAACTTGCCCACGAACAGCAGCCAGAACCACACGCTCGTCTCGCCGCCGTACGAGGCGACGATGGCTGTAAGCGCCACGAGCGCCATGAGCAGCGAAATCATCGACGAACCGACCGAGAGCGTCACGCTCGGCTTGCGCTGCAGACCGTAGCGGCCCACTATGGGGTAGGCGATGAGCGTGTTCGACGCCATGAGGCAGCCCAAGAGCAGCGACGCGAACACGGAGTAATGCAGCAGGGATATGCTGGCGAAGTATGTCAGCACGAGCGGCAGCGCGAACGTGAGCAGACCGAATCCGAGGAAGCGGCCCTTGTTGCGTTTCACGCCCTCCATGTCCATCTCCAGCGAGGCGAGGAACATGATGTAGTAGAGTCCGACCTTGCCGAACAGCTCGAACGAGTCGTCGCGCGCAAGGATGTTGAAGCCGTACTTGCCGACTGCTACTCCGGCGAGCACCATGCCAATGATATGCGGGATGCGCAGCTTGCCCATGATGATTGGGGCAAACAGAATGATGAGCATCACCACAAAGAATATCAGGGTGGGGTCGGTTATCGGGAAATAGCTGGCAAGATTGGTCATGAACTGATTGTTTTTTTACCTGCAAAGATAAACAAAAAATCGCTAACAGCTCAATCAGTGTTAATAAAAAAACTCCGCATGCATAGCGCATACGGAGTTTTTTTATGTGTTAATAGCCTACGGTGAGGGTGTTCACGCAAATCATGCGGAAGCTAAAGCCGTCTTCCGATCCGCTATAGTCTTCATAGACGCGCATCTGCTTGCCCTTGAAGCGCACGGTGGTATAGCCCTCCCAGTCGCTGTTGTCGGGATCGTACGGATCCCAAAAGTGCAATGTGCCGCTGGTAGCGTCTGTCCAATCCCATTTTGCCACCTCTGCTGTGTGGTCCATGTAGAAGCAGATGTATGTGTTGTTTGTAGAGAATATTACGCGGTAGCAGAACTCGCTGTCCTCGTCGAGAACATCGTCCTTGTCATAATCCCACTTCTGTGCAGCCGGCGAGAGATCAATATTGTGCGAGACAACACCGTTTGTAATCCACTGCTTGCCGTGTGCTATGTATGCACCGTTGAGATAGTGCCATGTCTCGAAGCTGTTCATTCGCCATGAGCGGCAGAGGCTTCCAGTCCAATCCGTATTCTCTGTTTCTGCATAATTCACGTATACCGTCGACTTCACGCCGTTGCTGTTGGTGTATACCACAGTAGAACTGCCTTCCTGCAGCTTGCGCAGGTCGAGCAATGCGCCGTTGTTGAATCGGTACACGCCCTTCTGCTCGCGTGTGTATGTGCCGTAAGTGTACGAACCGTTGTCGAAGATTATTGTGCCGTCCTCGTTGGCACGTGTAGCCATGCGCTTTGTGCCGCGTTTCTTGAAGACAGAAACCGATCCGTCTGCCTCGCGCTTCGCTTTCACGGTCTTCTGCGGCGCATGGTTGTTGTTTGCTCCGCTCATGAGGTAGTGACCGTCGCCGAAAAGCTCGATAGACGAGAATTCGGGATTGCCTTCTACTGTACTCTGAACCTCGACCTTTATCGCGTCCTCAGCATAAGGCTCATCTTCGAAATTGCCGGGTGTGAACTCTGTGGTAGGCAATGCGCCTGCAGGTATCTTCTCATCGCCATATTCGCCGTTTTCGTCGCTTTCGCAGGCTGTGAAGCCTACCGATGCAAGAGCGATGAGGCAGGCATAAAGAAAGTTTCTTTTCATATATGTTTTCGTTTAGGGTTTTCTATTCTGATTTTTTTTGTTGCTTAGAAGCGGATGGCTACGTATGCGCGGATGCCGCTCTGCTTCAGCGTGAACTTCTCGGTTGAGAAGTAGCTCTCGCTGTCGCCCTCGTCGTAGTCGCTGCCGTTGTCGTAGTCGCCGTCGTTGTTGCCCTCGTCGTCGCCGCCGTCGAAGCTTGCCTGCTTGTACTTAACCTTGCCCCAAAGACCCTCGACACCGAGCGAGATGCACTTGTAAGCCACCGATACGCCGGCTGCCATCATGCAACCGAAACCGTAGGCGAAGGTGTCGTTCTGCAGCACGCCCGTTGCCGTAGGCATCACGTGGAAGTAGGCTGCTGCGATGAGCTTGTTCCAAGGATTAACGCTTACGCTCGGACCAACGTGTACGCTGTAGTCGAACTTGTGCATACCGAGGTTGATGTTGCCAGGAAGTACAGACGGATTGCCGTCGGGCTTGCCGCTGACGATGTCGTCGAAGCCGTCAGAAGCGCGTGTGCCGGTCTGGTCGCTGGTGCCAACATTGTTGAGTTTCAGCTTGGTATAGGTGAAGTCGAAGAAGCCGTAGTCGATACCAATCTTGATGAGTCCGGCGATTGGCTTGGCGTGAAGATAGGCTGTGCGACCCTGCTGTACGAAGAACGATCCGTTGGTCTTCCATGTCATCGCCTCGCCGTCTGTGCGCTCAAGGTTAGGCTGGGTGATACCGAACTTCCAGTATTTCTTGCGCTTCCAAACCTTAGTGTAGTTCTGTTCCTTCTCCAGAGAGTTTACGCGGTTCTCCATCTGTGCGAGCTTCTCGCTCAGAGTGTCTACGGGTTGGGTCAGAACAGAGTCTGACGATGCGCTGTAGGTCTGCACAGACGCTGCTGATGCAGACATGGCAATGGCGGTGAAGGCTGCCATCATTACAGTCTTGATAACTTTTCTCATTGTCTTTTGTATTTTAACTGATTTTTAACTTTGCAGGGACATAACGCCTTTGAAACGTTAGAAAAATACTTAATACTTTTTACTATATGCAAAGTTATGTAAAAGTTAAGAACCGTGCAAACGTTCTCCTTTCAGCGCATTTAGATGAACTTTAGAACAATTTGGAATGTTCTGCAAATATTTGGCGTGTTCTGCAATATCGTTGCACATCATGCAAAAACATAGTATGATGTACACTTATTAATGCAAATTAAAATAATGTTAAAATAAAAGACAACCATTGGAAGATTTTTTCGCATACGCTATATTAATAACAAAAAAGGGTGCAGCAAACTATTGTCTGCTACACCCCCCATAAAGTTTATGGATGTGGAAATTGGTTTAGAATTCAGCACTCTTCGGAGTACGCGGGAACGGAATCACGTCGCGGATGTTCTGCATACCTGTTACGAAGAGTATGAGGCGCTCGAAGCCGAGGCCGAAGCCTGCGTGCGGACATGAGCCGTACTTGCGTGTGTCGAGGTACCAGGTCATATCCTTCATCGGGATGTTGCGCTCCTCAATCTCGTTCATTAGCTTGTCGTAGCTCTCCTCGCGTACAGAACCGCCGATGATCTCGCCGATCTGCGGGAAGAGAACGTCGGTGCCCTGAACGGTCTGACCGCTCTTGCCGCCGAAACCGCTCTCCTCAGCGTCTATCTTCATGTAGAACGCCTTGATAGCCTTCGGGTAGTTGGTCATGATAACCGGCTTCTTGAAGTGCTCCTCAACGAGGAAACGCTCGTGCTCAGAAGCCAAGTCGTCGCCCCACTCGCATGGGAACTCGAACTTCTTGCCGTTCTGTATAGCCTCCTGCAGGATGCGGATGCCCTCGGTGTAAGGCAGACGAACGAACTCGGAGTTGATCACGCCCTCAAGACGTGCGATGAGGCCCTTGTCTATCATCTTGTTGAGGAACTCGAGGTCGTCCTTGCAGTGGTCGAGCGCCCAACGGATGCAATACTTGATGAAGTCTTCCTCAAGGTCCATGAGTCCGGCGAGGTCGAGGAATGCCACCTCAGGCTCTACCATCCAGAACTCAGCCAAGTGGCGCGGAGTGTTAGAGTTCTCTGCGCGGAATGTCGGACCGAAGGTGTATATGGCTCCGAGCGCTGTGGCTCCGAGCTCGCCCTCGAGCTGTCCAGACACGGTGAGCGAAGTCTGCTTGCCGAAGAAATCGTCAGAGTAGTCGATCTTGCCGTCCTCTGTCTTCTTCAGGTTGTAGAGGTTCTTGGTCGTAACCTGGAACATCTGACCTGCACCCTCGCAGTCGCTTGCGGTGATGAGCGGAGTGTTGAAGTAGAAGTAACCGTGCTCGTGGAAGTAGGTGTGGATAGCCATCGCCATGTTGTGGCGTATGCGCATCACTGCACCGAATGTGTTGGTGCGCAGACGCAGATGAGCGTACTGACGCATGTATTCGAACGACTGTCCCTTCTTCTGCATCGGGTAGTCGCTGCCGCAGAGTCCGTACACTTCGAGGCTCTCGCACTGTATCTCAGATGTCTGACCCGCACCCTGGCTCTCTACGAGCGTACCTACTGCGCTGATGCAGGCACCGGTGGTGATCTGCTTCAGCATCTCGGCGTCGAACTTGGTGGGGTCTACCACGATCTGTATGTTCTTGATTGTAGAACCGTCGTTGAGCGCGATGAAGTCGACAGCCTTTGAACTGCGGTGAGTGCGCACCCAACCCTTTACGTTGATTTGGCTTCCGAAGTCGGTGCTACGGAGAGCGTCAATAACTTTTGTTCTTTCCATTATATTGTTTAAGTTAAAAGGGTTGACACAGTGAGATGTTGTGCGGAGGATTTGTTGCGGTGATGTGCCGGCGTGTTGGAAATCTCAACACCTCAACATCTCACCTTCTCAACTTAACATCTCACCATCTCAACACCTCACCACTTCAACCTGTTTATGTTTTACTCGAATGCTCCCATGCGCAGCATCTCCACTTCCTTCTCTGTGAGGAAGCGCCAGTCGCCGCGGCGGAGGTTCTTCTTGGTGAGTCCTGCGAACTGCACGCGGTCGAGCTTAACGACGCGGTAGCCGAGGTGCTCGAAGATGCGGCGTACGATACGGTTCTTGCCGCTGTGGATCTCGATGCCTACCTGGCTCTTGTCTGTGTCGCTTGCGTACTCGATAGCGTCTGCATGTATCTCGCCGTCCTCCAGCTCGATGCCCTGAGCAATTTGCTGCATGTCGTGAGCCGTTACGTTCTTGTCGAGGTATACGTGGTATACCTTCTTCTTCAGGAACTTCGGGTGTGTGAGCTTAGAAGCGAGGTCGCCGTCGTTGGTGAGCAGGAGCACGCCGGTTGTGTTGCGGTCGAGGCGTCCTACCGGGTAGATGCGCTCCGGGCACACGTTCTTCACGAGGTCCATCACGGTCTTACGCTGCTGCGGGTCGTCGCTTGTTGTCACGCAGTCCTTCGGTTTGTTGAGCAGCACGTACACCTTCTTCTCGAGTGTTACGGGCTGGTCGTGGAATTTTATCTCGTCTGTGCGCTTGATCTTGGTGCCGAGCTCTGTCACTACCTCTCCGTTCACACTAACCACGCCTGCCTGGATGAACTCGTCAGCCTCACGGCGCGAGCAGATACCTGCGTTGGCGAGGAACTTGTTCAGACGAAGCGGTTCGTTCGGATCGTAGTTCTCCTCCTTGTACTCAATGCGCTTTTTCATGCTATACTTTGCGTTGGGGTCGTAGCCCGGTGTGCGCTGACGCTGCTGGTAGCCACCCTGATTGTAGCCGCCCTGCTGTCCGTAGCCGCCGCGGTTGTAGCCGCCGCGCTGCTGGTATCCGCCCTGCTGTCCGTAACCGCCGCGCTGCTGGTAGCCGCCCTGCTGTCCGTAGCCGCCGCGCTGCTGATAGCCGCCCTGCTGGCGCTGTCCGTAGCCGCCGCGCTGCTGGTAGCCGCCCTGCTGACGTGGCTGATAGCCACCCTGCTGCTGTTCGCCGTCCTGGTTGTAGCGCGGACGATAGCCGCCCTGCTGACGTGGCTGGTAGCCGCCTTGCTGCTGCTCGCCGTCCTGATTGTAGCGCGGACGATAGCCGCCCTGCTGACGTGGCTGATAGCCGCCGCGCTGCTGATAACCGCCCTGACGTGGCTGGTATCCGCCCTGACGTGGCTGGTAGCCACCCTGCTGCTGAGCGCCGAGGCCAGATCCGAAACCTTCCGGACGGAAACCGCCGTCCTCGCTCTGTGTTGAAGCCGAAGCCGAGTGCTGTGTGTGAATACGCGGGCGACGTCCCGTCACGCTGCGATACTCTTTCTGATAGTTTCCTGCGGCACGGCCGTAGCTCTCGCTATTGCCAGTAGTCTGATCCGCTGTGTTCTGTTCCTGATTCTTTACGTTTTCTGAATCCATAATTGCTTATTTGGTTTTATTGTTTATGTATATAGCCTCACGGCTAATGTCTAATTATATCTTGTTGTATCTTGCTTAGATGCCGGTGTAGTTCATCGGCGTGATAGCCATCAGTTCCGCCTTCACAGCGTCGCTCACGTTGAGAGTCTGGATGAACTCGTGGATGGTCTCCTCGGTCATGTGCTTGTTGGTGCGTGTGAGCGCCTTCAGAGCCTCGTACGGATGCGGGTATGCCTCACGACGGAGGATGGTCTGGATGGCTTCTGCCACTACTGCCCATGTGTCGTTGAGGTCTTCCTTGAGCTTCTCCTCGTTGAGGATGAGCTTGCGCAGACCCTTGAGTGTGCTCTCGATAGCAATTACGCCGTGGCCGAACGGTACGCCTACGTTGCGCAGAACGGTAGAGTCGGTGAGGTCGCGCTGCAGACGGCTCACGGGGAGCTTCTGTGCGAGGAACTGCAGAACGGCGTTAGCCATGCCGAGGTTGCCCTCAGAGTTCTCGAAGTCGATGGGGTTCACCTTGTGCGGCATTGCCGACGAGCCTACTTCGCCTGCCTTGATCTTCTGCTTGAAGTACTCCATAGAGATGTACATCCAGAAGTCGCGGTCGAGGTCGATGATGATTGTGTTGATGCGGCGCATTGCGTCGAACACAGAACCGAGGCAGTCGTAGTTGGAGATCTGTGTAGTGAACTGCTCGCGCTCCAGTCCGAGCTTCTCGCTCACGAAGCGGTTGCCGAACGCCTTCCAGTCGTACTCGGGGTAGGCTACGTGGTGAGCGTTGTAGTTGCCGGTAGCACCGCCGAACTTAGCGGTGAGGCGGCACTCCTTCAGCTGGCGCAGCTGCTCCTCAAGACGGTATACGAACACCATCACCTCCTTGCCCAAACGTGTAGGCGAAGCGGGCTGTCCGTGTGTCTTTGCGAGCATAGGCACTGCTGCCCACTCCTCTGCATACTGGCGGAGCTGTGCGATGAGCTCCTCGCAGAGCGGGTAGTAGAACTGCTCGAGCGCCTCCTTGATAGAGAGGGGCACTGATGTATTGTTGATGTCCTGCGAAGTGAGTCCGAAGTGGATGAACTCCTTGTAAGCGTCGAGTCCGCCGATGCGGTCGAACTCCTCCTTTATGAAGTATTCCACAGCCTTCACGTCGTGGTTAGTTACTTTCTCGATGTCCTTCACGCGCTGTGCTTCCTCTTCGCCGAAGTTGCGGTAGATGTCGCGCAGCTGGTCGAAGAGCTGATGGTCGAACGAAGCGAGCTGCGGCAATGGCAACTCACAAAGCGTGATGAAGTATTCGATTTCCACACGTACGCGGTAGCGTATCAGTGCATACTCTGAGAAGTAGTCGGCAAGGCGCTCGGTCTTGCCACGATAACGGCCGTCAATCGGCGAGATGGCTGTCAGCAAATCAAGTTTCATAATTGGCTATTATATATAATTATGTGTAATTACGGGTGCAAAATTACAAATAAGTTTTTATTTGTGTGTTGTTTTTATGTGAAATTATGTGATTTTGTTTTCGCGTGTATACGATTTTTGTGTATAAACAAAAAAGCGAACAAGTTGAAAACCTGTTCGCTTTATGTGGGCGTTGACGGATTCGAACCGCCGACCCTCTGCTTGTAAGGCAGATGCTCTAAACCAGCTGAGCTAAACGCCCTTGCTTTGCAATTGCTTTGTTCTTGAAAGCGAGTGCAAAGTTATTGCATTTTTCTGTAACCGCAAAATGTTTTGCGGAGATTTTTTCGTTTTTGGTCGAAAAACGCTTGTTTTTAACGTTCTGTAACTAAAATCGGCGCTTTTAGTTGCGTTTCGAGGTGATGCCGCCGTTCTTGGTGAGCGTGAGCGTCGACTTCTGCAGCTGTCGCGAGTTATGGTCGAAGATGAGATTCGGGTTGAATCGGCGTCCTTTGAACACGGTTTCGAAGTGGAGGTGTTCGGTTGTGGCGCGTCCGGTGCGTCCGGTGAGACCTATCACCTGACCGGCTTTCACCTTGTCGCCCACCTTCACGAGGTTTTTCGACTGGTGAGAGTAGAGCGTCTCCAGTCCGTTGGCGTGCTTGACGACGATGCAGAGTCCGTAGCCGTAGTGAGAGTTGGAGCGTGTCACCACGCCGTCGAATGCTGCCACTATCTCGTCGTTCGGTTTCGTCTTTAGGTCTACGCCGCTGTGTCGGCGCTTGCCTCCGTAGGGGCTTATCACCTTGGCTCCAGGCAACGGATACGCCCAGCTGCCTTTCTTCATCTTCTCGAGGTTCCACTTGTAGGTTTGCTTCTTCTCGAACACGTCCTCGGTTGTGAAGTTGGGGTTCTCGTCGAGGTCTACCTTCTCGCCCACGGTCGACACGTTGATGTACGAGCTGTGCTTCTCGCAGAGCAGTGTGTGGCGGTGCAGTCGGTGGCTGTTTATGCTGAACACGGCAGCGGGGTTGATGCGCTTGCCGTCGATCATGATAGAGAAGTCGCAGTAGAACTTGCCGTCGCGGTGTCCGACGATGGCGATGGTCTGTCCGGCGCGTACGTGCTGTCCCACCTCAACCATGTTCTCGGCGTTGTTGGCGTATACGGTCTCCAGTCCGTTGCGGTGGCGTATCACTATCACGTAGCCCATGTCCTGGTGCTTGCGTGCGAGACGCACCGTTCCGTCGAACATCGCCTTTACGTTGTCGCCGTCCTTGGTGTCTATCTGCACTACGTCGTTCTTGCGCATCGTGGCTTTTCCCACGGGCAGCGGAAACGAGTATTCGTTGGGTTTGAGCAGACCGAGGTCGATGCTGAACGCATCGGAGCGGTTGAAGAGTCCGGGTGTTGATATGCTGATCTGCTGCTGTTCGGCAGCAGTGAACTGATGCTTTACGGGTGTTGCCGACACGAGGGTGAGTGTGGCTATGGCTAATAGTAGTTTCTTTATTCGCATTATTGTTTGTTTGATTAGTCTTCTTCAAAAGTTGCGTGCGCCGACCGGTGCGGATGTCCGTATCGTTCGGCGCGCGTGTCCGTATTGTTCGGCGCGGACTATAATATAATGCCCGAATAGATGCGTCCCGACTCGGTGCCGAGGCGTCGTGCCGAGAAGTATTCGTCTACGCTGTCGTATGTGCAGACGTCGCTTTCGAGGATATTCTCATCAGCCACGCCGGCGTGCTCGAGCAGCTGTCGGTTGGCGAGTTTCAGGTCGATGTGCCATTTCTTCTCGAACAGCTTAGACGGGTCTGCGGCGTCGGGGTTGCGCTTTATCTCCTGCTGTGCGAGCGTCGGCATGTCGAAGGCAGCCTCTTCGAAAGCGGCGTACACCTCGTCGCCAACTTCGAAGTTCTTCCTGGATATGCCCGGTCCGATTACGGCTTTCAGCTTCTTCGGGTCGGTCTTGTAGGCGATGCTCATGTCGGCTATCGCCTTGCCCACGATGCGTGCCAGCGTACCGCGCCATCCGGCGTGAACGGCTGCTGCGGCGTGGTGCTCCTCGTCGTAGAGCAGTACGGGTATGCAGTCGGCTGTCGACACTCCGATGCACACGCCCTTTACGTCGGTGAGCAGCGCGTCGACGCCTTCGAGCAGCTTCTGGCGTATCTGCTCGGGCTGGATGCAGAACTCCTTGCCTATGATGCGTGTCTCGGTGCCGTGTGTCTGGTGGGGCAGAATGATGCGGTCGGCGTCTACGCCCAGCTCCTCAGCCAGCAGCGTGCGGTTGGCAGCCACGTGCTCGGGCTTGTCGCCGCAGTAGGGGTTGATGTTCAGCGAGGCGTGGTTGCCCTCGCTGGTTCCGCCGTGGCGTGTGGTTGAAAAAGCGCACACGCCGTCGGCTATATTATAATATGTAAGGCGCAGCGCGGTGTTACTCATTGTCTGCCTCCTCTTCGTATTCAAAGTCGTCGAGGTCTTCCACGTCGTCAACGTCCTCGATGTCGTCGTCGTCGATGTAGATAATATCGTCCTCGCCCTCCGCCTTCATTTCTGCCATGAAGCGTGTCATGTCCTTGTCGCGGTGTACGAGTGTGTCCTCGGCTGTGATGTTCTGCAGCTTGTTGCTCTCCGAGTTGAGTTCCTGCCACAACGTGTCCTTCAGTTCCTGGATGCCGAGTCCGGTAACAGAGGAGATGAACACTACGGGGAGGTCGTCTGGCAGCGTCTCGCGCAGCATGTCCATGAGTTCGTCGTCGAGCAGGTCGCACTTCGTCACGGCCAATACGCGGTGCTTGTCGAGCATCTCGGGGTTGAACTTCTCAAGCTCGTTCTTCAGCAGTTCGTATTCGCGCTTGATGTCGTCGGTGTCGCCCGGCACCATGAAGAGCAGCAGCGAGTTGCGCTCGATGTGGCGCAGGAAGCGCAGACCGAGTCCCTTGCCTTCGCTTGCTCCCTCGATGATTCCCGGGATGTCTGCCATCACGAACGACTTGTGGTCGCGGTAGTCGACGATGCCGAGCGACGGTTCGAGTGTGGTGAACGGGTAGTTGGCAATCTTCGGGCGTGCGCTCGACACGGCTGAGAGCAGTGTCGACTTGCCTGCGTTTGGAAGGCCCACAAGACCTACGTCGGCGAGCAGCTTCAGCTCGAGGATGATGGTCATCTCCTCCATCGGTTCGCCCGGCTGAGCATAGCGCGGGCACTGGTTGGTAGCTGAGCGGAACAGGAAGTTGCCGAGTCCGCCTCTGCCGCCCTTGAGCAGCAGCACTTCCTGTCCGTCGTGCATCACGTCGCATACGTACTTGCCCGTCTCGGCGTCGTATACCACCGTTCCGCACGGCACGTCGATGTATATGTCCTGACCGTCCTTGCCGTGACACTTGTCGCGACCGCCGTTGCCTCCGTGCTCGGCGAAGACGTGGCGCTGGAACTTAAGGTGGAGCAGCGTCCAGTAGTTGTGGTTGCCGCGCAGGTAGATGCTGCCGCCGTGTCCGCCGTCGCCGCCGTCGGGTCCGCCGTTGGGGTTATACTTCACGTGACGGAGGTGCATAGAGCCTCTGCCGCCCTTGCCCGAGCGACAATATATCTTTACATAGTCTACGAAATTAGATTCTGCCATTGTCTGTATTTATGCTTTATAGATGAATAAAAAGGACAACTATCAATCAATCAATAGATTGACAACTTGCAAAGTTACGGAAAATATCGCAGAATAAGGCATACCTGCACCAAGTTTTTGCAGGTACGGCTGTATATAAATGAAGTTTTTATGAGTTTGGGGGCGAAATAGTAGCAACTTGTCAGCTTGAATCAATGGCAAGCTGACAAGTTGCAGAATGTCTTAAGCCGCACGCTTCATGGTATAGCGCAGAGCGTATACGAGCACGAAGGCGAAGCCTGCGAGCGGTATGAAGAACGGCAGCGTGAAGTTGTCGGTAGAGTCGGCGATGATGCCCATCAGAAGGAAACCGCAGCCGCCTACCGGTGTCATCATCAGTATCGACGAAGCGCTCTTGGTGAGTCCGCCGAGTCCGCGCAGCGTTAGGGCGAAGATGGTCGGGAACATGATAGCCTCGAAGAAATAGTTGGCTATGAGCGCCAGAACAGACACGTCGCGACCGAAGTCGAGCAGTAGAACGGCGATGCAGATCACGGTGCCGAGAGCGCATACGGCGAGATACTTCTCTGCCGCAATGTTGCTCATCACAGCCGCACCGATGAAGCGCGCCAGCATGAATACGCCCAGACCGATGGTGAGTATCGTAGAGCCCGTGGCTGCCTTCATCCAGCCCTGACCTGTCACGAAGTTGATGAAGTAGGAGTTTATCGAAATCTCCGCCACCTCGTATGCGAGTAGCGCAAGTAGTCCGAACACGAACCAGCGGTTGCGGAAGAGCATCTTCAGGTTGTGTGCGCCCTGCTTTGTGTCGTTGTCGTTGTCGTGAACTATCTCCGGCAGTTTCACTCGTGCGAAAACCACGGCTATAAGTAGCACGAACGCGCCCATTATGGTGTAAGGTATCACGGCGTCGCCGCCTGCGCTGCCGTCGGCGCCCTGAAAGAGGAAGCTTCCCACGACGAGTGTGGCGAACATTGAGCCTACGCCGTTGAACGACTGAGAGAAGTTAAGGCGCGACGTGGCTGTCTCCTTCGGACCGAGCTCCGTTACGTACGGATTGGCTGACGTCTCGAGGAACACGAGTCCGCAACCGATGATGAACAGCGCCACGAGATAGGTGTAGAACGTGCCCAGCATTGAGCAGGGAATGAACGCCAGCGAGCCTAAGCCGAACAGCAGGAGTCCGCTTACCACGCCGCGGCGGTAGCCCTGACGGTTGATGAACAGACCGGCGGGTATCGCCATGAGAAAGTAGCCGAGATAAGTGGTCACCTGAATCAGTGCCGACTGTGTGATGCTGATGTCGAGCGCATTCTGGAAATGCTTGTTGAGCACGTCGAGGATGGCGCGCGCAAAGCCCCACATGAAGAAGAGTGAGGTGATGAGGATGAACGGCACAGCATACTGCTTGCTGCTCAAAGATGCTTGATTTTGTTTCATGTGTGCAAAGTTACTGCAAACCGAAGACAATACAAAATATGCTCGCATATTTTTATTGTTGAGGTGCAGCGTAACTTATTTAAAGTTACTGCAAAACGAAGACAATACAAAATATGCTCGCAAATTTTTGTCATAGCTAAGCTACTTGCACTAACTTTCTGACACTTAACGATGCGTCTCGACAAAAAAAATCTGCAAGCAGTTTTTTTATGTGCAAGACTTTCAGTAACTTTGCACCTAATTATAAATATTGTACCCTATGAGCGTGATAAAAATAAAGGACAAGACCTTCAAGGTGTCAATCCCCGAAGCTGAGATTCTTCAAAAAGTAAAGGTCGTAGCCGATCGTATCAACAAGGACATGGCAGGCAAGAACCCGTTGTTGCTCGCCATGCTTAACGGATCGTTCGTGTTTGCTGCCGACCTCATGCGTATGATCAACGTGCCGTGCGAGATTTCGTTCGTCAAGATGTCGTCGTACGAGGGCACTGCGTCTACCGGAAAGGTGAAGCAGCTCATCGGTTTGAACGATGATATCAAGGGCCGCACCGTGATCATCGTTGAGGACATCATCGAGTCGGGACTCACTATGCAGACTCTGCTCGAGCAACTCAAGGAGAAGGAGCCGGAGTCGGTGCACATCTGTACTCTGCTGCTCAAGCCGGAGTGTCTGAAGGTGCCTCTCGACACAGAGTATGTAGCCATCGAGATACCAAACGACTTCATCCTCGGCTACGGACTCGACTACGACCAGCAGGGACGCAACCTGCGCGATATCTATACAGTGGTGGAGTAGGAGTAAACAATAACATTACATAATAAAGAATTCAGATGAAAAACATCGTAATTTTCGGTGCTCCTGGTTCAGGCAAGGGCACTCAGAGCGACCTGATGATTGAGAAGTATGGTTTCAACCACATCTCTACAGGCGACGTTCTTCGCAACGAGATCAAGAACGGAACAGAACTTGGCAAGACTGCCAAGGGTTTTATCGACAACGGACAGCTCATCCCCGACGAGTTGATGGTAAACATCCTCGCAAGTGTGTATGACAGCTTCGGCAAGGAGCACAAGGGCGTAATCTTCGACGGCTTCCCGCGCACAATCCCGCAGGCTGAGGCTCTGAAGAAGATGCTCGCAGAGCGCGGACACAAGGTGGCTGCCATGATTGAGCTCGACGTTCCGGAGGACGAGCTGATGACTCGTCTTATCAAGCGCGGTCAGGAGAGCGGACGCTCTGACGACAACGCTGAGACTATCAAGAAGCGCCTCGACGTTTATCACAACCAGACAGCTCCGCTTATCGAGTGGTACAAGGGCGAAGGCATTCACCACCACATCAACGGACTCGGCGAGTTGCCACGCATCTTCGGCGATATCTGCAGCGTGATCGACGCACTCTAATATATAAAAAAGTCCTCGAAAAATTTTTCGAGGACTTTTTTTTATTCGTTGCTTTCGATGAACACCGTGCTGTCCATTTCGTCGAGCGACTTCTTCTTCTTGTTCTCCTTCGCTCCAGCCTTCAGCAGACTCTTTGCAGCGGTGATGATGCTTCTGCCGCTTTCCGCCGTCGACACCTTCAGCTTAGCCATCTTCTCCACCGTGCTGTTCATGCTCGTCTCCACGTCGATGAAGCGCATGCCGAAGTCCTGCACACGCTCCACGACGATGTTCGCGGCGTCTATCATCGCCTGCTGGTTCTTCAGCTGGCGCACCTGCGTCCACATCATCTCCAGCACGCGAAGGTTCATGTACATGGTCTGCGGACCGAGAATCATGACGCCTTCGTCGTAAGCCTCGCGCCATAGCGTGGTGTCGTTAAGCAGCGCGAGGTTCAATGCGCCTTCTATAGGCACGTACATAATGGCGAAGTTGAGACGGTTGTAGCCCTCGGGCAGATACTTCGTATACTCCTTGCGCGCCAGTCGCTTCACCTGAGCACGCACGCTTGCTACGTGTGCCTTCAGATATTCCGACTTCTCGGGCGTGCCGTCTTCAGCGTTCATGTAGCGCTCGTAGTCGGTGAGCGACATCTTCGAGTCGACCACCACGTGGCGGTTGTTCGGGAAGTGTAGGATGAAATCGGGTATGAGTCCGCGTCCGTCGTCGCCCTTCGCCTGCTTGCCCGCCTTGTCGCGCAGCGTCTCCTGCGTGTCAAACTGCTCGCCCTCCTTCAGCTCGAGGTCTTCGAGCAGCTGCTTCAGCTTCAGCTCGCCGAAGTTGCCCTGCACCTTCACCTCTCCGGTGAGCGCACGTGTCAGCCGGTCGGCAGTTTCGCCCAGCGCCGCGCTTTTCTCCATGTTCACCTTTATCGTAGCGTCGAGACGCGTGAGCGCTTCGTTCTGCTGTTCCTTCGATTTGTCGAACGCCTCGCGCATGCTCTTCAGGCTTTGTGTGAGCGGGTCAATTATCTTCGACACCTGCTCCTTGTTGCGCTCGCCCAGCTCGTCCTGACGTCGCTTCAGAATCTCCTCCGACGTGGTCTGCATCTGCTCACGTATGAGCTTCATCTGACTCTCCACCTGCTCGCGGTTCATCTCTCTGAGTGCCTCTATCTGCTTCTGTTGACCCTCCTTCACCTGCTCGAGTTGCGCCGTCTGCGCCGCCTTCAGCTGTTCGAGCTGTGCTGTCTGCGCCTCTTTCAGTTCAGCAATCTGCTTCTCGTGCGCCTCTTTCAGTTCAGCGATTTGCTTGTTGTGCACATCCTTAAGGTCTGCTATTCTCTTGCTGTAAGAATACGCCACCACGCCGATGATGATGGCTGCCACTATTGCTACTATGATGCTTTCTATCATTATTATATAATTATATAGATTTCTTGTGTTTACGTTTCTTGCAAAAATAATAAAAGTATGAAGCATACTCAACACTTTCTTTCGAAAAGTTGAAAGTGTTGAGTATAATTAACAGAGACATTGACGTTAATCATGACCGTCGTTTTAAGAAGCAGTTCATGTTTCTCATCGTTTAAGAGCTTAAAATATATTGTTATTCTGTGTTGTTCGATAGTCGTTACGTTCTGCCGATGTCGTTTTACACTATGCAAAATAAAAAAAGAGGTATGCCTATTGTGGTCATACCTCTTGTGAAATGATGTTTTTTTGTTTTGAATTTGTACGATTCTGCTTTGTTGTGCGGCGTGTCTGTCCGCCTCACGCAGTTTTATCTAAGTGTGAAGCGTGCTTTTAAAGGTGTGTTGTCAGAGGCGTTTCCTATGAGAGCCTCAAACACGCCGTTCTCCGATTTCCATGCACTTGACGTTTCGTCGTAGAAAGAGAGAGCTGCATTGTCGATGGTGATGTCTACGTCCTGCTGTTCGCCGGGGTTGAGCCATACCTTCTTGAAGCCTTTCAGCTCCTTTACAGGACGGTCTACCGATGCTTTCACGTCCTTTATGTAGAGCTGTACGGTCTCTGCGCCACGCTTCGTGCCGGTGTTCTTGACGGTTACGGTGAACGTCAATTTGCCGTCGCGAGTCATTTCTTTTGCCGACTGTCGCAGGGCGCTGATGCTGAATGATGTGTAACTCAGTCCGTGTCCGAAAGCAAATGTCGGTTTGATGTGTTTCTTCTCCGTCCAGCGGTAGCCCACATATATGCCTTCCTTATATTCTTCGTCGATTACCTTGTCGAAACCAACTGTCTTGTCGTCGGTGGTTCGCCACGTGCCAGGATATGTTTTCAGAGCGTGAGCGCCACAGTCGTTGAGGCTTCCATACCATGTGAACGGCAGCTTGCCGCTCGGATTGGCGTCGCCTGTCAGCACGTCGGCGATGGCGTTGCCAGCTTCCGAACCTATGAACCAGCTCTGTACGATGGCTGCCACCTTGTCTCGCCAAGGCATTGCCACGGCGTTGCCCGACACGTTTACGTAGATGAGTCGGTCGGTTACCTTGGCAAGTGCTTCGATGAGGCGGTTCTGCGCGTATGGCAACTCATACTGCTTGCGGTCGTGTCCTTCGCAGTCCTGATAGTCCGACTTGTTCAGTCCGCCCACCATAATGACATAGTCGGCATCCTTAGCTTTCTCCACAGCCTCGGCAATGAGTTGGTCGGCGGAGCGGTCGTCCTTCAGGTTTTGTCCCGTTTCCACTCCGTTGTATTCGCCCGTCACGTCTCCGACGTATCCGCGTGCATAGTCAATCTCTGCCGTACCTCCAAGTTTTGCTCGCAGTCCGTCGAGTGGAAGTGTCTCGCGCTGCACCTTCAGCGATGACGAACCGCCGCCGACGGTCATCATCTTGATGGCATTCTCGCCCACAACGAGTATGCGCTTCGCCTTGTTGCGGTCGATAGGCAGCACGTTGTTGCGGTTCTGTAGTAGCACGATGCCCTCGTCAGCAATCTGGCGGGCAGCCTCGTAGTGCGATTCTGAACAGAGGAAGCCGTGCGGACGGTGACGGTTCATCGTCGTGCGGAAGAAGAGTCGCAGCACACGGCGCACCTTGTCGTCGAGTTCTCGGGTGGTGTATTTGCCGCTCTTTATACCATTGATATATGGTGTGGCAAGATAATAGTTGTCATAAGCGTTGCTTGTTCCTGCTGAAAGGCCGTTGGTCCATGTTCCGAACTCTATGTCCAGCCCGTTCTTCACCGCCTGGTCGGTGTCGTGACATCCGCCCCAGTCGCTCACCACCACGCCGTCAAACGCCCATTCGCCCTTCAGTATGCGGTTGAGCGTGTACTGGTTGTGGCAGTTGTGCTCGTTCTTGTAAAGGTTGTATGCACCCATAATGGCCCAAACCTTGCCTTGCTCCACGGCAGCCTTGAACGCCGGCAGATAGATCTCATGCAGAGCGCGGTCGCTTACTACGACGTTCACCTGGTTACGATATTCCTCTTCATTGTTCAGACAGTAATGCTTCACGCATGCCGAAACACCGTTCGACTGCAGACCCTGTATGTAAGGCACCACCATCGTAGCCGCCAGGTAAGGGTCTTCGCCCATATACTCGAAGTTGCGTCCGCCGAGCGGGGTGCGATAGATGTTGACGCCCGGTCCGAGAATCATGTCCTTGCCACGATAGAGGGCTTCTTCGCCAAGACTCTTGCCGTAGAGTGTGGCGAGGTCTGGGTTCCATGTGGCAGCGAGACAGGTCAACGCAGGGAACGCCACGCATGAGTCGTTGGTCTGTCCTGCCTGCTCCCATTCGTCCCACAATACGTCAGGGCGCACACCGTGAGGGCCGTCGTCTGTCCAGAAGTCGGGAAATCCCAATCGCGGTATTCCGGCAGATGAGAATTTGCTCTGTGCATGTATGACGCGTATCTTTTCCTGAAGAGTCATACGCGAGAGGGCGTCGTCAATGCGCAGCTCCATTGGCTGTGTCTCGTCCAGATAAACTGGAGTGTGCTGAGCGTAAGCGGTCATGGCGCTTATCGCAATCAAGCATGATGTTATGATATGTTTCATAATCATATAAATGGTTTTTTGTTTTTATAAAACCTGACTTTTTATTACTCCGCAAGCATATCCTTCACTTCCTCCAGACTTCCATCCGACGGCGAGGGTGTGATGCCGAGCAGATGGGCGAGGAGAGGGTAGACGTTCACGTTGCGGAAGGTAGACTCGCGGGTGTAGCCCTTGCGGAAGTCGGGACCACAGGCGCGGAACAGCACGTGCATGTCGCTGTACGTAGGGTCAAAGCCGTGCGCGCCGGCTATGGTGCGGTCGTGCTCGCTCGTGACGAATCCGATGTCGCTGAGCACCACGATGTCGCCGATGTTCTCGTTCGTGCCGAAGTGCAGATATTCCGGCACCTCAGCCTTGCGGTACGCCCTGAGGTGAGGCACGGCGTTGAGCGCCTTCAGAATCTTACCCTCGCAGCCCTTCTTGGCGAACACCATTGTGGGGAAGCCCGTCGCGAGGCGCTCGTACCACGACTTGTCGAGCACCTTGTCGAGACGTATGATGCGCTCGTTAGAGAGACGCGCCATGCCGTGGTCGGCAGTCACGATAAGGTCGATGTCGGCAGCGTCGGGCATGCGCTGTATGTCGTTCCAGAGCTGGTTGAGCAGACCGTCGAGCGCCTCCACCTGCTTTCGCGTCTCAGGACTCTCCGGTCCGAAGGCGTGTCCGCTGTGGTCGGGCTCGTCGAAGTAAGCCATGATGAGCTGCGGACGCTTGTCGGCAGGCATCTTCAGCATCTCCTCAATCTTCGCCACTCGCTCCACATACGTCAGCAGCGGCTTCTTGGCGTAGCTGTGCCAGTAGTCGGGATATTCGCCCTTGATAGCCACGTCGGAGCCAGGCCAGTAGACCACGCCCACGCGCTTGCCCTGACGTTTTGCGGTGAGCCATATCGGGTCGCCGCCCCAGTAGGCAGGGTCGTTCTGGTTCTTGCCCAGAGCGAAGGTGGTGTTGGTAGCCTTGTGGTAGAACACGTTGGCGATGATGCCGTGGTGGTCGGGCACGAGGCCGGTGGCGAGCGTGTAGTGGTTGGGGAAGGTAGACGAGGGAAACGAGGGCTGCATCACAGCTTGCACGCCGTCATGTCCAAGCTTGTCGAGGAACGGCGTGTGGTACATCTGCGGATAGTCCCAGCGGCAACCGTCGAGAGAGACTATCACAATACGATGTTCGCCGGCAAGCGAGCTTGCCAGCGAACAAAGTAATAGCGAAAGGACAACAATTATCCTTCTCATATCTGTCTGTTATGAATTAGTTGAATGTGTACTTGATACCGATCTGCATCTTCCAGCACTGGTCGTAGTTGTGGTTGAAGTTCCAGGTCTTTGTAGCATACTCGCCGTTCACCTTCATCATGCTGAACACCGGTGTGTTGTTCTCCACCTTGTTCACCTTCAGAATCTGGCCGTTGTTGCAGCTGCCCATGTTCTTGGCTACGCCCCACTTCGAGTTGAAGAGGTTGCCTACGTTCATGATGTCGAGGCCGAGCTGCAGGCGGTTGCGTGTGTTGCCTATCTTCACGTCGAAGTCGTGTGCCCAACGGAAGTCGAAGCGGTGTATGAACGGAGCACGAGCGCTGTAAGCCTCTGCGTACTCGCCCTTATGGTTCTTCAGATACTTGTCCTGCTCTACGAACTTCCAGAATGCCTCGCGGTCGGCGTCGCTTACGAAGTTGATTTCAGAGTCGTTTCTCGGTATGTACATCAAGTCGTTCTTGATGCCGTCGCCGTTGATATCGCCGTTGTAGAGGAAGCTGTAGCCCGACGGAGAGTAGCCTGTGTAGAAGAGGCTGAAGTGATCCTTGGCATACTTGTAGCTTACGTTAGCGATGATGCGGTCTGGGATGACGTACTGTGAGTTCTGCACCTTAGAGAAGTTAGGACCGTTGATGGTGTACAGACCCGACCATGCAGAAGAAGCGTTGCTACCCGGCATACCCGATACCTCCTTCATCACGGTGTGTGTGTAGGCAGCCATCACGTTGAGGTTCTTCAGCGGCTCGGCTGTAGCTGTGATGTTGAAGGTGTAGCCGTATCCCTTGTGAGTGTTGGTGAGCACGCACGCATCGTTGATGTTCGAGTAGTATGTGAAGTTCTTCGGATAAACGAGGCGGTTGTCAGCTCCGTTGAGGTGACCCCATTCAGAAGTGTCGTTCTTGCCAGAGTGCCGTCGTCAGGAGTGATGTTTGCCGGCGCACCGAGCAGTTCGCGAATCTTGTCGCGGTCGGTTACGAGTCCGCCCTTGAAGTTGTTGAGCAGCGGGTCAGATGACTTCACAGTGCCGTCGCTGTTGTACTTTGTAACAGCGTTGAACGGGTTCTGCTGAATCATACCCGAGTTGCTCGGCATGTTGGTGAAGAATACCAACGGCAGACGGCCTGCGAACAGACCAGTACCGCCACGCACCTTGAGGCTCTTGTTGCCCAGCACGTCCCATACGAAGCCTACGCGCGGCGAAATCTGAATGTTGCTCTTCGGCCACATACCGGTGTCGATATGCTTTCCGCCGAAGTCGAGTGCCTTGATGGCGTTGTTGGTCATGATGTCGTCGTCGTCGAAGGCGATGTTATCGAAGCGGATACCGCCGGTGAGCTTCAGGCGGTCGTTCACGTTCCACTCGTCCTGCAGGTAGATGCCATACTGGTTGAACTTAACCTCTGATGTAGGGCTTGTAGCTCCGTTGTAGCCGTAAGCGAGGCCCACGGTCTCAGGCGCAGCGCCAGTGAGGAAGTCGTCGAGCGAGCGGTAGCGGTAGTAGCCTGTGCCGCCGCGCATGTATGCGTTGTTAGCAAGCTGATGCTCGAAGTTGAAGCCCGCTGTCACCTTGTGGTTGCCAGCATACCATGTGAAGTTGTCGGTAAGGCTGAGCACCTTGTTCTTCACCTGGTTGTTGTAAGAGAAGAGCTCGTAGCCGAAGCTCATATACGGCGAGAGGTCCTGCTTAACGGTACCGTCGGCGAGAGTCTCGTAGCCGTTCATGATGTCGACGAACGGGAAGATAGAAGAGTCAGAACCGCGTCCGTCCTTCATGTCTGTATATGTGAAGAGCAACTGGTTGGCGAACTTTTCGCCGAAGCGGCTGTTGAGGTCGGCAGTTACAGATGTCACGTTGTTCTCCATTGAGTACATAGAGTTTGAGAACGACATCGAGTACTGCGAGAGGCGGTCCATGTTGCGCAGACGGTAGCCCGTGTCAGACGAGTTGCCGTTAGGCGCGTTCCACATCTTGTTGGCTGTGTGGTTGAAGCGCACTGCAAGATGGTGGTCGTTGGTGATGTTCCAGTCGATGCGGCCGAGCAACTTGAGGTTGTGCTCGTCGGCGCCCCAGTTGGTGTAAGAACCCGGGTTGTAGCCGTACTTCTCCTTAAGGAACTGAGCGACGCGGTCGAGGTCGCTCTTCTTTGTACGAGAGATGTACTTGTCGATGTCAGCCTTGCCGTTCTCAGACGGAGCCCAGCGGTTAGCTACGCCCGGTACCTTTGTATATTCGGCGTTGGCGAAGAAGAAGAGCTTGTCCTTCACGATCGGGCCGCCGAGGGTGAAGCCGTAGGTCGTTGTGCGGTTCTTGCCGCGCTCGCCGAGGTCGGCGTCGTCAACGCGGTTGCCGTGCATGTTCTCGTTGTTGTAGTAGATGTATGCCGAACCCTTGAAGGTGTTCGTACCCGACTTTGTAACGGCGTTGATGCCGCCGCCGATGAAGTTGGTCTGGCGCACATCATACGGCGAAACCACTACCTGCACCTCGTCGATGGCGTCCATAGAGATAGGATTGCCGCCGCCCGGGAGCTTGGATGTCAGACCGAAGTTGTTGTTGAGGTTCGCACCGTCGAGTGTGAAGTTTGTAGAACGTCCGTCACCGCCTGCGAAGCTCATGCCGTTAGCGTACGGCGAGAGGCGTGCGATGTCAGAGATGCTGCGGTTGATGGTCGGAATGTTCTGCATCTGGGTCTGCGAGATGTTGGTTGTTGCACCGGTCTTCTCGCCTGCGAACTTCGAACCCTTTGCGCTTACTACTACCTCGCCCAGCTCGTTCTGGTCTTCGCTCATGTTCACGTTGAGGTTGTAGGTCTCACCGAGCTGCAGCGTGATGCCCGTAATGTTCTTCTTGGTGTAGCCGATGTAGCTAACAGTCACCTTGTACGGACCGCCGACACGCATACCCTGGATGGTATAGCGTCCGTCGATGTTAGTCGCTGTGGCGTAGCGTGTGCCCGAAGGCTCATGCACAGCCTGCACAACAGCGCCGATAAGCGACTCGCCGTTGCTCTGAAGCGAAACTTTTCCTGATAACGCAGAGGTCGTAACCTGTGCCAATGCCGAGCTGACAGCTACTATCAGCATAGCAAAAGTAAGGAGGAACTTTTTCATATTACACAAAAATTTAGTTAGATGGTTGTTATTTCCTTTCGTTTTGCAAAATTAAACTAAATAAATGAGAAAGTTAATAAAAAAGCATTAATATTTTGTTTCTTGCCCATTATTAGTTAAAAAGAAAGCCCCGGCAAACGTTTTTATTTGCTGGGGCTTTCTGTTTTTAGCCCAATAATCCCTTACGTTACAAGAAGGCGATGGTAAGACCAGCCATCACGATGCTCACCATAGACATGAGCTTGATGAGGATGTTGAGCGACGGTCCTGAGGTGTCCTTGAACGGATCGCCCACGGTGTCGCCTACGATGGTGGCCTTATGGTTGTCGCTGCCCTTGCCTTCGAAGTGGCCTTCCTCAATCATCTTTTTCGCGTTGTCCCATGCGCCGCCCGAGTTGGACATGAACACGGCGAGCGTGAAGCCTGCCGCCAAGCCGCCCGTGAGCAGACCGAGCACACCGGCTACGCCGAGCACCAAGCCCACGACGATAGGTATGACGATGGCGAGCAGCGACGGCACAATCATCTCGCGCTGTGCGCTGCGTGTGCTTATCTCCACGCAACGACCGTAGTCGGGCGTTGCCTTGCCTTCGAGTATGCCCTTAATCTCGCGGAACTGACGGCGCACCTCCTGCACCATCGACTCCGCAGCTCTGCCTACTGCGCCCATCGTGAGGCCGCAGAACAGGAAGGCTGCCATGGCTCCGAGGAATGCTCCGACGAGCACCTTCGGGTTGATGAGGTTCACCTGGAAGAACTCTATGAAGTCTATCGTGCTTGCGTCGGTCGGGTCGAACACGTTGCCCGCTGCGTCGAGATACTGCTTGCCGTTGTCCACGGCGCGTATCATCGCTATCTTTATCTCCTCTATGTACGAAGCCAGCAGAGCCAGCGCCGTGAGCGCCGCCGAACCGATGGCGAAGCCCTTGCCCGTAGCCGCTGTGGTGTTGCCGAGAGCGTCGAGAGCGTCGGTGCGCTCGCGCACTTCCTTGCCCAGTCCGCTCATCTCCGCGTTGCCGCCGGCGTTGTCGGCGATAGGTCCGTAGGCGTCGGTGGCGAGAGTGATGCCGAGTGTCGAGAGCATGCCCACGGCAGCGATGCCGATGCCGTAGAGACCGGCGCTTATCGACTTAGCCGAGAGCGACATATCGAAGCCGTTGGCGCAGAGATAGCTGAGCATGATGGCTACCGAGATGGTCACTACGGGTATCATCGTCGATATCATGCCCGTTCCTATACCTTTTATAATAACCGTAGCGGGACCGGTCTGCGAAGCCTCCGCAATCTTCTGCGTCGGAGTGTAGCTGTGCGAGGTGTAGTATTCGGTAGCCTGACCGATTACGACGCCTGCCACGAGTCCGCTAATCACCGAGAACGAGAGTCCGAGCCAGTTCTCTATGCCCAGCAGGTATAATATAATAAAGGTGGCAACGGCTATGAGCGCCGCACTCACGTTGGTGCCGAGACCGAGCGAGTGGAGCAGTTCCTTCATCGTTGCGCCCTCCTTGGTGCGCACGAGGAAGATGCCGATGAGCGAGAGGAAGATGCCGATAGCCGCAATCACCATTGGCGCAATCACGGCGCGCAGCTGCATGTCTGCGTTCATGGCGAACGCCGTTGCGCCGAGCGCAGCCGTCGACAGGATAGATCCGCAGTAGCTCTCGTAGAGGTCGGCGCCCATACCAGCCACGTCGCCCACGTTGTCGCCCACGTTGTCGGCGATGGTGGCGGGGTTGCGCGGGTCGTCCTCGGGTATGTTAGCCTCCACCTTGCCCACGAGGTCGGCTCCTACGTCGGCAGCCTTGGTGTAGATGCCTCCGCCGACGCGGGCGAAGAGAGCCTGCGTAGAAGCGCCCATACCGAAGGTGAGCATAGTGGTGGTGATGGTGACGAGGGCGGTAGCCTCTCCGTCGTAAACGGCGTTAAGAACAACAAACCAGATGGCGATGTCGAGCAGTCCGAGACCCACAACGACGAGACCCATAACGGCGCCGCTGCGGAATGCTATCTTCAGACCTTTGTCCAGACTCGTGCGTGCTCCGTTTGCGGTGCGTGCCGAAGCGTAGGTTGCGGTCTTCATGCCGAAGAAGCCTGCCAAACCCGAGAACAGACCGCCTGTGAGGAATGCGAACGGCACCCACGGGTTCTGCACCTTAAGCACATAAGCCATGAACGCAAACACGATGGCGAGCACCACGAACACGATTGTCACAACCTTGTACTGCTGCTTGAGGTAAGCCATTGCGCCTTTGCGCACATGCTCTGCTATCTCTTTCATTCTGTCTGTGCCTTCGTCTTCGTTCATCATCGAGCGGAAGAAGAACCATGCCATTCCCAATGCTACAACGCTGGCTATCGGGATAAGCCAAAATACTAATGGAATGTTGTTCATAACGTCTTGTTTATTAGGTTGATAATAGATAATAGTAGTTGTCGGTTTGCTTTACGATTGCGCATCGTTGCTTTACGATTGTTATTTCTATGAAAGATTTTGCAAATATATGAAATAAAACAACACGAATGGGAAAAATGATGAATTATTTATGCAAAAAATGCAAACCTTGTGGAGCTGCAGCCCATTACCGCGGTGGTGTAACGTCATTACCGCGGTGCTGTAACACCATTACCGCGCAACGGTAACAACGTTACCACGGCGTTGTAACAGCATTGTTGCGGTTCTTTCGCAAGAAAAACGCTCAACTTCTTTTCTTTATTCTTTATGCTTTTCCGTTTTTTGCGTAACTTTGCGTATCTTAACAAAAGCGGATGCGCATCCGCAGAGAAAGATACGATTAATATATACCAGAAGAGTTATGTTATATTTGTTACAGTTTGCATGTCTGATATTCATGTTTATCAGCGCATTCTTCATTGCCGTCACGCGTCTTCACGTGAGATGGATAAACCGGCGGTATGAGTGGTCGCGCTGGATGATATTCTCAGCCCTGCTTTTTATGGCGGTACACTTCTTCCTGCAGATGTACTTCGGCTTCCGCGCCACGGGCGCTGCTGTGGGAGCCGTCATCAACGCGCTGTTCTACCTGCCTTGCTTCACGCTTTTCTCGATGGCTATCTACAACATTGAGGCTACCCACACCAAGCGCCGTAAGATGAACCTTATCTGCGCCGCCGTATACGCCGCCATGCTTGCCGCCTTCGCTGTGGGCTACAGCTTTAGCTGTTCCCTGAACATTGGCGCATGGCTTTACGTGATGCTTGCTCTCTTTTTGGGCAATATTGTCTACTGCATATACATGATAATAATAGAGATGAACAAGCGGAAGAAACTCCTTGAGACGATGACAGCCACGGATATGCTGCCTTTTATAAGATATGCCCGCGCGAGCATCGCGATGCTTTCCCTCATAGCCATATCCATGCCGTTCGCCATTCTCTCCACCAAGTTGTTGTATGTAGTTGGTCCGTTGGGACTCCTTATAACGCTTTTCTTCATCGTGAACTTTGTGGCGTTCGGCAACTGTTACGTACCTACCGAGGAGCTGCTGGATAGGGAAAGAGGCAACGACGAAACCGACGCCGACGACGAACAGACGACGGCAGAGAGCTGCGCCTCGCAGTCAGCAGCAGACTCTGACCGGTCCGCGCAGCGCCTCTCAGCCGAACGCAGCGCCTTCATTCAGGCGGCGCTCGACAAGTGGTGTGCAGACATGGGCTATAAGGACAGTTCGGTCAATATGCTCACATTGTCACATTCGCTGGACATCAACAAAAACGAACTGACGCAGTTCTTCAGCCAGTGCCAGAACACGACGTTCCGTATATGGCTCAGCGAGATACGTTTCAATGCAGCCAAACGCATGATGATGGAGTATCCCGACTACAGCAACGACATCATCTCCTCCGAGTGCGGCTTCTCCTCGCGCTCATATCTATACAGAGTGTTTAAGGAGAAAGAGGGATGCACGCCTTTCGCCTGGCGAGACAAACAAGCATAATAACGAGTTAAGATACACACTGTTAAGGTGTCTACTTCCTACGAAGTGGACACCTTTTTTGTTGGAAGTAGACACAGCGACGCAGCAATCAGACACTTAATTTTAATGAAAAAGTCTAAATTTGTGATGTGAAACGAAATCACATAATTTACATTAATCAATAACTATAAAACATCATTAAAATGAAAAGAAGAAGAGAGAAGCAACCTCCGCCTTATTTGGACGGGCGGGTTGCAGGCAATTCTGTTTCTGCGCGGCGCTCCATGCGGACGCCTGCGGGAAGATTCATGCAGTTCTTCCTTTGCGTCATGATGCTGATGGCGTTCTCAGTGCAGAAGGCGTCGGCGTATGACGATTGGAATAACAAATGGATAAGTCAATGGTATGATCCGATAAATGCCACTATCGTGCTCGACATCCGCGTTTACCAATCGTGGGGTGGAGGAGATGACGGCCATTGCGGATTCATCGGTGACGATGGCTATCTGACAGTCACTGTGGCTGGATATGGTATTAAAATAAACGGTCCGAGCGGAACGTGGAACAATTCTAAAGATTTCAAAAAATATGTCAAGAACGACGATGGTAAAACGCTCAATAAGGACGTATCCGTGGAATGGCTCGGTGACAGGGTTGTCACGAGCAATGGCAAGAGCGCCTATTACCTGAAAATTACCGTTCCGCTGACGCAGGACCGAATCGGTAAAGACCAAGAGGTATACTATAATGGAAAATGGTGGCGCAGAACTAAAACGGCGACAGACCAGAAAGTTGATTTCACTGAAATCGTAGACACCAGATACGGCTGTACGCCGACCATAATCACAAATGCCTATTATGGCGTAAAGCAGAATAAACCCGGATATTTCATTGATTGGAAGAAAAACGGAACGGCAACCAACAAATCTATCGATCGCTACGGATATTACTTCATATGCGACTCGGAGGGAAAGGAAATAAATGGAACAGACTCTTTAGTAGGCAGTCAAACAAGCGGTTCGCTCTTCATCCCGACTGAAAGAATGAGCCTTGACAACTTCTCCGACTATAAGGTGAAGCAGAAGTATACTCCAAGCAATAACAACAAGGTGACCTACTCTACGTTAAGTGACAGCTACACCCGCCCAGCCTATCCGCAGGTGAATGAGATTAGCGCCAACTATGATCAGGTGACGCGCAAGATGAAGGTGAACTGGAATCTCAGTGCGGCACCTACGCAGAACTGCATTGAGGACAATATGGTGCTCACAATCAAGAGTACTGATCGGGCTACAAATGCTGTGGAGACAACCACACAGAATATCAAGTATATGGCTGGTAAGACAGCATATAGCTATGAATTTGACGTGCCTTTAGGCAGGAGTATGAATTATGAATTCAGAGTTAAGCGTTCGCATACAGGCAACTCTGACGTGTGGAACAACGCTTTCAGCAAGCAGACCTCTCTCGATGTTTCTACAAAGCACAGCAATGTTACGGCAGGTTCTGTGCATGCCGTACTGGACGAGGAAGCCAAGACTGCCACTATCACTTGGCAGACAGAGGGCGACACCTGGAGTTCGGGCACCAAGGCGGTGCTTACGCGACTGAACGTTACGACCAATACTACTGACAACATCGAGCTGTCGAAGGAAGAATTCCTCAGCGGCAAGTATGTTGACGACATGATAATGGTGTGCAACGAATATCGTTACCGCCTTACTGTGAAGCCTGCCGAGGCTTACGGCACTCTGCCTACGGTGGCTGCGCCGGAGTCAATCATGCCCACAAGCATAGGCAATCTTGTTGCGTTTACAGCCGGCAAGGGATATTATTCTGACCGCGTAGAACTGGCGTGGAGCAGTAAGGGCAACTTTGAGCGCTTCGTCATCAACCGCAAGGAGCATGGCGCTCCTGATACAGACTATAAGCAGATAGCCGTCACTGAGGGCAACGAGGCTCAGAACGACTATTACTATAACGACGTGAACGCCGTTCCCGGCGTGGTCTACGACTATCAAATCAAGGGTCAGGTGATGTGCTCGGGCAATCTGCTTGAGAGCGATGAGGTGCTCACCGACGTGGGCTTCCGCACACCTACGGGCGACATCTACGGACGCGTGACGTTCGAGAGCGGACAGGCTGTGTCGGGCGCCAAGGTAAGTGCTGAGGCTACGGATGGTTCGGGCGTTCCGGGCAAGTCGTACGTGTTCACAGGTGCGTCTAATCTTACCGTTGACAACGACCAGCTTCTGAATGACGCCACGCAGGCAGCTACGCTTCAGGCATGGGTGAGAGCAGCCAAGGAAGGCACCATCATCGAGAAGTCGGGCATGTACAAGTTGGCGTATAAGGACAAGAAGATTGAGTTCTCGGCAGGCACTCAGACGCTGAAGACACCGAAGAAGCTCAGCGAATTCGTTTCTTCTGACCAGTTTGTACATCTCTCAGCCGTGGCAAGCGCTACACACCTTATTATATATATAAACGGTGAGGCTGTGGCAGAAGCCGAGCGTACGGCTCAGATTACGGGCAATAACAATAAGGTGGTGATGGGCGAAGGCTTCGAAGGAGCCATAGACGAGGTGCGTCTGTGGAACAAGGCGCTCAGCGCTGACACCATCGCAAGCGACTACGACCGCTACCTCGTAGGTAATGAGGACGGTCTGCAGGCTTACTACACCTTCGACTATTCGGTTGACGACGCCTTCTACGACATCTCGTACAAGGGCACTAAGTATAACATGAACCATGGTGTGGCTACGGGCGTAACGATCAGTGCGAAAGACATCCCGACTTCTGCTCAGCTCGGACACAGCAGCTACACTTCTGTAGACGGATCTTATCAGATTCGCTCGCTGCCTTACACCGGCAACGGAACTACGTACATGATTGTGCCGACACTCGGCATCCATCAGTTTGCGTCGGCTAAGGAGCTGCGCCTCATCAACTCGCAGGCACAGAGCCACACCGTGAACTTCACCGACAAGTCGTCGTTCAACATCTCGGGTAAGGTGATGTACAAGGGCGGCAACGTGCCCGTAGAGGGAGTGTCGTTCGCCGTTGACGGCGTAACCGTTATGGACGGCAAGAGCAACATTGTGAAGACCGACGCTCACGGACAGTTCACCATAAGCGTGCCTGTAGGACAGCACGAGGTGAAGGCTGTGCTTGCCAACCATACGTTCGAGAACGGCGGCAAGCTGACCAACAGCGACGGCACCGACCGCAACTATCAGGACGACGACAACGGATTCGAAATCTTTGACGTTACAACCGTACGTTACATCGGACGTGTTGCCGGCGGCACCAAGCAGGAAGCGTTCCCCGTGGGTCACTCGCTCTCGAAGAACAACCTCGCTGACGACGTACGCATCGAGCTTACATATCAGAACGAAGCCTATAAGATGACGACTGAGGCTCGCGAAACTACGCTCAATCATGTTAAGGGCGTGTACGTTAGCAAGCAGCACCAGAACCGCGTAGCTTACGACGGCAACAAGATTACTATCTATCCTGATGCCGAGACGGGTGAGTTCTACGCCGATCTCATTCCTGAGAAGTATAAGATTAATGTAGTTGTGCCCGGCCATGACAACATCCCGGGCAGTGGTGAGGACCTCAACCTGAGCAATGAGTTTGCAAAGCAGAGCGAGGTGAACGAGTATGTAGACTCTATCTCTACGCAGGGCAAGTTTGTCAATTGCAGCGACACAGTCTATTACAACAAGAAGCAGCAGTTCATCAAGCGCTACACTCCGTCTATCCTCGTGAAGGAGAAGGTGAAAGGCAAACTGCAGGACTTCTTCGGAAAGGAAGAACTTACCGTAGCTACCCTCGACCAAACAAAAACTATAAAAGTAAAGACTTACAATCCTGACAATGCTGCACAGCCTTACACACTCGGCGTGCCGGTGTATGAGCAGGGACAATACGTCACTTATCATATCACCACAGCAGAGGTGTACGAGTATAAGGATAAGGACGGCAGACGTAAGGATGGCGTTAAGGAAGACATCGTGCCTACGCCTGAGGCTAAGCTGTCATTCAGTAGAGGCGACATTGCGTACGGAACGCAAGAGGACATCACTACCGACAAGAACGGTGAGGCTGAATGGACATTCCAGGTTAACAATCCGGAAATGACCTCGGCTCTGCGCTCTGCCGCTATGGATATGACCTACAGCGAAAACAGCCAGAGCACATCTTCTACAACAATCAACTGGAAGGGTGGCTTTGACGGCAAGGGCAACACTAAGGCTATCGTAATTGGTGCAAAGACTTTAGGTTCGGACTTCGTTACGAACGGACCGGACAAGGTGCTCTTCGTGCTGCGCGACCCGCCGGGAAGCAACTCGTATGCTTATCTTGAGAAGGGCGTCACTGTGACAAGCACAAGTTCCTATGAGGGCAATGTCACCAACGAGGGAGTGCTTAACAATGAAGCAAAGATTGGTCTTGAACTTATGACATTTGCCGGTGTCGGAGCCGGAAAAATCACAAATAACGAGATAAAGGACGAATACTCTTTCGGCGTATCTCATAGCGAGACGATTGGCGGTACGGACACTGACACTAAGACAATGACCACCACCACGCGCTTCGAGACAAGCAGCGACCCGCAATATGTAGGAGCCGACGGCGACCTCTTCGTCGGATTCTCTACCAACATCGGTGTGGGCAAGACGCAGAACATCGCCGTGGTTTCGCGCGAGATGTATCTGTCTGCACCTAATAAATACGAACTGTTCGGTGATGTTACACCGGCTGCCAACGACTATCTGCTCGTGAAGGCCACTGGTTTGGGACTCTCGCAGAAGTACGGCACGATGTTCATCTATCCGCAGGTACACATTGAGAAGGTATTGCTGCCGAAGCTTGAGGAGGTGCGTAACAGCATGCTGCATCAGCAGTCGGAGGCTTTGGATTTCCAGGCAATGGCTGACAATACCAAGCTTCCTGTCTACGTGTCGAAGCTGGCTACAGACGACCCCAACTATGGCAAGAGCAATAACGACAAGGTGTTCGGCGGTGCAAATGCCGACGATCCGTGTGACGGACTGAGCTATAAGATCTATGCTCCTAAGGGAGTGGTGATGAAGGAAGACACCATCATGTATCTCAACCAGTCTATCGAGAACTGGAAGACACAGCTTCGCAATAACGAGGAACAGAAGGTTAAGGCAGAACTCATGCAGAACCATTCGTTCCAGGGCGGCGCTTCGTACGAATACTCTGAGGAGTATGGAGTGGGACGCTCGGAGACCACGCGTTTCAGCCTGCTGGTCGGAGCACAGTACTCCACCAACGTAGGCTGGGGTTTTGACGGAACTGGTTTCGTGCTGAACATCGACGAGAAAGTTACTACGGAGCATGGCGGCGAGTTTACCAATGAGGAGACTGCACGCCACTGTAAGGGTTATGTGCTTGCGGAGGAAGGCTCCGACTATATCTCTGTAGACGTATGTCGTGAGGCAGGATATAAGAATGGCGACCAGTACATCAAGTACAAGGATATGAAGAATGAGGAAGGTCAGACTTTCTCTACGTTCATCTTCAAGACTCGTGGCGGCGCTACGTCGTGTCCTTACGAGGGCGAATACAAGACCAAGTATTACGAGCCGGGACAGCACGTGATAAATGAGGCTACTGTTCAGATGGAGGTGCCGGAGATAACTGTCGAGAAGGACTTCATCGAGAATGTTCCTTCGGGCAAGTCGGCTTACTTCACGCTGTATCTGCGCAACAACTCTGAGTCGCAGGACGACAACTGGTATAACCTTGTCATCGACGACAGCAGCAATCCTAACGGAGCACAGCTGCTCATCGACGGTGCACCGATAGGTAACGGCAGAGCATTGCTCGTGCCGGCTGGCGGAACGCTTACGAAGACGCTCGAAGTGCGCAAGGGTTCGGTGATGAACTACGACAATCTTCGACTGATGTTGCAGTCGCAGTGTCAGTGCGACCCCACCGACTTCCAGGATGAAATATATGACGACGTGACGTTCAGCGTACACTTCACTCCTTCGGCTACAGACGTGAACCTGAAGAAGCCTACCGACAACTGGACATACAACACCAAGTTGCCAACGGCTGAGGTGAACGGCGTGCAGAAGCATTACATGGACGTAGTGATTGACGGCTTCGATGTGAACTACGACAACTTCCATCGCATCATGCTTCAGTATAAGCCATCGTCGGGCAGCGACAACGACTGGACAACACTCATGAGCTACTACAACGACCAGGCTCTCTACGACCAGGCTGTGAAGAACGGCATGAACGCCGAGATGATAAAGGCTGCAGACGCCGGCACCATCAAGTATAGCTGGTTTATGGACGACTTGCAGGATCAGCGCTACGACCTGCGCACCGTAGGTACGAGCATGATAAACAACGCGGAGGTTTATAACTATTCTGCCGTACACAGCGGCATAAAGGATATGTACAACCCACGCCTCTTCGGTAGTGCGCAGCCGGCGAATGGCGTGCTCACCGTGAACGACGAGGTGAAGCTGACGTTCAACGAGCCGATAGCCGACGGACTCCTCACCGACAACAACTTCTCGGTGACAGGTATACGCAACGGCGCACAGACCGACCACAGCGTGAGCGTGCGTCTGGACGGCAAGAACGACGAACTCGTGTCGGAGTTCCAGCGCAACTGGAGCGGCAAGAACCTCACTGTAGAGATGTGGACCCTCGCCGACAAGGCACAGGACGCCGTACTCTTCAGTCAGGGCAACGCCAACAGCGCGATAGAGCTTGCAACGACGAGCGACAACCGCTTGAAGGTGAAGGTGGCTGACAAGACCATCGTCAGCGACAAGGCGTTCGACTACGAGCAGGGCACATGGGCACACGTGGCTCTTGTATATAATAATGAAGGAAACGTGTCGGCTTACTACAACTACGAGCAGCTTATCAGCGCAGCTGAGGTGGGCGAGTACAACGGCGAGGGCGCTTACGTGTTCGGAGCCAGCGTAGACGGAAGTGGACACTTCGCAGGCAAGATGCACGGCGCTCGCATCTGGGACAAGGTGCTGACACCGGCACGTCTGCAGACCAACTCGCTGACCATGCTCTCTGGCGCCGAAAGCAATCTCATCGCCTACTATCCGATGTCGGAGGCTAAGGGCGACGTGCTTGCAGACAAGGCACACGGCGCAAACCTCGAGATGAGAGGCGCCGAATGGGCTAATCCTGAGGGACGCGCAGTTGCGTTCAACGGCAAGGACCAGTACCTAAAACTCTCTTCGGGCAGTTCGTGTGTGGTGGACAACACTATGGACTACACCATTGAGACTTGGTTTAAGGCTGACGAGGCTCAGCAGACGGCTACCATCATCTCTAACGGACGCGGCGACGGCGAGGACATGGGCGGTTCGCTCAATCTCTTCGCACTCAATCTGGAGGAAGGCCGACTGGTGTTCCACAACAACGGTGTGCGTGTGGCGTGCGACGGTAGCTACGCCGATAACGACTGGCACCATGTGGCTGTGGCTGTGAACCGCACAAGCGGACGCGCACAGATATACGTGGACGGCAAGCTGAACACTTACTTCGAGGCAGCCGACCTTGGTGGCATAGCAGCGGCTTACATACATCTCGGCGCTCGTGTGTGGACTCCTGTCGACAACCTGCAGCAGGAGAAGGCAGACAACTTCTTCAAGGGCGAGATTGACGAGGTGCGTGTATGGAATCTCTACAAGAGCGAAACGCTCGTGGAGAATGGCAACAGCAACCGTCTTGACGGCACTGAGAAGGGACTCTTGGCTTACTATCCGTTCGAGACATACATCGAATGGCAGGGCGTGAAGGAACTGCAGTTCTCTCTGAAAGACCAGAAGCAGCAGGCTGACCCGACACAGAAGGTGCCTGACGCAGTGGTGGTAGGCGGCGACGTCGAGACCAAGACCTCTGCACCCGTCAAGGCTAAAGGTCCGGAGAGCAAGCTGCTCTACGACTTCGTAGTGAACAACGACGCGCTCATCATCAATCTGAAGGAGCCTTACGAGCGCATAGAGAAGACTATCGTGAAGTTCACGGTGGACGGCGTGCGCGACAAGAACGGCAACGAGATTCTCTCGCCGATAACATGGAGCGCTTTCATCGACCGCAACCAGCTGAAGTGGAGCGACCGGGCTCTCACCGTAGTGAAGAAGCTCAACGAGGAGAAGACCATCAGGGTGAAGGCGCTCAACAACGGCGGTTCGATAGAACACTTCACCGTAGAGAACCTTCCTTCATGGCTGGAGGCAGAACCCGCAAGCGGCACTATCGACCCGACAGCGTCGCAGGACATCGTGCTGACTATCGACCCGAGTCTGAACATCGGCACATACGACGAGACGCTCTATCTGCGTGGCGACAACAACGTGGTGGAGGCTCTGCAGCTCACGGTGAAGGTAGAGGGCGAGAAGCCCGACTGGACGGTGAACGCCGCCGACTTCAAGTATAATATGTCTGTCTTCGGCAAGTTGTATATTAATAAGGTATACTCTTCTGACGACGAGGACATGCTTGCTGCGTTCAGCGGCGGAAAGTGCGTAGGCGTATGCAACAACCGCTACTACAAGCAGAACGATATGTACTACGCCATGCTCACGGTTTACTCTAACGAAGTAAGCAGCGACAACCTCGAGTTCCGCATCTGGGACGCAAGCACCGGACAGACCTACATAGCCGAGAGCGAGAAGCCTATAAGCTTCGAGAACAACGCCGTAGTTGGCAGTCCGTTGCAGCCAGTGCTCTTCACGGCGAAGGACTATCGTGTGCAGAACATCACGCTGAACGAGGGATGGACGTGGATATCGACGAACATCGCATCCGACAAGCTCTCCGATCTCAACAAGCTGCTTGCCGACGGCAAGTGGACATCCGACGACCAGGTGAAGAACGAGCAGTACGGCTTCGCATCGTGGACAAAGCGCAACGGATGGATGGGACAGCTCACCGCCATCGACAACGACCAGATGTATCTCGTACACAGTTCGCAGCCGCAGAGCCTGCATATCTCAGGACCGGCGGTTGACCCGACATCGCACAAGCTCACTATCCGTGGAGCAAAGGCCGACGGCACAGCACGCTGGAACTACATCTCGTATCTGCCTTCAGACAACTTCACGCTCAAGGAGGCTCTCGCCGGCTACGACGCCAAGGAGGGCGACATCGTGAAGTCGCAGACGCAGATGGCTATGTACAGCGGCAATCTGGGATGGATAGGCAGTCTGACGTACATGGAGAACGGCAAGGGATACATGCTCCAGCGCCAGTCGCAGGACGACGCTCAGCTGCAGTATCCGTCGAAGACTTCTGTAGGACGCAAGGCTAAGGCTGCGATGGCAGCTGCCAAGAACACTGACGGCACAAACGCTTACTTCCCCTACTCAGCCAACATGACGGCTGTTGTAGAAGTAGAGGGCGTAGAGCTGCAGCAGGGCGACCGCCTTGTGAGCTACGTAGCAGGCGAGCCGCGCGGCTATGCCGAGGCTATTGCTCTGCCCGACGGCAGAACCGTCTTCATGCTCACCATCGGTGGCGACAAGCCCGAGGCTGTTGACGTGACTGTAGAGCGTGACGGCGACGTCGTAGCCAAGGCACCGAGCGCCGTAAGCTATGCTGCCAACAGCAATGTGGGCACCCTCAGCGAGCCGATGCGCATCAGCTTCCTCGGCACCGAGGGCGGACTCTACATCTATCCGTCGCCGTTCTACTCGCAGCTGAAGATACGTGCCACTGTCGACCGCGACGCCTATACAGATGTATACGTCAGCGACATGAGCGGCAAGCGTATCGTGGCATGGAACGACTGCAACACAGGCGGCAATGTGGACATCACATGGAACGCCGGCAACACCGTTCCGGCTGGTGTGTATATCGTCAGCATCGCCGTAGACGGCAACGTTTACTCGATGAAGGCTATCAAGAAGTAATATTTTAAAAAGAAAGACTATATGAAATATATAAAGTATTCGTTTCTCGCCGCATTGGGCTTCCTCTTCGCACAATGCACCGAAGAGGGCGACAAGACTTATCCGCAACAACCCGCTCCCCAGTGGAGCGTGGTTGAGGAGGACTTCGTAAGCGAGGCTCCAACATGGCAGGTGGCGTCTGCCTCTCCTGCTTCCGCCCCGATGTGGCGAGCCGACTTCAGCGGCAACGATCAGGCGCCGTTGTGGAGCGACCCCGACAAGAGTGTCTATCCGATGAGCATGACTGCCGTAGTGCGTCTCTCGCCGGTGCTCGAAACGCTTGCCGCCGACGGCGACAAGATGGCTGCCTTCATTGGCGGCGAGTGTCGCGGTGTGGCTAAGACGGTGATGAACGACGGCGTGCGCCTCTTCTTCATCCACGTGAAGGCGCCGTCGAGCGAGAACGGCAATGTGGAGTTCCGCTATTACAGTGCTGCCGCCAAGCGCACGTATGTCTCCGTGGCGTCAGACGTCAGATATGAGGTCGACAAGATTTACGGCACAGCCGACGCTCCTGCCCGTCCCGACTTCGAGCAGTCGGGACCCTTCCCCGTACCTACCAAGGCATGGGTGAAGGTGGACAAGGCGAAGCTGCCGTTCACAGTAGCCGCCGGCGACGAGCTGCAGGCGTTTGTGGGCGACGAGTGTCGCGGCATAAAGCACGTGGAGAGCGAGGCTGATATGCTCTTCTGGTACGACATCCTCGGACGTGTCGAGGGCGAGCAGGTGATGTTCCGCTATTACAGCGCTGAGAAGAAGCAGGTGTTCGTATCTGAGCAGACCTTCGCCGTAGGAAAGCGCGCATCGGTGGTCGGAGCAGCCGACCAGCCGCTCGCGCTCACCTTCGTGCCGCAGGGCAGCATGACCGCCTATCTCACCCTCGACGCCCTCACAGCCGGCTATGCTGACAAGACGGCAGACCGGTTGGCGGCGTTCATCGGCAATGTGTGCGCCGGCGTGGGCGAACTCGTGGGCGAGCAGGACGGCAGACCGGTATACAAGATGGTAGTCAACGGCGTCAGCTCACAGGCGGCGTCTGTAGACATACGCTATTACAGCCATCGCAACAGCTACGTGTTCACGGCTCCTGCATGCCTCGCCTTCGCCGACGGCAAGGTGGAGGCTTCGCCCGAGCAGCCGCTCACCATGCCTCTCGTTCTCGCCGGCAAGCATCCGCTCAAGATGACGGCTTGCGTGGCATTGCCTCAGAACATCGTGCGCCAGGCAACGGCAGACGACCTGATGGCTGCATTCGTGGGCGCAGAATGTCGCGGCATGGCAAAGGCAGAGCAGGCGGAGAACGGCGAGTATGTATTCCGCATGGAGATAAACGGCAGCATGGGAGCGGAGGAACCCGTCACGCTGAAGTATTATGCCGCACGCAACAAGTATCTCTATCAGGCTGTCGCGGCGTTCACGTTTGCCGACGGCACAAGCTACGGCACAGCCGGCGAGCCAGGCAGACCTGCTTTCCTCATTGTTGAATAAGCTTAAAACCTATCTGTATATATGAATAAGAAAACTATAATAAGCATGGTGCTGGGGTGCATGTCGCTGCTCCCGGCATCTGCACAGAACGGATGGTTCGTTGAGGCGGGCGGAGGCGTGCAGACTATCTTCTCGAGCGATGCCGGCAAGCTGCACTTCGGCAAGCGTCTCACTCCTTCATACCGCATCGGCGTGGGCAAGTGGATCACTCCGGCTTACGCTCTGCGCCTGCAGATTGGCGGCTATGCGCTCAACGGCATGTCCACATCCGAAGGACTCTATCTGCGCGACCCGCAGACCGACGGCTCTATATACGGCCCTCACGACCCCGTTATCGACAATGTGACGGTCCGCCCTGACGGCACCTATCGCCATTATCTGCGTTACGTCAACGCTCATGCCGACTTCATGGTGAGCCTTTCGCGTCTGCTCTTCCGCAATCAAGGCAAGTTTGACGTGCTTCCGGCTGTAGGATTGGGCTACGCCCGCACCTTCGCCTATCGCGGCACGGCGGACGCCAACTCGCTCACAGCCAACTTCTCTATAGCAGCCAAGTACAGCGTACTGAAGTGCATGGATGTAAACCTTGAGATAGCTTCGGCTCTCATGCCCGACCATTTCGACGGTCGCATCACGGGTCGCAAGTACGAGCCGACGCTCGGTGCAACGCTCGGACTGACCTATCGCTTCAACGCCTCAAAGCCTTGCGCCAAGAAGCAGCGCTGCCATAAGCTCCGTCGTGAAGCCGTGGTCGACACGGTGTACGTGAAGGAGCGGATAGTGGAGCGTCCCGTCTTCAAGGACCGCATAGTGGAGAAGTCGGTTGCGAAGAAACAGGAAGCGTTCCGTCTCGCCTCGGTCAGCTTCGCTTGCGCTTCCGCCAAGCCCGAGAAGAAGCAGGACATAGTGTTTGAGAACATCGTCGAATATCTCAAGCAGAACCCCTCTGCCCGAATCCGTCTCGACGGTTATGCCGACAAAGCCACAGGCAAGGAGCGCACCAACCTGATGCTATCTATTCGCCGCACCGACAGCGTGCGCAATATCCTCATCGAGCGCTACGGCATCGCTCCGTCGCGCATCGAGGCGCAAGGCATCGGCAGCAATGCGCAGCCGTACGAAGATAACGATCTTAATCGCGTAGTGATTGTAACAGCACTGCCCGAGTGATGCGTATTTAGTAAAAAGAGAAAGGGGAGATTTCTTCAGCCCCAAGCACATTACCGCAGCGTGGTACTTCTGTTACCGCAATGCGGTAATGTTATTTTCGCTACGCGGTAATGATATTTTCGCTACGCGGTAATCTTGTTTCCAGTCTGCGTTAATCGCATTGACAGGCTGGCAGATAGGCTTGTTAAGGCTGGCAGATAGCTTGTTAAGGCTGGCAGATGGCTTGTTAAGGCTGGAGGATGGCTTGTCAAGGCTGGCAGATAGGCTGGTAGATAACCCGATTATCGAGTTATCTGCCAGCCTTTATTTTGCTTATATACAACGAGTTATGCCGAAACTGGAAGATATGGCAGCTTTTTTCACGTACAAGTGACTCTTCAGATAAAATGTCATTACAATTATATCTGAAGAATCACTTCAAACTTATCCTTTATTATAGATAAGAGAATAGCATCTTTTTTATTGCTTTTATGGCTCACATAGTTATATGCTATAAACATGGCTATGAATACACCTATTAGAACTCTTGAACAGATCCCTTTAACCCAAAAGTAGTCTATAATGCCTGATACGATTAGTACTATGAGGATCGCTGAGAAAAAACACAAGACACTTTTATATGAGTCTCCTTCCCCAAAAGAAACATAAATTTCCGTTATCGTTGATCCATGTCGTTTTCTTCATCTTGCTACAAGTCTAAATTATTAATATCTGTATTAGTTATTTATTTACTTTTCAAGACCACTAAATGTTCTTATTCTACTTGGAATATGCTTGGTTTTACAATTCAGCATTGATATACTTGCAATATTCTTCAATACTGCGTTGTATAACGCTGCCAACTTTCAATTGCTCTTTGTATTGCATGATCATCATTGGGCTCATGCTGCGATTGAGAGCAAATCTGACAGTTTCCATATCAGATTCTTTGCACAGGATAATGCCAATGGTTGGGTTCTCATTAGATCTGCGCTCTTCTTGGTCAAGTGCCTCGAGGTAAAATTCTAACTGTCCTTGGTAAGAGGGTGAAATTCTGTTGTCTTTAACTCAAATGCAACCATACACTGCAATTGCCTGTGATAGAAAAGCAAGTCAATTTTGTACGTTTTCCCTCCAACTTTTATAGGATGCTCTTCATCAATAAATAGGAAGTCCTTACCCATTTCAAGAATAAATTCCTTCATGTGCTCAACAATTCCTTTGCGTAATCTTGTCTCTTTATATCTTTGTGGTAATCCAAGAAAGTCAAGGTATGCAGTGTCTTTGAAAAGGGCTGGCGATTTTGTATAAGTGGTATGCAGAGCTTCTGATTGAATATCTTTAGCTCTTAAAATTGATGCCATAGTGTCTGTCTTGATAGCCCGCTCTAATTGTTTGTTTTGCAAATGTTCTTTTTGAGCAAACAAAATATAGAACAGACGCTCATCATCGCTTTTGCAGCGATTCATTATGATTTGATGGTTAGTCCAACCAGTAGAAAATAGAATAGTAGGAATTTGTGCCGTTTCAAATGGCACAAAATCATCTTTCCCAATTTGTGCCGTTTCAAATGGCACAAAATCTTTTGATGGTAATTCTAATTTTGTAAACTGAACTAATTTTGTGGTTTGCAACAGATTCTTAAATGATGTTGAGCTATATGCCTCATAAAATTGCACCATTTTATATATAGTACGATAACTCCAACCTTTAATAGTTGGGTCTTGAGTTCTTATGTATTCTGATAGTTGACGTACAATATTAGATCCCCATTCTGATGCTTTTAGTTTTTTGCTAACATAGCTTCCAACTTCCCATATCATACGCAGGGATTCGTCATCAACAGTTTTTGAAACCCGTTGACGATGATAATTGATGATTTCAAAAATTTGATTGAAATCATTGTGTACTTGGACGTTTATACTATTTTCTACCATTGTAATTGCTCGTTTTAATTGTCAAATCCGAATTTGTTCCAGGCTTCGAGGACGAGGCGCTTGGTACGGTATTCTCCGTACTGGCGTAGCTCGTTGTCTTTCAGCATATGGAAGACTTCTTTTAAACTGCTTTTCTTCTGCAAATATAATGCTTTTCTTTGAGGTGTTACAATAAAATGCAAACTGAATTGTTTAAAAATGTGCTCACTTGTAAAGAACTACCATGTCAGATAGATTGTTGAGGCTGTCAGAAGGATTATTGAGGCTGGAGGATAGCTTGTTAAGGCTGGTAGATAGGCTGGTAGATAACCCGATTTTCGAGCTATCTGCCAGCCTTTATTTTGCTTATATACAACGAGTTATGCAGAAGCTGGGAGATATGGCAGATTTTTTCACGTACAGTGTTATTTATGCTTCGTACTATGTTATTATATGAGATGATGGGCATAGGCGGCGGAGGTCTTTGCTATAACAACTGCGACGATGCGACTTTTGAACATTTGGGTTCACAAACCAAAATCAATTATTTTGAAACAACTATCCAATGTCCTGTTTTAAGGCTGCCGACACGCTCCAAATAACCAGCCTTTTTGAGAAATGCTATTTCACGCTTGGCGGTGGCATCCGACAATCCAGTTTTCTCACAAAGCCTTTCTCTGCTTAGATTCTTTTCTTCTGAGAACATCTGCAAAATCATCTTCTGCCTCTCGGTCAAGTTTATTGGGTCATTTATTGGGTCATTTATTGGGTCATTCAATGAACCAGATGCAACATTGTTCTGAATATGCAGAGTCAATTTCACTTGCATAAGTTCAGGCTGTTCTAATAACTCAGGCTTTATCCAATGCTTTTCATTCCATGCGTTTAGAATGAGTGGGAAACCCGAGCCAAGGTTCTCGCCATAGCCTATCATGCGGAACATATTCTGCATACGCTGATTACGTGCCTTTGACTCGCCACCTTTGTAAATCTGCTCAATAGGCAGTTTCAGAAGTCCTGGATTGGTCAGAACAAAACAATCGTCATACTTTTCAACTTTCAGCACTCCATTCACCATAAAATCGGAATGAATAACCATATTTGTAACGGCTTCACGCACAGCCTTGGCTTGAAGCGTATCGTCTTTGCGCACTACACCGTCCATACTGAAAGGGTGAGGCAAATCACGTGTCAGTTTCGGAATGGTCATGCGGATAAAGTTGAACAGGTTGTTTTCCCAAGTCCCATCGTATGTCAATCGGTCGCTATAGCGTTGGTCGCCTATCAAATTGGATTTATCAATGTAGTCCATTCGCAGATTGTCGAAACGCTCACGGACTGTCAATCCTTTGCCAAACATTAAAAGTCCAGCCATAGTCAGTCCTTCTTTTCCTGTCCTTCGGTCTCGTGTATAACCTCCAAAGTTCGTTAGAAACTCCTTATTTTCTGCCGAGTTCCATTGATGCTCTGGATGCAAGTTCTGAAACATCTGACGGAAGCGTTCCAATGTTGCGATGTCAATGTCGTCCATTGTATAGTATTCCAACAACAATCCATCATTGCCAGCTTCATTAGCATCACGGAGCATCATCTTCAGTTCTTGCTCCGTACAATGATAGTCGCCTTCATGGTTGCGTTTGAAAGTTCCTCTTGACAGATTGTTGTTGATATAGACAGGACGGACTGTATAATCGGCATGAGGTACGTTGATGGCAATAATCTTCTTGCCGTCAACATCTATCGTCTGAATGTCATCGTCTTGCAGAAGATTGATATTCACCTTCTCACGACTATTTACAGTATTCCACAAGTCCTTGCGGATTTTGTCTGCATCCTCAACACCAACGATTTCAAACCGCTTGGCATTGTCTTGCTCGTCCATGTGCTCTACTACACCCAACAGAATGGTTCCGCCGTATGTGTTGGCAAAAGCGGAATAAGTGTCCCAAAGCGAATTTGGCACACCCTTCGTAGCTTTCTTGCATTCGAGCGTTACACGCTCACCATCAGACAGAAGTTTGTATATGTCATTTATTTTACTCATCACAATCATTCTTCTAAATCCATACATTGCAAAAACAAAGTATAAGATTTGGTTATTTATGCTGTATCCAAGGAGATTGCGTTAATATCCTTAAAACTTTCTCGAAATTTTGTTTCTGCTTTTTTGCATTGAAATCATAGTAATCAGAACTATCTTTGAGGTGTTCTTCGAATAATTTTACAAAAAACTTAACATCAGCAATACATGCTTCCCCCCATGTGCAAGAAGGCGTAAGAAACAGTCCAGATGGTTTTTGCTGATATAATTCTATGGCTCTATAAATATCTCCATTCAAAACATGAAAATCAGCCAAATTTACTTGAGTGATCGGAGAGTCGAGTTCACGCTTTGGCATATATTCAAGGATTTTATCTACATTTTCAAAAAAAGCATTTCCATTACAATTGTCATATATCGACATGATTAGTTTGGCAAAGCTACGTTCATATACTTCTGTAGCAATATATACATGTTCGCAGTTCAGTACTTTAAGTTCTCTTATTCTTCCATCTGCAGCAAACATTCTGAACTCCTTTCGATTAGAACAATATGCATAAAAGTGTGATAATGAGTTCATGCCATGTTTTGTACAAAGGCCTAATCCAATATGCGGGGCATCGTAAGTCGCTCCCATCCTGCAAAATACTAAGTTGGACAAGAAACGGGTACTATACCCCGAGTTGTTTGAATCGTATGCAATCCATATTGGGTTGCCATTAGCAATAGCATTAAAGAGAATTTCTCTCATCGTATAAAAGTCTTCACTTTGTATACAAGGATTATACTCCCATTGTTTCTCAGAGAACAAGTTTTCCATCGGAACTATATCTTTAATTTCGTCTACTGGAATTTCAAGTTCGTATCCAAGGGGGCTTTTTCCTGTTATGAACTCGTTGCCGCTGTGAGAAACAATTTTTATTTGTTTATTTTTATAGACCCATTGATAACCGTCATTTTTAAGCACTTTGCAATAATCACAATTTATTTGGGCAATTTTATCAATGACAGAAACCCGTTTAGATTGTTCTATTGGAGGCAAAACATCTTCATCAGGCTTAATAAATCCCAAACGCTCTGTATCATAGGTAGCAGAAACATGGTTCGTTTGTGTATCGTCTGTGGAAACATAACCTGGCAAGTTTAGATAATGCTCCCTTGCGTTGTCAGAGGCCATTTGCTCAGCTTGCTCGTAAGTCCACCTTTCTACGGATTCTAATGTATCCTCATCATATTTAATACTCTCATCATTAGTCAGCCATCTTAGCATACGTTTAATATAGTTGGTTACACCTTCTATATTTTTATGTATTTGCGACTCCGCAAAACGTATTACGCACCATCCATTTCTAATAAAATATCTATCACGTAGATTGTCGCCATTGCCTTTGTAATGAATTGGTTTGCGACTTACAATATCATAAGGTTCATCTACTTCTATGTCTACATATATGTTTCGTTCTTTCCAATAAAGGCACACGTCAGGCCGATATGAATAATTTCTATTCAATATCGGTAATTTCACATTGTCAAGAACTATAATATTATTAAGTTCCTGACACATTTTGCGTATGCTACTTAACAACACTGGTTCCATAACACCAACTGTTGTTCCTGTTTTATCAGGTTTAGGAATCAGAATAGAAGTATCATGCTGCGGAACCTTTACCGACGGAAAACTGTCATGATCCAATTCTCCTTGGAACTTGTCATATAGAAATTTTCCTTCAAAAGCAAGATAATGTTTAGCTACATCCTGCTTACGTTTACATCTCTTTCCTATATTCTGCTTTCCGGACAGAGGACTTGAATTGTTAGGATTAAGTTTTTTGGGGGTTGGCGCTGGATTGATGAATACACGAGGTTCTAATGTTATTATATTCTCTATCGAACCATCATTTTCATCATGAACATCAACGACATTGGTACTAAGTTGTTTCTTAAATTTCTTGTATGGAACAAATTTTACAATATTTTTTGCTGATGATTTTTTTATTTCTTTTTTTTGAATATCAAAATAAGTTCTTCCCAAGCTTTTAACGATATGAAATGCTCCAAAATCCTTCAAAGATATTCTATGTCCTTGTTGCAATTCTGAAAGTATAGTCTTTATGCAACAGTTTACAATTATTTTGGAAAGACGAATAGAAAATCCTGTTCTTCCTGCCACCTCCCTTATTAATTGTTTCTTATTCATATGCTAATTATTATATATTATCACTGTTAGTAAAATAAAAAAACACTGAAATTTTTAATTTATATACTGCTTGATATTTATTCAATAGTAATATTCTCAATTGGCCAAAACAAATCCTGTATCTCAACATTCAGACATTTGGCGATCTCCACCAGTGTCTCGACATTCGGCTGTATGGTGTTGGTACACCACTTTGAGACGGTTGCAGGATCTTTACCCAATTGTTCGGCGAGCCATTTGTTGGTTCGTTTCTTTTCTGCCAGGACGACCTTTAGTCTGTTTATATCTTTACTCATATTTGCGTATAATTATTTGGAAAGTACAAAAGTAGTGATTTCCTGTTAGAATAACGAATAAAGGTGTTGAATTATTATGTAAGATAGTGATTTTCGTATTCAATAGATGATGTATATATCAATTTATAGAATATGTGAGCTAATCTATCTGACTATAGTTTGTCATTTGGTGACTCATAAAATTGGCGATGTTAAGTGAAATGCAATGAAATTATGGGAAATACGGATGAAAACAACATGAACTTTGCCGACCACAACAAATTAGCGACGAATTATGTTGGCAAAATCTCGGCAATTTATATAAACAAAAAATCCTAACTGCTCATATTCAAGCAGTTAGGATTTTCTTGGGTGCGCCTGAAAGGACTCGAACCTTCACGTCCTAAAACACCAGATCCTAAGTCTGGCGCGTCTACCAATTCCGCCACAAGCGCGTTAGTGGCTGCAAAGATAGTGAAAAATGGCGAGACTGGCAAAATAATATTAGACTTTTATGATACGCGCCGACTGATGCGGATGCTCGTAACGGTCGGCGCGGATGTCCGTATCGTTCGGTGCGGATGAGAAAACTCCACACATTCTACTTCTTCAGTTCTTCGATGAATTGCTTCATCTCTGCCTCGTGTGCCTTTGCCTTCAGGAAGAGGTGCCACTGGTTGCGGGCGCGTGTGAGGTTGTGGTCGGCATACTGGCACTTCCAGTAGTGGTCGCCCGAGAGATAGTCCCAGAGGAAGCGCACGCACTGCATGTAGGGGAAGAGTTCGGCGGCGTAGGGCAGGAGCGACACTTCGAGCGGTGTGAGGAAGCGCTGTGCCGATTCGAGGTAGCCGCGTGTGAACGCCTCGAAGATGTCCATGCGGAAGTCAATCTTGTCGTATTCGGGCGAGTCTTCGGCGATGGTGTTTGCGGCTGTACGCAGGAAGTCGCCGTAGTCGCTGACGAAGAGTGATGGCATCACGGTGTCGAGGTCTATCACGCAGAGCACTTTACCTTGCTTGTCGAACATCATATTGTTCACTTTTGTGTCGCAGTGGCACACGCGTTTCTGCAGCTTGCCCTCGGCGATCAGTCGTTCGCCCAGGCACATCTCGTCCATGTACGCCTCAATCTCTTCTACGAACTGCTTCACGCTCTCGGCGCGTCCCACGGGGTCTTCTGCGTACACCTTGCGCAGTTGGTCGCGTCGGAGGCACATGTTGTGGAAGTCGGGGATTGTCTCGCCCAACTGGTCGGCGATGTCAGCCAGTCGAGCCTCGAAGTCGCCGAACGCCTTGCCTGCGTCGTACGACGATTCGGGCGTCACGGCGTCCATCGTCACGGCGTCGCTGATGAATATCGACACGCGCCAGTAGCTCTTGCCGTCGAAGTAGTAGGTCTTTCCGTCGGTGGTTGGCACGAAGCGCAGCACGCGGCGGTCGATGTCGTCGGCTCCTTCTGCCTTCAGCTGCTCGCGTATGTGGTTGGTCACGGTCTCCACGTTGTGCTGCAGCAGGTCAACATCGGTGAAGATGTGGTGGTTGATGCGTTGCAGGACGTAGTCGGGGCGGTCGTTTTCTGCGGTCTGTATGCGGTATGTGTCGTTGATGAGTCCGTTGCCGAGCGGCTTGATGTCGCTGACGGTGCCTTCGATGAGGAACTTGCTGGTAATGTTGTTTAGATTGTTCATAGTTTTATTTTAATTTGATTTGTATTTGTAGTTAGGGGATGCAGTTCTTGCTTGGTTGGTGCACTTGAGACAAGTGCACCCCCTAAATTGCAAATTTACGGCTTTTTTATTATAATAGGTGTCTTTATTGCTGCTTATTTCGCTTTTTTGCAGTAACTTTGTGGTGATAGACTAAAAATTAAAAACTAATCATAATGCAAGCAAAAAGACAACTCCTTGCGCTTCTTGCGCTCTGCGCCTTTGGTTCTGCCAACGGCTTCGCGCAGCAGAAGACGCCCTTGAAGTATTGGTTCGACCGCCCAACGACGATGCGCGGACAGGCTGTGTGGCTCGCTTCGAGCCCCGACCGCAAGCCTACTGAGCGTCAGCTGGTGCGTGCCGGCGACTTAGTGAACAACCCCGATCCCGAATGGGAGTCGCAGTCGCTGCCCATCGGCAATGGCAATATCGGCGGCAACGTGCTCGGTTCTGTTGAGGCTGAGCGCATCACGTTCAACGAGAAGACGCTCTGGCGCGGCGGTCCCAACACTGCGCGCGGCGCCGCTTACTACTGGGATGTGAACAAGCAGTCGGCTAATGTTGTGGGCGAGATACGCGACGCCTTCACCAAGGGCGACTGGGCGAAAGCCGAACAGCTCACACGCAAGAACTTCAACAGCGTAGTGCCTTACGAGGCTGACGCCGAGGAGCCGTTCCGCTTCGGCAGCTTCACAACAGCCGGCGAGTTCTATATAGAAACCGGACTGAGTTCGGTGGGTATGACCGGCTATCGCCGTGAGCTCTCGCTCGACTCAGCCCTTGCTAAGGTGAGTTTCTGCAAGGACGGCGTGCAGTACGAGCGCGAGTATTTCGTGTCGCATCCTGCCAATGTGATGGCTGTGCGCTTCGCTGCGTCGCAGCGCGGCAAGCAGAACCTCGTGTTCTCCTACGCTCCAAACCCTGTTTCGACGGGCGAGATGAAGGCGGACGGCACCGACGCGCTCTGCTGGCTGGCACGTCTCGACAACAACAGTATGGAGTACGCCGTACGCATAAAGGCTGTGGCTAAGGGCGGTGCGGTGAGCAACGAGGGTGGCAAGCTCACGGTGAAGGATGCCGACGAGGTGGTGTTCCTCATCACTGCCGACACCGACTACAAGCCCAACTATGACCCCGACTTCAACGACCCGAAGGCTTATGTGGGCGTCGACCCGGCAAAGACTACCGCCGACTGGCTCGCAAAGGCTGCGGCTAAGGACTACGCTTACCTGCTCAACGAGCATTACGCCGACTATTCGGAGCTCTTCAACCGCGTGCGTCTGAACATCAACAACGCTACGGTTGAGACCGCCGACCTGCCAGTGAACAGACGCCTTGAGGCTTACCGCCAGGGCAAGCCCGACTACTATCTGGAGCAGCTCTACTATCAGTTTGGCCGCTACCTGCTCATCTCGTCGTCGCGTGCAGACAATATGCCGGCTAACCTGCAGGGCTTGTGGCATAATAACGTAGACGGACCGTGGCGCATCGACTATCATAACAATATCAACCTGCAGATGAACTACTGGCTGGCTTGCCCGACGGGACTTCCGGAGTGCGAGTTGCCGCTCTTCGACTTCATGCGCACGCTCGTTAAGCCGGGCCGCGTAACGGCTAAGTCGTACTTCGGCACACGTGGCTGGACAACATCCGTTTCGGGCAATATCTTCGGCTTCACATCGCCGCTTTCGAGCGAGGATATGTCGTGGAACTTCTCGCCGTTCGCTGGTCCGTGGCTCGCTACTCACCTCTGGAACTACTACGACTTCACCCGCGACCGCCACTTCCTCGCCGACAACTACGACATGCTGAAGGAGTCAGCCGACTTCGCTGCCGACTATCTCTGGCATCGCGCCGACGGCGTATACACCGCAGCTCCGTCTACATCGCCCGAGCACGGACCGGTTGACGAGGGCGCAACGTTCGCTCACGCCGTGATACGCGAAGTGCTCTTGGATGCTATTGATGCGAGTCGCGTGCTGGGCAAGAGCGCAAAGGAACGCCGCCAGTGGGAGGACGCTCTGAAGCATCTCGCTCCGTATAAGATAGGTCGCTACGGACAGCTCATGGAGTGGTCTACCGACATCGACGACCCGAAGGACGAGCATCGCCACGTGAACCATCTCTTTGGTCTGCATCCTGGTCACACCGTGTCGCCCGTTACGACGCCCGAACTGGCTAAGGCTTCGCGCGTAGTGCTCGAGCATCGCGGCGACGGCGCCACAGGATGGTCGATGGGTTGGAAACTTAACCAGTGGGCGCGCCTGCACGACGGCAACCATGCCTACACGCTCTACGGCAACCTGCTGAAGAACGGCACGCTCGACAACCTCTGGGACACGCACGCTCCGTTCCAGATTGACGGCAACTTCGGCGGAACAGCCGGTGTAACAGAGATGCTCATGCAGAGCCACATGGGATTCGTGCATCTGCTGCCTGCGCTGCCCGACGCTTGGAAAGAGGGCGCTGTGAGCGGTCTGCGCGCAAAGGGCAACTTCACCGTGTCTATCAGCTGGAAGAACGGCAAACTCGTTGAGGCTACGCTGCTCTCGGGTGCGGGTGTTCCATGCGAGGTGCGCTACGGCGACTCGGTGCTGAAGTTCAAGACGAAGCGAGGCGCACGCTATACGCTGAAGCTCAACGGCGACAAGCTCACTGTGAAGAATCTATAAATACAAAAAGAGGATATCGCAAATGCGGTATCCTCTTTTTGTATTTACCTATTATATCTATTGTCTACTCGTAAACCCAGTATCCCGCTGTCTGCTGCTGTGCTGCGCCGTCCTTTGAGGGAGCGGCTGCTGTAGATGTCTTGCGGAAGTAGCCGACGAGGGTTATGTCGAAGATGAGGGTGGAGTAGGCTGCGCCCGGCGTGTCAGACGAGCCGTATGCCAGCTGGTGCGGCATGTATACCTGCCATCTGTCGCCGATGTGCATGTTCTGCAGCGCTGTAGCGAAGCCTTTCACCACGCCGCTCACGGCGAACGTGCGCGGTTTCATCGTGCTGAGGTTGTATTCGCCCTGCCACGACTGGTCGAAGATGTAGCCTTCGGCGTAGCTTGTCGACGGCAGCAGTCGGCCGCTGTAGTGCACCTTCACCGAGTCGGTGTAGAGCGGACAGCCCGAACCCGTACCGGCGTTGAGCACGTTGGCGAGCACGTAGTCGTAGCTGTGTGTAGCCAGCTTGTCGTCGAGGCTCCAAGAGCGCAGCACCTTCCAGTCGGCAGCGCCGCCATTGACGAGCTGCTTCACCTCGGCGTACTTCTTGTCGTAGTAAGCCTCGTTGGTCTTCTGCCAGTTGGGGAACTCTTCCACCTCGTTGTCGGTCTCTTTGCACGACGACAGGCTTGCTGCGAAGACTGTCGTCATGGCGAAGAGTATGAATAAATAGTATTTTCTCATTTATCGAGTGTGTTATTACTGCAATTTCTTGAGCAGGCTTGTGATGCTCACCTTGTCCTCGATGATGCTGAGGAGCTGGTCGATGCTCACGCGCTCCTGCTCCATGGTGTCGCGGAAGCGGAGTGTTACGGTGTTGTCCTTAAGCGTGTCGTAGTCGACGGTGACGCAGTAAGGTGTGCCCACGGCGTCCTGACGGCGGTAGCGCTTGCCGATGGTGTCCTTCTCGTCGTAAGTTGTGTTGAAGTGGAACTTCAGGTTGTTCACAATCTCGCGAGCCTTCTCGGGCAGACCGTCCTTCTTAACGAGCGGCAGCACGGCGAGCTTTGTCGGAGCGAGTGCCGGCGGGAGCATGAGCACGACGCGTGTCTCGCCGTTCTCGAGCTTCTCCTCCTTGTAAGAGTGGCACATCACGCTGAGGAACATACGGTCTACGCCGATAGAGGTCTCGATGACGTACGGAGTGTACGACTCCTTTGTCTGCGGGTCGAAGTACTTGATAGAGCGGCCCGAGAACTTCTCGTGCTGCGAGAGGTCGAAGTTGGTGCGGCTGTGTATGCCTTCCACCTCCTTGAAGCCGAACGGCATGTGGAACTCGATGTCGGTAGCGGCGTTGGCGTAGTGAGCCAGCTTCTCATGGTCGTGGAAGCGGTAGTTCTCGGCGCCGAAGCCCAGAGCCTGGTGCCACTTCATGCGCAGCTCCTTCCACTTCTGGAAGTACTCGAGCTCGGTGCCCGGCTGTACGAAGAACTGCATCTCCATCTGCTCGAACTCGCGCATACGGAAGATGAACTGGCGTGCTACAATCTCGTTGCGGAATGCCTTGCCGATCTGTGCGATGCCGAACGGAATCTTCATGCGGCCTGTCTTCTGCACGTTAAGGTAGTTGACGAAGATGCCCTGCGCTGTCTCCGGGCGGAGGTATACCTTGTTAGAGCCGTCGGCTACTGAGCCCATCTCTGTAGAGAACATGAGGTTGAACTGGCGCACGTCGGTCCAGTTCTTTGTGCCGCTGATCGGGTCTACGATCTCCTCGTCGAGGATGATCTGCTTGAGCTCAGCGAGGTCAGGTCCCTGCATAGCCGCTGTGTAGCGTGCGTGGAGAGCGTCGCGCTTCTGCTGATGCTCGATTACGCGAGCGTTGGTAGCGCGGAACTGAGCCTCGTCGAAGCTCTCGCCGAAGCGCTTGCGAGCCTTGGCAATCTCCTTCTCAATCTTCTCGTCGTACTTTGCAATCTGGTCTTCGATGAGAACGTCGGCACGGTAGCGCTTCTTAGAGTCGCGGTTGTCGATGAGCGGGTCGTTGAAAGCGTCTACGTGTCCGCTTGCCTTCCAGATAGTAGGGTGCATGAAGATGGCAGAGTCGATACCCACGATGTTGTCGTGCAGCAGCACCATGCTCTTCCACCAGTATTGTTTGATGTTGTTCTTCAGTTCTACACCGTTCTGTCCGTAGTCGTACACTGCAGCCAGTCCGTCATAAATTTCGCTGCTCGGGAACACGAAACCATACTCCTTGCAGTGACTCACGATTTTCTTGAAAACGTCTTCTTGTGCCATTTTATATGTGTTTTATTGTTAATTTACTGATATGTAGTGCGCTGTGTGCTATAATAACAATGTGCAAACAGCCACCTTTAAAGTGCAAAGTTACGCTTTTTTGATTGATTATGTAGCGTCCGAGGCGTTAAATGTTATGAAACAATAGGGTTGCGGCGGTCGGTTTGTTGTGTTGCGGCGGTCGTTAAGTCATCGGACGGCGAACGGAATCCGATCGGGCGGCGGACGGAATCCGATTGGACGGCGTACGCAATCCGACGATTGTCTCTAAGCTGTTTAGGGATTTTCCCACAAGCGTTTAGGGAAAATCCCTTTGACGTGCTCTGATAAAGTTCTAACTTTGCAAGCGAAAGGAAACCTCAAGGGGGTGCAGTTAAGGGGGTGCAGTTGTCTCAACTGCACCAACATAGCAGTAGTTGCACCAACAGAGCATTCTGCTTGGTTGTTGCACTTGAGACAAGTGCACCCCCTGAGAAACATAGCAGTAGTTGCACCAACAGAGCATTCTACTTGGTTGGTGCACTTGAGACAAGTGCACCCCCTAGAAAGCACCTCCTATAGAGCCCCTGAGAGGGCACCTAAAGATAATGTATAACTTTTAAAACAGAAATATTATGAAAAGGTTTTTCGCAACAATAGTAATGGTGCTCGGCTTCATGGTGACAGCCGGCGCAATGAGCTACAGTCAGGCGCGCGAACAGGCTCTGTTCCTCACCGACAAGATGGCTTACGAGCTGAACCTCACTGACGACCAGTATGAGGCGGCTTACGAGATAAACCTCGATTATCTGCTCAGCGTCAACTCGTACGACGAGCTGTACGGCGACTACTGGCGCTGGCGTAACCTCGACTTCAGCTACGTGCTGCTCGACTGGCAGTATCGCATGTTCTGCGACGCGGCTTACTTCTACCGTCCGCTCTACTTCCACTCAGGCTGCTGGCACTTCGCCATCTACGCCCGCTATCCGCACCGCGACTACTTCTACTTCCATCGTCCGACGGTGTACGTGAGCTATCGTGGCGGACACTCGTGGCGTCAGAACAACGGACGCTCGTGGTATAGCGGCAGAACGTTCGGCTCGCGCAGCGGCGACAATTACTTCGGTATGCGCGACGGATTCCAGCGTGGCGACTACGGACGCGGCAACCGCCAGTCGTTCGGCGTGCGCGGCAACCGTCAGGTGGAGCAGAAGAACAACAACTCGGGCTTCGGCTCGCGCCGCGACAACAATGCCATCCGTCGCAACGTCAACGGCGTAGCTTCGGGCTCAAACCGCGATGTCAACGGATTCGGCTCTGGCTCACGCCGCGACAACAGCAGCTTCGGCTCAAGCCGCGGCTCGTCGGGCTTCGGCAGTCGCGAGAGCAGCACACGCACCACCGTGCGCCAGTCGGATAGCGGCAGCAGCTCTTCAAGCCGCAGCTTCGGCTCTGGTCGCAGCAACCGCAGCTTCGGCTCGCCCATGCAGTCGACACCGCGCTCTACGTTCAAGCCCGTAGACAGCTCATCGAGAGGCAGCAGCATGTCGTTCGGCTCGTCAAGAAGCTCTTCTTCGTTCGGCTCTTCAAGAAGCAGCGGCTCATCGTTCGGCTCGTCAAGAAGCAGCAGTCCGTCGAGAAGTTCGTCTTCGTTCGGTGGCGGCAGCTCGTCGAGAGGCTCCTCATCGTCAAGAGGCGGTGGCTTCGGCAGCCGCAGATAACAATAGTAGCGGAGGTCTCCGGCCTCCGCAGCACCAAGTCTGATACAAATTGTATGTCTATTTTAGGGTGCTGCGGAGG
>ERZ1504879.65-NODE-65-length-24450-cov-6.643042_pt1 | contig 24450 bp, 16 predicted proteins | sample MGYA00575729_ERZ1504879 | MGnify/ENA primary metagenome ERZ1504879 (study PRJEB39906, sample SAMEA3182106) | gut metagenome | biome: human; feature: gut; material: Stool; isolation source: human stools | place: Canada | collected 2013-02-26 ...
CCGATGGTACTGCAATGCAATGCGGGAGAGTAGGTAGCCGCCTCCTTTTATCAAAGCCTCAGATTTCGAAAGATTTCTGAGGCTTTTTTGTTTTCACGCGGATTTGTCTTTTTCCCGCGGATTTGTCTTTTTCCCACAGATTTCACAGATGCCCACAGATTTATCTTCTGATTTACCTTTTACCTTTTTACTTTTTTACCTTTAAATCCCTTTTTACTTTTTTACCTTTTTACCCTTTTACCTTTATCAAGTGTATAAAATGTTGCTAAATTGTGGGTTTTACATTTAAAAAATCGGCGAAATAAGGTACTAAAATGTTTTTTTCCACCAAAAAACTACATTTTATACACATGCCTTTCACAACTTTTTCATACTTTTGCAACCAGTAAATGCTACGGTTAATTATTATAATTACCTATTTATATAAACAAAAATAGAAATTAAACTCTTTAATAGATGGTGAAACGATTAATTTTAGCTTCAGTGTTACTCATATTTGTATCACTAGCTAATTATGCGCAAAACATTGGAGTAAAGTCCAACCTCTTATATTGGGCTACAACAACTCCTAATCTCGGTGTCGAGACTGCCTTAGGCAAGAAGCATACCGCTCAGGTATTCTTTGGCTTCAATCCTTGGAAACAGTCCGGTGGCGACCAGTCAAGCCTCCGTCATTGGCTTTTGCAACCAGAATACCGTTACTGGTTCTGCCAGAGCTTAAATGGCTGGTTCTTGGGTGTTCATGCCATGGGCGGACAGTTTAATGCAGGAGGAGTGAAGCTACCCCTAGGCATTTTCAAATCTCTACGTAATCATCGTTATGAGGGATGGTATGTAGGTGGTGGTGTGACCGCTGGTTATCAATGGCCTCTTTCCAAGCACTGGAACCTGGAAACCTCAGTAGGTTTCGGATATGATTATATCCAGTACGACAAGTTCAAGTGCGGTGCCTGTGGCGAGAAGGAGAAGTCATCTCATGACAACTACGTGGGTCCTACCAAGGCAGCCATTTCTCTTATTTATATGTTGTAACTCATTAAATATAATCTATGAGTATGAAAGAATTTAAGAACTACATATTATTATTCAGCTCTCTTTTGATGGCTATGCCTCTTGCAGCCCAGGATTGCAAGAGTCTCAAGTTGGCTGCCGATAAGATTCAGGTATCTCATGTAGAGATGTCTCATCACAGTGACCTGATTACGGTTATGATGGATCTGAATCTCGATTCCCTGGATCTCCCTACTAACAACCAGCTTGTGTATACTCCGATTATCAAGCATAAGGGAGAGTTGCTCAAGATGCCTGAGATTGTTATCAACGGTAGAAGACAGCAGATCATGTTTGACCGAGGGGTTGGAAAGAAACAGTTGCAGCTTTCTCCTCAGGCTTTCGTGGTGAAGCGAGACAACAAGAAGCAGCAGACCGTGAAGTATCTGGCATCCGTTCCTCTGTCTTCCAAGGTAAGGAACTACGATCTCGAAATTCACGAGGACCTCTGCGGTTGTGGTGATTTGCAGGATGGTACTGATTTTACCATCACTCGTCGTCGCCAGCCGGTAGCTTCTTTCGTCCGTCCAGAGGTAGAAGTGGTCAAGGTCCGTCATCTTGATAAGCGTGCTTATATTGATTTCCCGGTAGACCGCATAGAGTTGCATCCAGATTATCGCCGTAATCCTGCACAGTTAGATAGCATCATCCGCACCATCAATGCATTGAAGGAAGATAAGAATCTCGAAGTGAGCGGCATCAATATTCATGGTTATGCATCACCGGAGAGTCCTTACACCCATAATGATTATCTGGCAAAGAACCGTGCCAAGACGCTGACCGAATATGTCCGCCGAATGGTGAAGTTGCCAAACAATCTCTTCACGGTTTCTTCTACTCCAGAGGATTGGGAGGGTCTGATAGCTTATATTAAAGGTAGCAACCTGGAGCATAAGGATGCCATTCTGGCGATTATTGCAGACAAGAGTCTGAATCCGGATGCCCGCGAGTTGAAGATTAAAAAGCAGTATCCTTCAGAGTATCGCTTTATGCTCGAAACCTGGTATCCGGCTCTCCGTCATTCCGACTACCACATTACTTATAAGGTGAAACCTTTTGATGTGGAAGAGGCAAAGGAGATCATCAAAACCAAGCCACAGCAGTTGAGCCAGGAGGAAATGTTCATGGTAGCCCAGACTTACGAGCCAGGCAGCAAGGAGTTTAATGATGTGATGGAAGTAGCCGTCCGCATGTTCCCAGAGAATGAGACAGCGAATCTGAATGCAGCCATAACCCGTTTGAATGCGGGAGATGCAGATGGTGCGAAATCATATCTCGACAAGGCAGGAACCAGTCCGAATGCCCAGAATGCCCGAGGTGTCTATGAGATGCTGAAGGGCAACGAGAAGCAGGCTCGTTATTACCTGGAACAGGCAGCCAAGGCCGGTGTCGTTTCTGCAAAAGAAAATTTACAGAATCTATAAAGTTATACATACTGTCTGTTTAGGTTTATATAGCTGTTCCTTAGAGTCAGGGCACTGCCCTGGCTTGGAACAGTCTCCTGAACCAGTCAAAAGTTTCTAAGTACAACTTCAGAAAATACCTCAAATATAACGTGTTAGATGAATTGTAAACCAAATATATAAAAATGTAATATAATTAGATTTTTAAGAGCGGTTATAAGTAAAGAAATAAAATATTAATAACAACAATAATAACTTACAAGATGAAGAAAACTTTATTATTTTCCGTTGCATTGGCAGGGCTGATGCTCGGTTCTTGTTCAAGTAGCGATGATCTGAATGGTGGTGGTAACAACACTGGTTCTAATCAAAGTGGTGATGGCTATGTTTCGCTTTCATTGAATTTGCCTACACGTAGTGGTTCTATGAGTCGTGCTGAGAACGACGTGTTTGATGATGGACTTGCTAACGAGTATGCAGTTAAAAATGGTACCTTGATTCTGTTTGAAGGTGCCAATGAGAAAGATGCGACATTTGCTGGCGCTTACGAGTTGAAGAATTTGAGTATGAACTTAGTTGGAACTACTACTGATAATATTACAACCACAACCAAAATTACCCAAAAAATTAATAATGGATTAAGTAGTGGTACTAATAATTTCTATGCTATTGTTGTATTGAATAACAATGGAACACTTGCTGTTGATGGTACTAATGCTTCCTTGAAAGTAAATGGTGAAGATTTTCCTTCAACTAAGAAAATTTCAGATTTGCAAAGCTTAGAGCTGACAAAGAATGCTTCTGATTTTAATACAACAGGTTTCTTGATGATGAATGCTCCTTTGTCAAATGTTGCTGGTGGTGCTACTGAACCAACTGGTGCTACAGTCAGTGTTGCTTCTAAAATTGATAAGGATCATATCTATGCTACAGAGGCTTTGGCTAAGGCTAATTCTTCTGCATCTATTTATGTAGAGCGCGCATTGGCCAAGGTAGATGTTACTGCTTCAAAACCTACAGGTAATTTGGAAGATGGTGCAAAAGTATCATATACAGTTAAGGGTTGGGTATTGGATAATACCAATAAAAAGACCTATTATTTGAGAAATACTTCAAATTCTTCACAGTGGCTCTCATTGAAGACTACATCAACTGTTCCTACTAAGCCTTATCGCTTTGTTGGTGATACTCCTATGGAGAGTGATGTATTATTGTATCGTACCTATTGGGCGCAAGACCCTAACTACGATGCAAAACCGACAGACTTGTCTACAGATTTCAATACGATTGGCAATTCTGCGCCTGCTGCTTTGAAGAGCCTTAGTGATCATGACTATTGCTTAGAAAATACATTCACAGTAGGTCAACAGAATCAAGATGTAACTACACGTGTCATTGTTGCTGCTAAGATCGGTTCTGGTTCTACTTTCTATGTCGTTAATGATAACGAGAAGGATCTTCTCAATGCAACCGGTATGAAGGATGCTGTTAAGAGCGCATTCTTGAACAATACTGATGTACAAGCATGGATTAAAAAAGATTTGAAAACTGGTGAGACTATCGATGAAAACGATTTGGATGTTGCTGATATTACCAGCGCTGGTAACAACAAGCCGACAATTACGATAAAATCTACAAGTGCAACCAAATATACCTCTAGTACTCTTCCTTTAGTTGATACTAAAATTCAGGCAATAATGGATGGTATCAAGGTTGCTACTTATGAGAATGGTACTTCATACTATCCTGTAAGAATTAAGCATTTTGGTGACGAGTTGACTCCATGGAAGAGTACAGAGAATCCATTACCTACAGTAAGTACTGGTGCATATCCAACAGATAATCAGGCTGCAAATTATCTCGGTCGTTATGGTGTACTCCGTAATAACTGGTATAATATTGATGTTCAAGGTATCAAGAAACTTGGTTCCCCTGTAGTTCCTGAGGTTACTGGTGATACAGATGATGAATTGGCTGCTTACATCTCTGTTAAGATCAACGTTCTCTCTTGGGCTAAGCGTACACAAGGCGCAACTCTCGGTGAGTAATTTGATAAAAGATAAAAATTTGAAAACAATAATTGATTAGCGATATGATAGCGCAGAAGATAAATAAATGGTTGAAGGGTGTCATGGCAGCTGCCATGACCCTGACCGTCGCGACCTCATGCCACGATATGTGGCACCAGGACTACAGCGATTGTCCTAATGGTGTATATGTGAAGTTTAAGTATGATTACAACCTCCAGCGTGCCGACATGTTCAACGACCATGTTGGACAGGTAACGCTGTATGTATTCGACGAGAACGGAAACTATATAACCCAACAGACCGAGACGAATTCTGCGCTATCATCGCCTCTCAAAGACCCAAATTACGTGATGCACGTCGAGAACCTGCAGCCAGGTAAATATCAGTTCCTTGCCCTTGCCGGACAGAATGCTTACGCCGACCAGTTAACTTCAGGCCGTGCCAAGTTCGTTCGTACCGCTCCATCGGCTACAGGAGATAAAATGCAGAAACTGGAAGTAAATCTCGATCATGAAAATAGGGGAGAGTATGATGAGGTTGTCAACAACAGCCTTCCTCTCGATACCCTCTGGCATGGTAAACTGCTGGAGGCAGTAGAGGTATCATCCTCAAAACCTTCTTATGCAACCATCCCTCTGGTGCGTGATACCAAGAAAATCAATGTGGCGCTTCGTGACCTTGACTCTCCACAGGATATGGATGTCAACGACTACACGATGACCATCGAAGACCGCAATGCCCGCATCCTTTGGGATAACTCTCTCGATGAGAGCCGTAAACTCATTTATACCCCTCATGCTACATGGAATACGGTAGATGAGACTGAGCAGGGCAAGATAGCCCATGCTGATTTTATGACTTCCCGCATTCTGAAACACGAAGATTACAACCAGGATGGCCGACTCCTGATTAAGAGTAAGGAGACCGGAAATACAGTAGTAAATGTAAATCTTCCTGACCTCTTGAGTCGTCTTCGCACCAGTGAAGAGTACAGTTATAGTGCACAGGAATTCCTAGACCGTGCCTACGATTACAAACTTCAGTTCTTTATCCAGGGTGGCAAGCTCAAGTATTGCTACATCACCATTAGTGTGAATGTACTGAGTTGGAGCAAGCGCATCCAGTTCGAAGAACTCCATTAACATGTCCTACCCGGCTTTCAGCAAGCCGATATAAAAAGAAAGTGTATGTTTAAAATGAAAACTATAACCCTCTCATTGCTAGCCCTTTTGCTGGTTATGTCGTTTGCATCCTGTGCAAGTGACACTACCAGTGATTTGCCTATGCCCAACAAGGATATGAAGACATATCTGCAGGTAAGGGTGACTGTGGATGGTAGTGGAGATACACGAGCGAGTAGGGCAGGTGAAGATGACAAGTATCATTTTACAGAGAATCCTTCTGGTGGAGAGGATGGTGATGGTGATGATTTGGGTGAAACTAATGAGCGAACCGTTACCAACTTAAACTTATTGCTTTATTCATCTTCCAAGAATGATATGAATGATGATGATGCCATCATAGAAAAGGTTATTTACTTTCAGCACTTCTCTACAGCTAGTGGTGGTAATTCTAGAATATGGCAATCTGCACCAATACAGATACAAAATGCAATTATTGAAAAGAACTATCATCTGCTTGTAGTTGCTAATGCTGATGATATGACTTCTGAATGGCAAGGTAAAAAGTTGAAAGATATTCGTGATAAACTTATTATGAATGTTTGTACACGAGATGATGCAGATATAACAAAGTCAAGCAACTTCTTGATGTCATCCTTAAAGGATGCCCAACTAACTCCTGATGGGCATATAGGTTCTCTGGAAGATCCTTATCTTGTGAATGTAGATATTGAAAGACTGGCAGCTCGTATTGATATCATGCCAAATGCTTATTGCCAGGAAAATAAGAAAACAGATCCTAGAACATATACATATAATTATAATGTAACCGATGCATCGAATAATGTTATTGGTGGTTTTGTTTTAGAGTCTGTTATGCCATATAACGATTTGACCTCAGGTGAATACCTCATAAAGAGAGTTACTGATGGTAACGACAAAACTACAGTAAACTACATTTCAAAGGAAACCGAAGATGCAAATCATAATTCAACGAACTATGTAATTTGTCCATGGACGAATAGTCGTACAGGAGTTGCTTATCGTCATGAAAAGAAAAGTATTACGGATTGGGAGTCAATGACTTTTTCTGATTTTTATAAGGTGAAGAAAGCCGATAAAAGTCATGGAAAAGATAATGATAATGCAAAAGTCACCACTCCGTATAATTATAGGTACTATATTCTTGATTATGTCATGGAGAATACTTCCTTTGATAATTCTCTAGACACATCAACAGGATTGGTGTTTAAGGGTACATATTATGATGCAGATCAATGGCAAGTTGCTACAGCTGAAGAAATGGCTAATGGTAAATTCGGTAGTCCTAAACCGGGTGCAGTCGGTACTCCAAAATGCTACACATACGTCATTCGCCATAGCGACCCAACGGGAAATGGTACAACTAATGATATAATGCATTACGGCATAGTCCGCAATAACATTTATCGAGTTCGTATCGATGGAATTACCGGTAAGGGACCGGATGGAATGAAGGTAACCCTCAACGTGAGAAAATGGGCAACCTATACTCACGAAGAGACAACAATGTAAAAACGAAACAAACAGATAAACAGAAAGTATAGTTTGAAATTAAACTTTCAGAGAAAATGAAAACGATTAGAACGATACATACGGCATTGATTCTGATGGTGCTAGCCTTTTTATCGGCTTGCTCCACAGATAGTGCTGACCCTATACAGGGAGACAATGGAGGCGATAACCCAGGCGACAAGGTTACCGTCCACATGACTCTTTCTACAGCTCCTTCTTCTGGAACCAGAGCTACGTTGTCATGGAATGATGGCGTAGATGCAGAAAACATGAAGAGCTGGGTAGTAGCCTTTGTAAAAGACGGCAAGGTTGTTTCTTTTGCAGAGAATACGGATGTATCGGCAGATAAACGAATCAAGGATGATGTCATTATCAAGAATCTTGTCAAGGGTGAAACCTATCAGGTTTATTCCTTTGCCAATCTTACCGCTGCAGAATTGGACATTGCTAAAGATGCTCCTGTAGACTTCGACTGCAAGAACTGGAAGATGAATGGTAATGGCTTCGATGTGAATGCTGCAGACTGCAAAGGCATTCCAATGAGCAATAAGCAGGAAGTAACGGTAGATGCTACAGGCAATCCAACCCAAAAAGAACTTTGGGTAGTAAGAATGCTGGCAAAGGTTACATTAAAGTTTAAGAATCCAAGTGCTACAGATTTGGTAATCAATGATATTACCATCAGCGATATAACTAAGAATAGCAAAGATAATGCAGATGCTTATAACATCATGTTGCTGCCAAAGCATTCTGATGCAGATAATGAACATGTTACATGTACTCCAAATCTGGTAGGGCAGGCTGCAACGGATAATTATAGATATACGCTGTCTTCGCCAAAGACGATAAAGGCAGGTGTAACCGATTATAAGCCAGAGAATGAGATATCGTTCTATGTGAATGAAAGCGCAGCGGGCAATACTTCCAAGTATTTCATCATCAACCTGAATACTTCAGCAGGAGTCAAGCGTTACGCCTTGTTCAAGGATTGGACAACGATAGCTCGCAACGATCATCACATTCTCCCCATCTCATTAGATGATTATAAGTTGAAGTTTGATGTTCAGTCCTTCTCTGCCATCGGTCTCTATCCATCCATAAGAGATAACGGAACCACTCTTTCCTACACCTGTTATTACCCGGAAGAGGAATTCCATATCCAGCCAAAGGTAGTAAAGGCAAGTAATGACTCAGAGGTAACTGGTATCAATAATACCGAAGTAAAGTGGGAGTTAATCAAAGAAGATGGTATGGCTGATGAAACAACTAATGCCAAGTTGGTGTTTAAAACCCTTCCATCATGGAATACAACCACCGGCTATTTCGAAGGTATCTTCAATGATGACAAAGCAGACAAGCAGAGTGCCATTTACAAGGTCACCGTCCCTGTGCCAGGTGCCTCAGGAAAAGAACTTATATATAAGATACTTTTTACCAAGGATTTAAGAAGCTATGCTGCTCGTAAATATACGAGACAGAGTTACTATTTCAGAACAAAACAATAATACTTATATTAAAAAACATTGAAGCTTATGTTTAAGTCTAAGATTTTTAATAGTGTAATGAGATATATGTTGGTAGCAATGCTTGCATTGCTGCCAAATGCTATATGGGGAGAGAATGTCTTTTTAAATGATGTACATAAGGTTAACATTAACTTATGTGACATCATGTGGAAGAATAATGCTTTTGCATACGATTATGCTTTGATTTATTTTAAAGATAAAGATGGCAATCAAGTTTCTTTAGATAATTTTGGCTTAGCTCGATGGGGAAATACTTCTTTTGATTACAATATTTCTAATGTTTATAATGGTGGAGTTAAGAAAGTTGGAAATTATTATATGTTTTCACAGAACGTTTATAACTGGAATGATAAAGAAAAACTTTTTAATTTCACTTTTTCTAATGACGAATTAGACTTATCTGGATATCGAGTTATATTTAAGGCTTCAAATACCAATGATTTTGAGTCTGATAAAGAAACTGCTGATATAACCAGAACTTATCAGCTTTATTCTCAGAGTGATATTGATGTTGTAACTTTCACCACGGCAACTGATCCTACTTTGGTGAAATCTGCTTATGCTTTAAAAAAAGGAAACAAATGTATCTTCAGTGGTGCTTCTGTATATGATGAAATAAAAAAGATTTTAGAAGTTTCGTCTAAAGAAGATATTAAGGACTTCTATATACGTTGGACTATAAAACATACAGATGGCACCAAAGTAGATAATCTTACTGTCTCTTCAGAAAAAATAAAGAAGCGTGACGATTTTAGCTATGTTTACTTTAATAATACAGGTTCCTCTATCAAGGAAAATGAATTAGATATTATATTAGAGTTGCCTAGTGGTGAGTCTTGGGATAACATAAAATTATCTTTTGTTATTTCCAAAAACATCTCAGAACTGACTTCAAAATATGGTATTGTTGAGAAAGAGCCGACTTTGGATGCAAAGTTTAATGTTCAGCTTTTGGATAATAAGTATAGCATGCCTTTCAATCATTATGTAGGCCATGCTAATACTGCATTTGACGAAAAGGGTAGGCAGCAGACTGCAGAATGGGAGTATTATGTCTATGTGAAAGATGCTAATGAGCAAGTAGAGTTAGTGCTGCCATTCGATGAGTATGAAAATAGCGGAAAAGATCTTGAACCACAAGGCTATTTCAGATGGTATGATTTAAAGACAGATTTAGCTAGTAATAATTTACGTCAAAACTCTGGAACAAAACCGACTCTTCTGAATTCTATAATATCAGGAGGAAAGAACTATGGTTTGTTTGCTTACAATCTTCAAAAGGCAGATAAACCATGTAGCGATAATATCGGTGTTACATATACTGCACCAGCAGAAGCTTCATCTGAAGGGTGGGCTGGTGAAGACATCGCCTGTGATGTGAGCCGTTATATTGATGGTTTGGATGCAACAAAAACTTATCTTGTACATGAGCCAACGCTCTCTATCAGATACATTTTCCATATCCGTTCTGCCAAGAAGTTAGCAGACGACATTATGAATACAGCTATTGGCAAAAATCTTGAAAGAGCAGGTTATAGAACTTATGAGGATGGTAAGTATATAACAGTTGGTATGAAGGATAAAAGTTCTTCTGTTGTTACTCTTCGACTGGATTTATCAGATGCAAAGAAATATTATTTCCATCCATTGGCTGATGTTATATATAAGAAAAATGGTTCTTCAGAAGGTTTCACGAATCGAGTATATTATGTAGATGAAAAGGACAAACTCGTAGAATCCAACTTCGATAAAAATAAATTATGCAAGGCAACTAAGATTGAATGGTGGGCATACGATAAGACCAAGACTTATTGTCGCAATTTAGAAACAACAGACAAACGCTTCTTTGATTTAACGATGGAAAATCTTGGAAAGCTACCGTGGACGTCTGTATCTATGGATGGATCTTTGAAGAGCTTTACATTTGAATACGGAGATCCTGTATTCATCGTTGCGTATGCTATGGATGAAGAAAATCATCGTTGCCCTATAGCCAACTTTGATGTTCGATTCATGAATAATCATCCGATGACTAAAGATGAGATAACTAAGGCTGGATTAAATAACAGACTGATTAGTTATCTTGACGAGCATTATAAAATGGCTACCAAGCCAATTACATTTGATGATGATGATGTAGAACAGACTGTGTCTGCTCCTACAAGTCCGGATGACAACCAGGACCGATTACCATCTAAATGGGATCGCCGTGCTTATAGTTTCGTATATCGTGATTTGATTGACTGCGATGCTTCTTGGTGGGTTAACCTGGGGGAAATCGGTCATTCTCCACTTCATGGAGATTATTGCTTGTATAAATCTGCCAATGTTAATGGTATTTCCGGTAATGGTGAGACACTTAAAGATGGATATCTTTGGTGGCAAAGTGGACAATTATATGATAAGACTTATGAGATAACCAATGGTTCTCAGTATGGCCACTTCCTCTATGTGGATGCATCAGACGAAAGTAGAAAAATCGCCGCTGCAGATTTCACGGCAGATCTCTGTACAGGACAGCAACTTATCTTCACAGCGGGTGTTGCTGACATGACTAAAGCGGATACTAAGCCACAGATTATGTTTAAACTATTTGGTGTTAAAAGAAATGTCAATGATGATATTGTTGAAAAACACCTGATACATAGTTTTGCGTCTGGTGATTTTAAGACTACTGTAGAAAAATTGAAACCGGCAACTTGGTACCAGGTATATAGTAAGATTACTTTGCAAAAAGAGTCAAATGTAGAGCAGTATTCAGATTTCCGATTGGAGATTGATAATTACTGTAGCAATACTGATGGTGCCGACTATGCCGTAGATGATATCCGTATGTATCTTGCGCCGGCTAAGGTTCAGGTGATTCAGGAGAAGCCGGTATGTAACGGTGCTACAACTGGAACCATCAAACTGAAGATACGTGCTATCCACGAGACCCTGAATGCGATTTTGGGACATAAAAATACAAAGATCTATTTCAGATTTGTGGATGAAGATGGAAATCCTGTAAAAACGGATTATTCTTATACCTTAAAGGATAGAACGACCGGTAATACAAGTACAGTTTCTGGTACAGAATATGGTACTGTTGATGTATACGATTCAGAGGAAACCTGTAAGAACTTTGAAATCGATGGTACTAATATGATTGAGCAAGATAGTGAAGGTGAAACCTATATTGTTATCAGCAATAAGGACTTTCCTTTGACTACGGGTAAGAAGTATTACGTATCTGTATCTACAGAGGATCCAGCCAAGGGAAATGCTAATTGGGGTACACCTGCTGAGGTCTGCTCGTTGTACAGTAACTGGTTTGAAATGGTTAGCCAGCATCCAATCATTACTGATACCAAGGGCAATATCGTAACGGATTATAAGATTCCTTGCGATCAAGCTGGCAACTATGAGGTTAAAATCAAGGGACAGTTGACTACAACCGATCCTAATAGTGGCGGTAAGATAACATTGGATAATGTGGAGTTCTTCTGGTATATTAATGATCCTGCAGTAGCTTCCAACAAGCTGAACGAAACAGCCAGCAACACAATCACTATCAGCAAGGAAAAGCTTCCTTTGGGTGAAACACATAAAATCTTTATGTTGCCAAAAGGAACTCAGAATTCAGATGGTTATATTCCATACGAAATCAATGGTAAGACCTATCTGTTGTGTACAGGTGCTATACCGGTAGATTTACGTGTAATGAAGGATGGACCACAGCTTAACTTCGGTTTCAATGATGTGGATTATCCATTCAAGGCTTCTGATTATGAGGCATCGCTTCGCATCGGTTTGCCACAGCTGAAGAAGTTGAAGAATACAGGGTTCCTGGAGATTCCTCTTCATAGTGCTACTATGGGTGATGGAAATGCTATCACTTCGCCACTTACCTTTGTCGATGATAGTGGCACTTCTGCAGTTACTTCAGATAAGGTAATGGTGGCATACACGAATGACCCGTTATGGACAACTGCCATGCTGAATACCCAGGTTGCCACATTGCAGAGTACAGAGTTGCCGGCTATAGATAAAACGACTCAGGCTACCCTCAATATCAAGTTCTCTGACGCTGCCGTAGAGAATTTCCATGAGGGATATTACTACGAGCTCAGATTTGCCTTCGAACAGAGAGCTGCTTCTGCTGCAACTACCAACTGCCCTGGCGAGTCTTATCTCAAGGTGAAGATTGTACCGGAGTTCATTACCTGGACTCCTACTGCGGATGGTGGTATGAATGCCAACTGGAACAATGATGCCAACTGGCATCGCTCATCTTCTACAGAATTGCATGATGATGAGTATACCAATTATCTGGCTTATGGCAGTAGCATGTCGGGTACTCCTGCTTCTGCAAAGGACATTCCTACGCTGAATAGCTATGTGCCAATGAAGTTTACCAAGGTAACTGTCGTCAACTTGAATGGAAAGCCTTTCCCTGACCTCGGTAATGTGGTTTATCGTAGCACCAATCAGATTGCTACCAAACTGACCAATGGCAAGGGTAATGAAGCCACGAAGTATATCCAGTATGACATCATGGCAATCTGGAATGAGGCGGATGCCAATAAAGGATTTGATGCTGATGGCAATCTGAAGTGCGAGAAGTTCTATGGCAATACCTGTCATCAGATTTACTTCAAGCCTCAGGGCGAGCTTCGCGACCAGTGCTATCTGGTATATGACAAGGCTTGGGTAGAGAAAGAGCTGGAGCCAAACAAGTGGTACACCATGGCTTCGCCTCTGCAGTATATCTACGCCGGTGATATGTATGTGCCGGCAAGTAATGGACGACAGGAAACCAAGGCGTTTACTGATATCACGTTTGATGCGAATGTATATAGCCGAAGCAAGTATCCGGTTTATCAGAGAGCCTGGATGAAGAGTGAAGTGAAGGAAATCACCCCTAATGGTGAGTATCCTGCATCTCATTACCTAAGTGTAGCAGCTCCTGGTGATGTTGATATGAATCTCGGCTACTGGAGCCATGTATATAATAAGGTAGATGAAAGTTATGCCGCAGATGGAACCTTCGGTGGTTTCTCTATCAAGGCGGGTAATGCCCTCCTGCCGAAGGATAAGACTAAGAAGGCGCTCCTCCGTTTGCCAAAGGCTGATACCGAATATCAGTACTTCGATTATAAAGGTAATGAGAACTCTTCAAGTAAGACTCGGATTGCGAAAGATGCTGGCCATGGCAAGTTTCTCGTAGCTTACAGTAATGAAGAGAAGACATTCGCAGAGAAGACCCAGGCCTTGGGAACAGATAACGCCAGCGGATTCTATCTCGTGGCCAATCCATATACCTGCTCTATCTCGATGGCTAAGTTCTTCGAGGCTAATACTGGTTTGCAAAAGGCAATATGGATGGTAGAGAATGGTGAGGTGAAGGCGATTTCCAATGCAGAATTGGATAAGCAGAACTACGCTATCCAGCCTACCCAGTCGTTCTTTGTCAAGAAGAAAAAAGGCGAAATGGTAGAAAATGTAAGGTTCACTTCTGCGATGTATGTTGACCGCACTATCACTCCTGGCCTTCTGATGGCATCAGACTATGTCAAGAGCATTGAAGCAACGACAGAGAATTCCAACGGCCAGACCTCAAAGGCACGCATTGCTTTGCGTCCGGAGGCTTCTGCCGACTATGATGACCAGGAGGATGTGGATCTCTTGTATGATCAGAACCTCAAGGATGTTCCGCAGGTTTATACCGTTGCCGGCAACGAGGCGGTGGCTGTGAATGCAGTTCCTGAGTTGTCCTGGATTCCGCTCGGTATCGTGAGCCAGCAGGCTGAAGAGGTTTCACTTACCCTGAAGGGTGTGAGCAAGCTCGATGCTCCGGTTTATCTCTATGATGCTGCGTCGGCAAGCTTTACAGAAGTTCATGATGGCGAGGCTGTGAAGGTGAAGGCGGGTGACCACGGAAGATACTTCCTCACCCAGACCCGTACTTCAACCGGCATCGACCGCATGGAGACTGAAGAGCAGAGCGCACCGGTGAAGGTTTACTCACCAGCTGCAGGCATGATCGTTGTTTCTGCCTTGGGTGGTGAGAAGCTCGACAGGGTTCAGGTATTTACATTGGATGGCAAGATGGTTCACAGTTATCAGTTGCCTGCCAAGCAGAGAATGATTCTGCGAGTTCCATCCGGCATTTACATTGTGAAGGCATCTACCCAGTCCTGTGCTCAGGCTAAGGGTCAGAAGATTTCAGTAAGATAGTATATTCTGGTTTTTAAATATCAATACTTATTTTTTGATAATCCTTTTATACCCACATTATCTGATACCTTACTATATATAGGGGCATCTTTGTTTCTTTGGTAGAGACGAAGGTGTCCCTATCATTTTTATTATTTTTTTTAACACGCATAATTTGCTAGTTTCCAACAATTATCTTATATTTGCAAAGAGTTTCTGTGTCTCTTATGTAGAGATTCAGATGAACGATATCAAAAAACGAGCTTGATTCGCATGATGAAAGAGACAAATATACACTCACAGGTTACGTCCACTATTGCAGGGGACGACGGCGAAGCCGTGGCAAAAAGTGAACAAAACGCTAAGAAAAAGGTTCTGGAAAAGCCTAATGAAGGGCTTGAAAAACCTGCTGATGCAGGATGGTATGTGGCTGTAGTGAGAGTGAATTGTGAAACGAGAATAGCTGATTCTATACGAATCAATCTTAATCACAATCATGTTTGGTTTGATTACTGGATTCCCAAGGTAAAAGTAGTTTATATAGACAAACGTTCCAATAAGCGAAAAGTGAAAGAAAAGCTATTTCTTTCCACCTTTATCTTTTGCAATGTTTCTCCGAGACAACTAGACAATATCCGCTTCCGTTCGGATGTGTATAAGATGCTGACGATGCCAGGTCAAAGGAAAATATATCAAATTCCCGACCAGGTTGTTGCCAACTATCGATATTTTGTTGAGAATGATGAAGAGCCTGTCACTGCTGCCCCTGTTCCTTTGAAGAAAGGTATCAAAGTACGAGTGGTAGCAGGCAGCATGAAAGGTGTGGAAGCATACGTACAGAGCTATAATGGCAAGAAAGCCGTCATCGGCAGCGAAATCAAGTATATCAGTGGTGCAACGCTTACGATAAGTAGAAATTTACTCGAAGTCGTTGAAGAAGATTGAGTTGTTGAATGATCTTGTTGCATAAAAAAACTATGAGTTATCTGAGTAAAATGTTATAGTAAGTTATAGCAAAGCGGTCCCATCCCGCACAACCATGGCGAAGACCTTTGATGGTCCGCCAACCTTATAGCGTAGCGGTTCCGAGCACCGAGTAGGGCGGTTACATCCTTCCTTTCTGAGAAGGGTAGGCTTGGTTAGGATGTGGAGCTCTCCTTGCAGGAGAGACGGAGAGGTAGAAAAATCAGCACAAATGGAAAAGCGAATGCGTGATGACTATCGCTGCAGAACCGGTAAGGAAGCAGAATCATTTTGTGTATTGTGATGTTTAGCCCTAAGCCAAGTATAGGTTAATAAATGCATTTTTTCTCTTAATTCCTTGGTGATTACGAAAGAAAGTCGTAAATTTGCAGACAAAGATTAAAATAAAGGAGAATGTATTATGTTGATAAGTAATGTATCACAAGATAGAACCATTCCTTATTGGGATGAAATCAGGAATTTAAGCATTGAGGATAAATATTCCTTGATAGCTAAAATTGAGTCTTCTTTGGGCGATGTTGATATAAGTGAGTCGACTAATTCGATTCATGGGATACCACGTGAGGTGATGATTGCAGCTGCAGAATATGCTCTGAAGGAAAATAGAGCAGGTCGCTGCATTCCAAATTCGCAAGTTGAGTCTTTTATCAAAGCAAAAAGAGGATGGAAGTAGTTTGGTCTGACTTGGCTTTGACGCAGTTAGATGAAGTCATGGACTATGTGGAAGAACATTTTGGCTTATTAACCTCTCAAAAAGTTCTCCATAATATCTTGGAAAAGACAGATGAACTGGCTCAATATTCCACACATGGCATATATGATGCTCGCTACACTTCGTGGGTATCTGGTCAGGATATGGTTATACGCCACTTGTTGTTAGCTCCAAACCGTGTCTATTATTTGATAGATGACGAGCAAATTGTAATTATGGGGATAGTTCATGTCAAGCGGTCTCCGCAAGCCGTAACTTCCATGATCAAACGCTTCCTAGAAGAATATGACAAATAGGTAAGTCTTCAGAAAATTGATGCTGTCAGCAACTGTTCGGAAATTCCGAACAGTTAGTAAAGAAGGCAATCGTATGATTACACGTAATATGGATTACTCCGCCATAACCCTGATGGGTACCTCCCCAGAAGTAATCCTCTCAAAAGTAGAATAAAACAATATTCCTCATTCGAGCGACGACAAGTGCAGAGCGATACTGCAATGAGGAGCAAAAATAACTTTTTTCAAAAACTGATAGGTGTAACTACTTGTAATATAGTGGTGACATTGTATTGGTGATATATAAAAAGTTGACTATGGTTAGTGTTTTGCGTACAAATTATTTGCGTACAGTACCAAAGTTGATTTTGTTCTTAACATCATATTCACCTTTGTTTGTATGTATAATAGTTAGACAGCTATATTATAACCGTTCCTATTTACATTTTGCAGGTTTTGATAAGGCGGGTATCTTGTGCTTGCTACATAAATTCGGCTTGTCTATACTCTTGGGGCTCTTACTTGTTTTAGTGACATTAGGAACAATACTCTTTTTAAAGATACTTCGTTCTAGTTCCAAAAATGGCAATAATGTTACGGTTAAGAGTATTTCAAATAAAAATGCAGAGTCTATAGGTTATATAGCAACTTATATCATACCATTTCTCTTTCAGAGTTTTGACGAGCTAGGCGACATAATACCATTATTGATACTCTTGATTATTATTTATAGGATATATGTCACTTCAAGTCTGCTTTTAGTAAATCCTGTCTTAAATTGCAAATACTCTTTGTTTGAAATGGAATACGAAGAACAGGGACAACGAAAGCAAGGTCTCATGATTTCTCCATTTAGAGATATCTATGAAAGTGATAATATAAAGATATACAATATTGGGTATAAATTGTTTTATGTTAATAAAATAAACAAGAAATGAATTTAGAGGAATTGTTGAATTTAATATCTTCGACCAGCGTTGATGATACGAAGTTGTTTTTTATAACAAGAGCACTTAAGCCTAACATGAAGCGTAAGGCAAGAGCGCATGAAAAATATCTTTATCATGTTTTCCAAGTTGATAACGATGAGGATTTAAGAGAATATATTTATGAGACATCAATAAGTCAACTGAAATCTATAGTTGACAAAAACTATGAGATGGTTGACTATGATGTTTTGAATGATGATACAGAAAATCTATTTTCATATCCGATACAGAATAAGGTGTTTTCTTTTCAAGATGTTGTTACCAACCAATTGCAAAGAGATGTTCCAAAGATAAGAAGTATTCGTGATTTGGAAAATGATGAAGTAAAATTATGGGCCTATTGTGTCGGTTTCGAAGATGTACAAACTGGCGAATGGGTTTATACATTTCGTAAGATGCAAGCCAGTTCTGTAGCCATCGATACCCGAGAGGCTAATCTTAAAGCAAAATTCTTAGCTTGGTTTAATCCAGAAAGCTTAATGCTTCAACAGTTAAAGGGTGATGCATTAACTCTGGACAAACAGATAGACTGCGTATTCTATAAAGACATATTCTATGTGATTAAGAAATTTAACTTTGAGCAGATGATGGGATTGCAGGAGGAATATGCAGAAAAGGCTAAGATTATAGCAGAAGAAATGGAGGGAACAAACACTTTTTCTGGCATAGAAAAGTTAAAAGCTGTCATTGAAACCAAACCTTCTGTACATAAAAAACTTGTAAAAATAGGAATGCTTGGCACCTATAAAAATGTGACAGCAAAAGATATTCGTCAAATGAAACGAGTTTGCAAACAGCATGGTGATACTTTAAAGATTATTGATGATAAAATCTGTATGGAAGAAGAAGCTGATGTTGATGTTGTGTTGAAGATGTTTGGCGATTATTACAAGCAAGGTGAAGTTTCAGGAAAGTCGTATGGTACTTTTTCTGGTAAGGAATTGAAAAAATAGATGAGGTGAAGGAGTGATTAGCAATACTTCATTCTAAAAGATAATGCAATCGAGCGCAATGAAAGCTGCTTTCAAATTGCCGAGTGCAGCTTATCTTCTGCAAAACGATAATAAAATAACTTTTTTCAAAAACAGATACGTGTAACTACTTGTAAAATAGTGGGGACGCTGTATTGGTGATATACAATAATCGGGCAATTTGTTTCATGTAACTGATAAAAATAAATATTATGGATAAATATGAATTGACAACTTTATGGCAAAATACATTGGGCTTGAAAAATCAAACTAATGGTTATCAAGAACAAGTAGATTTTTTGCGACAAGCATATTATTCATTAAGGCAAAAGGCACAGCTTTTTGCTTCAGAAATAAATCGAAGCTTACCCTCATTTACAATTCATGATATATCACATGCTGATGCTTTGTGGGGGATTGCCTCAATGATACTTTCCTCTAATGAAAATCTAAATCCAGCGGAAGGGTTTGTTTTGGGTGCTGCTTTCTTGATTCATGACTTGGGAATGGGAATCGTTGCTTATCAAGAGGGCATCGAAGAGTTGAAGAAAACAGCATTGTGGCAGGATACCTATAAAGCATTGGAACGCAAGACTCTAGGATCTTTAGAGAAAAAAGATTTAGAGCGATGGGCTTTAGAGTCAACCCTAAGAGATTTGCATGCGCAAAAAGCAGAGACGTTACCACTGGCTTCTTGGAAAGATAATTTGGGCAACCAGATGTTTTTATTGGAGGATTCCGATTTGAGAAACTCTTATGGAGACATCATTGGAAAAATAGCGGCAAGTCATGGAACTACGATTGATAGAATGATGCACCTATTAGGTACGGATTTGATAGGTGCTCCAGGATTTTTACCTTCACATTGGACGATAGACCCGATAAAATTAGGTTGTTTGATGCGTGCTGTTGATGCAATTGATGTAGATGACAGCAGAGCACCAAGTCTCCTCTTTACTTTAAGAAAACCAAGTGGAATTTCAAAAGAACATTGGACATTCCAAAATAAGTTGAATCAGCCTACAGTAAAAGGAAGTAGAATACTATTTACTTCAAAATCTCCTTTTGGTATAGAGGAAAGTGACAGTTGGTGGCTTTGCTTTGATACATTGCGCATGATAGATAGCGAACTGAAAAGTGTTGATTCTTTCTTGTCTGACTTAGGAAGAACCACATTTGGTGTCAATGGTGTTGCTTACATAGATACCCCATCTCGTCTTACAGAGTCTGTAAAGGTCGTTGGTTGGAAGCCAGTAGATACCACGATTAATGTTTCAAATGTTCCCAAGCTAGTGGCTACGTTGGGAGGCAAGGAGTTATATGGTAAAAATTATAAAGTTCCGCTGAGAGAATTAATACAAAATGCCTCAGATGCAATACGGGCAAGAAGAATATTGGATGATGATGATTCTTTTGATGGAAAAATCCGAGTTAAGTTTGGAGAAGATGCTAATGGCACGTATATCGAAATTTCGGATAATGGAGTAGGCATGTCTTCTTTGGTTATGACTCAATCTTTGTTGGATTTTGGTCAATCTTTTTGGGGAACAAATCTTATGCATAAGGAGTTTCCTCTGTTGGAAGCAAAAGGTTACAGTTCAACAGGAAAGTATGGAATAGGCTTCTTCTCTGTATTTATGCTTGGTTCTAAAGTGCAGGTTATATCACGTAAATACTTGTTGGGTAGGGAGCAGACACATGTGTTGGATTTTATGCATGGACTCGACTCCAGGCCAATCCTACGTTGTGCAAATCCTGATGAATATATAAAGGATGGTGGCACTATAGTTCGTGTTTGGATAGAAAAAGGTATAAAGAAAAGTCTTCTTTATGATCGTTTTTTGGAAAAGCAGATTCCTCTTTCTGAAATATTGGAACGATTGTGTCCAAGCCTTGATTGTAATCTTTATGTTGAGTCTGAAACAACGCCAGTCATATCACGCAATGATTGGATAACTATGGACTCTAAGGAGTTACTGTTAAGAATACATGGAAAGTCTAGATGTGCGGTAGCCAATGATCAACAATCAAAATTGTTAGAGTTATTGGCGAAAAACATGAGGACAGTTACGGATTCAAAAGGCCATATTGTAGCAAGAGCTTCTTTATATTTAGATAAGGATTACCATTTTCATGGGCATTTAGATTTATGTGATGGTATGATTACGATAGGAGGTCTAAATGCTGGTGTTATTCGTGGTATCGTTGGAATCGTTAAGGGATATAGTATTAATGCATCTCGAAATTATGGTATGCCGATAGTTTCTTATTCAGAAATATCCAAATGGGCAACAGAACAGTCTCAAGTGTTGGCTGATTCGTGGTTGGATGGTAATATACAAATGCATTGTGCAACAATAGTCCAACAGTTAGGGGGATGTACTGGTGACTTGAAATGTTTTGAATACCGAGGTGGCTATATCTCTTGTAATGAACTGGTTTCTTATATCAAAAATGAAAACATAGATGAATGTATCTTATTATCAGATGCAGCTGTATCTGTAGAGTTTAGGCGTAGAAACGACAATCGTGTGTTTATAGCAAATCCAAATGTGTTTTGGGGAGAAGCTGGTATTGTTTCAATATTATGCAATGTATTGGATTTTGAATATTCCTTGAGGTGGCCAAATAGGGAAAGAGCATTAGAGGCATCGATGTCAAATTTGTTTATTGCAAAATTAGCGGAAGCATGGGATACTGATGTTGATACTGTAAAAGCAAATGCAAAAATCTCTACAGACGATGTGAAATATAATGCGGTTATTGGTACCTTTGGTGATCAAGATGCCAATTATGATTTTGCTGATATTTTTAAAAGACCAAATTAAGTTAAACAGAGTATAGCATTATGTCCTCTCAATCAGATAACAACAAGCGAAAAACGGAGAATACGTTACTTCTTTACTTCCGAATGCTCTTTATGATGGTTGTGTCGCTATACACGAGCCGAGTCATACTGAATGTGTTGGGAGTGGAAGACTTTGGAATATTATAACTAGGAAAAACACAATATCATGATGAAAAATTTCAAAGATATAAAAATAGCAGTAGCCGGTACCGGCTACGTCGGTCTGAGCATAGCAACCCTGTTATCTCAGCATCATCATGTAACAGCAGTAGATATAATCCCAAAGAAGGTGTAGAAACTCAACAATAAGATTTCTCCTATCTAGGACCATTACATAGAAAAGTATATGGTAGAGTAGCCAACATCGTGGTGACACCATCCGATGCCCTGGTCATCAATACCTCGGAGTATCAGCGAGTGCTCAGCAAAGCATTGAGCTATACTTCCGATAAGAACGCCATCGTTACCATCGGTATTAAGCCAAGCCGCCCAGAAACAGGCTATGACTATATCGCCGCAGCGTAGGCAAGGACATCCGATAGTATGAATGCAACAACTGCGTAGTTCATGCTGCCGATGAAAGTAAGGTGGTAATTCAAGGTTTGGATGGCTATATCGTAGCTGAGAAGAAAGGACAACTGTTAGTTTGCTCTTTGAAAGAGAAGCAGAGGATTAAGAAGTTTGGAATATAGTGTAAATTGTTATTTATGAATAAAATATATTTTGATGAAGCTGGTTATACTGGCTCAGACTTAACGAATGTGCCTCAACCATATTTTGCATTGGCCTCGGTTCGTTTTACGGAAGAAGAACTTGCTACTATACGAAATGATATAGGCTTGGATGCCTATGAAACGGAAATGCATTTTAAAAAGATGCATACTAATTGGGAAGGAAGGAACTTGCTGGATAAGTTGTTTTCTCATCCTCTTCTAGATAAAAAACATATAAAAACAGGTATTGCTCTAAAGAGATTCTGTATATATGCTCAAATTGTTGATACAATTATTGAGACATTCTTTTATAGTAGAGGTATAGATTTATATGAAAATCAAAATAACAATAAATTAGCAAATTTCCTTTATGCTTTTTCTATTCTCCATAAAAATCAAGAGTTAGTATCCAATTTTGAGAAAGCTTTTGTGGAAATGTTACGTAAACACAGCCAAGATGCAGTTGTGAAGTTTTATCAATCTGTAGATTTATTGATAAATGATTCGGCAACGACCGATAGCTTTAAAGAATTGTTATCTGTGATTCCTTCAACAATCGAAACGGTTCAAGATGCGTTGGTAAAAAATAATCCATTTTATTTGGATAATACGTTGCCCTTATTTGTGGCATTGGTTGAAAAATGGTATACTGACACAAAAGCTAAAGATGATATAATATTTGATAATTCTAAACCTATAGCTTTTCAAAAAGACTTGATTGAAAAGTTAAGAGACATGCCTGTTGATGAAACAGAAGTGGGTTATGGTGATAGAAAACATGTGTTTCCTTTACCTATCGGTAATATTCAGTTAGCAAGTTCTACTGATTATTTGGGGATACAAATTGCTGATACTGTAGCGAGTGCAATTGTTTTTATATTGACAAATAAGAATGATAAACTTCAAAAATATCAGCAACAGTTAAAAGGTTTTGATGTCTTCCGAGAAACTGATGTACCATTAACTCCCTCGACAAAAGAATATTTATTTAAAAATATAGATACATCATCAGATGTTAACCCTTTGGATTTTATTTGTGAACACTTACAATAGTAGAGTAAATGTCAAATCCAACATCTGATAATAACAAGAGAATAGCAAAGAATACTTTGCTTCTGTATTTCCAAATGCTGTTCTTTGTAGTTGTGTATGGTAGTTTATGAGACGATGTATATAGCAAGGATGTTGAAATATCAGAGAATATTATGAGCGAGGAATAATACAATGAATTGCTGAAAGCCTATACCAAGGAAGCTTTGGCAAGCATGATAAAGGCTGATATACGCAATAGGTTTCCTGAACCTTATGCAAGTATTTATTGCCAACAATTTGAAAATTTCAAAAATGTTGCAGATTTCTTGGAATTTGCAGCAAAGTTAATGAGGAGATAACAATATATTTATTGCTAGTCTTTGTTTTTCTCAGACTTGTGTAAATAAGCATTAAACTTATGCACATAGTATCGTTATCCCCAGGCGGTCCCATCCCGCACAATATGGCGAAGACCTTTGATGGTCCGCCAACCTTATAGCGTAGCGGTTCTGAGCACCGAGTAGGGCGGTTTCCTTCTTCTCGTCTGAGGAGAGAAGACCGAGATGAGAGGTGGAGCCTTCCTTAAGGGTAAGGAAGGACGGGTAGGTTTTCGAAAAAAGTCTTTCCTTGCAGGAGAGACGGAGAGGTAGAAAAAAGCCTTCTTTAAATCTTTAGATGGTGCTATAAAGCGCTGCAAAGGAGATATGCATGCAAAGCCATTTTGACAATCATGTGATGTAATCAGAATGAATACAACGAACAAAGGGGAACGACCAAAGACTGGTTGTTCCCCTTTGTTCGTTTAGAGGCAATTGTATCTGTCATCTCTGATTTCCCCATCAATTATCGGCTTGCGGTATTCCTGCAAGGTGCGGCGACTGAGCTTTAAGTGCGTGGAAAGTTCCTGTGGACAGACAAAACCACCGCAAATGACATATATAATAAAGTAGATGATGCCAACGCCAAAATACTGGCAGCCCTATAAGCTGCAAAAAAGAATAAAAAGAGGGATTTTGTAAAATGAACCAAAATGAACCATTTTTC
>ERZ1504879.187-NODE-187-length-15360-cov-5.101993_pt1 | contig 15360 bp, 10 predicted proteins | sample MGYA00575729_ERZ1504879 | MGnify/ENA primary metagenome ERZ1504879 (study PRJEB39906, sample SAMEA3182106) | gut metagenome | biome: human; feature: gut; material: Stool; isolation source: human stools | place: Canada | collected 2013-02-26 ...
CTTCCAGGCTGCATCAGCATTGAAATGTTTTCTGTACCATACTTCTCCCTGATAATTCACACATCCACTCGCCTCCATCGGGAGTTTTTCTATGCCATCAGGCAATGAAATCAACTTCCAGGAACTGTCATCGAAACTGATATTCTCAGCTCCATTCACATGCCCTTTATGCATTCTCCATGCAGGGTTCATAGAGTAGGCATTTCTTCCGGTACCGGCAATCTCGAAGAAGCCCGCCGTAGAGAAATGCGGCTGATAAGCGGCTGCAGCATGAGCCTGGAAAGCCAAGAGCGCCACAAATAAGGTTAATAATATTTTCTTCATAGATTTTTTCACAATAAGGTAGCCACTAGGACATTTCCATATCGTGGCTACCTAAAAACATATATTACTTATGATTATTTACCAACCTTCGCTTGGCGAGCAAAGAGTATTGGTCTCAATCTCCTTTGATGGAATTGGATAATAGTAATACTTGTTCGTATCTCCTACCTTTCCAGTTTCCAACTGCTTATATCTCACATCGCTACAAGTCTTGATGCGCTCATCCAACAATCCCCAGCGACGCAGGTCGTAGAAGCGCTCACCTTCAACGAAGAATTCAATAGCCTTCTGATGTTCAAGATCCTTGAAAATCTCAGTCTGATTCATCGCTCCATTGTAATCATTCAGATTTGCACGGCGGCGAATCTGATTGATATAATCTACAGCCTTGTTCAAATCCTGCTTGGTAGGGCTATAGAGATAGCATTCTGCCAACTGGAGCAAAACCTCAGCATAGCGGATGGCACGCTCGTTGATGCAAGACATTGGTGGATCACTTTCCTCTTCTGCCGTATTCCAATTCTGATACTTCAAGATCCAGGTAGTATTCCATCTGTCTTTCTCAAACTTCTCTCGGAAAGGCTTCAGATAATAAGTACATCCAGGATAATCCCAGGCTGCAGAAACTCGTGCCCGATAGTCATAATTGCCATCCTTGTCCAATTCCTGCTTGAAGATATCCATCATCTGCTTGCTAGGAGTAGCCTCATACCAGCCGGCAGCCTCAGGAGCCGCATATTCCTTAGGACGGGTATTGGTTTGAGTGGAGTTGTTGTTCTCACCATCACCCCACAAGTCGGTACCACCCAGATTATCTATCAGAAGTTCGAAAATACTCTCGGAATTGTTCTCATGCGAATCATCGAAGTTCCATGCAAAATCATCCACCAATTTATAGGTATATGGTGATTTGGTCAACGGCTCCAGCACATCAATGGCTTTATCGTATTCCTTCTCATAAAGATAAATCTTACCCAATGCAGCCAAGGCTGCTCCTTTGGTAGGTTTTCCTACTACCTCATTTTTCAGAGGAAGCAAATTGGAAGCTTCCGTAAGATCCAGTATCGCCTGAGCCCATACTTCTTCCTGTGAAGACTTAGCCAGCGGGAAGGTTGAAGGAGACTGAGAAGCAGTGAGACGCAGAGGTACATCCTTAAACTCCTTTGCCAACTGGAACAGATAGAAGCCCCGGATAAAGAGACATTCACCCTTAGCCTTCTTGATATAGGCTTCAGACAAGACGTCCTTCTTCTCCTCTAACTTCTGCATGATGGAGTTGGTGCGGTACAAGGCATTATAGAACTGATAGAACATACCCTGCACCAGGGAATTACCTGTGGAATTGGTAAAATTCTGAGCCTGATATACTTCGCTGATATCATTTCTGAAATCCACTTCATCAGCTCTAGCAATACGCATCATCACACCACGAGTTCCATAATATCCTCCATTAAGAGCATTCTTAAGAGGTGTATAGCATGAAGTAAGTGCCAAATCAAAATCAGCCTCATCCTTCCAGAAGGTAGCTTCTGTAGCCTGATTTGGATTCACCTGGTCGAGTTTGCTGTCGCAGGAAGTGTACGCCAGGCACATACTTCCTATCAAACCGCCTATTATATATGTCTTAACATGTTTCATTGTTTCAATTTTTTAGATAACGACTTAAAAGTTAGAATGTAAGATTTACTCCAAACATAAATGTTCTATTAGCTGGATAGATGAATTCATCGAATCCACGCTGATATACACTGGATGAGTTCACGTCAGGACTGTATCCTGTGTAGCCAGTAATGGTAAAGAGATTATCCACACTGGCATAGACACGTGCTTTCTGGAAGAAGCCCAGCAGGCAGTTCTCCGGCAGGGTATAACCCAACTGAACGGTTCTCAATCTCAAATAGTCACCCTTCTCCAGGAATCTGTCAGACTCAGAACGGGCATTGCGGTTAGGATCATTCCATACCAATCTTGGTGTCTTGGCATTGTGGTTTGACTCTGTCCAATGATCCAACACAGTTGAGAGATAGTTGGTACCACGAGTTACATCCTCCAGTTCCAGTCGGGTGGCATTGTATATCTTGTTGCCGATGACACCCTGGATGGTGAACGAGAAGTCAAAGTTCTTGTAATTGACACTTCCATTCAGAGAATAGGTAAACTTAGGGAAAGGACTTCCGCAATATACACGGTCGTCATCATTGATAGTACCATCATTGTTCGTATCCTTGAATCGGATATCACCTGGTTCTGCACTTGGCTGAATCAGCTTGCCATCCTTGGAATGAGCTTGTACTTCTGCCTCGCTATTGAAATAGCCGTCACAAGGAATCAGCCAGAAACCTGCGATAGGATAACCAGCCAAAGTCTTGGTAGTATAGGTACCACCATGGATAGTTCCGCCAGTGATGAACTGAGATTCAGAACCCATAGCTACCACCTCATTCGTATTGAACGAACCGATGGCATTAACGCTATAAGAGAAATCCTTGTCAAGACGATCGTTCCAGCCCAGATTGAATTCGAAGCCCTTGTTTCTGATCTTACCCGCATTCTTCACAGGGTCGTTGGCTCCACCTGTAGAGATAGGAATAGGTACCGACAGGAGGATATCCTTGGTATTCTTAACATAGTAATCCATCGTGAGACTCAATCTGTTGTTCAATGCTATCAAGTCGATACCGACATTGGTCATAGAAGTAGATTCCCACTTGATATCCGGATTGGCAAAATTCTTAGGGAATGCGCCCTGCAAGAGCTCACCATTACCATTAGGATAATTGATACCCGTTGTTACAGCAGAAGAATACTGATAATCGGAGATTTCCTGATTACCCAACTCTCCATATCCTGCTCTCAGCTTCAACTGGTCGAGCCACTCAACATGATCCTTGACAAACTTTTCCTCGGCAATATTCCAACCTACAGACACAGAAGGGAAGTTTCCGTAACGATTACCTTTGGCAAACTTAGAAGAACCATCACGGCGCATCGTCATAGTAATCAGGTATCTATCCTGATAGGAATAGAAGATACGACCCAAGATGGAAGTCAATACAGAATGGTAAGAATTGCCGGAAGTACCTAATCCACTGGCTGCAGCATCCAATTCCCAGATACCGGTTGACATACCCTGTCCCCAGCCACTCAAGTATCGATACTTCGTATCCTGATAAGAATAACCAGCCAACAAGGAAATCTTATGGGCACCAAACTGTCTATCGAAAGTAAGGAGGTGTTCCATCAAGAGATTTCTTGTACGTGTCTGTCGCTCAGTTGACTGAGTGATACCGTTTTTATCCAATCCAAAATCGTAAAGACCCTTTTTCTCATTATAACGATAGAACTGGAAATCAGGAGTAAAGTTCATCTTATACTTCAATCCCTTGATCGGCTCTATAGAGAAATAAACGTTGGCATAGACTTTTGCATTGTCACTCTTGCGACCCAGGACGTTATCATCACAGGTACCCAATGGGTTACGGAGATTAACCACGTCACCATACAATCCACCATATCCACCAACACGGCTACTATCATATCTGGACAAAGTAGGAACAGACTGCAAGGTATGTCCCACCATACCTCCACGAATTTCACTGAACAGAGGTTTATCCTTATCATACTCCAAGATGATATTGGTACCCAGGTTTACGATTCCCTTCTTGTAATCCACCTTGCTCTGCATGGTATAACGCTGGAAATTGGTACCCTTCAACACACCGTCCTGATTGGTATAGCCAAAGCTATTATAATAGGTAGTATATTTTCCACCACCCTGAACAGAAAGATTATAATTCTGCATCAAAGCAGGATTGAACATAATATCCTGCCAGTCATTATCCTCTTTAGAAGCCAGATCGAGCGCCATATCCAGCGGCTTCAAACCAGATGCAGCTCTAGACTCGGTGGTAACCGCTGCCCAATCAGATGCATTCAAAAGATCCAAGTATTTGGCAGGAGTATTAACACCAACATTGGCAGTTACGTTTATGGTTGGCACACCCTCGGTATTGCTACCACTCTTGGTAGTAATGATAACGACACCATTGGCTGCTCTAGAACCATAGATGGCTGCAGAAGAAGCATCCTTCAGCACATCGATGCTTTGGATGTCGGAAGGATTGATATGATCGATACTCGACATATACATACCATCAACAATGTATAATGGAGAGGCATTGTTAAGAGTACCAATACCTCTGACCATTATACGAGATCCTGAACCAGGCTGTCCACCTTGTGAAACGATGTCAACACCTGCTATCTTACCTTGAAGAGCTTGTCCTATTGTTGAGTTACTTTGCGTATTTAATTTCGTAGCATCTACATTAGCTACCGAACCCGTAAGATCGGCTTTTCTCTGGGTACCATATCCGATGACAACAAGCTCATTGAGCGTCTTGCTGTCTTCGAGCAATACAACATCCTTAAGGGAAGTGCTACTGGCTACCACTTCCTTTCCCTTATAACCAACATATGAAATCACCAGAGTAGCCCCTTGAGGTACATTGGTAACAACATAAGTACCATCCATATCTGTTACAGATCCATTGGATGTACCTTTAACAATGACACTGGCACCAATAATCGGTTCACCATTATTGTCGAAGATTTTACCAGAAACTTTAGGAAAAGTCTTGGAGTCTTGTTGAGCAGTCTGAACCTTCAATAAAGGTGAAGCTGCAGCTTTGCATACCATAGTTTGGCTCAGAAGAGTCATCGTAAGGCACGTCATTAGAACGGTCTTCTTTTTCATTGTCTTTTAAATTTATTAAGTTTTTATAAATTAAGATTTGATGACCGCAAAGTTAAGCGATTCTGCGGAAAAGTGCCTAACCAAAATGGACAATAAAATACCGCATTTTAGACAGTCCAACGTCTAAAATTCGGTATCTCGCTAAAAATAAGCAGTTTAAGTGATTTTACTTTTCCAAGTACAATTTAGGTATCAAATCGAATTCTGCCTGAAAACACTTAATGAAATACGACATATTACTATATCCTACCATATACATGATCTCAGTAATCGTGTATTGAGAATTTCTGAGAAGGAATGCAGCCTTCTTCATCCTTATCTTCTTGATGTAAGCAATTGGGGTCATGCCGGTAATCTGCTTGATCTTACGATAGAGCATCTTAGGATTATATCCCACCTTATCGGCAAGCGAGGCAACATTAAACGTTTCGTCCTCCATATTTTTTTCTATAATTGAGGTAACCCTTTCCATAAACTTCTCATCATAGTTTTCGGGGGGCGTCGTTATCTCAAACTGCGGTGAAGCAATGGCAGCAATCTTCGCATCTTTTTCCAATGCCATTTTCTTATCTATCAGGCGAGCCACCTGCAAGAGAATCTTATCCAGACTGAATGGCTTGGTAAGGAAGATATCCACACCAAGCTTGATACTTTGCAACTCTGTATTCTGATCATCCTTGGCAGTGAGCATCAGGATTGGAATATTGGCTGTGGCTTGTTGATGTTTCAAGGCTCTTACCAACTGGAATCCATTCATCACAGGCATCATCTGGTCTGCAATAATCAGACTAGGATGGTATTTCGCTATTTTCTCCAAACCATCCTTTCCGTCAAAGGCAGCAATACAGTTATACTGTACCGAGAGAGCATCTTTTAAAACAGATACTATCTCTCTATTGTCATCTACAATGATGATGGTATATTTATCAGGATCAATATCCCTTTCTTCATCAACAGGCTCATTTGTGATGGCATTCTCTCCATCAAGTGGCAACGAGATGGTAAAGAGGGTAGTTTTACCGGAAGTCAATTCTACCTTGCCTCCATGCATCTCTACATATTTCTTTACAAGAGACAAGCCGATACCACTGCCTTCATTATTCGGATTCTGATTATCACCCTGATAGAATCGGACGAAAATCATCTTGGCATCTTTCTCTGAAATACCTCTTCCATTATCCTCTATGCCAATCAATACCTGATTTTCTTCCTGCCAGACTGTCACATCAACAATACCCGTATTGTTTTTGACAAACCTGATGGCGTTGGAAATGAGATTGGTTATTGCCGACTGTATTTTCAATGTGTCCATATTCATCCATATCTCCTGATTGGCAGAATGGAAATTGAGTTGGATGTTTCTTTCTACAGCTACAGAAGCAAACGACTCCAGGCAGTTGCGTACCAGAGAATTCATATCTACATGCGAGCGGATCATAGAGTTATCATCCTTGAAATCAGCATTTTTGAACTCCAGCACCTTATGGATAAGCATATTGAGCTGCAAGGCATTCTTCTGGATGCCCGTCAGCGATTTCTTCAAGGCAGCATTCTGCTGGGTAGCCCTGATAAGCGTACCCAATGGGGCGATGATCAGGCTAAGTGGCGTCTTCAGCTCATGCGACATATTGATGAAGAACTCATTTTTCTGTCTCAACAACTCCATCGACCGATCTTTTTCATGCTGTTCCATGATGGCTTGGTTACGCCTCTTATACCAAATGATGGTAAAGACGACTATACCAACAGCAATCAACACATATACCAAGATGGCAATGGTGCAGGCATACCAAGGACTCGGCACTATAATATAATAAGTACTAATCTTGGCATGTTTGTCAATTGCCGGATTGGTTGAACAGAGACTTAATTGATAAGTTCCACTTGAAATATGAGCAAACGACAAGTCGTTACTTCCTTTTTTAATCGATTGCCAGATATTGTTATCACCAAACTTATAATAAAAGGTAACAGCCTGATGTGGCATATAATGCAAAGTAGATAGCTCGAAAGTAACATATTCTCTGGATTTCAACCGAATTTTCTCTGTTTGAGAAGGAAATAGGATGCATTCTTGACTGCTGCTACTGGAGACACTGGTAATATACACCCTGTTACTTTCTTTTTTCGTTTTTATCTGATAGGTAGAAATGCCATTTTCTCCTCCCCATACTATATGATGAGAATGAGGCAAATACATACCAGACAGACACAGATTATTAGGCTTATCATAGAATGATATCTCATCGTTCTGAGTGTTAATAATGAAGATACCATCGGAGCAAGCAAACCACAGATTCTGGTTTTCCTTAACAAATGCAGAGATAGGACCATCAGAAATACTAGCATTAAAAGTCTTCAATCGATTGGTACGCTGATCATACTTCATGATTTTTCCTTCCTGTGACGACAGCCACAAGGCATGATTGCAGAATGCAACAACCTGATATTGCACATTTAAGTGTTGTTCTTCTCCCGTAAGAAGATTCTTCCTTATAATATGATTATTGGCACATAGCCATATCTCTCCCTTATCACCAGGTATAATCCGGCAAATACGATTATCCCCCTTCAAATTCTCCATTTCTGGAGTTTGCTCCTTATCTATAAAGGTGCGATTGACACTATTGATTAATTTTTTCTTATCTACAACAAATAAGCCTCCAGAGTAAGTACCCACCCATAATTTACCTTGCGAATCTTCGTAAATGGCGTATGCCCATTTAGCCGTTTCACCTAGGCGATTGATGATTTTATAATATTCAAATTGCCGGGTAACCTGGTTGTATCTGGCAATACTGGCATCAGAAGCTATCCATATATCATGATCTGAATCTTCATAAATATCGCGGATTCTGTTGTGACGAATATGATTTTGGGAGTTGGAAGCATTATAGCAGGTTGCCTCTACCGGAGTGGATTGCAAGGAGAGCTTTAGAAGTCCATTCTCTCCACCCAGCCAAAGATTGTTATGACTATCATCCAATATACTGGTAAAGCTGCCTCCATATTCATCATGGGTAAACTCATAGATGTTATGATAGGTGTACCAGGTAGGATACTCCATAATGGTAACTCCATCATCGGTGGCAAGCCACACATTATCATCTCTATCAATGGTAAGATTCCAGATGATATTATTGCAGATGGTTTGATGGAATGCATTATACACCAACGAATGCTGCTGGTGAGTTCCCATATTATAGATGTAAAGTCCGGCATCCGTACCCACTATCAGATTATCATGTTTATCCAAGATTAGCGACTTGAAAACACAACCAGACAAAATATCGCTCGTTTCAATCTTATCCTGCAATGGATGATATAAGCACATTTTTCCTTCCATTCCTACAAGAAGAGTTTGATCTTGCGGATGCCACAATAAGGAATTGACAAATTTATTAGTTGTAGGCAAAGATATTCTCCTGGTATGATTATCGGGCACATTCACGGCAAACAAGCCTTCCAGAGAACCTACATACATCGTTTTACCTACCGGACATAAAGCATAAATACTAGTAAGCCTGATACCAGGAGTTACTATTTGCTGTATCTTTTTGGTTTTCAGATTATATTTCCATAATCCTTCAGCATTGGTTCCTATCCAGAGTTCATCCTCATAAATAAGCATGGTTCTTACCGATTTAATCCTATTCAAAGGCTTTGATACCGGTTCCGATTTACCATTTGTCGTATTGAGATAGCTAAGTCCTCCCAATGTTCCCACAATCAAATGATTATCATCTGTCTGTGCGATGCTCATAATGGAGCTTTCCTTAGTTGTTCTGGAAGGTTCTATCATATATTGGGCAGTCTTATAACCATCATATCTACAGACTCCATGAAAAGTTCCTATCCATATCATGCCTTTCTTATCTTGAAAAACCGTCGTTGTTGAATGTGATGCATAAGGCAGTTTTACGGTTTTGAAGATATTGTAAGGCAATGAGTTGTTGGGTATAACGATATCGTTTGCTATACCAACAGGGAGCATAAGTATCAGTAACAATATTATTGTTAGTAATTTTTCTTTCATCTTATTTCTTCCACTAATGATTTACGATTAATTAATCGGGCACAAAGATAATCAAAAGCATTGTATTCTGTTACATTTTTTAATATTTATTAAAACAATAATATCATTCTATATACATTCAGAAGGATTTCATATAAAATTATAGCCCCAAACATTTGTATATCCACAAATAATATCGTATCTTTGCAATCTGGTTTCAAACCCTATCCCAAAAGAGGATCACATTAAAAAATCAAACTATATAAAAAACGTCATGAAAAAATTATCAGTTATCGTCTGCCTCTTTATGTTCGCCCTGATGCCCCTGCTGGCACAGGTAAAGCAGACCGTTGCCGTGCTCGGCGACTCGTATTCAACTTTCGAAGGTTTCATCCCAAAAGGATATGCCACCTGGTACACCACTGCGGTTCAAAAAGCAACCGATGTCAACAAGGTGGAGCAAACCTGGTGGTGGCAGGTTATCAAGGAAGGTGGTTACAAGATGGGCAACATCAATTCCTATTCCGGTTCCACCATCTGCAACACCGGCTACCGCGATGAGGATTACAGCGACCGTTCATTCATCAACCGCACTACCCTGCTGGGCAATCCGGACATCATCTTGATTTGCGGCGGAACGAACGACAGTTGGGCAAATGTCCCTATCGGCAATTACCAGTACAGCAACTGGAAGCGTGCCGACCTCTACTGTTTCCGTCCTGCTCTGGCGAAGTTGCTTTCCGATCTCCGTCAGCGCCATCCGAATGTAGAGATCTACTTCATTCTAAATTCTGAGCTGAAGGATGAGATCAACGAATCAGTAAACAAGATCTGCAAGACCTATCAGGTTCCGGTCATCGCCCTTCATGACATAGACAAGAAGAACGGTCACCCAACTATCAAGGGAATGAGAAGCCTTGCCGACCAGGTTCTGAAGGTGATAAAGAAATAAAGTATCACTGTGAAGTTATAAAACTAGATCAACATAAAGTCACCTTCAGAAACAGCTTCTCAAAAACAGCAATTCAAATTTCATTCTCCTTTCACAATCAACAGAGGTTACTCATAGTCAGCCACTTAAGTGTGAAAGGAGAATTCTCTAAAACAACAATAATAATCAGCAGAAAGGACTATTAATATAAGGCGAAGGCAACTTAGTCTAAAGGAGAAAGCTACTATCACAAAAGGAACAGAAAAGGCTTCTTTGTATCGGATGACCCGGGTCATCCATATAGATGACGGGAGTGAGCCATATAGATGACCCGAGTCATCCATATAGACGAGCTTAGTCATCCAGCCGATAAATCGTCCCTTTTCGCCTGCCAATATCTATCCCTCATCCTTCTGGTTACTATGCTTCATCCCAACATTCATAACAAAGACACCCACTATTCATTATCAAGACGCTCACTATTCCCTATCGGAGCAAGGCACATCGCCATATTTAAGCTTAGCCATCAATTACCATATCAAAATAAAGAGATTTTTCCTTTCACACTTAACTCTCTCGTTTACAACACAATCCGCATTCTGTGAAAGGAGATATCACTAATGCAGCTTTATCTTTTCATTCGAAGATTATTGCTTATTCCTCAGCTCTTCTATCAAATCATTTACAATATATGTATCACTCATTAGATGCAAGCCAAGTTCTTTATCATGTAACATACGACAAACATCAGAGTCATAGAATATCTGTAAAGCTCTGTCGGTTGATATATGTAACGTATCGGCTAGTTGCTTTATGATACGAGCGATTTTATTCCATAATAAGAAATCCAACATAATTATATCCTTTCATATGATTTGAATTGCAAATAATTATCAACTATCTCTTGGCTTAAAATGAACCATGATATAATATTTGCTTTTCCATTATTCTTTTCTTTCCCAATTTTTAAGAGCTTCGACCACATCATTTGCTACAGCTTCCCGGCTCTCGGTATGTAGAGTGTCATAGCAATCTTGAATGAGACTCTTGATTAGCCCCACCTTATCCAATCGCTTTCTCATTTCAGACGGCGATATACCCATTTTTTGCGCCGAAGCCTCGATAGCCAACACCGTAAAGGCGAGGCGGTCAAACTCCGGGTCACTTTTAAGTAATTGTTCTCTATCTTCCATTCTTTACAAAATATTGTATTTGAATGCAAATTTAAAGATTTTCCCAGATATTCCACTCAAATTCGGAGTTAAATAAAGAAAAATAGCCCGATTTTGCCAAAATCTTTGCTGGTGATGGAAGAAGAATTGGGAAAAGTAGGAGTAAACTACTTTTTACTTTACCATTTGCATGTATTGACAATTGTGCCGAATTCATGAACTTCATTATGCGAGTTCATCCACTTCATTATGCGAGTTCATGTACTTCATTTCGCGAGTTCATCTGCTTCATAGAGTTAATACATACGGCTGAGTTGGCTGAAGGAGACGGCTGCGATAGCTGAAGGAGTCGAATGCATTAGCCGAATGAGACGACTGCATTAGGTGAATGAAGCGGCTAAGTTAGCTGAAGGAGACGAATGCGGTGACCGAAGGAGTCGAATGCGGTGGCTGGAGGAGACGGAACATGTACCTTTGAATCGTTTTTACACGATACCCCACAGAGATAATAACATCAAGATTGTAGTATTTCACCTCTTTGTTCTGTGCTTTCCCTCTAAAGCAACATATTAAGTGGTCTGTCGGAAATTCCGACAAACCACTTTTTCTAACAAAGTCTATTTAACGTTAAGTTCTATTTTTTCGCCATATTTTTTGCACATAAAAAACGAAGTAATCGATATTTTTCACATCCATTCCCCTTAGCCTATAAACTTGCTCTATCTACCATTACAAACTATTCCAAAATTCAACAGACTGCTGATCCATATCTAAATTATCATTATAATATGGATTGTCATAAACACAAGAAATATCACCATCATCATATATAGTCTTCTGTATCATTTCTCTTTTCTATATGTCTAATTTGCATACCAGAATCATCAAACACATATATATAGCCGTCTTTTACAAGTCTTCCAGTTCCATTTTTAAAACTTGATTCAAATTCATCATATTCGCAAGGAACAACAATTTCCCCTTTTGTATTGACAAATCCCCATTTCCCATTATATTTAACCGCAGCTATTCCTTCAGAAAACAGATATGCTTTTTCATAAATTGGCTTTATTATAATTTGTCCATTTACAGAAACGTAGCCCCATAAACCGCCTGTTATTTTCATATTATTTAAATTAAAATTACCCCCAACATTTATGTTGCATAATTCATCTCTACATGGTCCTAAAAATGCAACATCAGGAATTATTCTAAGTTGACGTTTTTCTACGTCAAAGAGTCCCCATATGTTATTTTTCATTACAACATAGAAGTTATTGTTTCTTTTTCCAACAAATTCATAAGAAGGTGTAAGTATTTCTTTTCCCTCTGAATCAATGAATCCATACAATTTAAGCACTTTGCCATTAACGTAAGGTAATTTTATCTGCATCAAAGCTAAATTGTCTTCAAATTCTCCAATATAGTTATACTTGTTCCGTACAATTATATTACCTTTAGAATTGACAAGACCATACAAGTTGTTCAATTTGTATTTATACATCCCATTATCTATATAATCTATCCTAGAAAAAATAGGAGGAAGTACAATATTTGCTTTCTTATCAATCAGTCCATATTTTTCTTTTTCATCAGACACATAAGCCACAATAGCACATGTATCATTAAACGGTTTACAATATTTATATTTTTTATCAATTAAAAGTTCTTTTCCGTCAACTTCTAAAACATATCTACCATCCATAGTTTTATAACCAACTTCTGTTTTAAAACGTCCTATCTTTTTTTCATATTCTAGACTAGTAAAAACACATGGAATAATCTCCTTAAATTGATTGTTTATCACACCAAAACATATTCTTTTCTTATAACATCCGTTTTCATCATAAAAACAAGAATCTTTTGACACAACAGCATATCCATCTGCAAAATCACCAATACTCTTATAGGTGGGCTTCAGAACGACATGCCCAGTAATATCAACATATCCTAATCTGTCGTCCGAACAAATTTCTACCAAACCATTTATAGCCTTATCTGAAATTGAACTGTATTCAAGAGGAAGTATCTGTTTTCCCGTACTATCAATCAGTCCCCAATTGACAATGGAGTATTTACAACTACTTGTAAAATCATAACGTTCTCCATCTTCCCAATAATAATCATCAAACGCACTGTAAGCCACGTCATCTTTGCCAACCTTGATAAGATTATCTGCAATATACTCGATATAATCATATATAGGTTCACAAATTTTTTTTCCTTGAAGAGAATATGCTCCCCAACGAATTACTTTATAAAAAATTATTTCCGGCTTTATTACAAACTCTATTTTTTGTCTACAAAAAGTTAGATGCGTAAATGGTACAATTTCACTTTCTTGAAAATTGATAATACCAATTTTATGCGATTCATCTGTTACATCATAACGAATTGCAATAAGTAACTTGTTCTGACATACCAAGGATTCATACTTTAAGGGTATTATTATAGATCCGATCTGGTTAATACAGCCATATTTTTTATCTCTTGAAACAATACAAATACCATTGTTTAATCTTTCAATACTATCGTATTTTTCTGTAGTTGCAAATAGAGAATTATCCTTAATGTCTTTTTTCAGTTCTGGCACTGTGTTTTTGAACTCTTTACCAGAGAGGTCTAATGTTTTGCACTCTCCTTTTTGAATTGCTTCTGCATAACCATCATTAAAAGGAGATATATAGTCGTAAATAGGAGGTATGATTTCATATCCCCCTATAGTTACAGCTCCATATAGGTTATCTTTGATTACTATTGCAACACCTTGGTTAAACTCACCCACAAAGTCATAATTATTCATATAATTTAAATTTCAGCAACACCTAAAACAACATTTATATAAACACTTGAACAACAAAAAAATTGCTCATGATTTTGCCATATCAGAAATTTCACTTATCTTAGTGTTGCAAAAAGCATAAGAACCTCTGAATGACCTTGCAAAAATACAAATAATATTCGAGAAACTCACTTCTATTGGAGAAAATATTTCAATCAGAGAGCATTTTGATAATCCTTTAGATCAAACAACGGTCCAATTCTCCTGCCAGCAAGACAGTTAAACCCACATTGGCCAATCGTTATGCAACTCCTTGATGTTCTGAGCTCTGATTTGGCTTAGCATAGATGATATTTCCCAAAACGGTTTGAGGTTAATGCTGTGCAAACCATATATGGCTGAGAAATTTCACTCTTCCTATATATCTCTTTTATTCTAAAGATCTGTCCATCTACAGTTTTAACATATGCTGTAGCCACATCCTATATACTGACAATGAGCATGATAGCACTAAAACTCACATCCTCGTGCTTCTTCAAATTCAGGAGATACTTGGCAACATTAATCACCAATATACCAGTATTGCAAGATAGAGATGAAACTTTATCCCATTATTACTCTTATGATAGACAGGACTATCTAAATATCACTTATTCGGTGGGGGTTCTGTTTTTATGTACCTCCCATTTTCTCCAACAAGTTCATCCTTGCATGATCAGCAATCTCCTTCGCCTCCAGATAGCACCCATCAATTTCTTCATAGGTGTATGCATTCCGAGCCTCAGCGATGCTTTCGGTTGCAACCTCTTTGAACATATCAAAGACGATTTGTTCATTATTATTCTGCTTCATATCTAACACTATTAAGAATTCGTATTTTCTTGTTCAAGTATCACCCAAACACCGGCATTATCCTTACCTTCGTGCCTTATGACACCCGCTTTTTGCATTACCGCCAAATCTCTTTTTACCACCCTTGATGTCTCCGACATGGTTACCGACATGTCTCCGACATTTATTGTCGGTAACGAACTCCCCATAAAACGATAACATATTGGTTTTCAATTATTTTTCTTTCCGACATATTACCGACATGTCTCCGACATTTTTCTCCGACATTTACATCGGTATTACCGCCACTATTACCGCCACATTACCGCCAAAACAATATTTGCACCGACATTTACACCGACATTTACACCGACATTTACACCGACAAAACAGCAGCAACCTTCAGCGTTCACAGACCAGCAGCTAATTTGATTACTTTCACAAAATTATCCCAAAAGGGACAAGAACAGAAGAAAAGGAGATTACACATTATTATATACCTAAAATCCGCAAGCAATCTCAATGGCAATCTCAATTGCAGTAAAGAGC
>ERZ1504879.195-NODE-195-length-15030-cov-4.042404_pt1 | contig 15030 bp, 11 predicted proteins | sample MGYA00575729_ERZ1504879 | MGnify/ENA primary metagenome ERZ1504879 (study PRJEB39906, sample SAMEA3182106) | gut metagenome | biome: human; feature: gut; material: Stool; isolation source: human stools | place: Canada | collected 2013-02-26 ...
CGTGTATCTGTCTTCACATGCAACTAATCGCTATTTTATCCCGAATTGGGGTAGATATTGCGTCCTGCAGATTATCTGTCAGCCTTTATTGTGCTCATACCGTGCAGCTTACAGCGATTCTGGAAGGATTGTTCGATTATCGGTAAAGCGAAATCATCCGTTCTCTCATGAGTATCTACTTATGTGGTGGCTCATGTATTGAGGATATCACTACTCATTTTATGAACCATCTCTCGCTTCATCCGACACTTCGCACTTGTAGCAATGACAATATCCTCAGAGCGATAAAAGAGCTGACGCAAGAAAACATTTCATACACATCAGATATGGGTAAGAACTACGATTTCAATACGGCTGACACTCTCAATACTTTACTGCTCAATTGTATGTTTGCATATGGCCAACTGAAAGAGGGGGAGATGTATGATGTTGATTTCGACCATCAATTCATAGAGACTGAGGAGTATGATGCAAAGCCTACATACAAGAAGTTCCTTGGTTATCGCCCTGGCGTGGCGGTTATTGGCAACTTGATTGTTGGCATAGAGAATAGCGATGGCAACACAAATGTTCGTTTCCATCAGAAGGACACGTTGAAGAGATTCTTTGAGAGATTTGAACAGAACGGGATCACTATCAATCGTTTCAGAGCTGATTGTGGATCATGTTCCGAGGAAATCGTAGAAGAAGTAGAGGAACACTGCAAATCCTTCCATATCCGCGCAAACCGCTGCAGTTCGCTCTACAATGACATCTTTGCTCTCAGAGGCTGGAAGACAGAGGAAATCAATGGCATTTTTGGATAACGCCTACAACTTATGGGTATGATACTGCGTATTGTCTCAAGTCGCATTGTGTGGTAAGGGGATATTGTAGGCAGAAGTGGGTGCTTCAGCCTCAATTTATCTGATAATTCAGTAATGAGAGAACGTGTACACGCAAGTAGGACGACGAAGGGCTTAGTTGCGGATTTGAGGAAAAAATCACACGCTGCTTTAGCAATACATATTCGCTGAGTAGTTACATCCACGACACTTTGTGTTAAAATACCATATAAGTAAGTAACTAATTATGTGTTTTTGTACGAAAAGCAGTATCTTTGCAGCGGAACAATACGTTATAACGAAATGAAATCACCAGAGCAGATAAACAAGATAGCAGCAGTTGTACTGTATATATTGCAGCACTTCAAGGACGGTGTGGATTATATCAAGCTGTTCAAAATCATGTATTTTGCGCAACGTGAGTATTTGGCTACCTATGGTTTGACCATTGCCGAGGACACGTTTAAGGCACGTCAGTTAGGTCCCGTTCCATCGCTCACTTACAAGGTGGTGAAGATGGTAGAGAACGGCGACGAGTCGGCAGACCTCAAAGGTTTTACATCTTCTATTCGCGTGGACGAAAACCAAAGGGTTTATGCCACGGCGACACCGGACATGGATTATATAGCCGATATGGAAAAAGAGGAACTGGACAAGACGATAGCCCAATACGGTGGTGTTGACTCAAAGCGGCTTTCGGAGTTGTCGCACGATGATGCCTACAATGCAGTGTGCGAGCGAATGAAAGACGATCCACAGAAAGACGTGCTTACACTCATTGACATTGCACGTGCAGGCGGTGCGTCGGACGCAATGGTAAACCACATTCGCAAGGTGCAGATTATCAAGGAGTCAATGGCATGTTGATTGACGATGCTAAAGGGGCATTGGCGGCACTCAAAGCCGAGATGCAGGAAGACAGGCGCATAAAGTCGGGCACTGACCTCAACGTGGGCGATATTGTTTATCAGGACATGGATAGAAACGACGGTTTGGTACTCAACAAGGGCTACGATGACAGGTTGAAGTTTTTTGTTATAGTCGGCAAGAACTCAAAGGGCGATGCCATAGGGCTTTGCCTGATAAATTCGGATTTGGATTTTTACAAGAACGTTCCGGCTATGCAACGCTTTCAGTACATTTTGAAAGCCGCCGACTACAAAGGTGTATTGAAGAAAGACAGCCGTTTGGATTGTGCGCAGCTTTTCCCGATGAAAGCAAGAAAGAGTGTGGCGGTGAAAGCCGAGCGTGTCGGACACCTCACAGCAGATGACGAAGCAAAGGTTTTGCCGCTTGTTGCCTCATGCGGATTTATTGACGCACACATGAAAAAGGTTTACAGAATAGGGCATAAATAAAGATTTTCAACATTATTGGAATGGATGTTTAAACCCTTAATTCCGCAACACTATTATAAAACAAACTTTTTAAGTACCTGAGCAACAAAAAGTTGCCCAGGATTTTGCAATGTCGAAGAATTCACTCATCTTAGTGTTGCAAAAATAAACCCAAATCGGTCATTAGGATTTCTCTTTGCCGTACGACACAGAGAAATCCTAATGACCGATTTGGAATAAATGGCGCAAACCCGATAGACAAATACATAGCATTGCATCAGAAAAGACCATAACGCCGATAAACTTTTTGCTTACTATTCGCAGATTATCACATGGATTAAAAATACCTTCACCAAGTATCGCAAGGAGATGAAAGAATTGGATTGGGGCGAGATGTTCGACAGTTTCGGTAGCAAGGAGTTCAACCCTAATGCCCTTGAGAAAAAATTAGCCAACCAATGGAAGATGACGAGATAATGAAGAAATCGGGCATCTACCGCTATGTGTTAAGCAAAGACTTGCGCGACCTCTCCTTCCGCACATTCGACAAAAAACAAAAGCGTGAGGCATACGAACGTCAAAAAGGCATTTGCCCTTATTGCCACAAACACTTCGAACTCGAAGAAATGGAAGCCGACCACATTAAGCCGTGGAGCAAAGGTGGAACAACCATTGCAGACAACTGCCAAATGCTTTGCCGTGATTGCAACAGGACGAAAGGAAACAAATACTAAGTATTCTCAATGATTGCTGTCCGGTAAAATTTAAGCCAAAGCCACTTCCCCACTGCACACTGCTGCGGAGGCCAGAGACCTCCGCTACTGGTAGACGTATAGTTAGGGATGACAGATAAGGCTGGTAGAGTTCTCGTTCTGCGGATCATCTGCCAGCCTTTATCGTGCTCATAATCTGAGGATTGCGGCGATGCTGACAGATATGGTAGATATTTTTCGCTAACAATGATTTTATCAGTCATCATATACATCAGAAACTGAAAAAGCCGCTGACTGTTGTCAGCGGCTTTTTTGTAAGTATAAACATAAGGATTGATTATCCGAAGTTGTCGTACATGATGCTCTCCGGGTCTACGCCGAGCGAGTCGAGGTAGTCGGTAACGGTCTTGATGAGCATTGGAGGTCCGCAGAGGTAGTACTCGCAATCCTCCGGTGCCTCGTGATCCTTCAAGTAGGTGTCGCGGATGCAGTTTACAGCGAAGCCCTCGTAGTACTTCACGCCCTGAGCATCTGCAACGGGGTCCTTGCGGTCGAGCGAGAGGTGGAAGTGGAAATTCGGGAACTCCTTCTCCAACTCCCAGAAGTCCTCAAGGAAGAACGCCTCGCCGAGAGCGCGTGCGCCGTAGAAGAAGTGGAGCTCGCGGTCGGTAGTGTGCAGCGTCTTTGTCATGTGCATAATCTGAGCGCGCAGCGGAGCCATACCTGCACCACCACCAATCCAGATCATCTCCTTGCCTGAAGTAAAGTTCGGGTGGAAGTCGCCGTAAGGACCTGACATCATCACCTTGTCGCCCGGCTTCAGTGAGAAGATGTACGACGAAGCGATACCGGTCGGTACGTTCTGGAAGCCCACCTGCGGACGTGGCAGGAACGGAGTTGTGGCGATACGCACGGTAAGCGTGATGATGTCGCCCTCGTCCGGATAGTTTGCCATTGAGTAAGCACGCACTGTAGGCTCCGGGTTGTGAGCCTTGAGCGAGAAGATGTTGAACTTCTCCCATGCGCCGATATACTCCTTGCCGATAAGATCCTTGTCGAAGTCCTTGTCGTAGTCGATGCAGTCGTATGCCGGAATCTTGATCTGTGCGTAAGAACCAGGAACGAAGTCCATGTGTTCGCCCGGAGGCAGAGCCACCTTGAACTCCTTGATGAATGAAGAAACGTTCTTGTTCGAGATAACCTCGCACTCCCATTCCTTAACACCCATAACCGAATCGGGCACCTTGATCTTCATGTCCGACTTCACCTTGCACTGGCATCCCAGACGCCAGTTGTCCTTTATCTGCTTGCGTGTGAAGTGGGGCTTCTCCGAGTCGAGAATCTCGCCGCCACCCTCAAGCACCTGCACCTTACACTGTCCGCAGCTTGCCTTACCGCCGCATGCAGAAGGCAGGAAGATGCCGTTCTCGTTGAGCGTAGTCATCAACGAAGAGCCCTGCGGCACGTTGATGGTCTTGTCGCCGTTGATTTCGATGTTGACATTGCCGCTCGGGCTGAGGAACTTCTTAGCCACGAGAAGGATGACAACCAAGAGGAGTATCACGATAAGGAACACTCCGATACTTGCAAATATAAATGATGTATTCATAGTGTTGAGTCCTCCTTATTATATTTTAAGACCAGAGAAGCACATCATAGCCATAGCCATGAGGCCTACAGTGATGAACGTGATGCCGAGGCCCTGCAGAGGCTTTGGCACGTCGCTGTACTGGAGCTTCTCGCGGATAGCACCCATTGAAACGATGGCGAGTGTCCAACCGATACCGCTACCCAAAGCCTAAACAACAGCGTCGACCACGTTGCCGATGTACTGTGTGTTAGACGGGTCGAGGTTGATGCGCTGCTGCATGAAGAGCGAAGCACCCATGATGGCGCAGTTAACGGCGATAAGCGGAAGGAAGATACCCAGAGCTGCGTAGAGCGACGGCGAGTATCTCTCGACAATCATCTCCACCAGCTGCACGATACCTGCGATGACAGCGATGAAGAGGATGAAACTCAAGTAGGAAAGGTCTACACCCTCAACCAAGCAGTCCGGGCCGAGCACCTTTGTCTGCAACAGATAGTCGACAGGCACGGTAACGAGCAACACGAACGTAACGGCAAGACCCAGTCCCAATGATGTCTTCACGTTCTTCGACACGGCAAGGAACGAGCACATGCCGAGGAAGAAGGCGAATATCATGTTGTCCACGAAGATGGACCGGAAGAAAAGACTTATTAAATGTTCCATTGTTTAATTATTTTCCTTGTAAAAATAAGCTCTGTGAACCCATATCACGCAACCGAGCAGGATGAGCGCCATTGCCGGCATTGTCATCATACCGTTGTTGATGTAGCCTGCGTCGTAAACGCACTGCGGGATAATCTGGAAGCCGAGGAGCGTGCCACGACCGAGAAGTTCGCGCAGACCGCCTACTACAACGAGGATGTAGGCATAGCCCAGACCGTTGCCCACACCGTCGAGGAACGACGGCCAAGGCTTGTTCTGCATAGCGAACGCCTCAAGACGACCCATGAGGATACAGTTGGTGATGATAAGACCTACGTATACCGAGAGCTCTACGCTCACGTCGTAGACGAAAGCCTTCAGCACCTGGCTTACGATGGTAACAAGAGCTGCAACCACTACCAACTGCACGATGATACGGATGCGGTTAGGGATTGTGTTGCGGATGATTGAGATAATCACGTTTGCGAAGGCTGTAATCACCGTTACGGCAAGACCCATCACGATAGCCGGCTTGAGCTGCGATGTAACAGCGAGCGCCGAGCAGATGCCGAGCACCTGAACGAGGATAGGGTTGTCGAGGTTCAGAGGATTGGTGAAAGCTGCCTTATTCTCTTTTGAAAACAAACTCATAATCTTATTTCTCCTCCTTATTTAGATGTTAAGAATTTTGTGTACTCGCCGAGGCAGTTCTTGAGCATGTCGCTCACGCCGTTACATGTGAGTGTAGCGCCGGTTACGGCGTCGCACTGTGTAGACGGGTCTGTCACCTCGTTCTTCTTCACTACAGAGAGAGCCACGCCGTCCTTGCCTTCAGCGAAGACGTGCTTGCCCTTGAACTGGTTCTGCCAAGCGCGCGAGTCCTTGATTTCTGCGCCAAGACCTGCTGTCTCGCCTTCGTGGTTGAAGTAGGCGCCGTAGACTGTCTGCTTGTCGGCGTTGAGCGCGATGTAGCCGTTGATGCCGCCCCAAAGACCCATACCGTAAACCGGGATGACATACTTTGTCTCACCTTCTACGTTGCATACGTAGAGCGCGAGCTTGCCTTCCTTCATAGAAGCGCTGTTGCAGAGGAAGCCAGCCTTTGTGCCGCCCTGCTCGCCCTTCTCCACTTCCTCGCCGTTGCGGTCGATAATCTTGTCGGCTGTCACCACCTTATTATATATATTGGTGGCTTCAGCACCGTCGATGTCGCGGATGTTGAGCGCAGCGAGAATCTGCTTCTTCTTGTCGAGAGCCACGTTCTCGTCCTGCTGCGGCTTGAGCGATGAAGACACGAACGCCAGCAAGAATGCCACGATAACGACGATAACTACAGAATATAATATTGTATAAGAATTCGAACTGGTGTTGAATCCTTTCTTCTTTGTTTCTTCCATATTCCGAGTGTGTTATTTGTTGGTTAAACGTTTCATTCGCTTAGAGATGTTCTTCTGCACTACACAGTAGTCGATGAGCGGAGCGAACATATTCATGAAGAGGATGGCGAGCATCATGCCTTCTGGGTAACCCGGGTTCATTACGCGTACGATAACGGCAACGATGCCGATGATAGCGCCGTACCAGTACTGTCCGCACTGTGTGCGAGCCGATGTAACGGGGTCGGTAGCCATGAAGACTGCACCGAAGCAGAAGCCGCCGAGCACGATGTGCTCGTACCAAGCGATAGGAGTCATGCCGAGAGCCTCGAAGATGTATGCTGTGGCAGCACCGCCTACGAACACGCTGAGCATTGTACGCCAAGAAGCGATGCCGGTCCAGAGCAGGATTACGGCGCCGATAGAGATGGCGATGACGCTTGTTTCACCGATTGAGCCGGGGATGAAGCCGAACACCATGTCTGCGAGGCTTGCGTTTGAAGCCACGCCCTGTGCTATCTCGCCGAGCGGAGTTGCGCAGGTGAAGGTGTCGGGCAGTGTGTTGCCCAAGCCGAAGATTGTGTCGTTAGCCACCCAAACAGCGTCGCCCGACATCTTCGTAGGATAAGAGAAGAAGAGGAACGCGCGTGTGATGAGCGCTACGTTGAAGATGTTCATACCTGTTCCGCCGAAGATCTCCTTACCGATTACAACGGCGAAAGCCACTGCGATGGCGAGCGCCCAGAGCGGACAGCCAACGGGGATGATGAGCGGAATGATGATGCCCGACACGAGGAAGCCCTCCTGAATCTCCTCGCCTTTCCACTGTGCCCATGCGAACTCGATGCCGAGGCCCACAACGTAGCTGACGATGATTTTCGGGAGCACCTGCAATGCTCCGTAGAGGAACATTGAGAAGAAGGAAGCGTCGGCGAGAGCGCCTGCTGCCTTATAGTTCTGGAATCCTACATTGTACATACCGAACAGCAGAGCCGGGAGCAACGCGATGACAACGAAGCTCATGATACGCTTCGAGTCGATGGCGTCGTGGATGTTTACGCCGGTCTTCGATGTCTGGTTGGGTACAAACAGGAAAGTCTCGAAGCCGTCGAACAAGCTGCGGAAAGCATGGAGCTTTCCTTCGGGCTCGAAGTTCGGCTTGACGTTATTAAGATATTTTCTCAGAAAATTCATACTTTTCTCTTTGTAATTAAATTAAACTTATGCGTTCTCCTTGCGAAGCATGTCGAGACCCTGGCGCACGATGTGCTGCAGTTCGAGCTTCGAAGAGTCAACAAATTCGGCGAGGGCGAAGTCCTCCGGTGCCACCTCGTAGATGCCGAGCTGCTCCATGCGGTCGATGTCGCCTGCGATGATAGCCTTGATGAGGTATTCGCCGTAGATGTCCATCGGGAGCACCTTGTCGTACTCGCCGCTCATAATCATGTGGCGCTCGCCACCCTTGACGCGTGCGTCGAGGTTGTACTCCTTCTTCTTGCCGAAGAGCCAAGAGAAGTAGCTGCGATTGACAGAGAAGTCGTTGGTGCGCGGAAGAATCCAGCCCAACATCTCGTCTACGTCGTCGCCCTCGGGGATGGCTGTAATCTCTGATGTGTGTCCGCCTACGAAGTCGGCTGCTGTGCACTTGCGTCCGGTGAGCGGGTTGCCGTTGATGAGGCGTACATGCTCGGTCTTTGCGAGCTTGCCCTCAACGAGCGTAGAGATAGGCTGACCAACGAGTGCTTCGGTGTAAGCCGGAGCTGTGATCTCGCTGCCTGCTACTGCCACGAGGCGGCGCAGGTCTACCTTACCGGTGTTGAACAGACGACCGAAGAAGATAACGGCTGTGGGGTCTACAGTCCAAACCACCTCGCCCTTGTTCACGGGAGCGATGTTGTTCACCTGCACGCCTACGTTGCCTGCCGGGCAAGCACCGTCGAACACTGTCACCTCTACGTCCTTAGCCCCTGTGAGAGCAGCGCTTGTCTGCTGTGCGCCGATGCCGAGATAGGTCTTGGCCACCTTTGCGAGAGCCGACAGACCGGTCTGGAAATCGCGCTCGTTGCCCTCGAGTTCGTACTCGAAGTCGCCGGCAAGCGGCATGTCGCGCAATGCGCTCACGAAGATGGCGCGCGGCTTCTGGTCGGGAGTGGTCGACACAGCGTAGGGAAGCTGGTTGATGTAGCCGAACAAGCCGGCCTCAAGCAGAGCCTTCACTACGGCGTCGCCGTCGAGCGAAGCCACTTGTTTCTGACCGAAGTCTACATACTGCTGCTCTTTGTCAGCGTCTACAACCACGCGCAATACCTTGCGGCGGTCGCCTCTGACTACTGCCGACACTACTCCGCTCACTGGTGAGGCGAACTTCACGTCTGTCTGCTTCTTGTTGACAAACAGCGCGTCGCCGACTTTCACCTTGTCGCCCTCGCGAACGACAACCTTAGGAGTCATGCCTACAAAGTCGTCAGGTACAAGAGCGTACTGAGCACACTTGCCCGAAGAGAACTTCTGCCGTGCAGCCTTTCCCTTGAGGTTAATGTTCAAGCCCTTGCGTAACTTAATTACATTTGCCATAAAATATTTATAGATTATAAGAATATTCCACGTTGTTTAACACCGCCGATAGGTCCGATTCGACGATGCACGGAATTTTCCTACAAAATTAACAAAAATAAGCGGATTCAGAAAACAAATGTACTCTTTTATTTTCGCTCGCAATTAGTTTTTGAACGGTAAGCGTTTAAAAGTCACAAATATGCTATATAGAGTTTGCAAATACAGCGATTTGCGAGGTGAAGCCTGTGACAGACCATACGCCGCTTGACTACAAAGCGTATAACCTCTAAGCTTAAGTCATCGTTCTCCGTACGCCGCCCGATCGGATTCCGTTCGCCGTCCGATCAGATTCCGTACGCCGCCCGATCGGATTCCGTTCGCCGTCCGATCAGATTCCGTTCGCCGTCCGATCGGATTCCGTTCGGAGCACGATGATATAAAATAGAGACGTAATAGGGTTTTTCAGCGCTTTTATTTGCCATTGTCAATGATTTTACGTAATTTTGTAACCTATTCAACAACGACAAACTATAGATTCCGCACGTGTTCAAACGCACTATCAAGATAATAGTATGGGCCATCGCCGGCCTGTATCTCGCAATTGTAACCCTTTTGCACATTCCCTTCATACAGAACGCTATCGGGGAGTGTGTAAGTGGCGTGTTGTCTGAAAAGTTGGGCACGAAGGTGAGCGTCGGACGCGTCGACCTCGGTTTCATCAACCGCATCATCATCGACGACTCGCAGATGCTCGACCAGCAGAAGAAGCAGATGCTCAACGTGTCGCGCATCTCGGTGAAGATAAACCTGTTGGCACTTGCCAACGGACAGATAGAGATTACATCCGCACAATTCTTCGGCCTCAACGCCAATCTCTACAAGGCTACGCCTGAGGCGAAGCCCAACTTCCAGTTTGTGATAGACTCGCTCGCCTCTAAGGACACCACGAAGCAGCAGACGCCTATCAACCTGCAAATCAACTCGCTCATTATCCGCAACAGTTTGGTGCGCTACCGTGTGCTTTCGCGTGCTTCCGAACCGCAGCGCTTCTCGCCAGACGACATCGAGGCACGCAACATCAGCGCCCATTTCATAGTGAACCGCATCACAAACGACTCGCTGAACGTGAAGGTGAAACGCCTCTCGCTGAACGAGCGCTGTGGTTTCGCGCTGCGCCGTCTTGCGCTCAACGCCGTGGTAAGCCGCAGCGGGGCGAAGATAGAGAAGTTTCGTCTGGAGCTGCCTGAGTCGGTAGTGGAGAGCAAGCGCATCGTGGCTACGTACAGCATGAAGGGCGACAAGCCCGACATGCAGTCGCTGCGCTTCGAAGGCAGTCTGAACGCGCCGCGCATAACGCCGAGCGACGTAGCCTGTTTCGTGCCAAAGCTGCGCAATCTCGACATGCCTCTTGCGCTCAGCATCGACTTCAACGGCACGGGCAGCCGTCTGAACGTTAACGACTTGAGCATCTCTACCGCCGACCACGGCTTCGTGCTCAAAGCCAACGCTCATGTTCTGCACAACCGCCACACCACCTGGCGAGCTGAGGTGAGCAAGCTGTTCGCTTCGGGCGATGCCATCAGCAGAGTATACAAGTTGGCTACCAGCAACGAGTTGCCTGCCATCGTGCACAATCTCGGCGACGTCTCGCTCACCGCCAAAGCCGACGGCACCGACGCCGACCTGTCGCTGAACGCCGTGGTGGGTTGCGCTCCGGGCAGCGTGAAGCTGTCGGCTTCGAAGCAGCAGAAGGCGCTGCATGCTCACGTAGAGACACGCAACTTTGCGCTCGACAAACTGCTCGGCACCGACAAGACCGGCGTCGTGTCGCTCTCTGTAGACGCTAAGGGCAGTTCAAAGGACAACGTCAGCGCGAGCGGCAGCATCTACGACATCTGCTACAACGGATATACCTACCGCAACATCGACCTTAAAGCCGACTATATTAATAAGGTGCTCAGCGGAAGCATGGCTATCGACGACCCGAACGTGCGCGCCACCATCGAAGGCCTGTTCGAGCCCAACCACCGTGCGCCACATCTGCGCGTGAACGCCGATGTGCAGACATTCGTGCCCTCTGCGCTGAAGCTCACCAACAAGTGGAACAACGCGCAGTTCTCGGTTTCTACGGTGTGCGACATCAAGGGCAGCAACCTCAACAACGCAGAAGGACAGGTGGACATCTCGAACTTCACGATGCAGAATGCCGACTCCTGCTACTCTATCCGCAACATCAATGTTGTGACAGGATTCGACAACGGCAACCACTTCCTCAACCTCAAGAGCGACTTCGGCACCATAGACCTGAACGGACACTTCAGCTACAACTCTATCGCAAGAAGCGTGCTCAACCTCATTGCCGACAAGCTGCCTACCATCCCCGGACTCGAAAAGAAGCCGCAGACAGAGCATAACGACTTCACCGTCAACGCTTATATACACAACACCGAATGGCTGCAGAAGCTGCTCGGCGTGCCTCTTGAAATACACCGCCCGCTCAGCTTGAGCGGCGAGCTCGACGACAAGCAGAACAGCATCGACCTGTGGTGCGACGTGCCTTCGTTCACGTACAACGGCACCAACTATCGCGACGCATACGTCAACATCGAGTCGCCGGGCGACACGCTGAAGGCAGACATACGCATAAAGAAAATATCGCAAAAGGGCAAGGCGCTTGCGCTGAAACTGCGTGCCGGAGCGTTCGACAACCATCTGAACACTACGATGGAGTTCAAGAACGACGCCCGCCGCTCTATGCGTGGCGTGCTGAACGCCAGCACCGTCTTCGCCAAGAACGAGAAGGGCGAATCGACGGCGTACGTAGACATTCTTGAGTCGCGCACTACCATCGGCGACACTACGTGGCACATCCATCCGGCACACGTCACCTACTACAAGAACCATCTTAATATAGACGGATTCAAGGTGAGTCACGGCAACCAGGCTATCGGCGTCGACGGCACGGCAACCAACAGCGTAGACGACTCGCTGACCGTGAAGCTGAAGAACGTGGACGTGAACTACGTGCTCGACCTCATCAATTTCCACTCCGTAGAGTTCTACGGCATGGCGTCGGGCAAGGCTTATCTGGCGGGCGTGTTCGGCAAGGCGCCACTCATCAACTCCGACCTGCAGGTAGACCACTTCAAGTTTGAGGGCGGACGCATGGGCACACTCTTCGCCAACATCGGCTACGACTCGGAGAAAGGACGCATCGAGTTCGACGCCGTGGCTAAGGACGAGGGCGACCGACGCACCATAATCGACGGCTACGTGTCGCCACGCAACAGCTATATCGACCTCGGCATCAAGGCTGAGGGCACAAGAGCAGAGTTCCTGAGCGGATTCTGCGACAGCTTCATGGACAATATCAACGCAAACATCAACGGAAAGCTGAACGTGGTGGGTGCGTTCAAGAACATAAACCTCATCGGAAAGGCAAAGGTGGACGGCAGCGTGCGCCTTACAGCACTCAACACCACGTATGCCCTGCGTGGCGACTCGGTGTACTTCCTGCCCGACGAGATACGCTTCTGCAACGACACTATCTACGACCGACACAACAATATCGGTATCATGACGGGCGGACTGCATCACCACAACTTCTCCAACTGGACGTACGACATCAACGTCGAGGCGCAAAATCTGCTCTCGTACGACACGCACTCGTTCGACGGCGAGAGCTTCTACGGCACAGCCTACACCACCGGCACGTGCAAGATACGCGGAGGAAGCGGCGAGGTGACCATCGACGTCAACGCTACACCCGAACGCAACAGCATCCTGGTGTACAACGCCGCAGACAACGGAGCGCTGTCGTCACAGGACTACATACAGTGGCGCACTAACGAGGTGAAAGACTCTGTGGATGTGGACGATGACGAGAACAAGAACAATCTTGTTGATATCGGCACAAACATAAAGCTCAACTTCCTCATCAACTGCACGCCGAACGCTACGCTGAAGATTCTTATGGACGAGAAAACGGGCGACTACATACAGCTCAACGGCGAGGGCGTGCTGCGCGCTACGTACTTCAACAAGGGCACCTTCGACCTCTATGGCAACTACTATGTAGACCATGGCATGTACAAGCTCACTATCCAGAACATCATAAAGAAGGACTTTGAGTTCCTAAGCGGCGGTTCGATTGCATTCGGAGGCGACCCGTACAACGCTACGCTCGACCTGAGCGCGCTTTATGTGCTGAACAGCGTGAGCCTTGCCGACCTTAACATCGGCAACTCGTTCTCTAACAACAACGTACGCGTCAACTGTCTTATGAACATAACAGGCACGCCAGAGAGTCCGAAGGTTTCGTTCAGTCTCGACATGCCTACGCTGTCTAACGACGCGAAGCAGATGGTATACAGTCTGCTCAACGCCGAGGAGGAGACCAACCAGCAGGTGCTCTACCTGCTCGCCGTGGGACGCTTCTACGCACAGAACGACAATAACAACGGAGCTTCTACGCAGCAGTTCAGCCAGACATCGCTCGCCATGCAGAGCTTCCTCAGCGGAACCATCAGCCAGCAGATAAACAGTCTGCTGAGCAGCGTCATAAACAACAACAACTGGAACTTCGGTGCGAACATATCTACGGGCACCGATGGCTTCTACAACGCTGAGTACGAAGGTATACTCTCGGGAAAACTGCTCAACAACCGCCTGCTCCTGAACGGACAGTTCGGCTATCGCGACAACCCGAACACAACCAACAACTTCATCGGCGACTTCGACATGAAGTATCTGTTGTTCCCGAACGGCAGCCTCGCCATCAATGTCTACAACAAGACAAACGACCGCTACTTCACTCGCAACAGCCTCAACACGCAGGGATTGGGCCTCATCATGAAGACCGACTTCACACGTGTGTCGGACCTGTTCTTCTGGAAGCGCAGCAAAAAGGCTAAAGAAAAGAAGAAATAGGAGGATATGGCCGGATGCCATACCCACACAGCCTATTTACAGCAAAATATTATAACTACTACAACCTAATGACATCTATGAGCCGATTTCTCTGCATATACATCCTTCTGATTCTTGGTATGCCATGCCTTGCACAGCAAACCAAGGAGAGTAAGCTGCAAACTACAGACTACTCGTCCAAAGTTTGGACACCGCTTTTCGAGCAACTGTGCGACTACGACGACATCGAAGAGCGCGGCATAGAGGATATGTTCGAGCAGCTTTGCGAACTGGAGGACGCGCCCATCGATCTAAACACAGCTACCGAAGAAGACTTGCAGCGACTCTTCTTCCTGTCGGCTAAACAGCGCGAAGACCTTACCGAATATCTCGACCGCTACCGTCCGCTGCGCTCTATGGGCGAACTGGCGCTTGTAGAATCGCTCGATCCGCTTCGCAAAGAGCTGACAGAGAGCTTCTGCTACATTAGTGAGACAACGGAGAAGCGCCCGTTTCCCACGCTGAAACAGATAGCGAAGCACGGCAAGAACGAACTTGTGGCGGCAACGCAAGTGCCACTATACGAGCGCGAAGGCGACCGCAACGGATATCTCGGCTATAAATACAAGCACTGGTTCAGATACAGCTTCAAGTATGGCGACTACGTGAAGGCAGGACTGACCGGAGCGCAGGACGCCGGCGAACCGTTCTTCTCCAACTGCAACAGATGGGGCTACGACCATTATGCCTACTATGTACTGGTGAGAAAACTCGGCAGGTTCAAGTCGATAGCGCTCGGACAATACAAGCTGCGACTCGGTCTCGGACTGGCTATGAACACGGGATTCACGCTCGGAAAGACCGCCGCAGCAACCATGTCGATACCTACAAACGCCATTGCCGCCAACTCATCACGATCGGAAGCCTACTATCTGCAAGGAGCGGCTGCGACGGTAGGCATAACGAAACATCTTGACGCAACAGCGTTCGTGTCGTACCGCAAGACGGACGCCACGCTCAACGACGACGGAACGGTGAAAACATTGCTGCGCACCGGCTACCACCGCACACAGAGCGAGATAG
>ERZ1504879.208-NODE-208-length-14553-cov-3.490826_pt1 | contig 14553 bp, 16 predicted proteins | sample MGYA00575729_ERZ1504879 | MGnify/ENA primary metagenome ERZ1504879 (study PRJEB39906, sample SAMEA3182106) | gut metagenome | biome: human; feature: gut; material: Stool; isolation source: human stools | place: Canada | collected 2013-02-26 ...
GGGCTCGTGGGCTCGGAGATGTGTATAAGAGACAGCGCCTTCGCCGAGCGAGGAGAGAATAGTCAATGGCAGCAATGTCGACTTGCCGGCGCCTGGAGGAGCCGTCACTACGAGCGAACTGTTGGTATGCAGGGCTTCGTTCACGCCGACCGCAATCTGCGACGCAGGCAGCAAAGCCCACTGGCGGGTTATATCTTGTGTGGAAAAACTCATTGTTACTTGATTTGTATAATGTTAAAACCGGTTCTCTTTAATGTTAAAACCAGTTCTTTATCTTATTAAGCTCGGTTCTCTCTACTGAAAAACCTGTCGGTTAATCAGCTGCAAAATTAACTCTTCATTTTGACAACCACAAACTAATGCCGTTTTTTTAGGCTATTCGCTTTCTGTTTACAATTGTTTTCTGTACTTTTGTACCTCGTATAAACTCAGAAAGCGAAACAACAATGATATTTGAATTTAAGGATGCTACGGCTACAAATGGTGGCGAAACCCTCTTCAGCGGCGTTTCGTTCGTGGCTCGTCCGGGCGATGCGGTTGCCGTCACGGGCGATGCTGTGGCTCGGAAGGCTCTGCTGTTTGCCATGCTCGGCTTGCGACCGCTTAAGTCGGGTTGGGTGAGCATCGACGGTGAGCCGGTTACAGCCGTCACCGGCAATTACTTCCGCCAGTTCATAGCCTATCAGCCCGACACGCTCGACTTCGAAGGGCTCACCGTGCAGGAGGTGTCGAAGAGTCAGTTCGCCATTAAAGCCAACGCCGACTACGCTTATTCGGCGAAGGCTGTCGCTGCCGAGCTTTCGGCTCTCGGTGTAGACGCCGATTGTATGCAGAAAGGCTTCGACGAGATGGATGAAGCTGTGGCTCAGCGTGCGTCGCTCGTGCTTGTCGGCATGTTCGAACGCCAGTTGCTGTTGCTTGATAATCCTACGTCGCATCAGGACGAGGCTGGCTGTCAGCTCGTAGCCGGATATATCAAGCAGAAACGGTCGGAGGGCGTAGCCTTGATTGTGGCTACAGCCGACGAGAACCTGCTTGCGGTGTGCAACAAAAGAGTTAACTTGTAAACGAAACATTTATAGCTATGGTAAATCTTTGGATAGCATTGGCACTCGGTGTCATTTTCATAATAATACCCGTCGTAGTGATGGGCACTTTAGGCGTCAATATGTTCGGCAAGATGCTGAAAGGCTTCTTCTCTATGGCGCTGAAAGTGGGTGTCATAGCCTTGTTTGTCTATTGGCTTGTGCAGTGGGACAGCTTCGTGTTCGACGTTCTGTTCGTCATCGCTATGCTCTTCTACTCGGCTATTGAGGTAAAGGTGAGGGCACGTCTGCGCTCTACGTCTTATGTCATCCCGGTTCTGGCTGGTCTCTTCGCCGGCACAATGCTCACCGGTGCTGGCTTGCTGCTCGTCAACATCACGTCGCTGGCGGCTCTTAGCGCGCGTTTCGTGCTGCCCGTGTTCGCCATTCTGCTTACCGGCACAGCCGATGTGTTGGCTCGCTCTATGTCGATGTACTACGCCGGACTGCGCCATCACAACCAGTTCTACTATTATATGCTCGGCAACGGCGCCACGCATCATGAGGCACTGAGTTATCTCACACGCCGTGCTGTGCAGCAGGCTGCCGCATGCGGCATAAGCGCTTTGGTCGGCGGCACATCCGTAGGCGCCGGAGCGGCAATGATGTGGGCAATGATTATGGGCGGTTCGACGGTTGTCGACGCTGTAGTGCTCTTTGTGCTACTCTTGCTCGGCGTGTTCTGCTCGTCAATAGTGGCTACTGTGGTGGCTGTAAAGGTGGCGCGTCGCTATTCGCTCGATGCTTACGGACGAATGAAAAACACCAAATAAATGCTGAACAATACTGATTGCTGTACCTCGCACGACAAGTTGCGAGGCATACGCGCTATTGCGTTTGATGCCGACGACACGCTTTGGGAGTTGCAGAACCATTTCGAGGCTGTTGAGCACGAATACTGCCGACTGCTTGCTCCGTGGGGCTGTAGCGACGAGGTGTCGGCGGCGCTCTTCGCTACTGAGACGGCTAACATGGCAGACATGGGCTACGGCTGCAAGGCTTTCACTATCTCGCTTGTAGAGAATGCGGTGCGGGTGAGTCATGGTGCTGTTACGGGCGACATCATCGGACGCATAGTGGAACTTGGAAAGAGTCTGCTTCACCTCGATGCCACACCGCTTGAGGGCGTAGAAGAGACGCTGCGCTATCTGCACGACCTGACCGACGCACATGGCGCACGCCGATACCGGCTGGCTGTGTTCACCAAAGGCGAACTGCTCGACCAGGAGAACAAGTTGCGCCGTTCGGGGCTTGCGCCTTTCTTCGATGTGGTGAGCATCGTGAGCGACAAGACCAAGGAGGCTTATCACCATCTGTGCTCCGACCTTGAGGTGACGCCAACCCAACTGCTTATGGTTGGCAACAGCTTCCGTAGCGACATCGCCCCTGCGTTGCAGATTGGCGCCTACGCCGTGCATGTTCCGTTCCGCACCATCTGGGCGCACGAAAAGACGGAGGAATATGAGCATGAGCGGCTGTGGAGAATAAATAGTTTGAAGGAAATGCTGAGTTTTGAATTTTGAGTTTTGAGTTTTGAATTTTGAATTGTCGGCTACGCCGATTAAGAATTATTCAATTAGGAGTTTTGAATTTGCAACTCTCAACTCTCAATTCTCAATTCAAAATGCGCGCAGCGCATAATTCAAAACTCAAAATTCAAAATTCACAACTCATCAATTCAAAATGCGCGCAGCGCATAATTCAAAACTCAAAACTCAAAAATGAAAAAAATACGAACAATACTTGTTGCGTGCTGTCTTCTGTCAATGTTCTGCTCTTGCGGCGAAGTGGCAAAGCGCATGGACGCAAAGCTTGCCGAGAGCAAAGCGGCTATCGGCATAGTTGAGAACACAGAAACCGACGGAGTGGGCGAGAGTAGTCTCGCTTCCGGCGGCAAGAAGTCGGCGGCAACCGCTGTTGCTGGCGGCGAATACACAGACTTGGAGATTCCGGCGCGCCTGACGTCGGTGCCCGAACAGATACTGCGCCGCATGGGCTACACCGTGTCGTATAACAGCAATCGTCGCGTGCCAAATTGGGTGGCGTGGTGCCTCACGCCGAAGCGTCTTACGGGCAGCAGCAAGCGCAGCGACGCCAAGTTTCATGAGGACACAGACGTGCCCGAGCCGCGTGCTGTAGACTTCGACTATGTGCGCTCTGGCTACGACCGCGGTCATATGTGCCCGGCTGGCGACAACAAGTGGAGCGCACTGGCTATGGGCGAGTCGTTCCTCTTCACGAACGTCTGTCCGCAGGCGCCGCAGCTCAACCGTGGCGACTGGAACGAGATGGAGCAGGCGTGCCGCAAGTGGGCTAAGCAGGAGGGCGCATTGTATATCGTGTGCGGTCCGATATTCTACAAGAACAGCAAGAAGACTATCGGCAAGAACCGCGTCTCCGTGCCAGATGCCTTCTTCAAGGTGGTGCTCTGCATGACGGGCGAACCGAAGGCTATCGGCTTTATATATAAGAACGGTGACGGCAACCGACCGAAGGGCGACTATGCCAACTCGGTTGACGAGGTGGAGCGCATCACGGGCATCGATTTCTTCCCTGCGCTGCCCGACGAGATTGAAGACAAAGTGGAGGCAACGTGCAATCCCGACGACTGGAATATTTGATAAAACTCAAAACTTATAATGGAATATATGTCACAAGAGGGCTACGACAAGCTTGTAGCCGAACTGAGAGAACTTGAACTCGTAGAACTGCCGCGTGTGCGCGACGCCATTGCTGAGGCACGTGACAAGGGCGACCTTAGCGAGAACTTCGAATACCATGCTGCCAAGCGCGAGCAGGGCAGACTGTTAGGACAGATACGCTTCAAGCAGAAGGTGCTTGAGAATGCACGCGTCATCGACCGCTCGCGTCTGCAAGCCGATCGTGTCGGACTGCTCAGCCGCATAGAACTGACGAACATCGCCAACAACCGCAGCATGAAGTATATGGTGGTGAACCCGCATGAGGCGAACCTCACCGAGGGCAAGATTTCCATCAAGTCGCCAATAGCCCAGGCGCTGCTCAACAAGCAGGCTGGCGACGTTGTGGAAGTGCGCGTGCCTGCCGGACTCGTCAAACTGCGCATCGAAAGCGTCGAGTTGTAACTGTAGAATGCCGTAGCCTCCTACGTTTGTCGTTAAAATATTCTAATTAAGAGGCTGCAGAGCTATTGCTTTGCCAAAAAAGTAGTAACTTTGTACCTCTAAATAGAAATTCTATCGACATACATAAAGGCTGAATAGCGTGAAAATAAAGGAAGTAATTGAAGCCCTTGAACGTTTCGCGCCTCTGCCCTTGCAGGAAAGCTGGGATAATGCTGGCCTGCAAGTTGGATTGACAGAGGCGGAAGTATCAGGGGCATTATTGTGTCTGGACGTTACTGAACGTATCGTCGACGAGGCTGCCCAAAAGGGCTGCAACCTCATCGTGTCGCACCATCCGCTCATCTTCCGCAAGCTGTCGCGCCTCACCGGTGAGGACTATGTGCAGCGTTGCGTGATGAAGGCTCTTGCGCAGGGCATCGTCATCCTCTCGCTCCATACCAACATGGACAATGCGAAGGGCGGCGTCAACTACAAGATTGCCGAGAAGATGGGGCTTGAGGACGTGCACTTTATGAGTGCGAAGCAGATGGACGGCGTTGAGTACGGTTCGGGCGTTGTGGGCAGTTTCGCCGAACCGCTTGCCGCCGACGACTTCGTCATCATGCTCAAGCGCGTGTTCGGTGTAGAGTGTGTGCAGACCAACGAGCTGCTGCGCCGCCCGATACGCACGGTTGCCATCTGCGGCGGTTCGGGATCGTTCCTTCTCGACGACGCCGTGAGCGCCGGCATCGACGCCTTCGTGACGGGCGAGATGCACTACCACGAGTATTTCGGGCGCGAGCAGCAGATACAGATAGCGGTGATAGGCCACTATCAGAGCGAGCAGTTCACGAGCGAGATATTCCGCGAGATAATAGAAAACAGTTGTGAGGGCGTGAAGTGTTTCATCGCCGACACATGTACCAATCCGATAATGTATTTTTAAAAATATCAAAGACTATGGCAAAAAAGGAATCAGAAATTTCAGTAGAGGAAAGACTGAAGACCCTCTACCAGCTTCAGACCACTCTCTCGGCTATCGACGAGAAGCGCGCATTGCGCGGTGAGTTGCCTCTTGAGGTGCAGGACCTTGAAGACGAGATTGCAGGCTTGAAGACACGTGTGGAGCACATCGAGGGCGACATCGCAGACTTCCAGCAGGCTGTCGCTCAGAAGCAGGGCGAGATAGCAGAGGCTGAGGAGAGCGTAGAGCGCTACAAGAAGCAGCTCGACGAGGTGCGCAACAACCGCGAGTACGACACGCTGACAAAGGAAATCGAGTTCCAGAGCCTCGAAATAGAGCTTTGCAACAAGAAGATTAAGGAGGCTAACGTGAAGGTTGAGGACAAGAAGCGCGAGCTGGCTCACACCAACGACCTCATCGCCGACCGCCAGCAGGCTCTTGCCGAGAAGCGCAACGAGCTTGAGGAGATCATGCAGGAGACTCGTGAGGAGGAGGAAGTGCTGAAGGCTAAGGCTGCTGACCTGGAGACAAAGATTGAGCCGCGTCTGCTCTCAAGCTTCCTGCGCATCCGCAAGAACGCACGCAACGGTCTCGGCATCGTCTACGTGCAGCGCGACGCTTGCGGTGGCTGCTTCAACAAGATTCCGCCACAGCGTCAGCTCGACATCAAGATGCACAAGAAGATTATCGTGTGCGAATACTGCGGTCGTATCATGATCGACCCTGAACTGGCTGGCGTTAAGACCGCTACTCCTGAGGCTGCTGAAGAGAAGCCGAAGCGTAAGCGCGCCACAACTCGCAAGACTGCTTCTAAGAAGTCGGAGGAGTCGGAGACAAAGCTCAGCTAATTGGTTTAGCAAGTTATTGCTAAACAGTTGAGAGTTGAGAGTTGAGAGTTGAGAGTTATGATTACCTTTGATTGATGCAGTTTTAGGCATCGAACGTTAACAATAAAGCAAATCATAACTCTCAACTCTCAATTTGCAACTCTCAATTAAAAAATAACTCTCGGTTATTTTTTTATTTTACCCAAATCGTATAATCATCCTTTCTTGGTTTCGCTTCGGCGGGTTCTTTCAGCGCATAGCCTAAGGCTACGTGTCCGATGCCCTCGTAGTCGCCCTCGATGCCCCATGAGGCGAGCAGCAGCTTGCCCTCTACGGAGTCGAATATCTCGTGAGCACGGTGAATCCAGCAGCTGCCTAATCCTACGGCGTGCGCTGCGTTCATCAGGTTGCCCATCACGAGCGTTCCGTCGTATATATACGTCGGTCGCGAGCGGTCGGCGAGCACAAGTATTATCACGGGTGCGCCGTAGAACGGGTCCGATTCTACGCCCATCACTTTGGCGTTGAGCTGCGAAAGCTTGTCGCGCACCGCCTTGTTAGTCACTACCACCATTCGTGGCGACTGCATTCCTCTGCCCGTCGGGGCATACTCGCCGGCGCGAACCACCTCTTTGATGAGTTCGTCGGACGGCATTCGTTCGGGGTCGAAACCGCGCACGCTGCGGCGGGTTTCAAGTACATTTAGTGTTTCGTTCATATTGTTTTTAGTTGAGAGTTTTTAGTTGAGAGTTGAGAGTTATGATTACCTATAATTGATGCTGTCTTAGGTATCGAACATTAACAATAAAGCAAATCATCGCTCGGCTTTGCCGCTTGCTTAAGCAAGAACTCTCAACTCTCAATTCTCAATTCTTAATTCGATTAATCCATTCAGTTATTATGCCCAGCACCTCCGGCGCCATCGTTTCCTCAATCTGCTGATACTCCATGACGATGCCCGTCTGGCAATGCTGGAAGAGATGGTTCACGCCCTCCACCTTCTTGATGTCATGGCGGCAGTTGCTGAGTCCCTTCTCAAGTGTTGTGAGGTTCTGCGTGCAATCTACCTGCGTGTCCTTCGTGCCATTGAGTGCAAGCACCGGGCACTTTATCTTCGGCAGAAGCGCCGCAGGGTTGAGCGTCAGAAAATGGCGCATGTAGGGCGAGTTGCCCTGCTGCAGCGTCTTCTTGAACACCGGCTTCATCTCCGCCGGCACATCAGCATCGCTAATCTCCTCTACGGTCTTACCCTCAGCCAGAGCGTCGAGCGCCTGGGCGATAGGCTTGCAGTAGGTCTCCACAACGTCGGGCGTCATTCCAGTCTCCTGCAGCACGAGTCGGTTCTGCTGCAGAAGGGTCTCTCTGCCCGATGCCGCCATACCGGCGAGCGACACGATGAAGTCCGCCTTACCCTCGGCTGCGAGCATCAGAGCGATAGTGCCACCCTCGCTGTGTCCGACGATGCCCACACGGCGGAAGCGTTGGCGCAGCAGTTGTAGTGCAGCAGCCGCGTCCTGCTTGAAGTCGTCGGTGGTGAAACGGCTGAAGTCGGTGCTCTTGTCGCCCCATCCGCGGTCGTCGTAGCGCAGCGAGGCGATGCCGTTACGCGCTAAAGCGTCAGCAATCACGGCGAACGGTCGGTGTCCGAACAACTCCTCGTCGCGGTTCTGCTGTCCGCTGCCCGTCACGAGGAGCACTACGGGCGTATCGTTTGTGCAGTTGGCAGGCGTGCAGAGCGTACCGCCGAAGCGGAAGCCGGCGTTCTCGAAGCTCACCTCCTCCTGCTTGTACGGGAAGGGAGCCACCGGCGTTTGCGGTCTGCGCACCTCCTGCGCTCCGCGTTTCAGCGTGAGCGGCAGCTGCAGTGCGCCCTGCGCGAACGTGCCGTTGATGCAGTCGCCCTCCATCTTGCCCTCAAACGTAGCGCCAATCATCGCCACCGTCACCTTTATCGTGCCGTCCTCCGCCACGCTCTTCTGCGCCGGGATGTCCTTTGCGCCCTGTGCCGGCGAGTCGAGCGTGCAGCCGTCAGCCGAGAAGTTGAATACCAGTGGCAGCTTCGTGCCCATCACGTTGAGGTCGCCGCTCCATGCGCCCTGCTGTGCGCAGGCTGTGGAGCAACAGATAGAGAGCAGCGCAGCTGCCAAGGTCTTTGTTATTCTCATGAGTAGGTCGGTTTTATTTGTATACTATATTGTTACTTTTAATTATATATCACGTCTACATCTCCCAAAAGCTCTTCTTTAGCAGGTCTTTTGTCTCCACAGCCACGTCGTATGGTATAGCCGGCAGACAGTCGGGCAGGGCGAACTGGTCGGTTTCGCTGTGGTCCTTCATCTCCTCCTTCGCCTCCTCCTTGGTCATGGTCTTTACGTCTGTCGTCACGAAGTCGTTGATTTCCTCCGTAGCAATGGGCGCCTTTGTTGGTAGTGGGCGGTAGTCGTAATTGTACACGTGTCGGTAGGAGAGCAGAGAACTCCACGAGTTCTTGGGACTTGAGAACGTCCAGTCTAACAGCTGCGTCTTCACGTTCAACAGCAGACTGGACGGTCGGTTGTATTTCGTGCCGTCGATGATGAAGCGGTAGACCCCCTCACGGTGAGAGTTGAGGTATATGATTGCGCTGTCGGCAGATGTCCCCCTATAGTGCGACTTGTAGAAGGTGGAGTCGCCACTTGTGCCACTCACCGAGTCGCATTTTATGAAGCGGATGCGCGAGATGTCGAACGAGCGCGCCTCTCCCAGTATGGCGACGTTGAAGTTGATGAGTCGGCGCAGCGTAGGCAGTTCGTACTGTCGGCAAGCACGCACGCGTCGCTTAGCCTTGCCCGTCTTTATGTTTATGTAGAAGTCGGCGAGTCCCTCACGGTATAGAATCGTCTTGCCGTTGTTGCGGCAGATGTCCCTGAAGGCACCGCTCAGCTTCACATATTCTGCTTTGCCCACCGCCACTTCCGGCAGCGTGTATGCCTTCGGCTTCATGCAGACCGTGCCCTTCTCTTTCGCTGCGTCAACCGTCAGCGGTTCGTAGGCGAGGTTGCTGATCGTCACCATACCTTCCTGCTGCTTCACATTTCCGTCGGCATCGCTTATACATAGCAGCGTGCCCTTGCTGCTGAAGACGTACGCTCCGCTTACCGGCTTGCCGTCCTGCTCGTCTACGATTCTGAACTGCGCCTTCAGTTGGCTTGCTCCGGCGAACAACTGTATGAGGATGAACGCCATCATCGCGATTCTGTTGTGTTTCATAGCTTGTATATTATTGATGCAAAGATACAGATTATCCCTAAAACCCCTGCATTCCTGTTTGTAAAAGTTTGGTGAAAATATACTAAAAGCGCAGTACGAGTCGTGCTGTACACGTTGTTCAGCGACCGTACAGCGACCGCCACCCGATCGGATTCCGTCCGCCGTCCGATCGGATTCCGTTCGCCGCCCAATCAGATTCCGTTCGGAGCACGATGACTTCTGCTGCACTTTTTCTCGACAAACACTTGCAATCGCTTGCGCAATGATATAACTTTGTGCGCAGAAACACAAACAACAATATTATTAATAATCTAAACGAAAAACACAACTATGAGTATCAAGTACGAAATTCACGGCATCAAGAATGCCAAGGGCGAGGGAAAGGAACAGAAGTATGTACATCTCTTTGCGCGCGAACCGCAGTCGGACCGTGCACTCGAGGATGACATCCAGGCAAGTTGCTCGCTCACGAAAGCCGACGTGCGTGCGGCGTTCAGCGCCCTGCGCGACCACATGGTGCGTGCGCTTGCCAGCGGCTCACGCTTCCATCTCCCCGGCGTAGGCTACTTCTCGCCCTCCGTCGGTCTCGACGCTCCCGACGACCTGCCCTCCGACAAGATGCGCGCCGACTATATCCGTCTGCGCAACATCCGCTTCCGCCCCGAACGTTCGTTGCTCGGCGAGGTAGGCAGCGGCGTCAGCTTCGAGCGTGCCGGCTTCTCCTCACGTTCGCACCAGTACACGGAGGAGCAGATCTTCTCGCTCCTCCGCCAATATTTCGCCACCCACACCTGCCTCACCCGCCGCGACCTGCAGCGCGTGGCAGACTTGCGCGATAGTGCCGCAAAGAAATGGCTGCGGCGTCTCACCGCCACCGGCGTGCTGCAGCGAGACGGCGCAAGCAATGCGCCGGTGTATTTGTGGAGAGAGTGATAGGACGCAATTGTAATTAATTGCAGAAATTTTATTAGGTTTCAGCAGAAATAACAAGAATGTTTTGTATCTTTGTTCGATAATATGATATTTTAAAAGTTTGTTGACTACAAACTGATATTTATAGAAGACTAAAGACTATGGCAAAGAAATATACTCAAACCCAGCAAGTGATAGATACCATTCGTAGCAACGGAGGGTATGCAACACTTGGCAGTCTTTACCATTTAGTTGATACAACTTCATGGGGAACAAAGACCCCAAATGAATCTATTCGCAGAATAGTACAAAAGTCGAATGAGTTTTTTAGAATTCAACCAGGACTTTGGGCGTTGGAGGAAGTGCGTGAAGAGGTTATGAGAAAGTTTGACATCCAGTCGAAGGAGGCTAGTGAGGACGAGCGTTTTACACATGGCTACTATCAAGGCCTTATCATCGAAATAGGTAAGATGAAGCACTTTATGACCTATGTTCCAGCACAGGACCAAAATCGCAAGTTTCTTGAAAAGCCATTGATACAAATCTGTTCAACAGTGCAACTTCCTGACTTCGCTCGTAAAGAATTGGCGAATCGTGCAAAAACTGTTGATGTAATCTGGTTCAATGAGCGTATAATGCCAAACAGCTTTTTTGAGGTAGAGCATTCAACTGACATACAGAATTCTATAACCAAATTCTGCGATTTACAGGACTTCAATAGTCGTTTTATTATTGTAGCTCCTCAGAATAGAAAAGCTCAGTATGATAAGGTGATAAGCCGAACTGCATTTAAGGATTTTAAGGAACGTGTCAGTTTTAGCAGTTATGAGGCTATACTTAAACAATACGAATTGATGTGTGCTGCACAGAGAAATGAAGGATTCATATAGTAATTAGAGAATACAATATATTATTGCTGCCCTGGGCTATGTGAATGTTGGGCTTTCAGCCCGCATAGTAAATAGGCAAATTAATTTCAGATCAAAATCATTAAACAATGATCAAATGGAATTGATATTGTATTTAAATTGTACTTTTGTATTTGTTTATGAAATACAATGTTACGATAAAGGAGATTCTTGCACGAACTGTGCAGGTAAAAGCTGGTTCGGTTGAAGAAGCTGAATCGGCAGCACGCAAAATGTATCACAATTGTGATATAGTATTGTCAGCTGATGATTATGTTACAACAGAAATGGTTGTAGAATAAACTGGCTGATATGTCTTTGAACCTGGAAGAAAGGCTGGAAGATATCCTCAAAACTGAGATATCTTCCAGCCTTTATTGTGTTAATAATAAGTTTGTCATGGCGATGCTGGGGATATTCATTTATGTTTTTCATCCTAACTGGCTTATGATTCGGAATTTTTATCTAAATTTGCATAAACGATTTTGAAATGGCACATAGGAAAATTCCATATACTAAGTATGCAAGCACATACGACCAGCAAATCAAGCTTCTTAGTTCACGAGGAGTAGTTATCACCGATGTTGAGAAGGCCAAAGAGTACCTGTCAGACATCGGCTATTACCGCCTTGGCTTTTATGTCTATCCTTTCGAGCTGACCTATCCGTTTCTCGACCACAGACGCTCTCACAACGTGATACCTGGCACTCGCATTGAAGACATCGTAGCCTTCTACTATTATGATCTGGACCTGCGTAACCTCTTGAACAGATATCTGTCCAGGATAGAGGTTGCCATTAGGACCTCCATCATCTATGAGCTCTCCAACAAATACAGCACCAACCAGTATTGGTATGTAGACCCTGCCATCGTGGACAACAGCTTTATTCAGACCTTCACCACTCAGTACTATGGTAAGATAAAGCTGAAGGATCCCATCAAACGTCATCACAGAAAGTACCTTGGTAGTTACGCTCCTGCATGGAAGGCAATGGAGTATATGACCTTTGGTAATCTGGAGAATCTCTATGACAAGCTGAAGTGTAATGCAGACAAGAGTCTAATCAGCAATCTCTTGGGAGAGCCTGCAATAGGCGTATTCAAGAACTACCTCTCAGTTGTCAGAGAGGTTCGTAATTCATGTGCTCATGGCAATGTCATCGTCGGTATGTCATTGACCAACAACGTGAAGGCAGGAGCTGCCTGTCCGACCTTGCCTATCGGAACCCAGAACACCTTCTATGGCGCATTGAGAGTCATCGACTTCCTCCTGCGCAAGGTGTCCGTCAACAGATCAAATGATATGTGGAAGGAAATTTACAAAGCGACAAACAGGCTCTATAAGATTTCTCCGAATCTGCGACCGCTTGTTGAGCAAAAAACGGGCATCGTTTTGCCTAATGATTACAAAGAAGAGGTGTTGTGATATAAATAGCTTGCTTTTCTCAAAAAAGAGTTAAATCATTTTGAACTTGCGATAAAAATGACTAACTTTGCAATACTAAAGTGAATATGGGAGGCTCCGGCGCCCACAGGCACTATAAAAAAGATTTCAACTCCGACTAGTAATAGCCGGAGTTTTTTATATCCTCATGTGAAAAATGTAAGAGGTTTGAAGAAAATGAAGAAACTATTGATGCTTTTTTGTCTTGTTCTAAGTTGCTGTACTATGGCTAATGCTCACGCAGGAATGTATGATCGCTATCTTGATATGAAGATCTGTGTTGACGCTATTGTGATGGTCATTGCTGTTATCCAAGTCTCCATTTATCTTTTTCTCAGATATAGAAAATCTAAAGTAAGTTGTTGGTACAAAAAACTTATAATACGCATGGCCAAAAAGGTATATAAGAAATCATACCTCAAATGGTTTGCGTCTTGGGTATTATCATCATTAGTATTTACTCCATATGTTATTGGTCTCTCTATGGAGTTTTTCTTTTTGGGTTTTATTCCATTGGCAGTATTCCTGATATATTACAGTTATTGGGTCTTGAACACGGAAAAGCGCAAAAAGCATCTAACCGGAATAAAAGGTCTGTCATTGCTCTTATCTGTCTCATTTCAGCAAGCATTAGGCTATTTGATATATGCTCTTATTTGCGAAACCTCTACATTTCATAGGTTTGTGTATTATACTGACGAAGAATATGAAATGTTTGACTTCAAACTATATCCTGGAATTGAAGGATTCTACTATATAGCTGAAGGATTTGCCGTTATATCTATTATAACCGCAATGCCATTTATTGTACTATTCATTATGAGAACTATACGTTATTTATTCTTTACATTTCTCAAAAGATAAAGACGACAATAATGGTTCTAAACTGTTGGCTACTAAATTATACTACACTTCTAAAGCTATACTCATAGTATGGTCGATATAGTATTGTCAGCTGATGATTATGTTACAACAGAAATGGTTGTAGAATAAGCTGGCAGATTCGTTTTTGAACCTGGAAGAAAGGCTGGAAGATATCCTCAAAACTGGGATATCTTCCAGCCTTTATTATGTTTATAATGAGTTGGTTGTGGCGATTCTGGGAGATATGGTAGATATTTTCACTTACATTGTTTTTATAGACAATCTATATCAATATACCAATATATCACCATATCACCACATCAACCTATTCTTACTGCTTGATGTTCGGCTGCTCAAGACCGAAGCCTCTCTTCTTGTCGAGTGCCTTCAGATAGATGGCGAAGAGGAGGGCGAGAACACCGAAGCTTGCGAAGACGAGCAAAGGCACGGTGTAGTCGTAAGGGATGAACTCGGCACCTGCTGCCTTAGCTTCGATAACCGCAGGGTTGTCGGCGTTGGTAGAGGCGAGGAGGTTGCCGATGAGCTTCGGAACGAAGCAGAGACCGATGTTCTGCACCCAGAAGATAAGGCAGTAAGCCGAGCCGAGAATCTTCTCGTCGATGATCTTCGGAACGCTTGGCCACAGAGCTGCAGGAACGAGAGCGAACGAGATGCCGAGCAATACGATAGTAGAGTAGGCGATGACTGGGCTCTTTGTTGCCGGGAGCACGAAGGCGAAGACGAGGTGGCAGCAGATGAGGAGCAATGCGCCGCCAATGAGCATTGTTGCACCCTTACCCTTGCGGTCGAGGAAGTTGCCGAGGAACGGAGTGATTACGGCTGCACCGATTGGGAACCAACGGAAGATGTTGGCAGCTGCTTCGGCAGAGATGCCGTCGAGGTTGCATTGCAGCATGTTGGCACCATAGCGCTGGAACGGGAAGATGGCAGAATAGTAGAGCACGCAGAGCAGAGCCACAATCCAGAACACCTGAGAAGAGAAGATCTTGCCGAGGTCGCTGAACTTGAACTCTTCCTCCGGGTCAGCAGCCTCTTCTGTGACGCCCATCTGCTTGTCGAGCGCCTTGTCCATGAATGTGAAGACGATGAAGGTGATGAGGCCCATGAGGAGGAGCACGGTGCAGAACTCTACCGGAGCTACCACTGTGCCGAAGTGGTTGGCGATGATTGGCGAGATAGAGAAGATAGCGAACACG
>ERZ1504879.211-NODE-211-length-14489-cov-3.487044_pt1 | contig 14489 bp, 15 predicted proteins | sample MGYA00575729_ERZ1504879 | MGnify/ENA primary metagenome ERZ1504879 (study PRJEB39906, sample SAMEA3182106) | gut metagenome | biome: human; feature: gut; material: Stool; isolation source: human stools | place: Canada | collected 2013-02-26 ...
CATCATGGCCAAGAAGCATCAGGGCATCTTCCAGGAGATGGCCGAGGCCAACAAGTCCCTGGTCAAGTAAGGCTCTGCGCGTACCAAACGAAAAAATGGGAGACGGCTTTGCCGTCTCCCATTTTTTGCTGCGTAGTTTACGCAAAAAAGGTACGGCGCATCGCGCCGTACCTTTTTTTGCTCAAAAGTGAGTCTCGACAAACTTGTTGAACTTCTTTGTGTCCATCTGGTCCTTGTAGCTGTTGCGGAACCGCTTGACGGTCAGGCTGTTGTACTGTACGATCTTGCGGTACTTCAGGAATCCTGCCACCAGCGCCACGCCGCCGCAGAGATAGCCCATCGGCGCACTTTTCCAGCAGGTCCAGATCAGCACGGCGAACAGCACCAGCGAGATCAGCACACCGGCGATCTGCTTTTTCGGGTGCAGCTGCTTCACTGTGGCCTCGTCGATGACGCCCTCCTCCACCATGGCCTTGGCGAACTGCTTCTGGACGCCGAACAGGCTGGCAGTATTCAGCAGCATGGGGGCCACCACGAAAAAGGCGAACAGTGCGTCCACCACACCTATCAACAGAACGGTCAATTCTCCCATATTCTCTCCTCCTATTTTAATTTACGAATTGAATGTGCATGTCGCTGCGGGCCGTGGCGTAGAGCATGTGGCTGTAACACAGGGAGAACTCCACCACATCGCCTACCTCCAGGCGGCGGGGGCAGTCCTCCACGTCCAGGATGCAGTGGTCGGAGGAGCCGCCGATGACGGTAATGCCCTCCTCGCGGGGCAGCAGGGACTCCAGCTCGCCTACGTCCGCACGGCCCAGAGCCAGAATGGCCCGCCGCCGGATGCCGCGGTCCTCGTACACCGGCTTGTGGCCGAAGGCGTCGATGGCGAATTCGCCGATGGGGTAGGTGGGCTTGTCCCGCACCTCCACCACCTCCGCCCGCAGGGTGAAGGTGTCCATCCGCAGGTAGTCCATGTCGCGGATGCCCCAGTCCACCTGCAGATCCTTGCCCAGCAGGATGGCCTCGCCGATGCGCAGGTGATTGATTCGCTCCGGCATGGTATCCCAATGCACCAGCGTGTAGGAGCTGGTGGCGCCGCCGGAGACGATCTCCAGCTTCCGGCCGATGCGGCGCTCAATGCGGTCCGCGATGGCCAGCAGCTCCTGCATCTTCTCCGGCGTGGGCTTGGTGGAGCCGTAGCACGTCAGGTTCACGCCAATGCCGGCCAAAACCACATGGGGCAGCTCCCGCTCTACGTGGACGCACACGTCCACCATCTCGTCCTTGTCCCAGAACCCCTCCCGCAGGTCGCCCAGGTCGGCCATGACGATGACGCGGTGGGTCTTGCCCTGAAGCACACACTCCTCCTCCAGCGCGTCCAGCGTGACGCGCTCGCTCTGGAGGGACGTTTCGCACAGGCGCACCACGTCCGGCAGCTCGGTAAGCCCGGGAATGCGGATCAGCAGCCATGGCCCGCCGATACCGGCGGCGCGGCACTTTTCCACCTGTTCCAGACGGCTGGTACCCAGTTCATCTGCGCCGCATTGGCGCAGGGTGCGTGCCACCTCCGGCAGGCCGTCCGCGCCCTTTACCACGCCGCAGACGCGGATGTGCCGGTCATGACAGCGGCGGACAATGTGCTGGGCATTGCTGCGCAGCGCGGAGAGGTCGATCTCCAGCTGTGGATATCTGCGATTCATGCGAACACCTCTTGCATCATAATATCCTGACTATTATAACATCAAACCTTCCGCTTGTCACACCTTTTCGGGAAAAAGAGGAAAATATCGCCGCCCCGCTGCTGTGCAGGACAGGAAAACCGCCGCCGGTTCTCCGGCGGCGGTGGGGCGCGATGGGGAGGCCGTCAGTCGGTGAGGAAACGGTCCGCGCCGGTGTCAGCACCGGCCTCGGTGAGCGCGGCCATCAGCTCATCCACCCAGGTGTCCGCCTCGCTGCCGTCATCCTCCGGCAGCAGGAGCGGGGCACTGCTCAGACCAATGACTGCAGGCAGAGCGACGGATGCGGCATTGTCGATGACGGGGTACTGGTAGCAGCCGTTCTGGGCGGCCAGATCCACGCACTCCGGCGACAGCGCGTACTCCGTCCACAGCTTGGCGGCACTGGGGTGAGCGGCGTCCTGGAAGATGGCGGCGGCATCCACCTTCTGGGGCGCGCCGCTGGCGGGGGCAATGAGCCGCAGGCCGGTGCAGTTGTCGTCGGTAATGCGGGCCATGCCGTCGTGCAGGAAGCCGATGCCGATGACGCACTCGCCGGTGCCCAGACAGCGGACCATCTCCGCGTCAGAAGCGGTGTAGAGAGCCATGTTCTCGTCCAGCGACACCAGATAGTCCCGCCCGCCGAAGGCCTCCGGCTGCTGCATGGCGGCGCGGAGCAGCAGACGGCCCGCACCGTCCGCGGCGTAGTTGGAGGTCCAGATCAGATCCTGATACGGCAGCTCCAGCAGATCGGCCCAGTCAGCGGGGGCATCGATCTCCATGCGCCGGAGCATGCTGCTGTCCACGATGAAGCCCAGCACGCTGCGGCGGATGCCGTACCAATAGCCGTCATCGTCGCGGTAGGCGCTGTCCGTCAGGTGGACGGCGTTGGCGGCGCGGTACGCCATCAGCTGCCCCGCCTCAGCGGCGGCGCGGCAGTTCTCAGCAGAGCCGCCGAACCACACGTCCGCACCGGCGGCGGTGCGCTGGTACGTGACGGTGATACCGAACAGCTCCTGGAAATGCTGACAGGCGGCGGTCAGGTATGACTCCTCACAACTGCCGTAGACCGTCAGCGCGCCCTCGGCCCGGGCCGCGGCGATGAGGTCATCCATTCCATCAAAGCAGGCGGGGTAGACCGTCTCCTCGGCCGGGTCGGTCTGGTCGGCGGGCTCCTGACCGCAGGCCGTCAGGGACAGGGCGAGGCATCCCGCCAGCAGAAATGCAACTATTTTTTTCATCAATGATCCCTCCGTTTGTGAGCTCTGTACTGCGGTGCGCCGCAGATGGGTTCATAACATGTAGACTGTGGATAAAAACAGGAAATGCCAGCGAAACAACGCAGGATTTTAGATAATTTGACAGGATGTCCCCCCACCAAGCGCTTGACAGAGCGAGTATAATAAGTAATACTACTATCTATACTCGATAGGGAGGGAGCTGTTATGCTGTCGGGACTGACCAACTATCTGCCGGAGACGGCGCTGACGGTATTTGATAATCTGGAATTCTTTATCCGCATCGTGCTGGCGGCGATACTGGGCGCACTGGTGGGCCTGGAGCGCAGCAAGCGCCAGAAGGAGGCGGGCGTGCGCACCCACTGCATCATCGCCTGCACCTCGGCCCTGTTCATGATCCTGTCCAAGTACGCCTTTGTGGACCTCGTCGGCGTGGACGGTCTGCGGGGCGCGGACCCCGCCCGCATCGCGGCCCAGGTGGTCAGCGGCATTTCATTCCTGGGCGCCGGCGTTATCTTCAAAAACGGCAACTCCATCCGCGGCCTTACCACCGCCGCCGGCATGTGGGGCACCGCCGCCGTAGGCATGGCCATCGGCGCGGGCATGTACTGGGTAGGGCTTATCGAGGCCGCCGTACTGGTGGGCATCCAGATCGTGCTCCACCGCTTCCCCGTGGGGGCAGACGCCCTGACGACTCAGGAGATCGTGGTGGAAATGACGGACAGCGATGAGCTGCTGGCCCGCTTTGACGCACTGGTGTAGTCCCACCGCGGCCAGATCACCGAGAGCAGCCTGACCCGCCAGAACGGCATCCTCTGCATGGAGGTGACGGCCAAGCTGGATCCGCCCATCACCCACGAGGAGGCGCTGGCTTTCATGAAGGCCAACGACGGCGTGCGCCGCGTCTCCGTCTGATACATACAGCACCCAACGTCCTGCCTGTGCCCTGCGCAGGCGGGGCGTTTTGCATTACATCCGCTTTTCCGCCCAGTCGGACAGCTGCTCCAAAATAGGCAGCAGCTCACGGCAGCTGTCGGTGGGGCTGTACTCCACCCGCACCGGCACCTCCAGATACTCCTGCCGCGTCACCAGTCCATCCCTCTCCAGCTCCCGCAGGGCGGAGGACAGCACGGTGTTGCTGACGCCGTCCAGCTTGCTCCGCAGAGCGTTGTAGCGGATGGCGCCGGCGATGCACACGGCGCACAGGATCTGGACCTTCCACTTGCCGCCGATGAGCTGCATGGCATGGTGCAGCGGACACTTTTCCATACAGGGGCAGTCGTAATGGGACTCGGACATGGTTAGCTCCTCCTGACCTGCTCACATAAATCTGCGCTCTTGCTTTTTCCACCGCAGGTGCTATCATGATAGCAGGTAAGAAAACCAAAGTAAATAGTGTGAGGAGAAAATCGTACCCATGAACATCTACTTGCAGGGCTTGACCATGGGTCTGGCCTATGTGGCCCCCATCGGGCTGCAGAACCTGTTCGTCATCAACAGCGCCCTGACCCAGAAGCGGGGCCGCGTGTACCTGACGGCGCTGATCGTCATCTGCTGGGATATCTCCCTGGGTGTCAGCTGCTTTTTGGGCGCGGGTGCGCTGATGCAGGCGGTGCCCTGGCTCCAGAAGGTCATTCTGGCCATCGGCAGCCTGATCGTCATCTGGATCGGCGTGGGCCTGCTGCGGTCCAAGGCCAGTCTGGAGGGCGGCAAGGACGTGAACGTGCCGGTGTGGCAGCTCATCACCTCCGCCTTTGTGGTGACATGGCTGAACCCGCAGGCCATTATCGACGGCACCATGATGCTGGGCGCATTCCGCGCCACGCTGCCCGCCGGCGGCGATGTGCCGTTCATCTGCGGCTTCGGCTCCGCGTCCATCATCTGGTTCCTGACGCTGTCCACCATCGTGTCCCTGCTGGGCAGCCGCTTCAACGAGAAGGTGCTGAACGTCATCAACAAGATCTGCGGCGCCGTCATCATATTCTACGGTCTGAAGCTGCTGTACAGCTTTGCCCGGATGATGGGCTGGCTGTGAGAAAATCCATTGGCAAATCACGTCCTTTCTGCTACAATAAGGCGGAAAGGGCGTGATTTTTTGTGGAACAGAACTATAAGCTGACCATCGCCTACGACGGCACCCGCTTTTTCGGCTGGGAGCGCCAGCCGGGGAAGGATACGATACAGGGCAAGCTGGAGAGCGTGCTTTCCCGCCTGCAGGGCCATCCGGTGGACGTCACCGGCGCGGGCCGCACCGATGCGGGCGTCCACGCCCGGGCCATGACGGCCAACGTGGTGCTGGACGTGGAGGAGACGCCGGAGACCATCCGCGACTACCTGAACCGCTATCTGCCGGACACCATCGCCGTGCGGGAGGTGAAGGAGGCGTCGCCGCGGTTCCACGCCCGCTACAACGCGCTGGGCAAGACATACCGCTACATCTGCTTCGATGGGCCGGTGAAGCCGGTGTTCGACCGGAAATACGTGACGCTGCTGGATTACCGCCCCGACGTGGAGCGGATGCAGCAGGCGGCGGCCTACCTCACCGGAGAGCACGATTTCGCCAGCTTCTGCGGCAACCCCCGCATGAAAAAGTCCACCGTCCGGCTGGTGGACAGCATCACCGTGGAGCGCCGGAAGGACCGCGTGATCTTCACGTTCCACGGCACCGGCTTCCTCCAGAATATGGTGCGTATTTTAGTTGGTACCCTGCTGGAGGTGGGACGCGGCTACTGGGAGCCCGCCTATGTGCAGGACATCCTGGCGGCAAAGGATCGGAAGCTGGCGGGGCCCACAGCGCCGCCGGAGGGCCTGTGCCTGATGAAGGTGGACTATTAACGCGGCAAATATGGGGATGTTTGGCAAAATCGCATTTTTCTGGGCTATCTTTCCCGCGGAAAGACGGCTATAATGACAACAAATATACGGCGCGGCGGGGACTGCCTGCCACAGATCGGACATTTGCCTGTTGAAAGGAGACTGCGCATATGATCAAGTTTGGAACCGGCGGCTGGCGCGCCGTCATCGCGGACGAATTCACCAAGGAGAACATCCGGCTGCTGATGGCGGGCCTGTGCCGCCTGATGGAGAAGGAGGGTCTCGGCGGGGCCGAGGTCTGCGTGGGCTATGACCGCCGCTTCCTGTCCAAGGAGTCTGCACACTGGGCGGCGGAGGTGCTGGTGGGCTATGGCTTCCATCCCTTCGTCATCAACCGCTCCAGTCCCACGCCCCTGATGATGTTCACCGTGAAGAAGCGGGGCGAGCCCTACGGCATCGCTGTTACCGCCAGCCACAACCCCGCCATCTACAACGGCATCAAGGTGTTCACCGCCGGCGGCCGCGACGCCGACGAGACGGTGACGGCCCGCATCGAGGCGGAGATCGCTCAGGTGACGCCTGCCGACGTGAAGAGCGTGGACTACGACGAAGCCCTGGCCGGGGGCCTTATCACCGAGGCCAACCCCATGAATGAGTATCTGGACAGCATCCTGTCCGCCGTGGACGTGGAGGCCATCAAGAACGCTGCGCTGCGCATCGGCTTCGATCCCATGTACGGCGTGAGCTGGTCCAGCCTCAGCATGCTGCTGACCACCTGCCGCTGCGATCTGGAGATCATCCACGACCGCCACGACACCCTGTTCGGGGGCAAGCTGCCCGCTCCCAACATGGAGACGCTGAAGCCGCTGGCGGCGCTGGTGCTGGACAAGCACTGCGACCTGGGCATCGCCACCGACGGCGACGCCGACCGGCTGGGCGTCATCGACAACGAGGGGCAGTTTATCCACCCCAACAAGCTGCTGGTGCTGCTGTACTACTATCTGGTGAAGTACCGCGGCTGGCACGGCCCCTGCGTCCGCAACAACTCCACCAGCCACCTGCTGGACCGCGTGGCCGCAGGGCTGGGCGAGAAATGCTACGAGGTGCCGGTAGGCTTCAAGTGGGTGTCCGCCAAGATGGCGGAGACGGACGCCGTCATCGGCGGCGAGTCCTCCGGCGGCATGGCCGTTCGCGGCCACATCTCCGGCAAGGACGGCATCTACGCCGCCGCGCTGCTGGTGGAGATGCTGGCCGTCACCGGGAAGTCGGTGTCGGAGCTGTTCACCGAGATCGCCGAGCAGTACGGCGACCCCCAGTGGGCCGAGGCGGACTTCCGCATGACCCCCTCCCGCAAAGCGGAGCTGCAGGAGCGACTGTTCGTCCATTGCGAGACGCCGGACTTCGGCAAGGCCGTGGATCACATCAGCCGCGAGGACGGCTGCAAGGTGTACTTCACCGACGGCAGCTGGGTCATCTGCCGCTTCTCCGGCACGGAGCCGCTGCTGCGCATGGCCGCCGAGGCCGATGAGCAGGCGGAGGCGGAGCGCTGCATTCGGGTGTGGCGCACGTTCCTGGGCTTGTAAAAAATACTGAAAAAAAGTTTTGGATGTGTTGCAGATGCAACACATCCAAAACCGCATCCTGTGGTATACTGACGTCAGTAAGCGAGAGGGTGATCCCCTCACAAATCAATATACTATAATAAGTTATGGAGGATACGATCATGAAAAAGTGGGTATGTCCTGTTTGCGGTTACGTTCACGAAGGCGATGTTCCCCCCGCCGAGTGCCCTGTCTGTCACGTCAGCGGTGACAAGTTCACCCTGCAGTCCGAGGAGAAGACCTGGGCCGCGGAGCACGTTGTGGGCGTCGGTAAGGTCTTTGGCGAGGATGTTCCCGAGGAGGTCCGCAAGGAGATCATCGATGGCCTGCGCGCCAACTTCGAGGGCGAGTGCTCCGAGGTAGGTATGTATCTGGCCATGGCCCGTGTGGCCCACCGCGAGGGTTATCCCGAGATCGGCATGTACTGGGAGAAGGCCGGCCTGGAGGAGGCCGAGCACGCCGCCAAGTTCGCCGAGCTGCTGGGCGAGGTGGTCACCGACAGCACCAAGAAGAATCTGCAGATGCGCGTGGATGCCGAGAACGGCGCCACTGCCGGCAAGTTCGAGCTGGCCAAGCTGGCCAAGAAGTACAATCTGGACGCCATCCACGACACCGTCCATGAAAGGGCCCGCGACGAGGCCCGCCACGGCAAGGCCTTTGAGGGTCTGCTGAACCGCTACTTCGGCAAGTAAGGAAATAGCTAAAAAGGCACCCACATGAATGTGGGTGCCTTTTTAGCATAGAAAAACAAGGAAGGAGCGGGGCTTTGCCCCGCTCCTTCCTTGTATTCCGTTCTTTACTTCTGCGCTCTTCGCGCCGCGGCGCGGCGCTGGCAGAGCTTCACCAGCTCTACCACGGGAATGACCAGGAACGCCAGCGCCAGCGCGATGCCGTACTCCGGCCAGCTCACCGGCGTGAACCCGAAGGCGTTGGCCAGCACAGGCACCTCCAGCACGGCGGTGGTCAGCACCAGCGACCCCGCCATGGCAGCCCACAGCACCTTGTTGTGGCTGGGCAGGGAGAACACGCTCTTGCGCTGGGAGCGCATATTGAAGCTGTGGAAGATCTCGCACATGCTCATAGTCAGGAACGCCATGGTCATGCCGTCGTCGGACACGCCCTTGGGCATCTCAAAGTATCCCACCTCCATGCAGTGCCCGATGATGTAGGACACCAGCGTGATCAGGGTGATGAGTACGCCCTGATAGGCGAGATCCACGCCCAGGCCGCCGGCAAACACACCGTCGCGGCTGTCCCGGGGCGGGCGGGTCATGGTGTCCGGCTCCGCCTGCTCCAGTCCCAGCGCCAGAGCCGGGAAGCAGTCGGTGATGAGGTTGATGAACAGCAGGTGCACGGGGTTCAGCAGCGTGAAGCCCAGCAGCGTGGCAAAGAACACGCCCAGCACCTCGCTCATGTTGCTGGCCAGCAGGAACTGGATAGCCTTGCGGATGTTGTCATAGATACGCCGCCCCTCGCCCACGGCGGAGACGATGGTGGCGAAGTTGTCGTCGGACAGCACCATGTCCGCCACATTCTTGGTGACGTCGGTGCCGGTGATACCCATGCCCACGCCGATGTCGGCGCACTTGATGCTGGGCGCGTCGTTGACGCCGTCGCCGGTCATGGCGGTGACAGCGCCCCGCCGCCGCCAGGCGTTGACGATGCGCACCTTGTGCTCCGGCTGGACACGGGCGTATACGCCGTACCGGTCGATGACCTGATCCAGCTCATCGTCGGACAGGCCATCCAGCGCGCTGCCGGTAACGGCCTGGGAGGCGTCGGTGATGATGCCCAGCTCTCTGGCGATGGCCACGGCGGTGTCCTTGTGGTCGCCGGTGATCATCACCGGGCGGATGCCTGCGGTGCGGCACTGGGCCACGGCGTCCTTCACCTCCGGCCGCACGGGGTCGATCATACCGGCAAGGCCGATGAAGCACAACTGCTGCTCCAGCGCCTGCGGCGTCAGATCCCCGGGCAGACTGTCGTACCGCCGCTCCGCCGCCGCCAGCACCCGCAGCGCCTTGTCGGCCATGGCCTTGTTGTCCGCCAGAATGGCGGCACGCTTTTCCTCCGTCATGGGCAGCACCGCGCCGCCCTCCGTATAGTGGGTGCAGCGGCGCAGCACCTCGTCCGGCGCACCCTTGGTGTACTGGACGAAGCCGCCGTCCGTGCGGTGGATAGTGGACATCATCTTCCGGCTGGAGTCAAAGGGCGCTTCGGCGCAGCGGGGCTGCCGGGCTTCCAGCTGGGGCTTGGGACAGCCGCTGGCCGCGGCAAAATTCACCAGCGCCGCCTCGGTAGGCTCGCCTTGGGCGCCGCCGTCCTCCAGAATGGCGTCGTTGCACAGCGTCATGGCGGCGGCCAGCAGCGGCAGCGGCCCCGTGTGCTCCACCACCGTCATTTTGTTCTGGGTCAGGGTACCGGTCTTGTCGGAGCAGATGACCTGGGTGCAGCCCAGCGTCTCCACCGCGGTGAGCCGCCGGATCACGGCGTGCCGCTTGCTCATGTTGGTAACGCCGATGCTCAGCACCACCGTCACCACCGTGGCCAGCCCCTCGGGTATCGCCGCTACCGCCAGCGATACCGCCACCATAAAGGTGCTCAGGATGGAGGTCAGGGAATAGTCTCCCACTACCACCAGGTCGAAAATAAAGATGAACACGCAGATGGCCACCACCAGCTTGGACAGCGTGGTACCCAGCTGGGTCAGCTTCCGCTGCAGCGGCGTCTCATCCTGTTCCGTCTGGGCCAGCACGCCGGCGATCTTGCCCATCTCCGTGTCCATGCCGGTGGCGGTGATGACGGCGCGGCCGCGGCCGTAGACCACGGTGCTGCCCATATAGCACATGTTTTTCCGGTCGCCCAGCGGCACGTCCTGCCCTGTCAGCAGCTCCGCCGCCTTGGCGGCGGGCACGCTCTCGCCGGTGAGAGCGGCCTCCTCGATCTTCAGGGAGACGCACTCCAGCAGCCGCCCATCGGCGGGGATGGCGTCTCCGGCCTCCAGCACCACCACATCCCCGGGCACCAGCTGGCTGTTCTCCACCACGGTCTGGTGGCCGTCCCGCAGCACCTTGCATTTGGCGGCGGTCATGGTCTGGAGCGCCGCAATGGCGGCCTCGGCCTTGCTCTCCTGCACCACGCCGAGCACGGCGTTCAGCAGCACCACAGCCAGGATGATGAACACCTCCGTGAAGCTCTCACCGCTGAGGGCATTGGTGACGGCGCTGATGGCTGCGGCGGCCATCAGCATCAGCAGCATGGGATCCTTCAGCTGCGCCAGAAATCGGCGCAGCAGGGAGGGCTTCTCCGCCTCCTTCAGCTTGTTGGGGCCGTGCGCTGCCAGCCGCGCCGCTGCCTCCGCCGCCGTCAGGCCCAGCGGTGAGGTGTGCAGCTCCTCCAGTACCTCCTGGGGCGAGCGGTTGTAGTCGTTGACCATACAGATCCTCCTCTTTTCGCGTTTCCTTGTCTATCTCGGCATAAAAAAAGACTCATACACAGCTTTCCTGTGTATGAGTCTCATTCTTTCAGGACACATCGGGCGCTGCGCGCCGAGATGACGGTGTGTCCCGCCCCGCCTGCGCGGTGCGGAATTACTCCCTCAAACAATACAACTATATTGTATGGCATCCCACATGTCAAGTTAACATTTTGTTAAGCTTCCGCCGTAGAGGCGCACAGCCGGTCGAAGTAGCGATAGAACGGCATCAGGCTCCGGAACCCATTGATCACGTCCTGCGCCAGCTCCGGCGAGAAAATGCGGTCGTCCAGCGGCACATCGTGCTGCAGATTGATGGATTTCCGATTATACCACGGCCGCAGCAGCGGCGTGGTCTCACCCTTGCTGCGGGCGTACTCCGGCCCTGCGAGGGCAAAGACATCCTGCTTGTTGAACTGCCGCACCAGGCGGCTCAGCTCCTCGGGATGCCGGTCGATGCCCTGGCGATAGGCGGCCATCAGCGCCGGACGGGGGCACCAGAACCCCATGCCGTAGCTGTAATAGTCCGGCGCGATCTCAAAGTAGAACGTGGGCCGCCCCGTCCAGTCCTGATCGCCGGTGCGGATGCAGAACCACAGGTGGTCCTTGTAGGGACCCTGCCCGTGGAGCCGGCGGGCGTCCCGATAGATGCGGGACATTTTCAGCAGGAACGGCTCGTCGGGAAAGCCTTCGTGTATGGCGTCGTAGACCTGCTCCGCCAGCGCACGGGTGGGGGAGAGCAGGTGGTTCTGATAGTCCTGCTTGTGGTCCATGAACCAGCCCCGCTCGTTGTTGAAGCGGATGCCCCACAGGAAATCCACCGTCTCCTGCGTGTAGCCCTGGAACGTCATGCCTGCACCTCCTGTTCCGCCTCCGGCGGCAGATCGCTCGTGCGCCTGAGGCTGATGGACAATGTGGACAGGTTGTGCCGCAGGACGGAGGCGGCGGGCGGCAGGACGCCTGCCGCAAACAGACCAATATGCTTCATGTCAAAAACCTTCTGATCGAATACTCTATTCCATATTAAGGCGGTGCCTTTAATTTGTGGTCACGATGGTAGCATATCGCGACAAAGAAAGCAAGTGCCGTTTGTGAAGAATTCCGAAACTTTCCCCACCGCCCAATGCGGAAAAAGCAGGGCACGCGGGGCGTGTCCTGCTTTTTTTGGTGCCGGTGACCGGACTCGAACCGGTACGCTGTCGCCAGCGGTGGATTTTGAGTTATTTGCTTCACAGGGAATACAAACGAACTCAACCCCTTATGGAGGTCGCTAACGGACACCAAAAGCGTTGCAAACACTACTACTTTTGAAACTGGTGTGTAAAAAAGCTCCGTTTCGTCTGCCATTTCCGTCCTTTTCAATTTTGACGGAAATTTTGGATTTTGGAGGGACATCGGAGGGATGTTACCCCCAAACGGAGTACAACAGCACACGCAATAGATTCATAAACCACAAACATATTATAGCGTATTTCTCTGCCATTGACAACACAATTTCAGAAGAAAGAGGTATCGCTATGAAAACACGCGCACATTATGAAAAACTATTCGCTTCCTATCCTGATGTTGTTACTCTGCCCGAATTTCAAACAATGCTGGGTGGTATCGGTGACAGTACAGCCCGAAAAATAATGCGGGCAAACAAGGTCAAACACTTTTACATAAGATGTACCTATCTTATACCCAAAGCCTGTGTGATAGATTATGTATTGAGCGAAGATTATGCCAAATACAGTAAAACACTCAAAGCGAGGGTTTAACCATTAAGCCATTTGCAGAAATGCAGGTGGCTTTTTTCATACCCGTACATAGCCGCCTGCTTCGCCGCAGGCGGCTAAATCTATGTAAAGGAGGAACCCCATATGGCGAATTGCAAAGTGATCGCGGTGACGAACCAAAAGGGCGGCGTGGGTAAAACCACGACCACCGCTAACCTCGGCATCGGACTTGCCCAGCAAAACAAACGGGTACTGCTCATTGACGCAGATGCGCAAGGCTCTTTGACCCTCTCCCTCGGCTACCCGAAGCCGGATGAGCTGCCCGTTACACTGGCGGATATCATGCAGAATGTGATCGACGATACCCCTATCCCGGACGGCTGCGGTGTTCTGCATCACGGCGAGGGCGTTGACCTGCTCCCGGCGAACATTGAACTGTCCGGCATGGAGATTCGGCTGATCAACGCCATGAGCCGGGAAAGCGTGCTGCGGACATATATCAATGCGGTCAAACCACATTACGACTATATTCTCATTGACTGTATGCCCTCGCTCGGTATGATGCCGATCAACTCACTGGCGGCAGCGGACAGCGTTATCATTCCGTCGCAGCCGTCGTTTCTGTCGGCAAAGGGGCTGGATCTACTGATGCAGTCCATCGCAAAGGTCAAACGGCAGATCAATCCCAAGCTGAAAATTGACGGCATCCTTTTTACGATGGTGGACAGCCGTACCAACGAGGCAAAGGAGATCATCGCTTCTCTGCGCGCCCACTACGGCGAGAAGATCCGTGTGTTTGGAACGGAAATACCCTTTTCCGTGAGAGCCGCCGAAACCAGCAGCAGAGGCAAGAGCATTTATGCTTACGACAAAAACGGTAAGGTCGCCGCCGCATACCGTGCGCTGACAAAGGAGGTGTTGGAGATTGAGCGTAAAAACGAGAGATTTAGGGATGACGCCGCTCGATGACCTGTTCTCCACCGATGAAAGCCGTGCGGAATCGCAGCTTGAAAAGGTCGTGACGCTGAATCCTGCCGAGATCTCCGACTTCCCGAATCACCCGTTCAAGGTCAAACAGGACGAGGCAATGGCAGAGATGGTCGAGAGCGTCCGAAAATACGGTGTGTTAGTTCCGGCTCTTGTCCGCCCGAAAGCGGACGGCGGCTATGAAATGGTGGCAGGTCACAGGCGCAAGTTTGCGGCAACCTTGGCAGAGCTGCCGGAGATTCCCTGTATCGTCCGTGATCTCACCGATGATGAAGCGACCATTATCATGGTGGACAGCAACCTGCAACGGGAAACGATCCTGCCGTCCGAAAAGGCATTTGCCTATAAAATGAAGCTGGATGCGATGAAACGGCAAGTAGGCAGACCAAGCAAGGAAAATTCTGTCCCAGTGGGACAGAATTTCGATGGTAAAACATCAAGGGAGCTGCTGGCGGCTAAATCGCCGGATAGCAATACCCAAATCCAACGCTATATCCGTCTGACCGAGCTGATCCCCTCCATCCTGCAAATGGTGGACGACGGGAAAATCGCTTTCCGCCCTGCCGTGGAGCTTTCCTACCTTTCTTCAAAGCAGCAGGAAGCCCTGTACAGCACCATGGAATGTGAGGACTGCACGCCGTCTTTGGCGCAGGCCATCAAAATGAAGGAGTTTAGCAAGGACGGCAAGCTGACCGAGGAAGTCATCCTCTCCATCATGCAGGAGGAAAAGCCGAATCAGAAAGAGCAGTTCAAAATGTCGAAAGAGCGTATCAGCAAATATTTTGCGCCGGGGACGCCCGCACAGAAAATCGAAGATACCATTATTAAAGCGTTGGAGCTATACCGCAAACGGCAGCGTGACCGTGAAGCCGAACGGTAGAATTTCACTATAGGTGTAAGGTTTGGTAGCTCCTACACGGAAAGGAGCACCAAATGAT
>ERZ1504879.237-NODE-237-length-13882-cov-5.391119_pt1 | contig 13882 bp, 9 predicted proteins | sample MGYA00575729_ERZ1504879 | MGnify/ENA primary metagenome ERZ1504879 (study PRJEB39906, sample SAMEA3182106) | gut metagenome | biome: human; feature: gut; material: Stool; isolation source: human stools | place: Canada | collected 2013-02-26 ...
GATAGGTTTAGAAAAGCCTTTTAGCGACTTTTACTCCTTAATAAAATGTTCAATATAAAAGTTGGAAGACAATAAGTGCTTGGTATTCAGCCCTAATATTCCTCTGGAATGATGATGAGTATTAAGTGATGATAGGGCTGCTCTTATGGATAAGGGCAGCCTTTTTCATTTTATTTTTTATCTCTATTCCCTATTCATACAATATTTTGAGAAAAAATCCGTTATAGTATCGTGTATAAAAGAATTAAAATAGCGACTTTGTTGATGATACTGGGTATAACCACCTGTTATGCTCAGTACGATCCTTCTTTTAGTCATTATTTTGATATGGAACCTTCCTTCAATCCTGGTGCGGTAGGTAAACAAGCCAAGATAAATGTGAATATTGATTATGCATTAGACATGGCTGGTTTTGAGCATAATCCCCGGACTATGTATGCTGGAGCCGATTTACCTTTCTATGCCTTGAAGAATTATCATGGTGTCGGTGTGCAATTCATGAACGACCAGATAGGTTTGTTCACTCATCAGAAGTTGGCTTTGCTATATGCTTTCAAGAAACGGCTTTTCAAGGGAATGCTCAGTGCCGGTATTCAAGCTGGTTTTCTAAGTGAAAGTTTTGATGGCAGCAAAGTGGATTTAGGAGAATCTAATGACCCTGCTTTCTCCACCTCTCAGATTGATGGTAACGGACTGGATCTTGGCTTTGGTCTTTATTATTCGCATGGTGCCTGGTATGTAGGAATTTCCGGACAGCATCTGAATGCCCCTAAGATTGAAATGGGCGAAACGAATGAAATGCAGATAGATGCAACTTATTATTTGACTGGCGGATACAATATTAAGTTAAGAAATCCGTTTTTATCTATAAAGCCTTCTACTCTTGTCAGATACGATGGCGTGACCTGGAGAGGAGATGTAAGTTGCAGGATGGTCTATACGCATGAGAAGAAAATGATGTATGGCGGTGTGTCTTATAGTCCTACCAATTCCGTTACGTTCCTTGTTGGTGGAATGTTCCACGGAGTGGTGTTAGGTTACAGTTATGAAATGTACACGTCGGCTATCAGTCCTGGCAATGGAAGTCATGAGCTGTTTGTCGGTTATCAGACTGACATCAATCTCGTAAAAAAAGGAAGAAATAAACATAAAAGTGTAAGAATACTATAGTATAAGAATAATATGAAAATGAAGAAAGGTATCATGTGGCTTTGCTCAGCCTTTGTGCTGGTGGCATTGACTGGATGTTTCGGTGCCAAATCTACCTCGATGGCAGGTCGTGGTGGTGAAGTCGTGGGCGTATCTGGCAGGGGATTTACCGAGCCAGCTCCTTACGGCATGGTGAAGGTGAACCGTGGCTTCCTGAAGATGGGCTTGGATAAGCAAGACTCTCTTTGGGGTGGAAAAACGCCTGTGAAGGAAATCTCTGTGGATGGTTTCTGGATGGACGATACTGAAATTACCAACTCTGAATATAAGCAATTTGTTGCTTACGTGAGAGATTCTATCTTGCGTACCCGTCTTGCTGATCCTTCTTATGGAGGCGATGAAACTTATATGATTACGGAAGATAAGAATGGTGAACCTGTGCCTCCGCGTGTCAACTGGAAGAAGAATCTTCCTAAGAAACCTAATGAGGACGAACTGCGTGCCATTGAGAGTCTTTATACGACCAATCCTGTGACGGGAGAGAAGATGATTGATTGGAGTCAGCTCAACTATAAGTATGAAATCTATGATTATACTGCCGCTGCCTTGCGTCGCAACCGTCTCAATGCTTCTGAGCGTAACCTCAATACTGACATCGAGGTGGATCCGAACGAGGTGGTCATGATTTCCAAGGATACAGCCTATGTGGATGATGAGGGTAGAATCGTGAGACAGACCATCAACCGACAGTTGAGTGGACCTTGGGATTTTCTCAATACCTATATCGTGAATGTTTATCCGGATACTACCTGTTGGGTGAATGACTTCAAGAATTCTGATAATGAGACTTATCTCAGAAGTTATTTCAGCAATCCTGCCTATAATGATTATCCTGTGGTAGGCGTAACTTGGGAACAGGCGAATGCATTCTGTGCCTGGCGTACGGACTATCTGTTGAAAGGCTTGGGCCCTGAGGCACGTTTCATACAGAGATATCGTCTGCCTACTGAGGCTGAGTGGGAGTATGCTGCCCGCGGTAAGGAGCAGAATGAATTCCCTTGGGAAAACAAGGATGTAAAGAATGGGGATGGATGTTTCTATGCCAATTTCAAGCCAGACCGTGGTAATTATACCAAGGACGGAAACCTGATAACAAGCCGGGTGGGCATCTATTCTCCTAATTCTAACGGACTGTATGATATGGCAGGTAATGTGGCTGAATGGACCAGTACGATTTATACGGAAGCGGGTGTTGATGCCATGAACGATCTGAATCCAACGCTTGTTTATAATGCAGCCAAGGAAGATCCTTACCGCTTGAAGAAGAAAAGTGTGAGAGGTGGTTCATGGAAGGACCCTGAGTCTTTCATACGTTCGGCATGGCGCTCTTGGGAATATCAGAACCAGCCTCGTTCGTATATCGGATTCAGATGTGTGAGAAGTCTCGCAACAACATCAAGTGCAAAACAGAAACCTACAAAATCAAAGAATAGGAGATAATAAAAATGGGCGATTACAGTAAGTTTAATATCGTTTACCGTCTGCAAAAGTGGATGGATAGCGTGCCTGGACAAACATTCCTGAACTATGCATATAGTTGGGGTGCATCTATCGTTATCTTGGGTACACTCTTTAAGTTGACTCACTTGCCGGGAGCCAATCTGATGTTGTTCTTGGGTATGGGTACTGAGGTATTGGTATTCTTCCTGTCAGCTTTCGACCGTCCTTTTGATAAGACTGCCGATGGTCGTGATATTCCTACACATATTACTGAAGAATATCTGGAGACGGGCAAGGTCATTTATGATACAAATAATTCTGTAGCAGGTTCTCAGCCGGTTTCGGGTTCTCATCCTGTTTCCGGAGATGCTGTGGTTGTGGGACAGCCGATTGTCTTTGCTTCTGGTGCTACTGCTTCTCAGGGCATTGCTTCTGCAGCAACTTCTGATGGCACAGCTTCATCTCCTGTTTCTGCAGCAGCTTCTTCTGTCTCTGCATCATCTTCAGATGATAAGGAAGCCAATGTTGCCGTTCAGCAGCCTGTAGCTGGTTCTACTGCATGGGTTGGTGGTCAGCAGCAGATAACTCCAGAAATGGAGGAAGCACAGAATAACTATGTGGAAGAGTTGAAGAAGCTGGTAGAAACTCTCGAAAAGGTAAATGAACAGAGCAGCCGCCTGACCCGTGATAGCGAGGAAATGGAAAATCTGAACCGTACGCTTACCGGTATCAGCAAGGTATATGAAATGCAGCTGAAGGGTGCCAGTCAGCAGATTGGTACTATCGACCAGATCAATGAGCAGAGCAGAAAGATGGCTCAGCAGATAGAGCAGCTCAACAAGATTTATACTCGCATGATCGAGGCAATGACTGTCAATATGAGAGCTGCTGCCCCACATGTAAGTGAAGAGTAAAGCATTCAATCGAATTTTTCAGTTATAAATAAATGGCAATAAAGAAAAGACCCGTTTCACCGCGCCAGAAGATGATCAACTTGATGTATGTCGTCCTCATGGCCATGCTTGCATTGAACATCTCTACCGAGGTGCTCAACGGATTCTCTATTGTGGAGGAAAGCTTGAACCGTACCACGGCCAATTCTTCTGCAGAGAATGCTGCTATCTATGGGGATTTCAGCGAGCAGATGAGGAAGAATCCTGCCAAGGTGAAAGAATGGTTTGAGAAGGCTACTCAGGTGAAGGAAATGAGTGACTCGCTCTACAACTTCGCACAGCAGTTGAAAGAAGCCATCGTCAGAGAGGCTGATGGAAAGGATGGCGATGTGAAAAACATCGAGAACAAGGATAATCTGGAAGCTGCGGGCATCGTGATGCTGGCTCCTGGTACGGGGAAAGGCAAGAAACTCTATGATGCCATCAACCGTTATCGTGAGCGTATCCTCACCATGGTGACTGACGAGCATCAGAAGAAAATCATTCAGAGCAACCTCGCTACAGTTGTGCCAAAGAATTCAAGGACTTTGGGAAAAAACTGGCAGGAATATATGTTTGAGAATATGCCTGTGGCTGCTGCTATCACTTTGCTCTCCAAACTGCAGAGTGATGTGCGCTATGCGGAAGGAGAGGTGCTCCATACCCTCGTTTCTAATATAGATATGAAGGATATTCGCGTCAACAAACTTGATGCCTTTGTGATTCCGGAGAAGACTACGCTTTATCCTGGCGAGCGCTTCAATGCCAACATCGTGATGGCGGCTGTGGATACAACCCAGCAACCGGAAATCTATGTGAATGGTATGCGCGTGAATACGGCTCATGGGCAGTATTCCTTTACTGCTGGAGGCGTAGGCGAACACCAGTTCAGCGGATATATTCTGATGCACAATGCCAAGGGAGATGTCTTGCGACGCAATTTCCTGCAGAAGTACAGTGTGATTCCTGCTCCTAATACTGCTACTGTGGCAGCCGACATGATGAATGTGCTCTATGCCGGTTTCCACAATCCAATCAGTATCAGCGTACCGGGAGTTCCTGCCAATGCGATTTCTGCCAGCATGAGTGGCGGCTCCTTCATCTCCAAGGGAAATGGACATTTCGTGGCAGTTCCATCTGCTGTAGGCAAGGATGTGACGATTACAGTTACGGCTCGTGACAAGGGACAGACCCGTACGATGCCACCGTTTGTTTTCCATGTCAGAAAACTTCCAGACCCAACTGCTTATCTGGCTTTGGGTACCAACAGATATAGAGGCGGTGCTCTGTCAAAGGCTTCTCTGATGGGAGCAACAGGCATTCATGCCGCGATTGATGACGGATTGCTCGATATTCCGTTTAAGGTGCTGAGTTTCGAGACTGTATTTTTCGACAATATGGGAAATGCGGTTCCTCTTGCTTCAGCAGGTGCCAATTTCTCACAGCGTCAGCGCGAGGAATTCCGCCACTTGTCCAGAAACCGTCGCTTCTACATTTCTCATATCAAGGCAGTTGGTCCTGATGGCATTACCCGCAATCTCTCCGCTGCAATGGAAGTGATTGTGAGGTAAGAGAGAGTCTGGAATAGGAAAAAGGCGAATCTGGACAGGAGATACATTCCGGACGGGATGGAAAACTTGCCAGAATGCATAACATAATGATCAAAGTAAATAAAATCAATGTGATGAAAAAGATATTTATGCTTTTGATGCTTGCAGGTGTTACGCTGGGAATCAGCGCTCAACCTGAAGCGCGCCGCCAGGCACAGCAAAAGGCTCAGCAGAAGTCGAATGCCAACAACATGACGCCCCGTGCACAAATCATGTTTCCTACTACTGCTTCCATGGATGAGGATGTGGTATGGAGACGTGACATCTATCGTGAGTTGAATCTCAACGATGATGCCAATGCGCCTTTGTATTATCCTGTGGAACCATTGGGCAACCAGGTGAACCTGTTCACCTATATGTTTAAGTTGATACTCTCCGGTCGCATCAAGGCTTACCAGTATAAGTTGGACGGCAACGAGAGTTTCAGTGATGCTGACTTGGTGAAGCCAAAGGCATTCCTGGATAATTACCACATTTATTATGAGAAGGATGCAAACGGAAGAATGCGTCTTGACAATAGTGATATTCCTTCCCGCGAAGTGAAATCTTACTATGTCAAGGAATCTTCTTATTTTGACCAGCGTACTTCCACCTTCCATACTCAGGTGTTGGCACTCTGTCCTATCATGACCCGTGAGGATGATTTCGGAGATGGTGGCAATAAATATCCTTTGTTCTGGGTGAAGTACAGCGACCTGGCTCCTTACTTATCTAAACAGCAGATTATGACCAGTAATCTGAACAATGCTGCGACGATGAGTGTGGATGATTACTTTGTAAGAAATCAGTATAAAGGAAAGATTTACAAGACCAATAATATGTTGGGTAAGACTTTGGCCCAATACTGTCCTTCTGATTCGGCTATGAGCAAGGAGCAGAAGAGGATAGAGGCTGAATTGGCTGCCTTCGAGAAGAATATCTGGGGCGATCAGGCGAGAAAGGATTCTCTGGATAGTATTTCCAATGCCGGTAAGAAGGATGCAAAGACTGTCAAGAAGAACCGCAGAAGTTCTTCTAAGTCTTCTGGTTCTTCTTCGAGTGTAAGAAGACGTCGCCAGCGCAGTTCTGGTTCTTCTACCTCCAGTGCAGCCCGCGTTTCTGTCAGAAGAGAGCGCCATTAATTGGTTTGGTTCTAATTGTTGGAAATAATAACTATCGGAAATATCAATCATTAGAATAATAATGATAGAAATCCTAATCGTTAGAATGATATTTATCGGAGTAACAATCGTTGGAATTATATGATTTGAACAACAATTATTAGAAATAAAAATAGAGAAATAGGTATGAAAAAAGTATTGACTTTTATGTTGTTGGCATCATTGCTGTTCGTGCAGCAGGCTAATGCACAGGTTAAGTTTGGTTTGAAAGGTGGTTTGAACGTTACCAATATGTCTTTCAGCAAAGATGTCTTCGATGCTTCTAATAAGACCGGTTTCTTTGTAGGGCCTATGGTGAAGATCACCTTGCCAGTAGTAGGTTTGAGTTTCGATGCAGCTGCTCTCTATGATCAGAAAGAGGCTGACGTGAAGTATCAGGGAACTGATAATTCATATTTCAAGGAGAATGTAAAGCAGAAGTCTCTCAACATTCCTGTGAATGTACGCTATGGTTGGGGATTGAGCAGCGTGGCAAATATCTTCCTCTTTGCGGGTCCTCAGTGGGGAATCAACGTAGGTGATAAGAATTTCAAGTGGGATACTGGTAGCAGTTATTCTTTGAAGAAGTCTAATTTCAGCGTCAATGTGGGTGCTGGTGTTACTTTGTTGAGCCACGTACAGCTTTCTGCTAACTACAATATTGCTTGTGGAAAGACTGCAGATGCCTCTCTCGAAAAGGTGGGCGAAACAGTTTTGGGTAGTGATAGAAGCCGCAACAATTCATGGCAGATTGCGCTTGGCTACTGGTTCTAAAAATCGGGTCCAGTTCAGTCTGGCTTTCTTAAAATATATAAAAGCAGATATCCTTTATTGGGTATCTGCTTTTTTATTGTTATCTTTGCACAACGATATAATTCTCAAGATGACTTTTCAGTATGAAATACGTTGATGTGATACTTCCTTTGCCGCTTCCAGGCTTGTTTACCTATTCTGTTCCTGAAGGAATGGAAAGGAGGGTTGTGTTTGGCAAGCGCCTGCTCGTACCCTTAGGAAGGAGCAAGAAGTATATCGGTATGGCGGTGAAAACGCATGATGAGAAGCCTGCTTTTGAGGTGAAACCGATAGAGCAGGTGCTGGATGAAAACCCTGTGCTTCTGGAAAGGCAATACCGGCTCTGGTCGTGGATCAGCGATTATTACATGTCTCCATTGGGTGATGTCTATAATGCTGCTTTCCCGGCTGGACTGAAATCTACAGAGAAGTTTAAACCCAAAATGGAGCTATATGTCGGTTTGTCGAGTGCTTATCGCAATCCTCAGACGCTCCGTGTGGCGCTTCAGATGATGGGGAGGGCTGTCAAGCAAATGAAGGCTTTTACCACCTTCCTCCAACTGTCTCATTGGGATATTCTTCTCGAAAACGAAGTAGATGAAAACGGACTGCTGCGGGAGGAATTCTATGAATTGAGAAATATGCAGTCTACTGATAGTCCTTCTTTAAATGGAAACCAGCCTTCTGATATTCCTTCTTTTATAGAAAAAGTAACAAAGGAGGAACTAATGAACGAGAGTCATTCCACTTCTGCCATTATCAAAAGTCTGATAGATAAGGGATTCCTTTTTACATACGAGATAGAAGTAGGGCGTCTGAATACATCTGGCGAATCTCATTTCGAGTTGATCAAACCGCTCTCGATGCCCCAGCAGGATGCTTACAACCAGATTCTGATGCAGATGATGAAGAAGAATGTGGTGCTCTTGCATGGCGTAACTTCCAGCGGTAAGACGGAGGTCTATATCCACCTCATCAAACAGGCGCTCGATGAGCATAAGCAGGTACTTTATCTCTTGCCAGAAATTGCGCTTACGGTGCAGATTATGGAACGTCTTCACCGGGTTTTTGGAGACCGACTTGGTATCTATCACTCGAAATATAGCGATGCAGAGCGTGTGGAAATCTGGCAGAAACAGATGTCTGATCATCCTTATGATGTCATCTTAGGAGCCAGAAGTGCAGTCTTTCTGCCTTTTCTGAAACTCGGACTTGTGATAGTGGATGAGGAGCATGAAACCAGTTTCAAGCAGCAGGATCCCGCTCCTCGCTATCATGCCCGCAGCGCAGCCATCGTTTTGGCAAGTATGTATCCCGAAGCCAAAGTGCTCTTGGGTACGGCTACTCCTTCGATGGAAAGTTATTACAATGCCCAGCAGGGAAAGTATGGTCTGGTGGAGATGAAAACGCGATATAAAGACATCCAGTTGCCGGAAATACAGGTGGTGGATGTGAAGGATTTGCGCCATCGCAAGATCATGAAGGGGGCATATTCGCCACAACTCTTGGCTGCTGTAAGAGAGGCCTTGCAGCGTGGCGAACAGGCTATTCTCTTTCAGAACAGGCGCGGTTTTGCGCCGATGATTGAGTGTAAGGTCTGTGGATGGGTTCCGAAATGCAAAAACTGTGATGTATCGCTCACATTGCATAAGAATATCAATCTGCTTACCTGCCATTATTGTGGCTACACGTATCCTGTTCCTACGGAATGTCCTAACTGTGGAAGTACCGAACTGACGGGGCGTGGTATCGGAACAGAGAAGGTGGAAGATCAGTTGACTGAAATCTTCCCTGAGGCGCGTATTGCCCGTATGGATCTTGATACGACCCGCACCCGCAATGCCTATGAGCGCCTGATAGAGGATTTTTCTTCGGGAAAGACCAACCTGCTTATCGGTACGCAGATGATTTCCAAGGGACTGGATTTTGACAAGGTGAGCGTTGTGGGTATTCTCAATGCCGACTCGATGCTCAATTATCCTGACTTCCGGGCCTATGAACATGCCTTTATGATGATGGCGCAGGTGAGTGGAAGGGCTGGCAGAAAGGGCAAGCGAGGACTGGTGATTCTGCAGACGAAATCTCCGGAATTGCCTGTTATCTCGCAGGTGGTTCACAATGATTATGCCACTTTCTACCGCGACTTGCTGGAAGAACGTAGAGCCTTTCATTATCCGCCTTTCTATCATCTCATCAACGTCTATCTGAAGCACAAGCATGAGAAAGTCTGTCAGCAGGCAAGTATGGAGCTGGGACAGACCTTGCGAGGATGGTTTGGGGAGAGAATCTTAGGACCTGACAAGCCTGCAGTGGCTCGTGTGAAGACAATGAATATCCGTAAGATAGTCATCAAGTTGGAGAATTCTCTCGACTATAGGAAAGTGAGGGAATTCCTGTTGTTTGCTCAAGAAAAAATGTCGAAAGATCCGCGATATGGGGCTTTGGTCATTTATTATGATGTGGATCCGATGTAAGAGAGAATATTATAATTTAATTGGATCGCTACGGCGCCAGCCATTGGCCAGAGGCCAAATATCCGCGGAAATCCGTGAATAATCCGATAAGCAAAATTGCCTCCGATTTTTCCGTGAAATCCGATGAAAGAAAAAACATGTGAAGAAAATCAATGAAGAAACGAAAAAGAGGATGTGTCTTTGACTTATGACACACCCTCTTTTGATTGTTGTAGTTATGTGTTCCGAATTTCTTCAGGATTCCTATTCAGAACGATCTATCATTTAGAAATTAATGTCGAGACCTACCGCAAACACGTTGTTATTACGTGTATAGTCTGAATTATAGACGATGCTCTTGTCAGCTGCAAGCTGAACAGTCTCGGAAGTCTTCTTGTGCTGATAGAATGTGTGGAAGTAAGCTACGTTGAGATCCATCTTCTTGTTGATGTGATAAACACCGCCGATAGCAGCAGAGTTAGAACTAACAACGAATGACTTGTCATCCATATACTCATCAGACAAACCATAGTTTGTGTTCTGCCAACCTGTACTCAAGGTAATCTTCTTGTTGACATCCACCTCAACACCTGCGTTGTACTCCAAAGTACCACGCTTCAACTCCTTGTTTCGGTTGTTGTAAGATGTAGCATTCTTGTCGTCGAACCAGTGGAAACCTACGTTTACTCTTACTGCATCGACAGGGCTGTAGCCGATACCGAGAGCCAAGTAGCCAGGAATATCGCCAGCAATCTTCTTGCCATCCTCATATTCACCGATAGCCTTGTTCAACTTCTGGTCAAACTGGGTTTTCAAGCCCATCATGGTAGCACCTACTTTTGGGTCTGACAATACAGTATTGGTTGTGTTTTCTGCCTGCTGCTTAGCCTGCTCAAGTGGAAGGCCAGCCTGCTGATATTTTGCAGTCAGGATGCCTGTCATCTGATTGGCAAGGTTGGCTGGCAAGTTACCGATACTTGGAGTCTGGTTTACTGACTTGTTCTTCAGGCGAATACGGGTCTTGAACTCGTATTTAGCAGAGAAGTTCCAGCGGCCTGTCTTGTAATCTACGCCGATGATAGGAGTGAAACCTACACCAGTCTGGTCGCAGCTCAACTCGATGTTGGCAGCATTTTCCTTCGTAGGGTCGAGCACTTTATAGAGAGGCATATTGCCTACATTGATGTTTTCTACATATCCATAGTAGTTGGTTAATGCATAGACACCGCGAACACCCAAGAATGCGCTGAAGTTATCGCAGAACTTATATGCAGCACCTGCAGAGAGACCATAGTAATACTGGCGACCGTGCATATAGCTGTTGAAGCTGTACTTGCCGGTTTTGCCGAAAGCCTGGTCTGAAGTGAACATTTCCATGCCTTGCTGACCGAGTGTATTTCCTAAAGTCTGGTCAACGACACCTGCCAGTCCGCAAGCAGCAATAGCAGTCTCTGATACGATTTTCTCGAAAGAACCCAGTCCGTCGTCGAAAGTACACTTACCGCCACCGCCGGTGAGGGCGAAATTAGCCTGGAACGACCATTTGCCCTTGTTATAGGCATACTGGAAAGAAGGGATAACTGGGGCAAAAGCCTTACCCTTGAAATCACGAGGGGTGATAGGATTGTTTACATTATTAGTAAACAATTTGTAATCATTGTTGATAGTACGAGTTTGATAAGCCAACTGCCAGTTGATGGCAAGATGGTGGCCTTCACCCATGAATACAACGCCTGCTGGGTTGTAATAAACACCATCGATACCGATGGAAGCCTCACGGCTCATCATTCTATTGAATGCTACATGTTGGTTTGTATTAGTGAGCAAACCACCTGCAAAAGTAGGTGCTGCACCTGCCATCGCAATGGCAACACAAACTAATTTTAGTTTCTTCATTTTAATAAATTTAAATAAAAACGTCCGCAAAGGTAAGAAGAATGTTCTATTTCGCTACTACTTTTATTTCTTATTTAATGTATATTAACAGTAAAATCCCGAATTACTGCACAGAATATATGATATGTGCAATAAATCGGGATTTATTTATGTTCAATAATCACCAGTTATTTATTCAGATGCGGATACGAAATTCGCGTATGATAAATGGATTTCAGACGTTCTGTGAGCACCACTTTGGCCAGGGCGATGTCGCGGAAGGTGATAGGACATTCCTTGAAGAAACCTTCAGCCACCTGACCGTCGATGAGTTTGTTGATGAGCGTGCTGATGCTTTCCTCGGTATATTCGTTGAGCGAGCGGGAGGCTGCTTCCACCGTGTCGGCCATCATCAGAATAGCCTGCTCACGGGTGAATGGATTCGGACCTGGATACTGGAAAAGCTCCTTGTTTACATTTTCATCTGGATGGGCATTACAATAATTAATATAGAAATACTTGGTAAGCCCGGTGCCATGATGGGTGGAGATGAAATCCTTGATGATGCCAGGAAGGTTGGCCTTTTCTGCCATTTTCAAGCCTTCGGTCACGTGGCTGATGATGATCTGTGCACTCTCCAGATTGGTAAGCTGGTCGTGCGGATTGACGCCAGCCTGATTTTCGGTGAAGAATACAGGATTGCTCATCTTGCCGATGTCATGATATAATGCACCCGTACGCACGAGCAGACTGTTGGCATGGATGCGGTTGGCGATTTCGGCAGCCAGATTTCCCACGGTGATGGAGTGCTGGAAGGTGCCTGGAGCTATCTCGCTCAGGTTGCGCAGCAGTCCCTTGTTGGTATTCGAAAGTTCAAACAATGTGACATTCGAGATAAATCCGAACAGCTTTTCTATCAGATACATCAGCGGATAGGAGAGTAGCAGGAAGATGCCGTTGATGGTGAAATGGGTGTACATGCTGGTGTCGATATTGAACACCTCGTTGTCCTGCATCAGCTGCAGTGCCAGATATACCACTCCGCTTGCCACCGTCACCAGCAGGGCTGTGATGAATATCTGCGAGCGCTTGCTCAGTTCACGGAGCGAATAGATGGCCACCAGTCCGGAAGCCAGCTGCACGATGATGAATTCATACTGGTATTTTACAGCCGCCGCACATATCAGAATCATCGTGACATGGGTGATGAATGCCGTGCGGGAATCCATAAATACTCTTACGAAGATAGGCACCATGGCAAACGGGATGATATACACAGAGAAGAAATTGTGCTTCATCATCAGCGATACCAGGATAGGGAAGAGCGTGATCATCGCATAGAGCATCGTGATGCTGCGCGGTTTTTCGAAATAGTCTTTGCGGAAGAGCGAGAGGTATGACGTAAACATCATGACAAGGATGAATACGAAGAGCACCTGTCCGATGATGGTGGTGGTGATTTCCTCCTCTGTGGACGCGCGCCGCTTCATTTCCTTGTCGAAGGATGTGAGCACGCGGAAGGTGTAGTCGCTGATCACCTCGCCTCTGTCCACGATTTTCTGTCCGCTCATCACCATTCCGCTTGCCAATGGAATGCTGCTCAGCAGGTCGTTTTTCTCGGTTTCGCTTTTCTCTTTTTCGTAGATGATGTTGGCCTCTATATAGTTGTTGAGGTTGCAGCGGGAGAGCAGCGGTCGCTGGGCAGCCAATTTTTCGTTGGCAAAGAGATGCTCATAGGCGGCTATCGTAGAGTAGAACGACTTGATAGGCACGTTTTTCACGTTCTTTCCGCTGATGATTCGGATGGTGCTGGTAGAATCCTTGAAGATGCGGTTGTACTCCGTGGTGTTGATGATGCCCATCTGATAGGCATTGTGCAGTTCGTTGGCTATGAGCCCCACAAATTCATTAGGCAGACCGGGTATTCCCTTCTGGAAATCGTGGAGAAATCGGTTCACCTGCACGTTTTCCACCGTTGGATTCAGACCATAGTAGGGCTGGAACTGGTTCATCATCGAATCCTGTTCGTGCTTGATAGCTTCATCGGTTTTGTAGATAGGAAAGTCGAACTTGGCGATGACAGAGCCGTACATCCATGGTTTTCCTACATCGTATCGGTACTGGCGACCCTCGTTGCGAGGCAGAAACCATACGATGACAGCCACGGTCATGCAGACCAGTATGGCCTTAGTCACCAGGTTGCGCCAATAGTTTTCTTCCGGATTGTTGAATATACTCATATTTTTTTGTTTTTGTTTTTCTTGTTGGATTGGTGGGAAAGTCTCTTCACTTTTGAATATTTATGGATAAAAAGGAGCATTTCTTTGAATAAAAATGCCGATTTGCCCCATATTTCCCTTTTCATGTGCGAAAATACGAAAAAAAACTATTATAATCGCAAAAAAAGATGTAAATTTGCAGAAAAATTTGAA
>ERZ1504879.244-NODE-244-length-13746-cov-4.727120_pt1 | contig 13746 bp, 10 predicted proteins | sample MGYA00575729_ERZ1504879 | MGnify/ENA primary metagenome ERZ1504879 (study PRJEB39906, sample SAMEA3182106) | gut metagenome | biome: human; feature: gut; material: Stool; isolation source: human stools | place: Canada | collected 2013-02-26 ...
ATCTTCTGTCCATAAATGGTAAAACGTATAAGATCGCAGTTAAGTAACCACCAATGTTTAATTACCTGAAAAATTCTGGCGCAGATTTGGCGCACCCTTAAACGAAAAATCAGCGCAACTTGTTGTTTTACAACTCGTTACGCTGATTTTGGCGGAGAGAGAGGGATTCGAACCCCCGGTACCTCTCAGTACGCCGGTTTTCAAGACCGGTGCATTCGACCACTCTGCCATCTCTCCATAGGGTGTTTGAGATTGCGGTGCTCGCAGTGAAAAAAGTAAATCACTTGAAAGCGTCACTACATTGCGGAGAGAGAGGGATTCGAACCCCCGGTACCTCTCAGTACGCCGGTTTTCAAGACCGGTGCATTCGACCACTCTGCCATCTCTCCAATAGGGGAAACGCAATTGATGTAGCCTTGCAATCGCAGTGAATTACTATTCCACTTTGCTTTATTAGCGGGTGCAAAGTTACGCTTTTTAGTTCATACCTCCAAATTTTCGGCTTACTTTTTTCGTCTATTAGCGAAAAAACATTGGTTTCGACACATTTTACTGCTTCTGAAGCCGCAAGAAATACAAGTATAAGCCGCGGACGCCCCAAAAACAAGCGGGCTTGTTTTGTATTGTCTTCGGTTTGCAGTAACTCTGAATAAGTTACGCTGCGCCTCAACAATAAAAATATGCAAGCATATTTTGTATTGTCTTCGGTTTGCAGTAACTCTAAATAAGTTACGCTGCACCTCAACAATAAAAATATGCAAGCATATTTTGTATTGTCTTCGGTTTGCAGTAACTTTGCACCTATGATTTATCCAAGCAACTTTGAAAACAAGATACAGTTCAGCGAGATACGCTCGCTGCTGAAGGGCTACTGTCTGAGCCAGTTGGGCAAGGACAAGGTGGACGCTATGGGCTTCTCGGACAACGCGGATCGCATCAACACGGCGTTGAAGCAGACGCGCGAGTTCCGCCGAATGCAGGAGGAAACCGACGACTTTCCGCTGCAGTTCTTCTTCGACATGCGCGAGTCGATAAAGCGCATACGCATCGAGGGCACGCACCTTGAGGAGAACGAGATATTCGACCTGCGCCGTTCGCTCGACACGGTGGCTGGCATAGTGCGCTTCCTCAACCGCAGCGACGACGACGGCAACTTCGACTACCCTACTCTGCACAACCTTACGGAGGGCGTGCTCACCTTCCCCGACCTCATTCGCCGCATCGACCAGATTCTCGACAAGTACGGCAAGATTAAGGACACGGCATCGCCGCGTCTCGCCGAGATTCGCTCGCAGCTGCGCAAGGCTGAGGGCAGCGTGTCGCGTACATTATATAGCATATTGCACGCCGCGCAGAGCGAGGGCCTCGTCGACAAGGACGTTACGCCGACGCTGCGCGACGGTCGCCTCGTTGTGCCTATCGCTCCTGCCATGAAGCGTCGCATAAAGGGCATCGTACACGACGAGTCGTCGACGGGAAAGACGGTGTTCGTGGAGCCGACGGAGGTGGTAGAGGCGAACAACCGCATACGCGAGTTGGAGGCAGACGAGCGCCGCGAGATAATAGTGATACTCACGGAGTTCACGAAGCTTGTGCGTCCTCACGTGGACGACATCGTGAACGCCTACCGCATGCTTGCCGAGGTGGACTTCATTCGTGCACGCGCCGAGTTTGCGCAGCTCACGGGCGGCATAGAGCCGGAGGTGAGCGCGAAGCCCGTGGTCGACTGGATTACAGCGAAGCATCCGCTCTTGTGGCTCGCGCTGAAGAAGCAGGAGAAGCCTATCGTGCCGCTCGACATCATGCTGACGCGCGACCGCCACATACTGATTATATCGGGTCCGAACGCCGGCGGCAAGTCGGTGTGCCTGAAGACGGTGGGGCTGCTGCAGTACATGCTGCAGTGCGGACTGTCCATCCCCGTGAGCGAGCGCTCTAAGGTGGGCGTCTTCAGCGACATAATGATCGACATCGGCGACGAGCAGAGCATAGAGAACGACCTCTCGACCTACTCGTCTCACTTGCTGAACATGAAGAACATGATGCGACAGGCGGGCGAACGCACGCTGCTGCTCATCGACGAGTTCGGCACGGGCACCGAGCCGCAGATTGGCGGTGCAATGGCAGAGGCTGTGCTCAACCAGTTTGTGAAGAAGCACGCATGGGGCGTGATAACCACCCACTACCAGAACCTGAAGCACTACGCCGACTCGCACGACGGCATAGCCAACGGCGCAATGCTCTACGACCGCCACGAGATGCGACCGCTCTTTCAGCTCGCCATCGGTCAGCCGGGCTCGTCGTTCGCCATCGAGATTGCACGCAAGACGGGCATACCCGACGAGGTGATACGCGAGGCGAGCGACATCGTGGGCTCCGACTACATACAGAGCGACAAATACTTGCAGGACATCGTGCGCGACAAGCGCTACTGGGAGAACAAGCGACAGAACGTGCATCAGCGCGAGAAGGACTTGGAGAAGACTATCGCAAAATACGAGGAGGAGATTCGCGAGCTCGACCGCAAGCGCAAGGAGATTCTGCGCCAGGCGAAGGAGCAGGCGCAGGAACTGCTGAAGGAGAGCAACCGCAACATCGAGAACACTATCCGCGAGATACGCGAGTGTCAGGCTGAGAAGGAGGAGACGAAGCGTCTGCGCGAAGAGCTGAAAGCATTCAAGGAGGACGTGAACGAGATAGACACGAAGTCGGCTGACAACCTCATCGAGAAGAAAATGCGCCAGATTATGGAGCGCAAGGAGCGACGCGAGAAGCGCAAGAAGGAGAAGAAGGAGAAGAAGGAGAACGCGGCGAACCCAGCCACCTCAACATCTCAACTCCTCAACTCCTCAACTTCTCAACACCTCAACACCTCAACACCTCAACACCCCTTTAAGGCTGGCGACACGGTGCGCATGCGCGGACTCACGACGGTGGGTCGCGTGGAGTCGGTAGAGGGCAAGGAGGCAACGGTGGTGTTCGGCGACGTGCGCACGAAGGTGAAGACATCGCGCCTTGAACACACCACGAAGACGCCGGAGTCGACACTGCCGCCAACGTTCGGCATCAGCCGCGAGACGCGTCAGACCATCGACCAGCACAAGCTCAACTTCCACCAAGACCTCGACGTGCGCGGAATGCGTGGCGACGAGGCGCTGAACGCCGTGCAGCACTTCATCGACGACGCTATACTCGTGGGTATGTCGCGCGTGCGCATCCTTCACGGCAAGGGCAACGGCATACTCAGACAGCTCATCAGACAGTATCTGCAGTCGGTGCCGAACGTGACGCAATGCAAGGATGAGCACGTGCAGTTCGGCGGAGCAGGCATCACGGTCGTAGACTTCTAATTCACTACTAAAAAAGGCTGACTCTTAAGCTGCAAAATCGCAGCAAGAGTCAGCCTTTTCTTATGCTTTAATCTTTACTCTTTCAGAGAACTCCTGCCTATTGGCAGTGGTTTTACGAATGTTTTGCTATCGAAAAATCATCGGACACCGAACGCAACCCAATCGGACACCGAACGCGACCCAATCGGACACCGAACGCAATCCAATCAGATTCCGAACGCGAACCGATCGGACACCGAACGCGAACCGATCAGATTCCGAACGCGAACCGATGCCTATTGCATTGCAATTCACTCGTTAAAGAGCTTCTTCTGGCTTAGCTTCCTCAACCTTATCCTCGCTGAGCACCAACTCACGATAGATTACGGCATCGACCGAAAGCATTACGCAAACGCCGGCAAGAACGCACAGAAGCACAACAAGTACGCCCAACAAATCGGCCATGGCGTCGAACATGCTGAAGAGAACGTAGGAAACAACGAGCAGAGCGAGGCTTACGGCAAACTTCAAGCAAAACGCCTTAAACTTATAGCCCATCATCAGACGGTTGCTCTCGGAGAGGCACAGCGCCCAATTCATCTTCTTGCCCACAAGCAGATAGACAGCGAGCATCCAACTGAACGAGAGTACAACAGCCGGTATTAACAGGAACAGACAGGCTACCGACACGGCGGAGCTGATGAGCGCCTGAAGGATGAAATACTCACCCATACAATGACGGTACTCGGAGTCGAAAATGAACATCGGACTAATCATCTCGCCCTTGCTGAGCTTCACGGGAAGCGTAGCCAAGGCTATCGTAGTGCCCACATTAACGTACGGAATCCATACGGTTACGAGCCAAAGCAACACAGAGAGAACAATCGGCACAAGATTTTTAACGCCGATGGCGAATGCGTCCTTCAAAGAAGGCACGAACTGAAGTTTTTCTTCCATAGCTATATTTTTTAGGTTATTGTTTTTAAGTGGTATAACATTTGCAAATATACAGCATTTTTCACATATACCAAACCTTTTTGCTAAGAAATATTAATTATTACGTACTATTTGCTACCCACCGTAGTTTCTTTTTCGCCCAAAAGCAATAAAAAAACCGCTCCACATCCCATACTGGTATGCAGAGCGGCCCAATTAATTAATTATGAGAATTCAGTTACTTAGTAACCTTCACGGTCTTCATAGTGCCGTCGGCTCTCTTCATGGTCACAATGTATGTGCCCTTGCCGAGTGTTGAGAGGTTGTTGCCAACCGCTGCTCCACCGAGAGTGTGAACCGAAACCTTTGCGTCAGTCGGAACAACCACGCCGTTGATAGCGTCAACCACCACTGTGAGCGTTGCTGTTGCAGCCTCCGACTCCTTCTCCTTGTAAACTACAACCACCTTGTAGTTGTGTTCGCCGGCGAATGTGTCGGCTGTGTATTCCTGGGTGTATTTGCCTTCGCTGCCCGGAGCCTGAGCGTCGAGTGTAGCGAGAAGCTCCTCGCCCTCGTAAACCTTCACGGTGAGCGCTGCGTCAGCCGGCAGATCCTTTCCGTCGACGTCCTTAGTCGGGTTGGTCCAGGTAAGCTCTACGCTCTTTGCTGTGGCGATCTCGGCTGCTGCGAGGTTGGCAACCGGAGCTGTAGCCACCGGCTCTTCTGCTGCGCCTTCCTTCTCAGCCAGACTGAAGTCGAAGATGTAGCCGTAAGCGTTTGCACCCTCCGAGTCGCTGATGTGGAACGCTACATAGTAGTTGCCCGACTCCTGTACGCTGAACTCGAATGTGCTCGGGTCGCGGTCGTATACTGTGTTGAGCTCGATAGAGCCGAGAGTCTGGTCGAACGAAGACTGCACCTTCTTGTTTGTGCCGAGCTTCATTGTGAACGATGTTGTGCCAGACTCAAGACAGCTGCGGTTGTTGGCTGTATGAGCCTTCGCTACGTATGTCTTTCCTGCCTCGAGAGCGAACGCCGGAGATACCCAATAGTCGTTGGCGTCGGTGTTCCAGTCGCTGCTGAAGCTTACACAAGGATGCTGGTCGCCTACCGGATTCCAGTCGGTATCGTACTCCTGATAGCCCCATGAGTTCCAGCTCCATGTAGAACCGGTGTTGCCGCTGCGGTCCATTGCTGTCCATGCAGCTACGTTCTCTTCCTGCTCGAACGAAACCTCGTACGGAAGTGCTACCGGAGCATCGGGCTCGCCGTCTGCCTTCTCCTCTATCTTCACAGAGTAGATGCTGATAGCGTCGTTAGCGTTGTTGGCGCCCCAGTTGAGTGCGCGGAACGCGAAGAGGTATACGCCGTCCTTGTTGGCGTCGAGTGTCCACTGGTTCTTCACCTCGCCGCTCTCGCCTACGGTTGCGGGGAGCTTAGAGCCGATCCACTCGATGGTCTTCTGGTTGTCAGCCGACTTGCTGCCTACGAAGTAGTCGAGGATGAGGTTCAGCTCGTTGTTCGGACCCGAAGCAGCGTCTACAGTAATCGTGTACGACTTGCCTTCCTTCAGCTCGAACTTCGGCGAAACGAGCCAGTCGCATGTTTCAGACTTAGCGTCTACGCCCATGTGTGCAGCCGGTTTGCCGGCGAAGTCGGATGCGGTGTAAGCCCATGTCACGCCCGGCGTCTCGCTGTTGTCCATCGTGGTCCATGTGGCAAACTTCTCAGCCGAATCGAATGTCATATCGTAAGGCAATGTGCCCTCCTGGTCTTCTACTGGTGGATCTGGTTTGTCGGGATCAGGATCCGTACCCGGGTCAGGAGTTTCGCCACCTACCTTCTCTTCGACGCTGAAGCCGAGAGCGTAGAGATATGCCCAGTTGCTCTTGTCGCCTGAAGAAGTATTTGTGGCATGGAACGCAAAACTGTAGAGTCCGTCCTCAGGAACGGTGAGGTCGTACGAGTTGTCGTACTGCACGCCAGAAGACGGCATATCGATGTCGCTCAGCTTTGTGAACGAAGCGGCGTCGGTAGGAGTCGTCGTGTACTCTACAGAGAGTTTTGCAGGTGTGCTGTACATTGTGCCCGAGCTTGTCTTCACGGTGTATGTCTTGCCTGCCTTCAGGCTGAATGACGGAGAAACGTAGTAGTCGTTAGGTTCGCCCGAGTCGGTCCTGATGCAGTAGCTCGGTGTGGCTGTCCACGCGTTGCCGATGCAGAAACCGTCGTTGCCCCAATCGTTATTGAACTCCCATGATGTGCCAGGTGTCGGGCTGGCGTCAAGCACGGTCCAAACGTCGTTGGTAGAATCGAAGGTGATAGAGTAAGGCAGTTCTACTGTGCTCTGGGCATAAACATTCGTTGCGCCAAACAACGCAAGAACGAGCCCCATTGTGTTAAGTAACGTCTTTCTCATAACTATAAAGTTTAAAAGTTAATATATCTATTTACTTATTTAGTTCTCTAAAACTATTCTCTCTAATTATTAATTGTAGCAATTTTATGCTAAAGACATACTATACGATTGCAAAAGTAATAAATATTTTAATACAAAGAAACATTTGATAGATATTTTTGTGTTTAAATTGGCATTTTGTTTGAAAATCTTCATTCGCAGCGTGAATTTGCAAAACAAGCAACAAAGTGTGCGAGCACAAAAAAACCGAAGACTATGCTATTGGCAGCATTGTCTCCGGTTATATGCGTTTTGTCTGTAAAGAAGCCTTACTTCTTCTTTGCAGAAATACTTACTTCTTCTTAGCAGCCTTCTCCTCCTTTGCAGGAGCCGCCGGCTTGTAAGCCTTGTTCAAGCCTGCAATCACCTCGTTGGTGATGTCGTAAGCCTTGTCGGCGTAGAGGATGTTGTCGCCAGCCTTGCTCAGAATCAAGCCGTACTTCTTGTCCTTGTTGTATACAGCGAGGAAGTGCTGGATAGAGTCGCGCAGAGCGTTGTTATACTTCTCTGTCTCTGCCTGGAACTCGCCGCTCAGACGCTGGTTGAGCACCTGAAGGTCGCTGTTCTGCTTCTGCAGCGACATCTGGATCTGCTCTGCCTGCTCGCGTGTGTAGGCGTTCTGCTGAACCTTCTGCTGGAAGTTGCCGTAAGCCTGCTCAAGAGCGTGCTGCTTCTGTGCGAGTGTGTTCTGGATGTTCTGACCCTTCTTCTGGAGAATGAGCGAGTAGTCCTTGCAGAACTTGTACTGCGACATGATGCTGTCTACCTCTACATACGCAATCTTTGCGTCTGAAGGCACAGCCTGCTTGCTCTCTACCTTCTTCTCGTCAACCTGACACTTCGACTTGTCGCAAGAGGTCATTGCGAAAGCGGCAACAGTTGCGAGTGCAAGTGCGCCGAAAATGTTTTTCTTGTTCATCTTTATTCTGTTTTTTAATTTTATCATTTTAAGTGCCTGCCTATCTATACATTATATATTATAGAAAAATCAGTTAGTACCACTATATACAACTTAGGCATATTAGTAGGCACCGTTGCGCTCACGGGCTTCGCGGTCTTGATCCATCACGCAGTGGATGCCCTGCTTGCGCAAGCCCGGATTGTCGTGTACGTGCTGTGAAGAGAACTTGCCGTTGCGTTTCAGCAGCACCTTTATCGACAACAAAGCGAAGGCTACTGCCACTACAGCGAGGCTTATAAGCATTAATTTAATCATATTATATATTTTTATTTTGTGGTGTCTACCTTTTACATTATCTTTGTATCCGATAGGCTACACCGCCCCATATCGGTACAAAGGTACGGCAAATCGGCGGTATGGCAAAATAATTTACCGAAAATTCAGATTATTATAACATCAACATAAAAAAATTAAGGAAAATGAGCAATTGCGAATTGAAACCTGCTCGCGTGTTCGAGCAGTTTGCTAAAATCAATGAGATTCCGCGCCCTTCAAAGCATGAGGAGCGCATGATTGAGTATCTTCAGGAGTTCGGCAAGAGCCACGGCTTAGAGACCGAGACCGACGAGACGGGCAACGTAGTAATCCGCAAGCCGGCTACAAAGGGTCATGAGAACGCTCCTACACTCATCCTGCAGAGCCACATGGACATGGTCTGCGACAAACTCGTAGACGTAGACTTCAACTTCCACACCGACGCTATTCAGACTTATGTCGACGGCGAATGGCTCAACGCTAAGGGCACAACTCTCGGTGCTGACGACGGCATCGGATGCGCTATCGAACTGGCTATCCTCGACAGCGACGACATCGAGCACGGACCGCTGGAGTGTGTGTTCACACGCGACGAGGAGACAAGTCTCACTGGTGCTATGGGCATGAAGGCAGGTTTCATGAAAGGCGATATGCTCATCAACCTCGACTCTGAGGACGAAGGACAGATCTTCATCTCTTGCGCCGGCGGAAAGACTACTTCGGCTCGCTTCACATTCGAGCGTGAGGCTGCTCCCGAGGGTATGTTCTTCCTCACAGCTTCGGTAAAGGGCTTGAAGGGCGGACACTCTGGCGACGATATCAACAAGAAGCGCGCCAACGCCATCAAGATTCTCGCTCGTTTCCTCTATAAGGAGCAGGAGAAGATGGATCTTCGCCTCGCTAAGTTCAACTCAGGCAAGCTGCACAACGCTATTCCTCGCGATGGCAGCATCGTATTCGCTGTTCCGGCAAGCGAGAAGGAGACTGTACGTGCCGACTGGAACGTGTTCACAGCTAACATCGAGGAGGAGTTCCACGTAACCGAGCCGGTTATGGAGTTCAACCTCGGTAGCACCGACGCTGAGAGCGTACTGCCGAAGGACGCAAGCCGCCGCTTCATCCTCTGCATGCAGGCTGTCGACAACGGCGTGTTCGCTATGTGCCAGGACGAGGCTCTGGCATACATGGTCGAGACTTCTAACAACGTGGCAAGCGTTCAGACCGCAGAGAACGAGATCAACGTAGTGGCTTCGCAGCGTTCTAACGTGATGAGCAACCTCGAGAACGAGACTAACACCGTGAAGGCAGCCTTCGAACTGGCTGGCGCTGAGGTGAAGATGAGCGACGGCTATCCGGCTTGGAAGATGAACCCGGACAGCAAGCTCACGAAGGTGGCTGTCGAGTCGTACAAGAAGCTCTTCGGCAAGGATCCTATCGTTAAGGGCATCCACGCTGGCTTGGAGTGCGGTCTGTTCTCGGAGCGCTACCCGAACCTCGACATGGTTTCGTTCGGTCCTACGCTGCGCGACGTGCATACTCCTGACGAGCGTCTTCACATCCCGACTGTTCAGATGGTTTGGGATCACCTGCTCGACATCATGAAGCATCTCTAATATAGAAGGGTATGGCATCCATGTCATACCCACGCAGACTAAAAAATAAAGAGGGTATGGCTATTCCGCCATACCCTCTTGCTTTATGTTATAATTCCGTAAGTCTTTTTACAGTTCTACATCCGTAAGACACATGTCGAGCTGTTCTTTTATTGTCTTCTTGTCGAGTTTCTGACCGATGAACACGAGCTTCTGCATACGGTCGCCATACTTCTCGTCCCAGTCTCTGCGCAGTCCTTCTTCACGGTCGAGCATCTGCTGCAGTTCGTCCTTCGGCATTGTGGCGTACCACTGTCCGGCGTTTTTCAGCTCCATCTGCTTGCCTGCCTGCTCAAAAAGATAGCACATGTCGGGCTCTTCCTTGAACCAGCACAATCCCTTGCAGCGAATCACGTTCTTCGGGAACAGACGTGCCACGAAGTTGTCGAAGAAGTTCATGTCGAACGGCTTTCTGCGATAATATACGAACGTGCCAATGCCGTACTCCTCCACTTCGCCGCCTTCATGGTCGTGGTGGTGGTGATGTCCGCAACCGCCATGGCAGTCGTGGTCGTGATGATGATGTTCATGCTCTTCAGCTTCATGGTCGTGATGATGATGCTCATGCTCATGCTCTTCCTCCTCATCGTCGTCATCATCCTCCTCATCGCCGTGATGATTCTCAATCTCGTTGATCCATGCAGCCGATGTAGCCACCTCGTTGAAGTTGAAACGACCGGTGTTGAGCAGACGCTCCAAGTCTACGTCGCCGTAGTTGCATGGTATGATTTCTGCTTTAGGCTGAATGGCGCGGATTATCTCGGTGAGTTTGCGCAGATCGTCAGCGCTCACCTCCGCAGCCTTGTTGAGAAGTATCGTGTTACAGAACTCTATCTGCTGTATTACGAGGTTTTCGAGGTCTTCGTCTTCAAGTCCGTCGCGTGTTAGAGCGTTGCCGTTGTTGAACTCGTCTCTCATGCGCAGCGCGTCCACCACGGTCACGATGCTGTCAAGACGCGGTATGCCGTTGGTGATATACTGCGGACCGAGTGTCACCATCGAACTGATAGTCTGCGCAATCGGTGCCGGTTCGCAGATGCCGCTCGCCTCGATGACGATATAGTCGAAGCGCTTCATATTCACGATGTCGCGCAACTGGTCGATAAGGTCCATCTTCAGCGTGCAGCAGATGCAGCCGTTCTGCAAAGCCACCAGACTGTCGTCCTGCTTGTTCACCACTCCACCCTGCTGGATGAGGTCGGCGTCGATGTTCACCTCGCCGATATCGTTCACGATAACGGCGAACTTAATGCCTTTCTCATTAGAAAGGATTCGATTTAACAATGTTGTCTTGCCGCTGCCCAGATAACCTGTGAGCAGCAATACTGGAATCTGTTTCATAGTATTTGTATTATTCCTTCATTAATTCTGAATATGTGCGGTCCATCTCGTCGGTCATAACCGTGAAGTTATGCTGCGTTTTGCAGACCTTCAAAAACAGCGAAGCAAGGTCTGCTGCCTCTGCGTCAGCAAAGTCGACAGCTTCGTCGAGCAGCAAGATGTTCATCGCATCGAGCATCAGACGGAAGAGCGTAGCCCCACGTAGGGGGTGCACTTGTCCCAAGTGCACCGACCGATCAGAACGTGCATCCTCCCCAAGGGGGTGCACTTGTCTCAAGTGCACCGACTGATCAGAACGTGCATCCTCCCCAAGGGGGTGCACTTGTCTCAAGTGCACCGACCGATCAGAACGTGCATTCTCCCCCGTCTGGCGCAGACCGCGAACGTATGCGAACATCACGACACGCACAGTCAGCTCGATAGCGCGGTCGGAGTCTACCGACGCTTCCGTCTCATCCTCCGCCTTACGCACATAGCCCTCAAGATGGTCAGCGTTGGAGAGGTATCTGCCTGCAAGCAGCATCGAGAAGTTGCGCTTGTATTCCTCAACCATAGCGTTATAATACGCCTCGTTGCCACACGCCGTGCGTACAAGCGCCATCATGTCATCGCCACGCTGTTGCGCTTCGCGAGCCAGTGCCGCAATGTCTTCGTACTTGTAGTTCATGGCTGCCAACGGGAAGAACATGGTGTCGAAGAAAGCGGGCGCAATGTGCTCGTAGTGCTCCAACATCAGCTTCTTCACCGACTGCGGTGTCGTCTTCTCCTTCGGGTCTTCCACCTGACTCTCTATAACGCCATGCGAGAAGGCGTCGAAGAACGAGCGCACCAAAGCCGCTTGAACCTTATACTTGTCTATTTTCTCTGTCATCAAAGATCTGTTTGAATGTTAATTGACCTGTACTATATAATATTATGTATATAGAATGGTTTTGCTTATTAGAGCATTACTTCTTGTAAGCGTCGAGAATCTCCACTACATACACGTCGTGCAAGCCGCCCTTCTCGCCGTACCACTGCTCGATCGACTTGTCGAGCATTTCTTCCGGACGAATCTGTGTCTTGTACAGCTTGCGGCAGGTGAGTGTGAGGCGTGCTTCGTCGAATGTTACGCAGCCGTTCTCGGTAGCAACCGGTGTGAGATGAGCCTCCTTCGCCTTGTCGAAGTCTCTGCCCGACTTAGCGCCACAGAAGGCATACGCCTTGCGTGCCTCTTCCGAGTTGCCGAGGAAAACAAGGTTCATTGTGTCGTTAGCCTCTATGAACTCGTGTGTATAACGCTCCGGACGGATGTACACAAGAGCCACCGGACGGTTCCACAACCAGCCGAGGCATCCCCAAGAAGCTGTCATCATGTTGAACTTCTCCTCGTTGCCTGCAGCAACAAGCATCCACTCCTTACCAATAGTTGTGAACACATTATCGTGGAGTGTCGTAACGTCTATCTTTTCCATAGTCTTCTTAATTTTAATCATGGCGACTGAGGTGAAGCTCCGCCGCTCTAAGTTTATACAACCCTGCAGCATTCAAGGCGCAGCATGCACCTCAAACATGCAAATACAAAAAAACGAGACAAAACTTAAAGTCTTGTCTCGTCATCATTTTGAGCCTCTTGTCGGATTCGAACCAACGACCCCGAGATTACAAATCACGTGCTCTGGCCAACTGAGCTAAAGAGGCGGGTGGGCAAGCTACTTACATCGCGCCGCTACAACCAACTACCTTTGCTACGTTCCCGTCCTGGAGGGTTCGAAGGGAGCTGGCCGTGCAAGACTTACCCGTATTGCTCTGTAAGCGGTTGCAAAGGTACGCATTTGTTATGAAACCACCAAACGTTTTCGCAACTTTTTAACTACAAACTTACATTTTTCTGCTTTTAAACCCTAAGATCTATATAAAACAGAACTTTCTCGCCATACTTATGCAGCATTATAGGAGGGTATGGCATTCTTGCCATGCACACTATAGATTCATAAAGATATGGCGAGCTTCGCCATATAAGGCGCAATCATCTCTGCCGAATGCTCAAGAAACTGTCTGTCCACGTCGTCGAATGTAGCCAATTCGGTGCTGTCGATGTCTATTTCACCAACCACTACCCCATTGTGCTTCAACAGAACGACAATCTCCGATCGGGAGAGCGACGAGCAGGCTATATGACCAGGGAATTTCTCGACATCCTCTACAACAAGTGTGCGCTGCTCTTTCCATGCCGTGCCACATACTCCGCGTCCGAACTTGATGCGTGTACATGCCGGTGTACCCTGAAACGGACCGAGTATCAGTTCGTCACCGTCTACAATATAGAAACCTACCCAGAAGTATTCCTCTGGAAAGATTGTCTTCATTACTGCAACACAATTACACAATACGCTGATAGGATGGTCAGCATCATTCGCGAAGACCTTTATCTGAGAGATCAATTCTATGTATCTTGATTGTTTATCCATAGCTATTTGTTTAATATAACTACAAAGGTATATATTTATTTTTAGATAGGGATAGTATATAGGAAATGATGTTAGTGGAAAAATCTGCCATATCTTCCAGCAGCGGCGCAGTCAATTGGCTTTGAAGTGATTAAAGGCTGGAAGATGCAGGTTGTATCTACCAGGATTTGAAGACATCTACCAGGATCAGGGGGTGCAGCAGTCTCTGCTGCACCAACAAAGCTACGGTTGGTGCACTATTGCTCGGTTGGTGCACTTGAGACAAGTGCACCCCCTGTGGATACAAAAAAAAGGTCTCCAAAGTCGTTAGACTCTGAAGACCTAAAGTAAAGAAGGCAGCCACCTACTCTCCCGCATTGCATTG
>ERZ1504879.282-NODE-282-length-12867-cov-2.892679_pt1 | contig 12867 bp, 14 predicted proteins | sample MGYA00575729_ERZ1504879 | MGnify/ENA primary metagenome ERZ1504879 (study PRJEB39906, sample SAMEA3182106) | gut metagenome | biome: human; feature: gut; material: Stool; isolation source: human stools | place: Canada | collected 2013-02-26 ...
GTTCCGAGGCTGTGATGACGGTCGTTACCTGTTCATTGACAGTCAGCCGTTCCATCTCTTCGTATGTACGCTGAGCCTGTGCGTTCCGTGTGGCAAAAAGTCCTGCCGCCAGAAGAAATGCAGTTATAATTATTTTCTTGTTCATATCGTTTCTGTTGATATTTTTTATTTTTTTATTTCTTTATTTCCCTTATTTCGCTTTCTTTAATCCCATGACCACGTTCCAGTTCCTCCCGAATCCGTCGTCCGGCAATTTCGCAATACGTCGGTTCAATCTCGAATCCGATGTAATGCCGTCCCGTGCGGATGGCGGCAATGGCGGTCGTACCCGAACCGATGCAGTTGTCCAGCACCACATCGCCCTCGTTGGTATAGGTGCGCATCAGGTACTCTATCAAGGCTACCGGCTTCTGTGTCGGATGATAGAATGCTCCTGTCTTGTGTTCCTTGGGTATGGAAATGACAGAGGTCGGGTACTTGTCTTCGGCAACACGCACCGGAGCCAGTTTCATTTCACCGTAACAGCGGTTCGTGAAACCGTCCGTCTTGCGCCGTCCATGATTTTTCCGTTCCGGTGGACACGGCATCATCTGAGGATGATATACCGGCTGACGGTCGTAGAACACGATGATGTCCTCATGCTGGCGTAGCGGCATCCGGTTGGCATTCAGGTGACCCGTTACCCGGTCTTTCCGCCACACGAGGTTATACCGCCACATCCGGGGTTGCGAGAGCATGAGCCGCGCCGAGAAGATGCCCTGCGCAAAGAGGATAACGGGGCTTCCCGGCTTGGTGATCCTGCGGTACTGTTCCCACAACGCTTCGAGCGGTATCTGCCTGTCCCAGTGTACCGCCTTGTTGCTACGGTTCAACACGCCGTAAGGCAAATCCGCTATCACGGCATCGACACTGCCGTTCGCCATGAGCTTCATGCCCTCGATACAGTCCATATTATATATGTTGTCAATCTCTATCATGGCTTCCGTTTTTACTGTTTCTCACGTCCGTTCACCAGATAGACGAAAGTGCCGTATTTCAGCTTTACCTTATTTTTTTTGATAGCTTTGCCGATGGCATTGCTCGTTTTCTGGTAGGCATTCGTAGCGGCTTGCATTCCCCATTGCGAGAGACTGTTGCCGTAACTGCCGGTATTCATGTTCAGATTCCCCGACACCGCACCGCTTGCCACATCCTTGCTCGTTTCCCGGAACTGGCTGTTCGGTACATAAAGCCCCTCCATGCCGTCCGTGTCGTAAAGGGACAGGCTGACCTTCACCAGTTCGTCCTCGATGAGAATGCTGGTGATGTTCCCCTTCACACGCCCCGACGAGAAGCCGCTCATGGTGGCATACAGATACGACCCTCGTTTGACCACGCACTCGTTGATCTCCACGTCGTCGAGCAGACGCAACCGCACACGCGAGCCGTCCACCGCTTTGATGTCCTCGTCGATAATGGCCTTTATCAGTTTCGGTTCACGGGCATTGACCGCAAGCGTATTGAAGTAATCCGAAGCCGTCTTTACCTTGCGTACCACTTCGCTGGGCGGTTCGTTCTCTGACGGGGCTTTTACCGAACGGCTCTCTTCCTCTATTTTTCCCTTAACCTCTATGGTTGCCGTCGGGGGTTGCGCCGATGCGGTACTGTCCGTATCGGTCGCCGGTAATACCTCATTGCGTCCTCTCAACCTTGCTTCGGCAAGGGCTTTCTCCAGTTCCGCGAGAGCTTCTTGCTCGCGCGTCTTGGCATCGGCAATTTGCGCTGCCGCAGCCTTTTCCTGCTGTTGCTCATCGAGCAGGGCGATGTCGTCCACCGTGTATTGCGATTCATATTCTTCCTTGTTGTCATCGGGTTCATCTCGTTCTATGTTATCCACTGCGGAGTAATCCTGTATCTTACCCCATGATTTGGCCATGTTCTCGTACTTGCTGCCTATGCCGTCACCGCCTTTAAGCCGGGCATCCGGCAAATCGGGGTTCAAAAACTCCGTTGTCTGCAGCGTCTTGTCCGGAATCTCCGCCGTTTCGGTCTGAAACAGGTCGAAGATGAAGTACGATGCAACCAGAAGCGGGATATACAGGACAGCCGGAAGCATATACTTCGGCTCCCTGAAATTGATTTTATCAAATATCTTCATCATACATCTTTTAATTGAGTTGTACATACTTGCCTTCAATGCTGCAGTTTTTCAGCACTTCTGCGTTTTCCACTCCGAATGCGATCAGGATGCTGCCGCAACCGGGAGAATCGCCGCGTGTTCCGTCCGGGCGGTAAAACCGGATGCGGTGGCGCAGGAATTTCATGCCCGTCGCTTTCTCGAAAATGACGTCCTGAAACATTTTGGAATCGCAACGGTTGAACAACAGCGCGATGCCGTTGCCGTGTTCCGCCAACTTTCGGACAAACTGTTCGATAAGGGGACGCGAGTACGGAGGATTGAGCCATACACGCCCTTCCCATTTCAGGGACAATCCGTCCATGTCCCGGTCATACATGACCTCGGCGGTCGGCCACAACGGACGGACAGGGGCGCAAGGGTCAAGGTCGAACCTGCCTAACGCTTTCAGCACCTCCTTCGGGGTGTACCATTCGTCCGACGAGCGGACTGATTTTTCAAATCGTGTATTCATAAGCACTCCTTTATTGCGGTTCATATTTCTTGTTCTCGTTCCGATTTTCCCTTATTTCACCCCCTTGCAGCCTCTTGTGTCTTTCCCGCAGCACCGAATCCTGCATTTCCGTCGCCGTGCGTGTCGGCCGGCTGTTGCGGTATGCCATCGTAATGCGATAGATGTTCCAAGTGAACCCTCCGATAGCGAAACCGAAGACGATGACCAGAAAAAGTATCCGGTGTGCGTTGGCGAATCCCTGCACCTTGGCGGCAGCCTTGTCGATACGTGTCGCTTGGGCGAACTTTCGTCCGGCGGACACCTCCCGCTCGTAACGGTCTTTGTATTTCGGATCGTTCTTGTCCGGCATCTTTTCACCGAAGAGCATCCGCCTGAATCCCTTGATATTCATAAACTCCGTTGTTTAGTAGTTGATCTTCGTTTTCTGTTCGATGTCCTTGTTCAGCAGGGTACGCCAGTTCACGATAAGCAGCCCATGCGGATTGTTCTCTGTTCGGGGTACACGCTTGAGCTGTCCTGCCGTCACCAGTTCACGCATCAGGATATTGCTCCGTCGCTCGATGCGCTGCCGTCCGTAGTAGGTGAACTCCATCTTCTCCTTGTTGAAAGCCACGCTGTCGCAATAGATGGAGAACACCGAACTCGTACCCAAAATGTTGGAGTAGAAACCCTTTTCCTTGAGCGTGTTGTATTGTGCCAACCCCGTCTCATCGACTAAATACATCGCTTTTTCCATCGTATAGCGGATATATTTGTCATCCGGCGGTAACGTGAAAAAATAATGATGAAACATCTCCACATGGCTTTTGGCTTCCACATCAAGCGTTTCGTCCATTGTCGTGCGATTCACGAGGATAGGCACGTTGCCGTCCAGCACATACACCTTCTTCTGCGCATCCGAGACCATCGTCCGGGCTGTCCAGATGCTTGACAAGCTGATGATGACACATCCCACGAGAAAAGCGGTACAGATGATGCCCACCAGTCTTATTTTGTTTTCCAAATTCTTGATGACCAGCGGTTATTCCCTTTTACCGTTCAACATCTGTACATATTCCGTGTGCAGCATGGGTATGACCGCATCCCGAAGTTCCGTCAAAAGATTCTCGAACTCCGCCGAGAATATCTCCACGTAATAGCCCTGCATCTCCACATGGACAAGCACCCACCAGATTCCTCTTTTGCGCTTACCAGCGTTCCGCTGCAGCAGGGCAAGACGCAGCTTGTACGTTAGGTACGTCACTAAGGGGGCGATGTACCGGTCGTCGTACTCGAAGGCTTCGTCCAGTTCTTCATACTGCGGGTCGATGCGGTGGTTCTCCGCCACCTCGCAAACCTCTTTTCTCGCTCGTTCCTGTGCAAAGGACATAAATTTCTCATCCTTGCACCAGCTTTTGATTTTCTCTTGCAATTTCATGTTGTTATGATTTTTATTGGGTTTATATTATCTTTTGCGGATTATCTCATGATGCCGCCCAACCCTCCGGTTGCCGTCATCTTCGCCTGCTGTGCCACGCCCTCGCCGAAGTTTCGGGTAGAGAATGCCGTGTCGCCCTCCGGTATCATCCATGCCGCCAAGTCCGGAACAAGGTTCAGGCACTTGAGAGCTACAATCGAAGCCGCCATCAGGTAGCCCGCCGAGAAGAACGAGTTCTGCAGGTAGGCGGCCATCGTCTGCTCGCTGGCGGTTATCGCCGTCAGGTTCTCGATTTGGATGCACAATACAATGTCAAAGAGCAGCAGCACGTAGAAGCCCACGAAGTAGAGCATCGCCCCGTAGAAATGCACCGTCAGATAGCGTGTCAGCCACTTCGCCCAAGCACCTTCCCATTTTGGCAGGATGCTGAACGCCCACTGTATCGGCCCGAAAATCGTCAGCATTCCCAACAGGATTTGTTGGCAGTAAATCGTAGCCCACCAACCGATTCGGAACACCACGAGGGCAATCAGCATGATAATTTTGTCTATCCCCACGATGACACCTGCCGTCAAAGACGTGAACCACAACTTCGCCGCATCCTTTTCCATGTTCGTCACTTCGTCCACACCGGTCTGCTCCATTGTCGCCTCTATCAGATTGGGATCGGATGTGCCTGTGTGGGCGACATCCGCCTGTGCCTGCAGGTTCGTGTACATCGTGTCACGCACATGGATGAGCTGCTGAACTTCCTCGAACCTGTCCGATATCTGTGAAGCTTCGGCTTCATACAGGTCATGGGTGTACGAACCTATGCAGTTAGGGATGTAGGACAGGAAATCGAGAAAACACCAGTTGTTCCGGCTCCCCGCCATACCCGTGTCCGCAGGCGGATACCACCAGCAGATGATAATCGACACGGCAAGCGGCCTAAACAGCTTCATCACGTCCAACGGCTCGTGCTTTACCATCATCTTGTAGGCGATACCTGCCGCCATGACGATGGAGAACAGTGCCGCGAGTGCCATGCACATCTGCAATATCCACCAAAAAGGTCCCTGCGCACCGGTAAAAGTCGCGTCAGTCAGAAACTCGTTGGTCTGAAAGATGACATCATCTATTTCCTCCTCCAACAGGTTGATGCCGAAATCCGAAAGTATATCTCCGTTTGCCATAGCCCTGTCTTTTTATTTCCCTCTGTTTACACTCTCGTTGTCATCTTCGCCGTTTCCGTTGCTGCCCGATTGCGAACCACGCACCGCAAGGCGTGATTCCTGCCACCGGCTCATGGCATTGCGGACAATACCGCCTTTATGCAGGGTACGGTTGTCCGTTGCGTTCAGCAGTGCATTCGTCACCGTTGCGTTCTGACGCTTGGCAAGGTAGCCCACTAAAATCTCGTTCTGCCGTGCCACATCCTCGTAAATGCGCAGATACTCCTTCTTTCGCTGGGTATTGGGCATATAGGCGTCTTTCGTGGCTTTGATGGCACACTGATAGACGTGGTAGTATTCCGTCCACCGTTCCTTGTCGGCCGGAGTGCCACCGGACAGGAGAATACGGTCGATGTTGCGCCGGAACCGCTCCATCTGTCCGCTGACCTTATCGCCCTCGGCAAGCCATGCGATGTCCACCTGCCGGTCGGCAACGTTCAACGCCTCGACCTTCGCCCGCTTGACCAAGGCCGAATCAATGGCTTCCGCTTCGTCCACCTGGTTGTAGAGATTGATACCGGCAAGCGTGCGGAACGAGAGCTTGTTTTTGGCCGCTGCCGACTTCTTGTATTTGTTGTGCAGCACGGAATAATAGAGGTCGGGCGAGAGTGCGCCCGTACCGGTCTCCATGACCGTTACCTGATTCTGCTTCGGCGAATCATGGTTGTACGTTACATACTGTGCGTGTACGGCTGTCGTTACGGTGACCGCCACCGCCATGAGTAATAGTTTTCTGTTCATATTCTTCTCTTTTTGTCGTTAATAATCCAGTCTTCCGGCTCCGCGCCAACGCCCGAAGGCGTCATCGAGAATCTCCCGCATGGTGCGGGAGCGATATACCTTTGCCTTCCAATAGCCGATACGCACCTGTATATACCGCCATGTCTCGAAATACGCACGGTTCAGATGCCGCTCGATGTTGTCCAATGAGCGGTTGATGGCCTCCAACACCATCAGCAGGTCGGAGGTCGAGCAGGCTGCCGCTCCGGTGGCATACAGCACGAGGTCGCTCACGGACTTGTAGAGCTGTTCCCCCTCACGGGCAATCGCCCTCAGCCCCCTCGCATTGATGGAGATAATCAGGGTATCTGCGGATTCGATGCGTCCCCGTTTCAATATCTTCGCATTGAAATCCTCCAACAATGATTTATAGTCGCCGATACGGTCGCTGACCGATGTGTAGGTATTCTTGACGTTCAGCACCGTGCGCAACGACTGGTACATGACGTCGATGACATCGAACGCACGGGTGTACCGGTCAAGGTCGATATTCAGCTCTTTATAGCCCCCGACTTCCTTACAGCTGTATTCGTGCAACAGTTTGTTGCTGTACTCCAAGGTACTGCGGGCCAACAACAGGCTGCGCTGCTTCTTGTGGTCGTTGATGTAGGCTTCGACGGAGACTATATCGAAAGTCCACTGCGCCTTGGCGATACCGGGCAGCAGGAAGAGCAGCAATGCGGCTATCCGTAAAATGCGTTTCATGGCCGCACCTCCTTTCCGCCGTTTCTGCCGCCATCGTTCCGAAACGTCCGTGCGCTCTCCACCCAGCGGTCATGGCATTCCTCCACGAGCGTCAGCCTGCGGCCTTCGTCCGTGTCCAGTCCGGGCAACACATCCTTCATCACGTCAAGGATGCTCCGCTTGTAGTGCATCATCTTTTCCAGCGATACCAAGTCGGCGTATATCCTTGTGATTCTGCTGTCCACCTCCCTCGCGATTTCGAGGCGGTCGCTCGACCACAGCAGATGGTACACGTCGCCGGACGGAGTTTCCTCCAGCGGTGTGCTGCGGGCGTATTCCGTCGTGATTTTGCAGGACGGGTGTTCACGGGCGATTTCGGCGATGCGGTCGTTCACTAATTTGGTTTTCTCCGCATCCGAAAGCCCCGGATCGAGTGTCAGCACATCGGCGACGTGCGTGTCCGTATAGACCGAGGTCAGTTCCCATTGGATTTGGATGATGGCACGGTGAATCTTGATGCCGAGAAAATATTTCGGCTTGCGGGCAATCGAGACCGTAGCCTTGAATGTGATGATGCCGTTGATGTTCGGCATTGTCGCCTTGCGCACATACGAATAGCCGTTCCACGATCCGCCGTCCTGCCATGTCAGGCCGTAGGCAGCCTTGCAGTCTTGCATGATAGCTGGAATGCGGTAATAGTCATCCGTCGCTACGCTGTTGTCGGCTGCGGATTCCGACTTCGCCTGAGCATAGTCGGACTGTTTCTTCTTCCACTCCGCGAGTTCGCCTTTCAGACGGTCTATCCGTGTCTTGTTTGCATTATACTGCTGTCGGTAAGCCGCCGCATCCTCAATGCTCGCCGTACTGATTTTCTTCAGCAGGACAGCGTTCTCGTTTTCCAATGTCCCGATTTGCGCTTCAAGATTGGCCGCTTGGCTGTTTGCCTCGTTCAACAGCGCATCCAGTTCCGAAAGGTCGAGGTTGTTTTCCGTCACCGAGGTCTGCATGGCGCACTCCTTGGTGTGGGCATTCAACGAGCTGCCGCATTTACGGCACTTGTATTGTGTCGAGCCCTGTCCGAGCGTAACCCCGTCGGAGCAGGTCACGCTGATGGTCACGCTCTCGCATCGCTTCAATTTGGCGGCGTCCGTTGCTTGGTAATAGTTCCGCGTACCGGAAGATATATAATAGGTGTAGCCGTCCTCGTTTTCGTTGAACTCCGCAAGTCGGACATTCAGTTGCGCCCGAAACGTATTCAAGTCCATCGAGTAGGAATCGAAGACTTCCTCATAGACAACTTCTTCCTTATTCCAGCTTTTGCTCACATGGATTTCGTATGCGTATGCCTTTTTGGTCTGCTTGTTTTTCTTGCTGATGATATAGGCACTCATCCAATAGTTGATGCTGTAGCTGAACCCGTCGTTCTGGTTGTTCAACTGCTGCACGCGGTTTCTTGACCAACCGGCATATCCTTCCGAGTTGGCAAGTACCTGTTCCCGTTGCGAGGCGTTGGGATAGAAATTCGGGTCGCTCGTGTTGAACCGCACCCATGCGCCCCCGTTCAGGATGCTGTTGTCGTCCGTCGGAGGATAGTAGTCGCACAGCGATACGCTCCCTTGGTCACGCCGGGCAATGTACCACCGCTGCGTGTAATAGTTCCCCATCGCTTCGTCCAGGTAGTCGGTCATCCATGCCGTGAGGTTGTAGTTGCTGAAGTTGAACAGACCGGCCACGTTGTCCGGACCACCCACCATGTCAATCAGCAAGCCGCCGATGTCATGTTCCGCCTGCTCGAATAGACTCCCGTAGTGTTCATACAGGTTGCCGATTTCTTCAACCTTTCCGCCCATCAGGTCATGGAACGAGCTGCTTTGCAACAGGGCGTCACCGAGATTGGCAATGCCTGCCGTTGCAAGGCCGACACCCGTGTTATAAAGGTTGTCGAGGTCGCTTTTCAGGTTCTCGTGCGTGAAGTTGCCCGGTATGTGGGCGAAGTTGTCCATCATCCGCTGCCAGTCGATGTTTCCCGTTTCGGAGAGCTTTAGCAAGGGGGCAATCTCCGGATTGATTTCGAGAAAGGCGATGTCCGAAAAGGTCAGCGTGCTGTTGGTCACCACGCTCTCGAACTGCATACACAGACTTTTGGTATCGTCGCAGACTTTCATCAGGTAACTGCCCCAATAGATAGCCGTTTGCGGCGAATGGAGCATCTGCTTCGCCACCACCCATATCTTGGGCATGATTTTCTCCGCCACCATCCGGTAGATGCGCCGGTAGTAGTAGTTCTCCGTGCGGCTGTTCCAGATGCCGAGGTCGCTCAGGGCTTTATGCTCCAAGAACTTGGCCGCGAATATCCCGGCGGTAGCGACCTCCGCTGCCGTGTAGTGCTTGAGGATGTCATCGACCTGCTCCCGGTAGTACCCTTCGGCGACCGCTTCCGTACCGAAGGCGGCCACCATCGCCGCAACGGTACGGGTGTCGTAGTTCACGCTGTAATACTGGGCGTGAACCGTCTGGCAGAGTGCGACCGAGGCGATGGTCAGGATAAGGAGTAGTCGTTTCATGGCTGCAATGCTTATTTGGATTCATACACGGGACGGAGGTTGAGCACACGCCCCGTCTCGTTTACTTTTTGTGCAAAAGGCAGGGACTTCCCGATACCGCTGGCATCCCAGTCCCGGCAATATGCCTCGATAGCTTCCTGGTGGCTGCACCGAAGTTCCTTCTTGTAAAGCTTCAGTGCCTCCTTTTCCGCCCGTTCGGTCGTGTAGGTCATGTAGCACTCGTGCGGCTCTTCCACGCCATACACGCCGCTGGTCGTCCCCCGGCGGATGAACACTTCGCGGAAGAAGCTGCGCCCATCCTTGTTCTCCAAGCGGTTGATGGTAAATATCTTCTTGCAATCCACCTCGGTCAGACCAAGAATCTTTCGGATTTCGTCAAAGCGTTCCTTGAACTTGCTTTGATCCAGCAGCATCACCACGTCCGAGTTGTTGATGATGGCCTCCTTCACGATTTCGCTGCCGATGATGTCCTGTATCTCCTGCGTCACCACGCCAACAGAAGCCCAAAATTTACGGGCGGTCTTGTACATGAACTTGATGTATTCCGCCATGAGCGGGCTGGCAATGGCCTTCCACGCTTCCTCGATGACAAGGACTTTACGGTTCTTCTTGATGCGCATCTTCTGCAGGAACACGTCCATGATAATCAGTGTGACAATGGGAAACAGTTTCTTATTTTCCTTGATTGCATCCACTTCAAAGACAATGAATGTCTCGTCAAACAGTGCCGAATCCACTGTCTCGTTGAGAATTTTCTCATACGCACCGCCCTTGTAGAACGGCTGCAGCATGGTCGAATAGGTCGAGTAGCTGATTGTCGTGATGTCATTTTCGGTGCAGATCTGCTCCAGACGGTCGAATGAGTAGTCAAAGAATGAGTTGAAACTCAGCTCCGTCACTTTGAGGGCCGCCCGCCGTGCCTCAAGCACCTCTATCTGTTTGCGCACCATCTCATCCACCTCTCTGGGTGGTTTGTTTGGGTTCTTTCGGCTGGCCGCCGCAAACAGGTTTTTCAGCAGTACCTCCCGTTGCTCGTCGGTGTATCTTGTAAATCCGTTGAAATAGGCATCATAGTAGTCTATGATTATCTGCTCGACAATGCGGAACTCAATTTCGGGGATTTGGCTGTCCGACCCTTTCCAAATCATCAGGATAAGGTTCTTGAGGAAGTCTATCTTCTCGATGTTGTATTCCTCCCGGTTGATGCGAAACGGATTCATCGTGATAGGCCGTTCTTCGGTATAGCTGATATACTTGCCGCCCAGATACTCGCACAGTCCCTCGTATGAGTTTCCCGTATCGACCATGACCACATCCGTTCCCTGCTCATGGAGCTGGCGCACGACCGAGTTGGTATGAAAGCTCTTACCACTCCCAGAAGGCCCCAGACAAGAGAAATTCGAGTTGTCCGTCAGCTTGTTCTTTCCCTCTTTTCCCGTGATGTCAATAGCCACCGGCACACCCTGACGGTCGGTGTAGTAAATCTTCAGCGGTGTTTCCTCGCTGTGCAGCACGCGCTCCTTGTACATCAGGCACATCGCCGCATCGGAAAGGGTCAGGAAACGGTCGTATTCCTCATTGAGCGTGTAGCAGTTGCCCGGAAACGAACCGACGAACAGTTCCAGTTGGTTGTACGCCCGCTTGCTGATATGGATGCCCATGCGCCCGAATGCGTTTTCCAAGTGGTTCGTACACTTTTGCAGGTCTGCACCGGCAGATACGGCTACCACCATGTTGAAGTGCGTATATACCAGTTGCTTGCTTTCACGGGCAATGACCTCCTGCACACGCTTGATGTCCTCGACCGCCATCTGGTTGTTCGGGTTCGGAATACTCGCGTGGCGGTTCTTCTTTTTGTCGAGCATCGCCAGTTCCCGTTTTTGGTTGGGTAGGAAGATGACTTGGTTATAGACCACCGTCTCGGCGTCCGGTATGTTGTCCACCACCGAAGCCAGATCGACCGGCATTTCCGTGTTGTTCACCTCGATGTTCGTGTACGGACGTATCATCGAGGGCAGTGCGGCACAGTCCACGTCCACAAGGCTGTACACCTTGCAGCGTTTGTCGCCCATCGACACCGTTTCATCGTCCGCCTTGAAGTTCGTCATCGACACGGTGCGGTCTTTGAAGTTCATGGCGAAGTAGCGGTCGACATACTCGCTCGCCTCGGCTTTGTTCAGGAACCTGGCCTGTACGCCGCTGTCATGCAGTTGGTCATGCACCTTGCGGATTTTCACGAGGAAATCGCGCCACTTCTTGTTGTCGAACGAGAACAGGCGGCTCTTTTTCGCCTCCTGCGTGATGGTCAGGTAGCAAAGGCTGTCCGTGTAGGGACGCCCTTTGAAGTAGCGGAAATACGACGCCGACAGGAACTCCTGCCCGTCAGCCGGTTCGCTTGCAAACTGTTTCCTGACGAAGATATCCTGCTTGTGGATGGCGTACCCTTCGCCTAAGGTCTGCGCAAGGGCGGTGAACAGGTGCGTGAAGTCGTAGTAGCTATCTATGTCCGCCGAATATTTCTGTACCGGATTCTCTATCTTAAGTACGGCGGAATATTCGCCGGTCTTGGTGTACAGCACACCCACACCGTCCGTTTCCTCCGCTGAGAAATAGATGTCCTGAAAGATTCGCTTGCGCTTGCCGCCCGTACCGAACGCATAGACCGACAAGGCCATACCCGCGCACAAAGCGACAAAACATAAAATGATGTATAGGGTCATTTCGATATACGTGTAATTAAATAGGGGCAGGTTCGCCTTGCTTCAAGACAAACCCGCCCGCGTTCAACAATCAATAAAGCCATGCACATTGCCGTGATGGTTTTTCTTTCGTCAGATCTTGCGCGAGTGGGCATACACATACACACCCGGAGCGACCTTCTTGCTATGCAGTCCTTTCCGCTGTTTGAGAAGGATGAGCACGATACCGACCGATACGACGGTAGCCAGCACGACAAGCCCGGCAATGAAACCGAGTAGGCAGTAGGCGGCGACAAAGCCGACAATGGCTCCGCACGTCGTCACCGCCGCCCAATATATGTACCGGCCTTGGATGCCCAAAAACTCAAGAGGCCCTTGAACAGCGGATAGTCCGGATAGCGTTCGTCCTTGCTTTTCATACTTATCCTTGATGTTTAAGCGGCAATACCGAAGAACAGAGGCAACGCCTTGGCCGCCGCAATGAGGAAGATACATGCTCCCACGACCATCATAATCTTCTTCTTGACGTCCTGCTCCTCGTTGTTCATGGCGATATATACCGAGATTGCACCCACGATGGCCACAACGCCGGCAATGGCGTAGCACAATTTCACCATAATAGGCACATACTTGGCAATCTCATCGGCGACAGTGGATAATGCGCTCGTACCGGCGGAATAGTCGCCTGCGGAGTTCTGCGCTTTCGCCACCATGCCGGACAGCAGCATGAAGGAGAACATCATTACTTTGGTAGGGATTCCGTTGACGAATCCGAATGCCTTGCGGCACAGCTGTTTGGTTTTCTGAAACATACGTTTACTTTTTTAGTGAATATTTTATTTGTCTGCGACCTGATACAAGTAAGGTTATATGCGGTAG
>ERZ1504879.291-NODE-291-length-12810-cov-3.447903_pt1 | contig 12810 bp, 13 predicted proteins | sample MGYA00575729_ERZ1504879 | MGnify/ENA primary metagenome ERZ1504879 (study PRJEB39906, sample SAMEA3182106) | gut metagenome | biome: human; feature: gut; material: Stool; isolation source: human stools | place: Canada | collected 2013-02-26 ...
GGTCATGCCTGTCCCTTTTTGTCTGGTTTTTCAGCGGAGCAGCGCCGCTTCGGCCTCACCCATGAGGTACAGGGAACCGCAGCACAGCACAGTACCGCCGTTGGCAGCCTTCGCCAGGGCCAGCGCAGCGCCCTCCGCCACGGTATCGCAGGCGGTAACAGGCTTGCCCAGCGTCTGGAGATATGACGCCAGCTCCTGGGCCGGCAGGGCCCGGGGACTGTCCGGCGTCACGGTGATGAACTGCGCCGCATAGGGCAGCAGCGGGGCGTACATCCGGTGATAGTCCTTATCCCGCAGCACGCCGGTGAGCACCGTCAAGGGCCGGTCCGGCAGGTAGTCCTGAATATTTTCCACCAGCGCCGCCATGCACTGGGGGTTGTGGCCGCCGTCCATCACCACCAGCGGCTCGCGGCGTACCACCTCAAAGCGGACGGGCCAGCGCACCTGCGCCAGACCCTGCCGCACGGCGTCCTCACCGATGGCCCAGCCCCGGCGGCGCAGTACCTCCACCGCAGTGAGAGCCGCAGCGGCGTTGCGCAGCTGCATCCGTCCCAGCAGGGGCAGGTGCAGGCCGGACAGAGAACCGAAGCTGAACTCCTGCCCCTCCAGAGAATGGCTGACAGGGGCCAAGGTATCCATGTCCACAGGGTGCAGCGTCACACCGCACCGGCGGCAGCGGTCCGCCACCACCTCCCGCACCGACGGCGCACAGGGGTAAAGCACAGCGTCGCAGCCGGCTTTGATGATGCCGGACTTGGTGGCGGCGATCTTCTCCGCCGTGTCGCCCAGGTAGGCGGTGTGGTCCAGCCCAATATTGCACAGCACCGCCGCCTCCGGCGCGGGGATGACATTGGTGGCGTCGAGCTCGCCGCCCATGCCCACCTCGCATACCACAATGTCGCATTTCCGACTTGCGAACCAGGAGAAGGCGATGGCTGTCACCATCTCAAATTCCGTGGGGTGATCGGCCATGCCGTCCGCCAGCGGCCGCACCTCCTCCGTCACGGCGCACAGCTCCGCATCGGAGATGGGCGCGCCGTCGATCTGCATCCGCTCGTTGAACCGGAAGATGTAGGGCGAGGTGTAGAGCCCCGTGCGATAGCCCGCTGCCCGCAGCACGGAGGCCAGTATGGCGCAGGTGGAGCCCTTGCCGTTGGTGCCGGTGACGTGGACGAACTTCATCGTCCGCTCCGGATGTCCCATCTGGGCCAGCAGCTCGTCGATGCGGCTCAGGCCCAGGCTGCTGCGCCGCCAGTCCACCGTATGGATGTAATCCAGGGCTTCATTGATGGTCATGCTCTGCGCCTCCCTTGACCTGGATACGCCGCTGCACAGCGTTGAGTGTGCCGCGTCGCAGCAGCAGCCACACGATCAGCGTGTCCACCGTGCCGGTGAGGGCGAATTGGATGCTGCGGGACACCAGCTTTGCCAGAAAAAATGCCTGCTTGGCATCGCCGCCGTACACCAGAGCCAGCGCCATGCTCTGCCACAGGACGGAGCCCACGATGGCCGCGGGGAAGAAGGCCAGCGCCGTGCGGAGCAGGGCTGGCCGGTCCGTCACATACCGCCGTACCGCACCGGCCAGCAGGCCGTACAGGATGGGGGGCACGCAGAAAATGGGATTGTAGCCGAAGGGGGAGAACAGGCAGCCGATGAGATCGGCGGCGAAGCCCACCACCGCCCCGGGAATGGGGCCGAACAGCAGGCCCGACAGCACGATAGGCACGGCCTCCAGAGAGATACGGGTGGTCTCGGCGGGGATGAGGGTCAGCACCCGTGCCAGCACCACGCTCAGCGCGGTCAGCAGGGCGCAGACGGTGAGAGCGTAGGTGTTGAACACGGGACGGGATACGGTGCGCGGCAATTCTTTTTCGGGCATAAAAAAACCTCCTTATCCTTGGGATGGGAGGGATCTCATAGATAAAACAGCAGAATTGCACCGTGTGGAAGCTGGAATGGAATCGCGGAGCAAGCTCCTTCGTCCGGCGGCAGCCTCCCATCCGTCCGGCACTTAACGCACCATTCCTACACACAGGCTGAGAGCATTATACAGCACGCCGCAGGGAAAAACAAGAGGGAATTCAGACGTTCCCTGCGGAACGGTGATTGACGGGACAGGCGGGCATTGTGTATAATGGTCAGCAGAATACACTGGGGAGGATGCGACATGGAGATACGGTTTACAGACGGCAGCTATACGGACGGCGGGGAGCGGATCATGCTGGACCCCACGGTCTACCCCGACTGGCAGATCGGCGCGGCGGCAGAGAGGGCGCTGCCGCCGGTGGAGGAGTTCCGCCGCCGGATGGGCCTCCTGCCGGAGGAGCTTATTCCCTACGGCAAGACGCCCAAGCTGGATTTTCTGCGCATCATGGAGCGGCTGAAGGACCGGCCCAGCGGCAAATATATCGAGGTCACGGCCATCACCCCCACGCCGCTGGGAGAGGGCAAGTCCACCACGTCTCTGGGCCTCATCGAGGGGTTGGGACACCTGGGCAAGAACGTGGGAGGCTGCCTGCGCCAGCCCTCCGGCGGCCCTACCATGAACGTCAAGGGCACCGCTGCCGGCGGCGGCAACGCCCTGCTGATCCCCATGACTGAGTTTTCGCTGGGCCTGACCGGCGACATCAACGACATCATGAACGCCCACAATCTGGCCATGACAGCGCTGAACGCCCGCATGCAGCACGAGCGGAACTACGACGATGCCAAGCTGGCCCAGCGCGGTCTGCGCCGTCTGGACATCGATCCGGAGCGGGTGCAGTGGAGCTTTGTACTGGACTTCTGCTGCCAGGCGCTGCGGAGGATGCGTATCGGCCTGGGCGAGGGAAAGATGGACGGCTACCCCATGGACACCTGCGCCAACATCGCCGTTAGCTCCGAGCTGATGGCCATTCTGGCGGTGGCGCGGGATCTGCCGGATCTGCGCCGCCGCATCGGCGACATCGTGCTGGCCTACGACCGGCAGGGCCGCCCTGTCACCACTGAGGATCTGGAGGTGGCGGGTGCCATGACGGCCTGGATGCGCAATACGATAAATCCCACCCTGTGCTACACCGTGGAGCACCAACCGGTGCTGGTCCACGCGGGGCCCTTCGCCAACATCGCCATCGGCCAGTCCTCGGTGATCGGGGACCGGCTGGGCACAAAGCTGTTCGACTATCACGTCACCGAGTCCGGCTTCGCCGCCGACATCGGGTTCGAGAAGTTCTGGAACGTGAAGTGCCGTCTGTCCGGCCTGAAGCCGGACGTATCGGTGCTGGTGGCCACCGTCCGCGCCCTGAAGATGCACGGCGGCGGGCCGGAGGTAACACCTGGCCGTCCGCTGCCGGATGCCTACACAAAAGAGGACCTGACCCTGCTGGAGCGGGGCTGTGCCAACCTGCTGCACCACGTGAACATCATCCGCAAGTCCGGTGTCACGCCGGTGGTGTGCCTGAACCGATTCTATACCGATACAGATCTGGAGCTGGCGCTGGTGCGCCGCATCTGCGAGGAGTACGGCGTGCGCTGCGCCGTGTCCGACCACTGGCGCTATGGCGGCGCGGGGGCAGAGGAGCTGGCGCGGGCTGTGCTGGAGGCGTGTGAGGAGCCGTCGGAGCTGAAGCTGCTGTACCCCGATGACATGCCTCTGCGCCAGCGGGTGGAGCGCATCGCCAGGGAGGTCTACGGCGCGGACGGCGTGGACTGGTCGCCGCTGGCGGCGGAAAAGGCCGCGCGGTTTGAGAGCGACCCCAAGTATGCGGATTTCTGTACCATGATGGTCAAGACGCACCTCTCCCTGTCCCACGACCCCACGAAGAAGGGGGTGCCCACCGGCTGGCGTCTGCCGGTGCGGGATGTGCTGGAGTACAGCGGCGCACGGTTTCTGTGCCCCGTGGCCGGCGGCATCTCCATGATGCCCGGTACCGGCTCCGACCCCGCCTACCGCCGCATCGATGTGGATACGGCCACCGGCGCGGTGACGGGCCTGTTTTAAGAGAGGAGCGCTTTTATGGACGATACGATGCGGAGCTGCCGCGAATTTACAGCGGTGCTGTCCTCCGCAGCTCCCGCGCCCGGGGGCGGCGGGGCGGCGGCACTGACCGCCGCCGTGGGCACGGCACTGTGCGGCATGGTGGCCAACCTCACCACGGGGAAAAAAGCCTACTCTGCGGTAGAAAGTGATATACAGCAATTGCTGTCAACTACAAATACTTTACAGGAAAAGCTGCTGGATCAGGTGGCTGCGGACGCGGAGGGATTCCTGCCGCTGGCGGCGGTATATGCCCTGCCCAAGGACGCGCCTGACCGCGCGGCAAAGCTGGTGCAGGCATCGGAGACGGCCTGTGCCGTGCCGCTGCGGATCATGGAGCTGTGCGTGGATGCGCTGGCCGCTGCGGGGCGTCTGGCGGACATTGGCTCCCGTCTGGCGGTGTCCGATGCCGGGTGCGCCGCCGCCATTCTGGGCGGAGCATTACGGGCGGCGTCCCTGAACGTGCTGGTGAATACCAAGGCCATGGGCGCGGCGGGCGCACCGCTGACGGAGCGGTGCCTTGCCCTGCTGGCCAGGGGCGAAGCGGCGTCTGACGCCGTATTCAAGCAGGTGAAGGACCGCCTGCTGTAAGGAGGAACGGCCTATGGCAAGACTATTGACGGGCAGAGAAGCGGCGTCGGCCCTGACCGAAGAACTGAAAGGGCGCACGGCATCGCTGGCGCGGCAGGGAGTGACGCCGAAGCTGGTGATCCTGCGCTGCGGCGAGAACGAAGCGGACGGCGCGTACCTGCGGGGCGCACTGAAACGCGGCGCACTGTGCGGCGTAGAGGTCGAGGTCCGTACCTTGCCGGATACGGCATCGCGGCAGCAGCTGCTGGACGCCATCGATGCTGTCAACGCAGACAGCACCGTCCACGGATGTTTGCTGCTGCGGCCCCTGCCGCCCCATCTGCGGGACGCGGAGCCGGAGATCTGTGACCGGCTGCTGCCGGAAAAGGATGTGGATGGCATGACCGGCACCTCCGCCGCCGGTGTGTATCTGGGCCGGCCTTTGGGCTTCGCCCCCTGCACGGCGGAGGCGGTGACGGTACTGCTGGAGCATTACGGCGTGGCCTGCGCCGAAAAGCGGGCGGTGGTCATCGGCCGCTCTCCCGTGGTGGGACGGCCTGCGGCCATGCTTCTGCTGGCGCGGAATGCCACGGTGACGGTGTGCCACACCGCTACGGCGGACCTGCCCGCCGTCACCCGCGGAGCGGACATCATCGTGTCGGCGGCCGGTGCGGCGGGGAGCCTGACGGCATCTCACGTCCGACCTGGCCAGACGGTGATCGATGTGTCCGTGAGCTGGGATGCGGCGCGGAACGCTATGGTGGGCGACGCGGAATTTGACGCCGTGTCCGCCGTGGTGGATGCCATCACGCCGGTACCCGGGGGCGTGGGCGCGGTGACATCCGCCGTGCTGATGCGCCATGTGGTATTGGCGGCGGAACGCGGAAGAGAGTAAAAGTAAGAGGATAGAGGATATATGAATCTGTTTTTGACGTTGGCGTATCTGTTTTTTATCGGCTCCGTGCTGGGCTGGGTGTTGGAGCTGTTCTACCGGCGCTTCATCTCCGGCGCCAATCCGGAGCGGAAGTGGATCAATCCGGGCTTCTGTGTGGGCCCTTACGTGCCGCTGTACGGTTTCGGCCTGTGCATCCTGTTTGTGCTGGCCTATATCGGCGACGCCCATGAGGTCAACACCACGGGCGGCAAGCTGCTGATGTTTCTGGGCATGGCGGTGAGCATGACGGCCATCGAGTACATCGCCGGTATCGTGTCCCTGAAGTTCATGCACATCCGCCTGTGGGATTACAGCAGCCAGTGGGGAAACATCCAGGGCCTCATCTGCCCGCAGTTCTCCCTGATCTGGGCGGCGGCCAGCGCGGGATATTACTTTCTGGTACACCCCTACATTCTGAATGCGCTGCGGTGGCTGTCGGAGAATCTGGCGTTTTCTTTTGTCATCGGATACTTCTTCGGCGTGTTCACCATCGACGTGGTCTACTCCGCACACCTGGTCACCCGCATCCGTAAGTTCGCCCAGGAGAACGAGGTGGACATCAAGTTCGAGCGCCTGAAATCCCATATCCGCAGCCGTCAGGATGAGCTGCGGGAGAAAAACAACTTCCTGTTTGCTTTCCGCTCCAGACACTCGCTGACCGAGCACCTGCGTGAGGCACAGGAGGCATGGGAGGAGCGGCGCAAGAGTATCAAGCAGTGAGCGGCATCCCAGCCTCCGCCAGCTGGCGGCACGGGACATCCCGTAGTGGAATTAATATTTATACAGGAGGAATGTAAAGTGAACGACCTTTACAGAAAAAAACCGGAGGAATGTCACTATTCCTTCACCCAGCACAGAGCCTGCGAGTTCTTTCCGTGTCACAAGACCGACCATCCGGAGGACTTCAACTGTCTGTTCTGCTACTGTCCGCTGTATACGCTGGGCAGTCACTGCGGCGGCAACTTCGTCTATCTGGACAGCGGCGTGAAGGACTGCTCCAATTGCCTGGTACCCCACGGGCGGGGGAGTTACAGCTACGTGGTGAAGAAATTTCCCGAGCTGATGGAGCTGGCCAAGAAAAACCGTTGACACGGCAGGGATACAGAACTGCAAGCAGGCCCCGCGGCATGGCTGCGGGGCCTGTTTTTATGCGGGGGAAGGGACGTCATGTGGACATTCAGGCGGCACATGCCGCCATTTGGCTGAGGTTCACAGTGGGGGAGAGTCCTGCGATCGTTTGAGATGCCGGACTATTTTTCCGTGATCACCTGGGCGAAGCCTACGGCGAAGAGCTGGGCAGCGCGAAGGGCCTCACTGAGGGAGTTGCCGGCGGTGCCGATCTCCACCAGCATGCTGCCGGTGGTCAGGTGCTGGTTGTAATTGGAGTTGCGCAGCGTCATGGGGCGCATCAGGGTGGGGGAGGTGTCCGTCAGCCTCTGCTGTACCGCCACGGCCAGCTTCACATTTTCCAGCCAGTGGTCGTTGTTGCTGCCCATGACAAAGCTGATCTGGGCACAGCGGGGGTCCTCGCGGGTAATGACCTTGTACTGGTGACCCGCCTTATCCTCGATGGCATCGCGGTGGACATCCAGCACGAAGGACAACGTGGGATATTTTTCCAGATAGCCGCGGATGGCATCCGCCGCCCGCTCGTAGGCCCCGTCGTAGGCGGGATCGTCCTACAGCACACGGTCATGAAGGACGGAGATGCCGTAGGAGGACAGGACGGCAGCGATCTCATCACCCACGCGGATCATATTCACCGAGTTGTCCGCCGTGCGGCAGGTGCCGGTGGGGGCGTACTCCTGTCCTTTGGGCATGGTGTAGGCCTCGCTGCCGTGGGTGTGGACGATCAGAACCTGGGGCGCGTCGTCGGAGAGTGCGGCGGCGAAGCTGCCGTCGAACCAGGCGGGGTCCAACGCTTTGGTGGAGTTGTTTTTGATAAATACGTCACCTACCTGCACAAAGCCGGAGGGGGAGGTGGGGGCGATAGTCTGGGACGCGGCGCCGTTGTCGGCATCGTCCTGCGGCGCATCTGGCAGGGAGGGCTGCGGCGTCTCCTCCGGCTCCTTCCGGGATGTGTCGGGCTCCGGTACGGGGGCCGCGTCATCGGACGCAGGAAGGGAGGATACCTCCGCCCAGGCGGACAGCAGCAGCGGCGACTCCCGCAGGGCCAGCATGGCGGGCAGAGCCAGCGCGTCCACCGGAAACGTGTCGCCCAGCTCCCAGCGGAGCAGAGCCACCGGCAGGCGGGCGGAGTCGCGGACGGCGGCAATCGCGCTGCGCAGGCTGTCGGCACCGGCGGTGACGGCGGTGATCCACAGCGTGGCGGCGGCCAGAACAATGGCGGCAAGACGGGTAAAACGGCTTTTTTTCACAGGTATCCCTCCTCAGCGGTATAGACAAGCCTATGCGGCAGCGGAGCGGGATATGATTTTTTCCTTGCAAAACGGGGCGAAAAGCGGTATAATGCAAAGAGGACGAATATGGCTCATATAGTCCCGCAGCAACGGTGCGGGACGTTTCTACGGCGCCGCCGACGGCGCCACTATGGGTGTTCTGACAGTGTGCAGAACGCCTTTTTATTTTTCATGGGAGGTACGAGTCATGACACAGGTGCTGCGCGGAAACATCGTTCACGCCCCTAAGATGGGAGAGCTGTCTATCCTGGAGCACGGCTGCTTGGTGTTGGAGGACGGCGTGATACAGGCGGTCTGTTCCGATCTGCCCCGGGAGCTGGAGGGGGCAGAGCTGCGGGACTACGGCGACCGGCTGCTGATGCAGTCCTTCGTGGACATGCACCTCCACGCGCCGCAGTACCCCATGCTGGGCATGGGAATGGACTTACAGCTGCTGGACTGGCTGAATACCTACACATTCCCCACGGAGGCGCGGTTCGCCGACACGGACTACGCCCGCAGGGTGTACCGGCGGCTGGCCAGCGACCTCATCACCAGCGGCACCACGAGGGTGTGCATGTTCTCATCCCTCCACACGGAGGCCACATGGATCTTGATGGATGAGCTGGAGAGGGCCGGCGTCACCGGCTATGTAGGCAAGGTGAACATGGACCGCAATGGCCTGCCCGGGGTGCTGGAGGAAACCACGGAGGAGTCCATCCGCGAGACGGTGCGGTGGCTGGACGGGTGCCATTTTGAACACGTCAGGCCCATCATCACGCCGCGGTTCACGCCCAGCTGCACCGATGAGCTTATGGCGGCGCTGGGGAAGCTGGCCCGGGAGCGGGAGCTGTACGTCCAGTCCCACCTGTCGGAGAACACCCGCGAGATCGAATGGGTGCGGGAGCTGCACCCCGACTGCAAGCAGTACTGGGAGACCTATGACAAGTACGGATTGTGGAAGGATCACACGGTGATGGCCCACTGCGTCCACTCCGACCAGCGGGAACGGGCGGCCATCCGCGATGCCGGTGTGGTGGTGGTACACTGCGCAGATTCCAACGTGAACATCTGCTCCGGCCTGTGTCCCGTGCGGCAGATGGTCAACGAGGGACTGTGGGTCACGCTGGGCAGCGACATCGCCGGCGGCGCGCAGCTGCCTATGTACAAGGTCATCACCATGTCCATCCGCACCTCCAAGGCACGGCGGGTCACGGACGGCTGGCACCCCGATTTCCTGACAGTGCCGGAGGGATACTATCTGGGTACCACGGCGGGACACAAATACTTCGGCGCGGGGGACGGCTTTGCGGTGGGGGATAAGCTCCACGCGGTGGTCATCGATGACGGCGACTTCCCCGAGGCCAGCCATCCCCTGTCGGTGGGGGAGCGGTTCGAGCGGGCTATCTACATGACCCACCGGCACAACATCGTGTCCGTCTGGTCCGACGGGCGGGAGGTCGTGCGGAGGTAACAGCGCAGAAAAGGGGGCGGCGGAAGCCGTCTCTTTTTTTGAAGCGTTTTGTACGAAACAGGGAAAATGCGCAAAACGGCAGAGGCGGCGCGTTGACAGACGGCCATCGCGGGATTATAATAGAGAGGAAAGTTGGAATGCCGTCGGAAAATGTCCCGGATGCGGGGCGAAAACGGACGGACATACTGTGAAGCAAATTGGCTTTACAGAGACTGCGAAACGGTGAAGACTACGATATAAGGAGGCTGCACATGAAAAAGGTTCTGGAGATCGCCGCCGGTGCGGCGAAGAAGGTGGCCGGCACGGCGCTGGCGCTGGTGGGCAAGGGCTTTTCCCTGTGCCTGTCCGCTGTACGGCACACGGCTGCGGCGGCGAGACATCTCACCGCCAAGGTGACGGGCAAGGCGGCGCACTGCGTGGGCGGTAAGATCAAGAAGGTGGCGGCACCGGCGCTGAAGGGCGTCATGATCGCGTCCGCCGCGGTGACGGTGTTGTCCTGCGTGGGCTGGCTGGTGGCCCGTCGGGACTGAGAAACCGCAAACGGTACAAGACGGGGAGGTGCGCTGCGCATCTCCCCGATATGTTATGAAAAAAGGAGTGTCCTGTATGGAAAGAAAGGAATTCAAAGCGGAGTCCAAGCGGCTGCTGGACCTGATGATCAACTCGATCTATACCCACAAGGAGATCTTCCTGCGGGAGATCATCTCCAACGCCTCTGACGCCATCGATAAGCTGAGCTACCTCAGTCTCACCGACGATAAGGTGGGCATCAGCCGCGACCAGTTCGCCATCACGCTGGCAGTAGACAAGGAGAAGCGGCTGCTGACCGTCAGCGACAACGGTATCGGCATGGACCAGAGCGAGTTGGAGAACAATCTGGGCGTCATCGCCTCCTCCGGCAGCCTGCGGTTCCGGCAGGAGATGGAGGGCGAGGCCGCCGCGGACACCGACATTATCGGCCAGTTCGGCGTGGGCTTCTACTCCGCGTTCATGGTGGCCGATGAGATCACCGTCATCACCAGAAAGTATGGTCAGGAGCAGGCGTGGAGGTGGCAATCCACCGGTGTGGACGGCTACACCATCGAGCCCTGCGAGAAGGAGACGGTGGGCACCGACATCATCATGCACATCAAGGCCGACGGCGAGGAGAAGGAGGAGTACAGCCAGTACCTGCGGGAGCACACGCTGTACGCGCTGGTGAAGAAGTACTCGGACTACATCCGCTTCCCCATCCGCATGGAGATGCCCCATTCCGTTCGGAAGGAGGGCAGCTCCGACGAAAAACCGGAGTACGAGGAGAAGTACGAGTGGGAGACGCTGAACAGCATGGTGCCTCTGTGGCAGCGGAAGAAAGGCGATGTGACAAAGGAGGAGTACGACGAATTTTACCAGCAGCGGTTTGCCGACCCCCATCCGCCGCTGAGCGTTATCACCGTGTCCGCTGAGGGCGCTGTGACCTACAAGGCCATGCTGTTTATCCCCTCCGCGGCCAACGGGAGGTACTACACCGAGGACTATGAGAGCGGCCTGCAGCTGTACTCCGCCGGTGTGATGATCATGGACAAGTGCGCCGACCTGCTGCCGGACTGCTTCAACTTCGTCCGCGGCGTGGTGGATTCGCCGGATCTGAACCTCAACATCTCCCGCGAGCTTTTGCAGCACGACCGGCAGCTGAAGATCATCTGCGCCAATCTGGAGAAGAAGATCCGCGGGGAGCTGGAGCGGATGCTGCGGGACGAGCGGGAGAAGTATGAGCAGTTCTGGCAGAGCTTCGGCCGCCAGCTGAAGGTGTGCGCCATGGACAACTACGGCGCCAAGAAGGAGACGCTCCAGGATCTGATGCTGTTCTACTCCTCCACGGAGAAGAAGCTGGTGACGCTGGCGGAGTACGTGGGCCGCATGAAGGAGGATCAGAAGTTCATCTATTATGCCTCCGGCGATACGGTGGAGGCCATCGATCATATGCCGCAGACAGAGCTCTTAAAGGAGCACAGCATGGAGATCCTGTACTTCACGGACAAGGCGGACGAGTTTCTGGCCGATATCCTGCGGACGTATCAGGACAAGCCCTTCCGCTCCGCCATCGACGGGGATCTGGAGCTGGGTGATGCCCAGAAGCCCGATGAGACGGAGCACTACAAGGACGCCTTCGACTTCATCAAGGAGACGCTGGGCGGCCGCGTGGACACCGTGAAGGCATCCACCAAGCTCAAGACCCATCCGGTGTGCCTTACCAGCGGCGAGGGCGTCACCTTTGAGATGGAGAAGTACTTCACGGCGGTGCAGCCGGAGCTGGGCCTGAAGGCCAAGCGCATTCTGGAGATCAACGTGGACCATCCGGCGTTCCTGGCCTTCGAGGCGGCGCGGGTGACGGACCCCGAAAAGGCCAAGAAGTACGCGGAGATCCTCTACAACCAGGCCGTGCTCATCGCGGGCATGCCCATCGAGGATCCGTCGTCCTACACCGACCTGCTGTGCTCCCTGTGGCAGTAAAGCAACAGAAAAAACCTCCCCTGACCGGCGGTCGGGGGAGGTTTTTTATCAGGCGTATTTCTTCTTTTTCACCGTTATGGAGAGGAGCAGGGCGGCGCTGCACACGCGGGCTGCGCTCCACAGTGCCACGCGGCTGCTGTCCGCTGTCCTGGGGGAGGACACGCCCACCGCGGTGGTGCGGTCTGCGCCGGTAGAGGTATGGACCTGGTAGGTGATGCACACGGGGGACATGCTGGTGAACCGGACGAGGATGCCGCCCTTGGCCCTGGTTTCCTTCAGCGTCTCGATCTGGCCCGCGCGCTCACCGGAGGTGATCATGTGGGTGATGACAAAGGTGCAGCTGCGGTTCGTGCCCTGGGGATAGGGAAGGAGCACCTCCACGCCCTCGGCGGGGAAGTTTTCCGGCGCCACCGTGGTCGGGGTGCCGTCGTCACCACGTGGTCCTGAAGCCACCGGTACAGTCGGTGTAGGTGGGGTCGTGGAGCGTGCTGCCGGTTGTCACAGGGAGATGTGGCCACGGCGCTGACAGGCAGCAGGCAGATCAGCAGGGCAAGGAAAAACGCAGTCCATTTCTTCGTGATGGAATCCCTCTCTTATGTGATTTGTACCGTAAAACAAGCGCCCTCGGCTAAGTGCGCCGGAGTTCGCAAATCCATTATACCGCATCTGGTGCGTATTGGAAAGGCTTGTCTGGAAGATGCTGGAAAATGTAGGGGGCGTGTTTTGCAGTTAGAAATGCGTTAGAAGAGCAGAGGATGGCTACCTGATCTGGGCAAAAAGAAAACCTTGAAACCATTGTGGTTTCAAGGTTTTCTTTGGTGGAGATAAGCGGGATCGAACCGCTGACCTCTTGAATGCCATTCAAGCGCTCTCCCGAACCATCGGGTATGCACCCCCTGATGGCTTGGGAAAGGACTTGAATATC
>ERZ1504879.312-NODE-312-length-12378-cov-4.659336_pt1 | contig 12378 bp, 10 predicted proteins | sample MGYA00575729_ERZ1504879 | MGnify/ENA primary metagenome ERZ1504879 (study PRJEB39906, sample SAMEA3182106) | gut metagenome | biome: human; feature: gut; material: Stool; isolation source: human stools | place: Canada | collected 2013-02-26 ...
TGTACTTCTTGGCTGGTGCACTTCTTGGTTGGTGCACTTCTTGGTTGGTGCACTTCTTGGTTGGTGTACTTCTTGGCTGGTGCACTTCTTGATTGGTGCACTTCTTGGTTGGTGCACTTGAGACAAGTGCACCCCCTTGAAGGCACCCTAACCATCTGTGTGCATCTGTGAAATCCGTGGGAAAACATCGCTGCTTGCGTTATTTAACAACGGATTTATCGGATTAAACGGATTCGTTGGCGGCGGAAATCATCGGTTAGCCGTAGCGGAAAGCTAATGCCGTAGCCTCCTACTATTAGCATTGTCAACTATAGATTTTATGTATATAATGGTCGTGACGCACGCCCTATCTCTTAACATTAACCGATCGGACGGCGAACGGAATCCGATCGGACGGCGGACGGAGCACGATGACAAAACGCAACAATCGGAGCAAAAAAAAGTAGCGGAGGTCTCCGGCCTCCGCAGCACCAAGTCGAACACAAACTATATATCGACATTATTGGTTGCTGCGGAGGCCGGAGACCTCCGCTACTTTTGTTGGTCACACTTCTACGTGCTGCGGAGGCCGGAGACCTCCGCTACTGACATTTTAATTAAGAATATCTTTAAACGCGAAGTTCGCGAGTATAGATGTCGACTGACTCAGCATACGGATGAACTCCTGTGCTGAGTTTTTCATATACGAGTCTTTAAGAATATGTATACAACCGTCCATTTCGTTGTCGGCTGCATCAAGCGAAAGCGCCTTCATGTCGGGCTGCAGAATGGTTGTCGACTCGGAGAGAATCGTAACAAGATTGCTGCGGCGCAGAAGGTCGAAGATGATGTTCACGCTGTTCACCTCAACCATGATGCGATAGTTCAGCTCCTTGCCCTCTACAAGATGGTCGAAGGCGTTGCGCGCCTGCAAACCCTTGCACGGCAGTATGAGGTCGTAGCGCTCAAGGTCGGAAAGTCGCAGCGACGATTGGCGCGCAAGCGGATGGTTCTCGTTGACGATAGCCGCCAGACGATTGCTGAATATGGCTCGGCTGTCGATAGCCTTGTCCTTGTTGAGCGGCTTGAAGGCAAGCACGAGGTCGAGCTCGCGCTTCTTCAGTCCGTCCATCAGTTCCTGCATCGAGCGGTAGATGATGTTCAGCTTCACGTGCGGATAGGCTCGCAGAAAAGCCACCAATGTCTCAGCCATTATGTTGCTGAACGAGTAGGTGACGCCGATATTCAGTTCGCCGCCGAGCATCTCCTTCAGGTCGTTCATGTGGTCGATGCACGCATCTGCCGAGTTCACGGCGTTCTGCGCGTAGGGTCGAAGCTCCTTTCCAGCCTCGGTGAGGTATACCTCATGCGAGTTTCGCTCGAAGAGTGGCAGACCTATCTCCTGCTCCAGATGCGATATCTGCTGCGAGAGCGTGCTCTGCGTGATGAAGAGCTTGCGCGCAGCCTCGGAGAAGTTGAGCGTCTCTGCCACCTTCAGAAAGTATCTAAGTTGTCTTATTTCCATATCAATGATTGTCTTGAAGCAAAAGTACAACTTTTATTTTATTTCCACAGCGCTAAGGTCTACGAACTCGCCGTTCTTGCGCTTGCGCTCAACGAGCATATTGAAGAGCTTGCGCTTGCGGTCGCCTTCTATGAAGCGACGGAAGAAGATGTTAGGTATAGCCACGCCGAGCGCTATGCAGCTGATGACGAGCGACGCCTTGATGGCGTTGTTCATGCCGACTGTCACCTCGCCTACCACGCCGTGCATATCGATGAAGGCGAAGAGAGCGCGATACATGAGCACACCGGGTACCATCGGGATTACGCTCGGGATGGTGATGCACTGATGGGGAACGTGGAACCAGTGGCGTGCCTTGATAACGATGACGCTGATGAGCGCTGAGCCTGCGAGCGAACCGATGCTCAAGCCCATATCGAGACCTATATTGCCGTTGCTCGGACCGAGATTGACGAAGTTGCGGAAGCACACGGCGATGATACCTCCGAGGGCCACTGCTGGCAGGATTCTACGCGGAATGCTGAAGATTGTAGAGAAACCCATAGCCGAGACGGCTGCAGCGATAGCAAACTCCCAGTACTCGTGGTGCGGAATCATCGTAAGGTCTTTCACGAAGTTGTCGATGCCGCACACCTTAATGGCGAAAGCGATGCCGAACGCCATAGCCAGAACCATCAACAGCGTGTTGATAGCGCGCACCATGCCCACTTCTATATATCCGTCGAGCATGTCGCTCACGAAGTTGATGAGCGGAACGCCGGGCACGATGAACAAGGCGCAAGCCATGAGCGGATGCCAGGGCGTGTCGGAGTGCATGATAGCTGGCAGGAAGTCGGCAAGAGCCGGCGAGAGCGAGAGGAATGTGGTAGCCCATGCGATGAGTGTGGCTACGAAAGCCGCGATGCCGATGGCTATATAGTTGTTGCAGCCGCGTGTGGGCAGGAACATGCGCAGACGGAAACCGAGGATGGCTGCCAAAGAGCAATAGAAGAACGCAGGCCAGTCGCAACCGAACTGTATGCAGAAGCCGCCGCAGGCAAAGCCGCCGCCGACAGCTACCTGCCACGGAGTGAAGCTGCGCGGCGTAGAGCGAATTTCCTCCAGCGCCGACTCGTACTGTTCAAGCGAATAGTCGTTGCGGATGGCGCTCCATGTGAGCTTGCTTATCTTAGTGATGGAGGTCATGTTGATGCCGTGCTTCTCACAGCGCTGGAACTTGGTGAACGAGTGCTCGGTATCGCTGTAGTTCACCATGAGCACGTTCCAGTTGATGTAGAAGTGCAGGTAGCGTTCGTCGAGACTAAGGAAGGCTGCGGCGCGCTTCATCGTACGGCGGATGCGCGAGGTGTCGGCTGCACTCTCCATAAGTATGCTTCCGGTGCGCAGAAGCAGGTCGAGCTTGTGCTGCAGCTCGGCTGCCGCCACTTTAGACTGGTTGTTTGAATTGCCACACTGGCAGGTTGCTTGCATTGTTTCTATTGTATTGTTATCCATATTCGTTGTTTACGGGGCTTGCGTGAAGAGTAACATAAGGGGGTGCAGTTGTCTCAACTGCACCGATTTATTAGACCAACTTCTCGGTTGGTGCAGTTGAGACAACTACCCCCTTAGTTACCCTGAACATATTAACTACTATTAAAACTATAAAAACATTATCTTATTATCTGAATCGGCGTGCGCGGCTTAACCGAACACGAAGATGAGTATCTGTATCGTAACGATGCGCAGGAACATTGCGAACGGATATACGTTGGCGTAGCCCACGTTAGGCGCGTCTACCGATGTCTGGTCGCGAACGTATGCCAACGCCGACGGATTGGTGTTTGAGCCGGCGAGCACACCGAGCAGCGTGTACCAGTTGATGTGGAAGAGATACTTGCCGATGATGCCGCCCAGGATAACCGGTATCATTGTGATGGCGATGCCGTATCCTATCCAGGTCATGCCGCTCTCCGTCATTACGGTCTGCATAAACTGCTCGCCGGTGCCGAGACCTACACACGCGAGGAAGATGCAGATGCCCACTTCGCGCAGCATGAGGTTGGCTGATATGGTGTTATACGTCACGAGGTTGTACTTCGGACCGAAGTAGCCTACGAGGATAGCCACGATGAGCGGACCGCCGGTGAGTCCGAGTCGCAGACTCTCGTTGATGCCGGGGATGAAGAACGGGATGTTGGCGAAGATACAGCCGAGCACGATGCCGAGGAACACCGGTATAAGGTTCGGGTTGTTAAGACGCTTCATCTGGTTGCCGAGCATCTTCTCGGTATGAGCGATGGCGAGTTCGGTACCTACGACGGTGAGACGGTCGCCGAGCTGCAGCTTCAGCGAACCGGTAGCGATAAGATCCACACCGTTGCGGTTGACGCGTGTAACGTTAGTGCCTAAGTTCTCGCGAATGTGCAGATGAGAGAGCGACTTGCCGTTGATGTCGGGCTTAGTAACGAGTATTCGGCGTGTGATGAGTTCGTTGCCAAACTTGTCTTCGGGCACGTCTACCTTCTCGCCGAGCAGCGCAATGACGGGGTCTTCCACGGTAGGATGAGCCACAACGCGCAGTATGTCGCCCTCGCCTATCACGGTCTTTCCGTTCACCACCTCGTCGTGTTCGTTCGATCCGTTGCGAAGGATGCGCGACACCATGAAGTCGCGCTTCAGCAACTCGCGTATCTGCTGTATGTTATCGCCGAAGATCATCGAGTTGGTCACCTTCACCGAGAATGTGTTGAGCGTCATCTTCTCCAGGTGGCCCATACCACGCTTGGCGTCAGCCTCCTCAGCCTCCTTGTTGATGCGCAGAACGTAGCGCAGGATGGCGAACGAGATGATTACGCCGAGCGCACCCATCGGATATGCAATGGCATAGCCGGTAGCGATGCTCGGTGCGTCGATATGGCGCAAGTCGCTGTACGCCTGCTGCGCAGCACCGAGTCCCGGAGTGTTGGTTACTGCGCCCGAGAGGATGCCAGCCATTGTGGTGAATGGTGTGCCGGTGAAGCTGTATATGACGAGTGTTGTGACGATGCTGAGCGCCACGATAATAGCCGTAAGAGAATTGAGGCTCTTGCCGCCGTCCTTGAACGATGAGAAGAAGCCGGGGCCTACCTCAAGACCGATAGAGTAAACGAAAAGAATCAAGCCGAACTCCTTAAGGAAGTGGAGCAGATGGGCGTCGAGATTGAGCGAATAGTGGCCGAAGATGAGACCGATGAACAGTATCCAGGCGAGTCCGAGCGACACGCCCTTCACCTTCAGCTTGCCAAGGCTCAGGCCTAACGTGATAACGAGGGCGAGAATCATCACCGAGTGTGCTACGCCTCCACCCCATAGGTCGGGGAAACCATAAAACAGATTTCTTAAAATTTCCATTTCTCTTATGCTATTTATTTATTTTCTGTGTTATATATAATAATGTATATTCATGCGGTTTGCAGTAGTATGTTGTTATTTCTGTTTTGCGATTGCAAAGGTATTGAGAATACCGAAAGCAAAAAAGCATTTACGTTTATTTTTTGCGAACGCGGCTAAAGTTTTTTTCAATCGCAAAACCATGATTTCACTTTTAAAACCCCTTCACTTTACCCCTTTTTACTCTTTTACCTTTCTACTTTTAAACGCCCTTTTTACTTTTTTACTCTTTTACTTTTCTACTTTTATTTGTACCTTTGCTTAAAAATCAAAACACACAGTATGAACGTAAAACTTCGCGGCACTCTATGTGGCGTCGGCGCAGCCGTGTTCTACGGCACTAATCCGCTCGGCGCCATGAACTTGTACCATGACGGTATCAGTGCCAACTCTACACTTTTCTATCGTTTCGGACTCGCTATCGTGATGCTTGGCGTGATGATGCTCGTGCAGCGCAAGAAGTTCGGCGTAACGCGCAGCGAACTGATGTTGCTCGCCATGCTCGGCGTGTTCATGGGCTCGTCGTCGTCATCGCTCTTCATCAGCTTCAACTATATGGACGTGGGCATCGCCTCCACGCTGCTATTCGTCTATCCGGTTATGGTGGCGGTGATTATGGCGCTGCTGTTCAAAGAGAAAGTGACGCCAGCCACGGTCATCTCCATTGCGCTCGCATTGGGCGGAATAGCTTTTCTGAACCAGACTTCCGACGGATCGGCGCTCAGCACGCTCGGCGTCTTGCTCGTCATGGTGTCGTCGCTCACGTACGCCGTGTATATCGTTGTGGTGAACAAGTCGCGCCTGAGGATGTCGTCGGTGAAGCTCACGTTCTACGTGCTTATCTTCGGTCTGCTCACCATTCTCGGCTACACGTTCGCCATGGGCGAGACGGTGCAGTTGCTCACCACGCCGCACCAGTGGCTCTTCGCTGCCCAGCTCGCGCTGATGCCTACCGTGCTATCGTTAGTGCTTATGGCGATAGCCGTTAAAGACATTGGCTCTACTCCCACCGCAATTCTTGGTGCGCTCGAACCGATAACAGCTGTAGCCATAGGCTGCGTCTGCTTCGGCGAGTCGTTCACTATGCGTCTTGCCGTGGGCATCGCGCTCATCCTCACCGCCGTGCTGCTCATCATCGGCGGCAAGCAGGTTTCGCCGCAGCGTGTCACGGTGGCGTTCACGCGCCTGGGTCGCATAATCGTGAAGACATGGCGCTGGAAGCAGTAGACTTGCAGGAGACATTGAGTACCATAAAATGGAAAATATACCTATTATATAATAGATAAACAGATAAACACATAAATAATCATAAATGTTCCGCAAAAAATTCGGACATTTATTATTTTGCATTAACTTTACACCAAAATTCAAACTCACCCTTCTCTTGGAAACGGACATCAATAGCTTAAGGTGGTGCTTGCTGAGAAAAAGTGCACTAACAAATGGTTGGCACAACAACCGAGCAAAGCCTCTGGCACAATCTCTAAACAGTGCATAAATACGCTACAACAGAATTTGGGAATCGTAAGAAATGCTGAAAAAGTTCTTGATATTGACGTTTCTGATTTACTTTGGAGGACAATATAGAATATGAATAGACAGTTCACACATATAGATTGTTTTGCTGGGCCCGGAGGAATATGTACTGGTCTTCATGCAGCAGGCTTCAATACGCTTGTAGCTATTGAGTATATTAAAAGCTGTTGTGAGACTTATTCAGCCAACCATCCGGAGGTTCATGTCATACACTCTGATATTAGGGATGTGACAGAAGACCAAGTATTGCCATATATTCCTGAGGATGGCGTTGACTTAGTAACTTCCGGCATGCCTTGTGAAACCTTTTCTACAGCAGGAAACACTTCACGATCGTTCTATGACGACCGTCAATTCTTGTTCCGTGAAGGAATACGCATTGCAAAAATGACTAATGCAAAGATGATTCTTTTTGAGAATGTTCCTGCTATTACATCAAAAAAAGCACATAAGGATTCTCCCACATTAATCGTTGAGATTCTGCGCAAGGAGTTAGAAGATGCCGGCTATGGCAATATGATTCAGGTTGTGTTAGATGCAACAAAATTTGGAGTACCTCAAAAACGCAACCGATTCTTTATTTTGGCAACTCGGTTCGATGATTGGTGGCTTTCAGAACCAAATCAGATGTGCAAACCAACAACGGTTGGCGATGCACTTGCGGGACTTCCAAACGTAATACCCAATTCAGGTATTGAAGGTACGGAATACGTTAATGTAGACAATGCATACTACGCACTAATGCGAGATGATAAGTTCTGGAAAAGAGAAGGCATGGGCGGTGAACGTATATCAAATCACATGCCCATGAAACATAGAGATTATACCTTAAAACGTTTTGCTCTATTGGGTCCAGGCGAAAGTCTCAAGACATTATTCGATCGCTACCAAGGAGAAGAACGAGAAAAGCTTCAGAAACAGCGAATTCTTCCAAAGAAAATGTTTATAAAGCGAAATTTGCGACTAAAAGAAAACGAAGCAGCCCCAACAGTGACCAGTCATTGTTTAGATGAATTTGTCCACCCAATACACAACAGATGTCTGACAGTCCGAGAATGTGCACGGTTACAATCTTTCCCCGATTCATATAACTTTGTTGGAGGTCCTTACATTGTTCCTCATATTGATAGGACAGTACAAGACAAGTATGAACAAATTGGGGATGCTGTTCCTCCATTGCTTGCATACGCTTGGGGGCTTCAGATTAAAGAACTCTTCAAACTTAACAAATATGGAATTTGACTATTATAAATACTGCCTATCTACTTATCAGAAAGAATATAACCGTTGCTACAAGCAACTTCAAAAGGCATATAAGGGCAAAGCAAGCTTCGAAAAGAAGCAAGACGAATGGGCAAAAGAATCCCAAAAGTCTGCAATACGCGTTTCCGTAATGAAAGGTCTCAATGAAATAGAAAACCCTTCAGTTTCAGAATTATGGAGTGCGCTTTACCGAGTTCATCTCTATAAAAAGTCAGGCATTAAAGACTTGGATACTATCCAGAAGGTCATAAGTGCTGATGAAAGTTGGAAGAAATCAAGTGGTCATGCGTTTGAGGAAATGATTAAAGAACTTGCCTCACTTACTCTTGAAGGCACCGATGTTAGCATTATACTTCAACGGGATTTGAACACTTTGATAAAAGCCGGAGAATTAGACAATGAGCCCCGTGATATCAGTTGGCTGAAAGACCAGATAAAAGGCAACATTTTTGATTTGTATTGCATTGTTACCATCGGAGACAAGAAAAAATGCTTCGGCTGTGTTCAATGCAAGACCAGTATCCGTGATCGCGTTACACGCGACAGAGAGCCTTCACTTCACGCCATGCAGTCATACTTCTGGAGCATTGCATTTGTGTTGGATGGTGATTTCCTCAAACTGCCCAAGTTCAAGGCGATGGTCAATGGTGGTTCCAAAGAGTTTCCTACAAATGGCTGGCATGGTATGTATGTATTCTCTGAGAAAGAATCTGCTGATCGTATATACCCGATAGCTGTTGATTTTGAACTTTTCAAGTCTCACGCAATTCAAGCAGCAAAGCAATGGAAGGAACAACGTCAATGGTTTAATCCTGAATGGAGAACGGTTTAAGAATTAGGAATTACGTTTTTTCTGCAGTTCCATTACTATTAAATATCCGTAAAAAGGCACACGAAATATTGCCTTTTTGCGGATATTTTTGTTACTTTGCTACATATTATATATATATGATACATCTGAAAGATATTAACAAGACTTACCAGGGTGCGCAGCCGCTGCATGTGCTGAAGGGAATCACGCTCGACATTGCCGAGGGCGAGTTCGTTTCTATCATGGGCGCGTCGGGCTCGGGCAAGTCTACTCTGCTCAATATTCTCGGCATTCTCGACAACTACGACTCGGGCGAATACCTGCTCGGCGGCACGCTCATCAAGAACCTCTCGGAGACGCGCGCTGCAGAGTATCGCAACCGCATGATAGGTTTCATCTTTCAGTCGTTCAACCTCATAGCGTTCAAGACGGCGGTGGAGAACGTGGAGCTGCCGCTCTACTATCAGGGCGTGGCACGACGCATGCGCCACAAGCTGGCGATGGAGTATCTCGACCGACTCGGACTGGCGCAGTGGGCAGACCACTACCCCAACGAGATGTCGGGCGGACAGAAGCAGCGCGTGGCTATAGCGCGGGCGCTCATCACGAAGCCGCAGATAATTCTCGCCGACGAACCTACGGGCGCACTCGACTCGAAGACGTCGGTGGAGGTAATGGAACTGCTGAAAAGGCTGAACGCCGAGGAGGGCGTGACCACCATCGTCGTGACGCACGAGAGCGGCGTGGCTAACGAGACCAACAAGATTGTACACATAAAGGACGGCGTAATAGGCCGCATCGAGGAGAACCTCGACCATACGGCGCGTCCGTTCGGCATCAACGGCATAATGAAGTAAAGGCACATGCGCGACATATTCATCGAAATACTCACCACCATCAAGCACAACCGGCTGCGCACGGCGCTCACGGGCTTCTCCGTAGCGTGGGGCATCTTCATCCTCATCGTGCTGCTCGGTGCGGGCAACGGTCTGATCAACGCTATGATGGGCAACTCGAACCGATTCCTCGCCACATCAATGGTGGTGTACGGAGGCGAGACGTCGAAGGCGTACGACGGTCTGGGCGAAGGGCGCGCCGTGGAGCTGAACGACAAGGACATGAGCATCACCAAGGAGGGCTTCAACAACAACGTGGAGACCGTGGGCGCAGAACTGTCGCAGCAGGGCGAGACGCTCGTCAACGGCAGCAACTACACCACGGGCATAAAGCTGAGCGGCGTATACCCGAACGACATCTACATCAACAAGCGCACGATGGTCTGCGGACGCTTCATCAACCAGCTCGACCTTAAGGACCGCCGCAAGTCGATAGTCATATCCTCGGACATGGCGAAGGAACTGCTGCCACAGTCGCCGCTCGCACTCAACGGGCAGCTGATACGCACAACGACGCTCGCCTTCCGCGTCGTGGGCATCTACGAGAGTCAGAAGAACAGCATGGGCAACGACGCCTTCATACCGTTCACGACGTTCCGCGCCATATACAGCAAGGGCGACAAGACGGGCGACATCGTCTTCTCGTTCAGCAATCTCAACTCGGAGGCTGAGAACGCGGCGTTCGAATCCAACTATCGTGCGAGGATAAACCGACAGCACCGCGCCGCGCCCGACGACGAAAACGCCGTATGGATATGGAACCGATTCACGCAGGCGCTCAGCATGAATACCGCCAACGGACTGCTGAGCACGGCGCTCTGGGTGATAGGCATACTGACGCTCATCTCGGGCATCGTGGGCGTGTCGAACATCATGCTCATCACCGTGCGCGAACGCACTCACGAGTTCGGCATACGCAAGGCTATCGGCGCCAAGCCGTGGTCTATCCTGCGCCTCATCATCATCGAGAGCGTCGCCATCACTACTTTCTTCGGCTACATAGGCATGCTGCTCGGCATCGCCGCCAACCAGTATATGGACGCCACTATCGGAAAGGAAACCATCGACAACGGACTCTTCGCCATACAGATGTTCACTAACCCCACCGTGGGCTTCGACACCTGCATAAAAGCCACACTACTGATGATAGTCGCCGGCACGCTCGCCGGACTAATACCCGCTCGCAAGGCAGCCCGAATCAGACCGATTGAGGCGCTGAGGGCTGAGTAGGAGCCCCTCCCAACCCTCCCCGTCGGGGATGGCTTAGTTAGCCTTAGTCCCCTCGGCTTAAAAAGGCCTAAGAAGGCTTAGTTCGGCTTAAACGCCGCCTTAATTAAAAGCTTAAGAAAACAATGATACGATTCGACACCGACCGCTTGCGTGAAATACTCGACACGCTATCCCGCAACAAATCGCGCACCTTCCTAACCGGATTCGGCGTGTTTTGGGGCGTGTTCATGCTCGTCGGACTCATCGGCGGAGGCGACGGACTCAAGGAGCTTATCAACAAGAACCTCGACGGATTCGCCACAAACTCTGCCGTCGTATGGGCGCAGCAGACAACCATACCCTACCACGGATTCCGCAAAGGACGACAGTGGGTGATGAACTACGACGACGTGAAGCGACTCAAGGCGCACGTGCCAGAGCTCGACGTCGTTACGCCTACCATCACGCGATGGGGAGCGGGCGCAACGCACGGCGACAAACACGCCTCATGCACCGTGAAGGGCGTGATGCCAGACATGCAGGAGGTCACTACGCCGAAGATGTTCTACGGACGATACATAAACGAGATGGACATCAGTCAGGGACGCAAGGTCTGCGTCATCGGCAAGCAAGTGTACAAGTCGCTCTTCACCGGCGGAGGCGACCCGTGCGGTCAGCTCATTCGCATCGACTCCATATATTATAATGTGGTGGGTGTCAACTATAGCGACGGCAACATGAACATCAACGGCAGCGACGAACAAGCCGTAGTGCTGCCCATCACGCTCGTGCAGCAGGTGTACAACCGCGGACACAACATCGACCTGCTCTGCATGACCGGAAAGCCCGGCGTGAAGATGAGCGACATCACCGACCGCATACGCAGCGTGATAGCGCAGGCGCACGACGTGAGTCCGAAGGACGATAAGGGCGTGATGATATTCAACACCGAGATGATGTTCTCGATGGTCGACAGCATGTTCCGCGGCGTCAACATACTCATCTGGCTCGTAGGCATAGGCACGCTGCTCGCCGGAGCCATCGGCGTGTCGAACATCATGATGGTGACCGTGCGCGAACGCACAACAGAGATTGGCATACGCCGTGCAATAGGCGCCACACCGCGAAGCATTCTCTCGCAAATCATCTCCGAAAGCATACTCCTCACAGCCATTGCCGGCATGAGCGGCATACTCTTCGTTGTGCTTATCCTGCAGGCGCTCGAAATGGCTAACACAACGGACGGCATCGTCAAGGCTCACTTTCAGATTAGCTTCTGGACAGCCGTGGGCGCCGTAGCCATGCTCTCACTGCTCGGCGTGCTCGCCGGACTCGCGCCTGCCATGAGAGCCATGAGAATCAAACCCGTAGACGCCATGCGCGACGAGTAAAACAACCCAGCTTATGAAAAAGTACATCAAATACATCCTCATGGCACTTGTTGCCGTGATCTTCATCGGAACATTCGTGTTTCTCTACATCAAGTCGCAGCCTCAACCAGAGGTCTACGACGAGTTCACACTGCAGCGTATGAACATCCGCAAGACCACCGTCGTCACCGGCAAGATTGAGCCGCGCAACGAGGTGAACGTGAAGCCGCAAATCTCGGGCATCATCACCGAGATACTCAAAGAGGCAGGCGAAACGGTTCAGCAGGGCGAGGTGATTGCAAAGGTCAAGGTGATTCCGGACATGGGTTCGCTCAGCGCAGCCCAGTCGCGTCTGCGTCTTGCCGAGATAAACCGCAA
>ERZ1504879.343-NODE-343-length-11507-cov-3.171673_pt1 | contig 11507 bp, 11 predicted proteins | sample MGYA00575729_ERZ1504879 | MGnify/ENA primary metagenome ERZ1504879 (study PRJEB39906, sample SAMEA3182106) | gut metagenome | biome: human; feature: gut; material: Stool; isolation source: human stools | place: Canada | collected 2013-02-26 ...
ATCGTGGCCCGCCAGAATGGCGGCGGCCTCGGCGATGTTGTCGTACATGCCGCCGGCACACCCGGCGATGATGCCCTGATCCACTGTCAGCTTGCCGTCCGCCAGCTTGTCCGTCAGGTGCAGGCCGGCCTTGCCGCCGAACTGGGCGGCGGCCCGCTTCTCCACCTCCCGCAGGTGGTCGCCGGGGTCATGGAGCAGCTCGCGGAGCGTCACCGCCTCGGAGGGGTGGAACGGCAGGGCGGCCATAGGCTCCATGCGGCTGAGGTCGATGGTGATCATGCCGTCGTAGTACGCGCCGTCCTGCGGGTGCAGGGCGGTGAACGTCTCGGGGCGGCCATGGAGGGCCAGATAGTCCGCCACGGCATCGTCCGTCTCCCAGATGGAGCTGAGGCAGGCGGTCTCCGTGGTCATCACATCGATACCGATGCGGTAGTCCATGGGCAGGCGGGACACGGCGGGACCGGCGAACTCCAGCACCTTATTCTTCACGAAGCCGTTTTTGTACACCGCGCCGCACAGGGCGATGGCCACGTCGTGGGGGCCGACGCCGTGGGGCGGCTCACCGGTGAGCCACACCAGAATGACCTCCGGCGCGGCGATGTCGTAGGTGTTCCGCAGCAGCTGCTTGACGATCTCGGGACCGCCCTCTCCCACGCCCATGGTACCCAGCGCGCCGTAGCGCGTGTGGCTGTCGGAGCCCAGGATCATGCGGCCGCAGCCGCTCATCATCTCCCGGGCGTATTGGTGGATGACGGCCTGGTTGGCGGGGACGTAGTCACCGCCGTACTTGATGGCAGCGGACAGGCCGAACACATGGTCGTCCTCGTTGATGGTGCCGCCCACGGCGCACAGGCTGTTGTGGCAGTTGGTCAGCACGTAGGGAACGGGGAATTCCGTCATGCCGCTGGCCTTGGCGGTCTGGATGACGCCCACGTAGGTGATGTCGTGGGAGATGAGACTGTCAAAGGTCAGGTGCAGCAGGCCGTCCCCCGCAGGCTTGTCGTGGCGGCGGAGGATCTGGTAGGCCATGGTCCTGTCACGCAGGGCCGGTGCGGCAGTCTTGGCGGGCGCCGGCACCCCGTTTTGCAGGGTGACGCCGCCGTGGTGCAGCTGGATCATATGGTCACGCTCCTTTTCGGAGAATTTTTGACGTATCATTTTTGATGGGTATAGTATAGCAGATAATTTTGCGTGTGCAAGCCCTAAAATGAAAGTTAAAAAATTAATTATTGCATTTTATGTGTCGCGCCCCCTGATTTTCCGCTGTTTTTAAGAAATTTTTCCGTCATTTATGAATTTCACGCATTTTCATCTTGCAAAACACAAATGGGCGCGTTATAATCGCCCCAACAGGATGAAAGCCCGCGGACGCCGCAGGAGAAAGGAAAGCATTATGGTTGAGAAGGATACCGGTATTCTGGAGCGCTACACAGAACCGCTGAGCCGCCGCATTCAGGAGGAGTATGCCATCGGCCCCCAGTTCTATCAGGGTGAGGTCAAAAAGGGTCTGCGCAACAGCGACGGCACCGGCGTGCTGGTGGGCGTCACCAAGGTAGGCAGCGTGCAGGGCTACCTGCTGCAGGACGGACAGCGCATCCCTACCCCGGGCCGCCTGTACTACCGCGGCATCGAGCTTACCGACATCGTGGAGGCCCACCGCAGAGCCGGCACCTTCGGCTATGAGGAGGTGGCGTACCTGCTGGTGATGGGCTACCTGCCCACGGAGGCCGAGCTGAAGCGGTTCAAGGACATCATGAGCCAGGCCCGCAAGCTGCCGGAGGGCTTCACCGAGGGCATGATCATGCGGCACCCCAGCGGCAACATGATGAACGAGCTGGCCCGCAGCGTGCTGAGCCTGTACTCCTACGATGCCAGCGCCGACGACACCTCCATCGAGAACCTGCTCCTGCAGTCGGTAAAGCTCATCGGCTGCTTCCCCTCCATCGTGGCCAACTCCTACGCGGTGAAGCGCCACTATTTCCAGGGGGACTCCCTGCACATCCATTTCCCCGTGGCGGAGCTGTCCACTGCGGAGAACTTCCTGCGGATGATCCGGCCCGATACCAACTACACCGAGGAGGAGGCCCACCTGCTGGATATGATGCTGATGGTCCACGCGGAGCACGGCGGCGGCAACAACTCCACCTTCGTCTGCCGCGCCATGTCCTCCAGCGGCACGGATACGTACAGCGCCATCGCCGGAGCCGTGGGCTCCCTGAAGGGCCCGCTCCACGGCGGCGCCAACGCCAAGGTCATGGAGATGTTCCGCTATGTCAAGGAGAATGTGGACCCCCACGATGACGGCTCCATCCGCGACTATCTGGTGAAGCTGCTGGACAAGGAGGCCGGCGACAGATCCGGCAAGCTGTACGGTCTGGGCCACGCGGTGTATACCATGTCCGACCCCCGCGCCGTGCTGCTGAAGAAATACGCCCAGCACATGGCGGAGATCAAGGGCTACGCCGAGGACTTCGCCCTTCTGCAGAAGGTGGAGGAGCTGGGCATCCCGCTGGTGCAGGAGCGCCGCGGTGACAACACCCCCATGTGCGCCAACGTGGACATGTACTCCGGCCTGGTGTACACCATGCTGGGCATCCCTCAGGACGTGTTCACGCCGCTGTTCGCCTCCGCCCGTATCGCGGGCTGGTGCGCCAACCGCATGGAGGAGCTCATCACCTGCCACCGCATCATGCGTCCGGCGTACCGCGCCGTCACCACCCACGGCCACTACATCCCCATGGCGGAGCGTCAGTCCCACCACGAGGCCGAATAAAGCGCAAAACACTCCCGACCATCGGTCGGGAGTGTTTTTTTCATCGGATCTGTCCGTCGCCGGTGACGACATATTTATAGGTGCTGAGCTCGTCCAGCCCCATGGGGCCGCGGGCGTGGAGCTTCTGGGTGGAGATGCCCATCTCACAGCCCAGACCGAACTCTCCGCCGTCGGTGAAGCGGGTGGAGACGTTGACGTACACGGCGGCACTGTCCACCTGACGGGTGAAGCGGGCCGCAGCGGCGGCGTCCTCCGTGACGATGCAGTCGCTGTGATGGGTGGAGTGGGCGGCGATGTGGGCGATGGCATCGTCCAGACTGTCCACCACGGCCACAGCCAGAATGTAGTTCAGGAACTCGGTGTCGAAGTCGGTCTCCGATGCGGGCGTGCCGCTGATGATGGCGGCGGCGCGGCGGTCCAGCCGCAGCTCCACCGGCGGCTGTCCTGCGGCGATGCGGTCGGCCACCAGTGCCTTGTGCAGCATGGGCAGGAGCTTCTCCGCAACGGCGGTGTGGACCAGGCACACCTCCTCGGCGTTGCACACAGAGGGACGGCTGGTCTTGGCGTTGGTGATGATACGCACGGCCTTGTCCAGATCGGCGGCGGCATCCACATAGACGTGGCAGATGCCGGTGCCGGTCTCGATGCAGGGCACGGTGGCATTGCGCACGCAGGCGCGGATGAGTCCCGCGCCGCCACGGGGGATCAGCAGATCCACCAGCCCCCGGGCCTGCATGATATCGTTGGCGCTCTGGTGGGTGGTATCCTCCACGATGTTCACGATGTCGGCATCGCCTCCGGCGGCGGTGATGCCCGCCTTCAGCGCCGCCACGATGGCGCGACAGGAGCGGTACGCCTCCTTCCCGCTTCGGAGCATACAGACGTTGCCGCTCTTGACAGCCAGTGCCGCGGCGTCTGAGGTGACGTTGGGGCGGCTCTCGTAGATGATGGCCACCAGACCCAGAGGCACCTGCACCTTGGTGATGGTCATGCCGTTGGGCCGGTGTACCTCCGAGAGGATGCGCCCCGTGTGATCCGGCAGCGCCGCGGCGGCGCGGACGCCGTCGGCCATAGCGCGGATGCGGCCCTCGTCCAGCCGCAGGCGGTCCAGCATCACGGCGGAAATGTGCCCCTCCGCGTCCGCCATGTCCTGCGCGTTGGCGGCCAGAATGGCGGGGGTGCTCTCCTCCAGCGCATCGGCCATAGCCAGCAGCAGCCGGTTTTTCTCCTCCGCAGGCGCGGCGCTCAGCGCCGGCCACGCGGCCTTTGTCTTTTGCAGAAGCTCGATCGTGGTCATACAGCAGCCCTTCCTGTCAAAAATCTGGTGCCCGCAGGGCGGCCCGCGGCGATGTCATACAGCACCTCCGGCTTGCTGCCGTTGGCGATGACCATCTCGCAGCCCGCCTCCGTGGCGATGGCGGCGGCCCGCAGCTTGGTGATCATGCCGCCGGTGCCCAAGCCGGTGCTGCTGTCCTCCGCCAGGGTGAACAGCTCGTCGTCCACCCGCTCCACCGTGGGGATCAGGCGGGCATCGGGATGGCGGCGGGGATCCTTGTCGTACAGCCCGTCGATGTCCGACAGCAGCACCAGCAGGTCCGCGCCGATGGCGGCGGCCACGATGGCCGACAGGCTGTCGTTCTCGCCGATGGTGTTCTCCACGCCGATCTCGTCGGTGGCCACGGCGTCGTTCTCGTTGATGATGGGCAGCGCCCCCAGCTCCAGCAGGCGGGACAGCGTGTTGCGGACGTTGCGGCTGCGCTGCTCGCTTTTGATGTCCTCGCCGGTCAGCAGCAGCTGGGCTACGGTGTGGCTGTACTCCGTGAACTGCTTGTCGTAGGTATACATCAGCTCGCACTGGCCCACGGCGGCAGCCGCCTGCTTACTGGGCATGTCCGCCGGACGGCCCGGGAGATTCAGCTTCCCCACACCCATGCCGATGGCGCCGGAGGACACCAGAATGATCTCATGCCCCGCATTTTTCAAATCGCTCAGCACCCTGCACAGCCGCTCCATCCGCTGGATGTTCAGCCGCCCCGTGGCGTGCGCCAGCGTGGAGGTCCCCACTTTTACAACGATACGCATACCGCTGCCCCCTTCCGGCCCCTGCGGGCCTGTGTTTTTGCACATTATATTTCATCGACTTGCAAAATGCAAGAGACCCTGTTTCAGGACCACAAAAAATATGTCTTGCATTCTGTGGTAAAGTCTGGTATGATGGACGAGGTTAGAGTAGTCTAACTGAATTTCAAATTGAAGGAGGCGGCGTGTATGAGCGTTGTCATATTGGGTGGAAATGAGTGCATGGAGCGCCGCTATAAGGAGCTTTGCGGCGCGTACCAGTGTCAGGCCAAGGTGCTGACCAAGCCCTCCGGCGGGCTGAAGAACAAGCTGGGACGGCCGGACCTGATGATCTTTTTCACCAATACCATGTCCCACAAGCTGGTGCAGGGCGCCCTCAGTGAGCTGAAGGGCAGCAGCACCATCATTGAGAGATGCCACACCAGCTCCCTGTCGGCGCTGCGGGGCATTCTGGAGAAATACGCGGTGCAGGAGGCGTGAGCCGCCTGCGCAAAACGACACTGCGGAGGTTTTCCCCTCCGCGGTGTTGCTTTTTGCGGGGAATGTGCTATAATGGCCGCGAAATTATCCAAGGAGGTGCGGTAATGAAGGCATTACTCATCAACGGCAGCCCCCATCCCAAGGGCTGCACCTACACGGCGCTGGAGGAGCTGGCCCGCACGCTGGAGGCCGAGGGCATCGAAACCGAGATCGTGCAGGCCGGCGGCAGAGTCGTCTGCGGCTGTACCGGCTGCGGCGCCTGCCGCAAGCTGGGAAAGTGCGTGTACGACGATGCGGTGAACGAGACGTCTCCCAAGCTGCTGGAGGCAGACGCGCTGGTCATCGGCGCGCCGGTACACTATGCCTCCCCCGCCGGAGACGCCATCTCCTTTATGGACCGGCTGTTTTACAGCACCGGTATCCGGAACCTGACCATGAAGGTGGGCGCGGCGGTAGTGTCCTGCCGCCGCGGCGGCAACACCTCCAGCTTCGACGTGCTGAACAAGTACTTCACCATCTCCGGCATGCCCATCGCCAGCAGCCAGTACTGGAACATGGTGTACGGCAATACACCAGAGGAGGTGCGCCAGGACAGGGAGGGTCTCCAGACCATGCGGACGCTGGGACGGAACATGGCGTTCCTCATGAAGGCCATCCAGCTGGGCAGGGCCCAGTACGGCCTGCCCCAGCCGGAGCCTCCCCAGGTCACCAGCTTCCACCACTGAGAAAAACTCGGAGTTGCTTTTTCCCGCCGTCGGAGTACAATGGCGGTACTACACATTTGAAACCGGAGGTACACTTTCATGACATATCAGGAGATCCTGAACAACGCCCGCACCTGTATGGGTCCTTACTGCAAGTCCTGTCCCACCTGCAACGGCATGGCCTGCAAAAACACCATCCCCGGCCCCGGAGCCAAGGGCATCGGCACCGGCTTCATCCGCAACTATCAGAAGTGGCAGGAGCTGTGCGTCAACATGGACACCATCTGTGAGAACAAGCCCGTGGACACGTCCTACGATTTCTTCGGCAAGAAGGTCGTGCTGCCGGTGTTCGCCGCGCCGGTGGGCGCCATGCAGCTGCACTACGGCGACAAGTACGACGATCTGACGTATAACGACATTCTGGTGACCGCCTGCGCCGCCGCAGGTATCGCCGCCTTCACCGGCGACGGCACCAACCCCGCCGTCATCGAGGCGGCAGCGGAGGCACTGAAAAAGAACCACGGCTGCGGCGTACCCACGGTAAAGCCCTGGAACATGGCGCTGGTGGAGGAGAAGATGGCGCTGGTCAAGGCCGCTGATCCCATCGCCATCGCCATGGACATCGACGCGGCGGGTCTGCCCTTCCTGAAGAACCTGACGCCTCCCGCCGGCAGCAAGACCGTGGATGAGCTGCGGCAGATCGCGGAAAAGGCCGGTAAGCCCTTCATTCTCAAGGGCATCATGACGGTGAACGGCGCGAAGAAGGCGCTGGAGGCCGGCGCCAGCGGCATCGTGGTCAGCAACCACGGCGGCCGTGTGCTGGACCAGTGCCCCGCCACGGCGGAGGTGCTGCCCGCCATCGCAGACGCTGTGGGCGGCAAAATGACCATTCTGGTGGACGGCGGCATCCGCTCCGGCATGGACGTGTTCAAGGCGCTGGCGCTGGGTGCGGACGCGGTCCTCATCGGCCGTCCCTTCGTGAACATGGTGTACGGCGGCGGCTTCGAGGGCGTGCAGGTCTACGTGGACAAGCTGAAGGCCGAGCTGGCCGACACCATGGCCATGTGCGGCGCTCACTGTCTGGCGGACATCAAGCGCTCCATGCTCTACGGCTATTGAGCCGGCACAACAACGATGAAGGACGGGAGCCTGCGGCCCCCGTCCTTTCCTGACGAGGAGTTTTTATGTATCGGGACATGACCCGCGGCGGCATCACCCGCAGCCTGCTGCTGTTCGCGCTGCCCATGATGGCGGGAAGCCTTCTCCAGCAGCTGTATAATGTAGCGGACACTCTCATCGTGGGGCGTGCGCTGGGCCGCGACGCCCTGGCAGCGGTGGGCTCCGCCTTCACGCTGATGACGTTCCTGACCTCCGTGTTTCTGGGGCTGGCCATGGGCGCAGGGGCACTGTTCTCCATCTATCTGGGCCGGAAGGACATGGCGTCTCTGCATCGGGCGGCGGCGCTGGCCCTCTGCCTCATCGGCGGGGTGACGGCGGCGGTGACGGCGCTGGTATACGTCCTGCTGGACCCCATCCTGCGGTTTTTGCAGGTGCCCGATTCGCTGTACGGCGACATGGCCGGTTATCTGCGCATCATCTTTGTGGGGCTGGCGGCCACGTTCCTCTATAACTTCTTCGCCTGCCTGCTGCGCTCGGCGGGCAACTCCGCCGCACCGCTGTGGTTTCTGGGCGGCGCGGCCCTGCTGAACGTGGGGCTGGACCTGCTGTTCGTACTGGTGCTGCGGTGGGGCGTGTCCGGCGCGGCAGCGGCCACGGTGATCGCCCAGTACGCTGCGGGGCTGGGGCTGACGATCTATGCCCTGCTGCGCTGCCGCCACATGCTGCCGCGGCGGGCGGACTTCCGGTTCGACCGGCATATCCTGCGGGAGCTGATGGATCTGTCGCTGCTGACCTGCGCGCAGCAGTCGGCCATGAACTTCGGCATCCTGCTGATACAGCGTCTGGTGGACAGCTTCGGGCCGGTGGTGATGGCGGCCTTTGCCGCCGCCGTGAAGATCGACGCTTTTGCCTACCTGCCGGTGCAGGAGTTCGGCAACGCCTTCTCCACCTTCTCGGCCCAGAACTACTGCGCGGGGCAGTCCGACCGGCTGCGGCAGGGCCTGCGGCAGGCCACGGCGGTGAGCGCCGCCTTCTCCTGCGCCGTAGCGGCGCTGGTAGTGGTATTCGCCCGGCCGCTGATGGGTCTTTTCGTTCAGGCGGGCGATACGGAGGTCATCGCCTGCGGCGTCCGCTACCTCCGCATTGAGGGCACGTTCTACGCCGGTATTGGCTGCCTGTTCCTGTTGTACGGCTTTTACCGCGCCGTGCAGCGGCCCGGCATGAGCGTGGTGCTGACGGTCGTCTCCCTGGGCACCCGCGTGGCTCTGGCCTATGCCCTGGCGGGGCCGGTGGGCGAAGTGGGCATCTGGGCCGCCATCCCCATCGGCTGGTTCCTGGCGGACGCCGCCGGATACGGCTACTACCTGCGGCACCGTAAGGCGCTGCTGACTCCGAGAGCGCAATAAAACGAGGCGCATGCCAATGGCATGCGCCTCGTTCGTCTGTTCGCAGCTTATTGCAGCAGCGCGGGGATGTCCCGCAGGTCCTCCGCCGTCACGTCCACGCTGTCATTGGCGGGCGCGGCCCCCGGACGGCGGTAGTACACGGTTTTCAGTCCGCACCCCCTGCCGCCGGCCATGTCGGAGGTCAGAGAGTCGCCGATGATGGCGGTATACTCCGGCAGGATAGGCGTCTCACGGCCCTCGTGGACCTGCCGGAACGCCTAATCGAAAAAGAGCTTCGACGGCTTGGACGCGCCGATGCGCTCGGAGATGAAGAACCAGTCGAAGAAGTCCTTCATACCCGCCAGAGCCAGCCGGTGGAGCTGCTGCTCATAGGGGCCGTTGCTGGCGGCGGCCAGCAGATACCTGCCCCGCAGTGCCTCCAGCAGCTCTCGCGCCCCGTTCACGGGGATGGCGCTCTCGTGCAGGGCGGTGCGGAAATATTTCTCGAACACCACGCCGTCGAAGTCCATGTCCAGCGCGGCGAACACGTTGTTCCACCGGATCTTCTCCAGCTCCGGAAATGTCAGAGTGCCCTCCTCGATCTGCCGCCAGAGCTTGTTGTTCTCGCGGTGGAACACATCGTACATCCACGGCTCGTAGGGCCGCAGGCCGAAGTGGGCGAAGCCCTCCTCCATGGTCCGGCGGATGTAGGCGTCAAAATCCAGCAGGGTGTTGTCGATGTCGATCAGAACCAGCTTCATAGCGCTCTCCTTTTCTTTTCGCTGTTTTCAGGATAGCACATCCCACCCTTCTCCGCAAGATGCAGGCGAAAATTTCAAAAACCGGCACATCAGCGCCGTAAAAATCCACCTCTTTTTCCGTATAGGGGTACATTCTGCACAATCGGCCCCGTTTTTTCATCGGAAAGTCTGTTGGTAAATATGCTTGCTTTGCCCCCGCGCCGGTGATATACTCTGCTCTTGCAGCCATGTAAAGAAACTGGTGCGCTTTATATAAAAAAAGGAACGTTTGGGAGTGAGGAAAGCCGTATGAAAAGCATTGAGATGACCAGCGGGTCTCTGTGGAAAAATATTCTGCTGTTCAGCCTGCCGCTGATGCTGACCCAGGTGCTGGAGGTGCTGTTCAACCTCAGCGACGTGGCCATCGCCGGTAAATATGCCTATAATACCTATGTGGCGCTGGGCGCCGTGGGCTCCACCACCACGCTGGTGTCCCTGTTCACCGGCCTGCTCATCGGCATGGGCGCCGGTGTCAATGTGTCGGTGGCCCGCTGGCTGGGCATCGGCGACAGTGAGAACGTGGAGCGCACCACCCACTCCTCCCTGCTGATCTGCACAGGCGCAGGCGTGCTGGTGTGCCTGATCTGCGCGTTCTTTGCCGAGCCTATGCTGCGCCTGCTGAACACCAAGGAGGAGTTCCTTCCCGGCGCCGTGCTGTACCTGCGTATTTATGCGCTGGGCCTGCCCGGCATCGGCATCTACAACTGCGGCAACGGTATCCTCAGCGCCACCGGCGATACCAAGCGTCCCCTGATCTACCTGTCCGTGGCCGGTGTGCTGAACGTCATTCTGAATCTGGTATTCGTCATCGGCTGCCGGATGTCCGCCGAGGGCGTAGCCATCGCCAGCGCCATTGCCCAGTGGGTAACCGCCGTCCTGATCGTCGTCCACCTGCTGCGGCGGAAGGACGCCTGCCGCCTGAGCATGCGGCAGCTGCGGCTCCACAAGGCGGCGGTCAAGCGCATCCTGATGATCGGCGTCCCCTCCGGCCTGCAGAACGCCATCTTCGCGCTGGCCAACCTGTTCGTGCAGGCAGGTCTGAACTCCTTCGACGAGATCACCGTCTCCGGCGCGGCTGCCGCCGCCAACGCCGATACTCTGGTGTTCAACATGATGGCGGCGTTCTACACCGCCTGCGCCAGCTTCGTCAGCCGCAACTGGGGCGCGGGCCATAAGGAGCGTATCCTTAAGAGCTATCACATCTGCATGCTGTACGGCATCTTCACCGGCGCCATTTTTGGCGCGATGATGCTGCTGTTCGGCCGGCAGTTCCTGTCCCTGTTCGCCAACGAGCCCGCCGTCATCGACGCCGGCATGGACCGTCTGCGGATCATGGCTTTCTCCTACGCCGTAGCCCCACTGATGGACAACAGCATCGCCGCCTCCCGCGGCATCGGCAAGAGCATCATCCCCACCATCGTGGTCATCATGGGCTCCTGCGTGTTCCGCGTGGTGTGGATCTACACGGTGTTCGCCTACTTCCACACGGTGCCGTCTCTGTACCTGCTGTATATCTTCTCCTGGTTCATCACCGGCATGGCGGAGTTCTTCTACTTCCGCATCAGCTACAAAAAGAACATCGTGGCCGCGCAGATCTGGTAAAGAAGCGCAAAAAGAATGACCCGCCGGAGCGGGTCATTCTTTTTGCCTGTTCCGCATCACCCGATGGTGACGCCGTTATTTCAGCAGCTCGTCATAGCTGGTGCCCAGCGCGTCCCGCAGGCCCCGCAGCTGGGCGGCCTGGATATGCTGGGTGCCGCGCTCGATCTTCACCAGTGTCTCTCGGGTCATCTCCACGCCCTCCAGCTGGAGCATCCGCACCAGTTCCGTCTGACCGATGCCCTTTTCCAGCCGGACCCGCCGGATGTTCTCGCCAATGTGTATCTCGTCCTGCTTGATTTTTTGCACCATTCCGCACCTCGCAAATTCGGACCGGAACAAGTCCTATTTGTCTTGATTTTAGAATGGGCTCCTGTTATAATGGGACCAGTTTCAGTCCACATCGTGTCACAAAGGGGGAGGATGCAAATGAAAAACGTATCCATCGCGGTGGACAGTGCCGTGTATGAATTCTACCGGAAGGTAGGGCTCAGCGCCGGCGGGCTCCCGCCGGAAAAGGTCATGGCGGACGCGCTGTTCAAACTGGCGGGCGAGCTGAGCTTACAGG
>ERZ1504879.404-NODE-404-length-10293-cov-3.405060_pt1 | contig 10293 bp, 9 predicted proteins | sample MGYA00575729_ERZ1504879 | MGnify/ENA primary metagenome ERZ1504879 (study PRJEB39906, sample SAMEA3182106) | gut metagenome | biome: human; feature: gut; material: Stool; isolation source: human stools | place: Canada | collected 2013-02-26 ...
AGTACGGTCTCGTGGGCTCGGAGATGTGTATAAGAGACAGGTTATAAGGTCTACTGGTCCGACGGCGCCCAGCTGCCGCCCCAGCACGCCGACGCCATCGCCGCCCAGCTGGAAAAGATCGACATCTTCACCGGCGTGAAGCGCATGGACTTCGAGGAGGCGGTGCAGGCCGGTCTCATCGAGATCATGGGCGAGGAGACGGACCGCGCCTTTATGAAAGAGGTCATGGCCATGGTCAACGACCGCGAGTCCATGTCCAAGGTAGCCGACACCTTCAAGGTGGTCTACACCCCGTTCCACGGCTGCGGCTGGAAGCTGGTGCCGGAAGCCCTGCGGGGTCTGGGCGTCAAGCACCTGTACTGCGTGGAGCAGCAGATGGTGCTGGACGGCAACTTCCCCACCGTGGCCTCCCCCAATCCCGAGAATCCCGAGGGCTTTTATCTGGCCATCGAACTGGCGGACAAGGTCGGTGCCGACTTTATTCTGGGCACCGATCCCGACAGTGACCGCGTGGGCATCATGGTCCGCGACCATATCGGAAAGTTCGTGGCCGTCACCGGCAACCAGACCGGCGTGCTGCTGCTGGATTACCTGATCGGTGCGCTGCGCCGCGCCGGGAAAATGCCGGAAAAGCCGGTGTTTCTGAAGTCTATCGTCACCACCAACATGGCCCGTACTGTGGCCGAGGCCAACGGCGTTACCTGCTGCGACACCTTCACCGGCTTTAAGTTTATGGCCGAGAAAAAGGCGGAGCTGGAGTCCTCCGGTCAGGGTGAGGTCATTCTGTCCTACGAGGAGAGCTACGGCTATATGATGGGCGACTACGTCCGCGATAAGGACGCCGTCACCGCGTCTCTCATCATCACCGAGATGGCGGGCTGGTACGCCGCCCAGGGCATGACCCTCTACGATGCGCTGCAGGCCCTGTACGTCAAGTACGGCTGGTACGGTGAAAAGACCCACAATCTGGTGATGCCCGGTGTGGACGGGCTGGAGAAGATGGCCGCACTGATGAAGCATCTGCGCCAGACGCCTCCCGCTGACATCGCTGGGGTGGCCGTCACCGTCCGCAAGGACTATGCCGACGGAACCGCAACCGATTGCGCCACAGGGGTTTCCAGCCCCATGGAGCTTCAAGGAAGCAACGTGCTGCGCTACGAGCTGGCCGATGGCACCACCATTCTGGTGCGCCCCTCCGGCACAGAGCCCAAGATCAAGATCTACATCCTCACCCGCGGCAAGGACGCGGCGGAGCGGGACGCCAACCTCGTCAAATACTCCGCATGGGTGGAGACCCTGGTCAGGTAACAGCGGCGCGCCCCTTTTGACCCCCGATCTTCGTAAAAAAGAACTGCATGATGAAGAAAAAAAGAGACTGGGAACTTTCCCAGTCTCTTTTCTGCGTTTTTTTGCCGAAACGGTTATCTCCAGATCTCGCTGTAGAAGTAAACGGCCAGCATACCCGGGCCCACATGTGCGCCGGTGACAGGTTCATGACACACGGTGAGGATCTCTCCGGTGCAGCCCACCTGCCGCAGCTTGGTAGCCACCACCAGCGCGTCCGCCGGAGAACCGGCGTGGGAGATGCCCACGGGGGCACTGCGGTCCTCCACCATCTGGTCGTACAGCTTCACCAGCTCCTCGATGCCGGCCTTCTTGCCGCGGACCTTGGAGAGCATCACGATCTTGCCCTCCTCGTCGCCCTCGAGGATGGGTTTGATCTGCAGCAGCGTACCGGCCAGCGCCGCACCGCCGGAGATGCGGCCGCCCTTGCGCAGGAACTTCAGCTCGTCCACCATAAAGTGCTGGCGCATCTTGCCGCACAGCTCCTCACAGCGGACCTCGATCTCCTCGATGACGCGGCCCTCCGCCGCCAGCTTGGCAGCCGCCAGCACGATGAGACCTTCGCCCAGGGACGCGCCCCGGCTGTTCAGCACGCGGATCTTCCGGTCCGGATACTCCTCGGCCAGCTCCTTGGCCACCAGCCCCACGCCCCAGCAGGTACCGCTGACACCGCTGGAGAGGCCGATATACAGCACATCGTCGCCGTTTTTCAGATGCGGCTCCATTTCCCGCCGGGCGGCGTCCGGTGTAACCATAGAGGTCTGCACCACGGCGCCGTGCCGCATGGCCTCGTAAAAGCTGCGGCCGTCGAACTCCGCGCTGATATCCGCCGGCTGACCGTCTATGGTGTAGGTCAGGCAAAGCTCACCGATGCCGTACTGCTCCAGCAGGTGCTTGGGCAGGTTTGCCGCGTTGTCGGTCATAATACGTACCATAACAGTGTTCTCCTTTTTGCTTTCGCATACTATGCCAGCTGCGGCACGACCCACTGGGCCAGCGTGTCAAACAGCTGCCGGTAGCCCGGCATGGTCAGGTGGATGCCATCCGCCGAAATGAGCTCCGGCAGATCCCGCTGCGGCAGGAAACGGCGGCGCACGTCGATCAGCGGCAGACCCTCGCGCATGGCGAAGGAGGCCACTGTGTCGGAATACAGCTCCTGATACCGGTAAATGCAGCCCACATCGCCCAGCCAGCGCATGATACTGTCTCGGCTGAGGCCGCCCCTACAAATATAGTCCAAATAACGAGCGCCGTCAATAGGCGGAAGTGTCATCAGCACCGGCTGCACCCCCACGCGGGCCAATTCTGTTACCGTCTGCTTCAATTTGGACAGAAATTCCGGCAGCTCCGTGCGGGGCCTGTGGTCCCCCTCGGGGTCGGCGGCGATGCTGGCCCAGTCGAAATCACTGTCGTTGCCGCCGTAGGCCACCAGCGCCCAGCGGGCGTCCATACCACGGGCCACGTCGTGCTCCACCAGTGAGAGTCCCTTGCTGATGGTGGAGCCCATCTTGGCGCGGTTCACCACCTCCAGCCGCTCCGTGGGGTACTGGGCCATGACCTCCGAAAGATGAAAATGATAGCGCATGGCAGCGTCCGGCACCGTGGCCTTCAGCAGCGAATCTCCATAAATATAGGCACGCTCCATGATCTGCCCTCCTTGACGTCTTTTTACATAATATAGCATATTAGATTTCCTGCGTCAAGGTATCCGTTGCACGTTTTTCTTGTCAGCTGCGGCATTTTGTGATATAGTATATTACGTTCATTGACAAGGAGGCGTCGTTATGCAATACGACAAAAGTCTTGTAGCCCATAAGCTGCTGCGCTGGGACAAGTTCATCACCGATTACCATCTGCCGGAGTGGGACTCCATCCCCGATTTCGGCCTGTATATGGATCAGGTCATCGTGCTGCTGGAGCAGTATCTCAGCTTCATCCCCACGCCGGCGGGGGCCAAGGAGCATATCGTCACCTCCGCCACCATCAACAACTACGTGCGGCTGAAGATCATGCCCGCGCCGGTGAAGCGGAAGTATCATCGGGTACACATCGCCTATCTGGTGATGATCCTGACCATGAAGCAGAGTCTCAGCATCAGCGACGTGCAGAAGGTCATCCCGCCGATGGACAGCAGCGAGGATGAGGTGCTGTCTGTCTATGAGGACTACTCGGAGAAGTTCCGGCGGCTGGCGCTGTTTTTCAACCAGCAGGTGCAGTCCGCCGCAGAGGGTGTCCGCAGCACGGAGCAGAGCTCCGACAACGCCGTGGAGCTGCTGGTCATTGAGAGCGCCCTGATCGCGGGCTTTTCCAAAATTCTGGCGGAGAAGCTCATCCGTCTGTGCGGCGCGGACACGGAGGATGTACTGGCGGCGGAACAGGCCAAAGAGGAATAAAAAGAGAGGGCTGCGCCCTCTCTTTTTATTTGCCGCGTTTGTTGACCTTCTCCTTGTTGAACATGCAGAAGGCCGTCATGATGAGGATGCGCAGGTCAAAGGCCGGCGTCCAGTTTTCGATATAGTACAGGTCGTACTCGATGCGCTTTTTGATGGATGTGTCGCCCCGCAGGCCGTTGACCTGCGCCCAGCCGGTGATGCCGGGCCGCACCTGATGCTTTACCATATAGCGGGGGATCTCCTCCTTGAACTGCTCCACGAAGAAGGGCAGCTCCGGCCGGGGGCCGATGAGGCTCATGTCGCCCTTGAGGACGTTGAAGAACTGGGGCAGCTCATCCACAGAGCACTTGCGGATCAGGGAGCCGAACCAGGTCTTGCGGTCGTCCACGTTTTTGCTCCAGCCGGTGTTTTCGCTGCTGTTCACCCGCATGGAGCGGAATTTGTACATGTAAAAGTTCTTTTTGTCCTTGCCCACACGCTCCTGCCTGAAAATGATGGGACCGGGGGAGGACAGCTTCACGCCGATGGCGGCGATCAGCATCAGCGGCGAGGTCAGAATGATGAGTACCAGAGAGCAGATGATATCCGCCGCACGCTTGAGGAAGGCGTTGCCCAGATTGTCCAGCGGAATACGGCGCAGGTTGATGAGCGGCAGGCCGTTGACGCTGTCGAACTGGGGGTTTGCGGGCATGTAGCGCACGTAGGACGGCACCACGGACAGCTTGGTACCGTCCTTTTCGCAGGCGTTGATGATGCGGCCCATCCAGCGGCCTTCCTCGGTGGGCAGGGCCACCACCACCTCGTCCGGCTTCTCGCTGGCGAAGATGGCGTCCAGCTCCTCGTAGCTGCCGCAATAGGGCAGGGCATCCCAGCAGCCGCGCTCGGCCACGTAGCCGATGACCCGAAAGCCCAGGTTCTTATCCATGGCGACGCGGGTCAGGTACGCCTCCGCGCCCTCGCCGTGACCCACCAGCAGCACCCGCTTCTGGTTATAGCCCATGGCGCGGCAGCGCCGCAGCAGCAGGCGCATGGCGGCGCGTTTGCCGGTGAGCAGCAGGGTACTGACGGCGTAGAAAAACACCACCGTCCAACGGGAGGTCTCGCCGAGGCGCAGCACGTAGATGGCAGCCATGACGATCAGCGACACCAGCAGCTCCAGCGCCGCTACGCGGCTGGCCTCCACATGGAAGCGCACGGTACGAAACGACTCGTACAGCCCTGCCACAGCGAACACCGCCAGCGTCAGGGCCGCCGCCACCACGCCCAGCCAGATATAGTAGTTCAGGGGCATGCCCCTCACGCCGCGGAACAGGCTGAAGCGCAGCCAGTAGGACACAAGCATGGCCAGAAATACGGCCAGTCCATCGGTAAAGACGTGCAGCTGGTTGAGCAGACGTTGATTTTCCCGCATCATCGCGTTTTTCCCTCCATGACAGACAGATAGCGGTCCATCACCTGCGGCAGCACCGCGTCCAGCGCGTAGCGCTGCATCTTCTCCCGTCCGGCCTGTCCCAGCTCCGCCCGCAGGGTGGCGTCGGACACCAGACGCTCCACGGCGGCGGCAAAGGCTTTGGCGTCGCCGTAGGGGTACAGCAGGCCGTTTTCCGGCCCGATCAGGTCGGTGTGGCCCTTGACGGCGCTGGCCACCGCGGGCAGGCCGCAGGCCATGGCCTCCATGATGTTGAAGGGCAGTCCCTCCGACCGGCTGGAGGATACGGCGATATCCGCCGCCGCCAGCCACCGGGGCATGTCGTGGACTTGCCCGGGAAATACCGTGCGGTCCGCGACGCCCAGCGAAGCCGCCTGAGCGCGGCAGTCATCCAGCAGGGCGCCGCTGCCGGGCAGCAGGAGCTTCACGTTTTCCGGCAGGCCGGGCAGGGCCTCCAGCAGGGTATGCTGGCTCTTGCGGCCGGAGAATTCCGCCGCGTACAGCAGGGCCACATCGCCCTCCGACAGGCCCAGCCTGTCCCGCATGGTGCGCCGTGCGTCCGGCGCGGTGCGGAAGCGGGCGAGGTCTACACCCATGCCGGGGATCTCCTCCACACGGGGCGCGGCACGGTGGGCCATGGCCCAGCGGGTATCCCAGGCGTTCATGGTCAGGAGCAGGTCCGTCTGGGGCGCGGTCATGGTCTCCGCCCTGGTCAGGAGGCCCCGCTTCAACCCCGAGGTCTCGTCGTCGAAGAGGTAGCCGTGGACCACGTTGATGAGCTTCGGGCGGTGCTTCAGGCCCCGAAGGGCCCAGCGGGTGAAGAACGCCGCCAGTGACGTATGGGTGATGATGAGGTCGTACTGCTGCCGGATCACCATGGCCCGCAGCTGGGACGCCGCCTGAAAATTGGCGGGTGAGGACATCTTCTTCTCCAGCGGCAGCGACACCGCTCCGTCGGCAAAGGGGATGTCGCGGACGGGGCCGCCGCAGGCCACCTCCACCTGCCAGCCCAGCTCGCGGAAGCGGCGCAGGTAGGGCAGGTGGAAGTTGAGAATATGGGAAAATGTGGAGGCTGTGTACAGCACGGACGGCATAGGCGTCCTCCTTTCACCGGAGCGGGGCGGCTCAGCCAAGCATCTCGCTGAGGTAGGCCGCCACGTCGTCCTTCAGGGTGATGGCGCCCAGGTTCTGGGCGTTCCACTCCGTCAGCTTGTCCCGCAGCTGGGATGCGCCCGCCAGGAAGGCGGCGCTGTTGTCGTTATACTGCATCACCAGCCGGAAGCTGGCGTCCCAGGTGTCGGGGTCGGAGGGGGTGTAGTCCACGTATTTGTCCAGCATGGCGAAGCCCTGCTCCGTGCGGCCCAGACGGAAATCCGCCTCCGCCAGATACTTGGGCACGGAGTTGGAGTTCAGCTTCTCCAGATCCGCCATATAGCGCTCCAGCGTCTCCTGCATGCCGGCAGGCAGATCGCTCTCCGCCGAGGCGCTGTATACGTAGGACAGCTTGTGATCCGCCCACTCGTAGGGGTCCAGATCCGCGGCCTCCTGGGCCGCATCGTAGCTGCCCTGCTGGACGAGGCTGGCGGCCCAGAGGTTCATGCACAGCAGCACCGCGAACACGGCCAGGCCCAGGCCCTCCACCCGCGCCATCCAGCGGCGGGCGCTCTCCTTAGCGAAGGTCAGGGGCAGCAGATCGCCGCAGCACAGGTTGACAACGGCCAGCGCGCCATAGCCGAAGGGCAGGAAGTAGCCGCTGGAGAAGATCACCTCCACGGCGGCGTGGATCATCAGGAACAGCAGCAGGGCGCCCAGCGCGGCGGACATGGCGTAAGCCTGCTGCTCCCGCTCCTTCCGCCACAGGCGGAAAACGGCGATGGCGCTGGCCGCCAGCGTGCCCACCCACAGGAGCAGGCCAATGATGCCGGTGTCCACCATGCTCTGGACATAGTGGTTGTGGACGTACTTGGTCTCGTAGTGATAGCTCTGGACGTTGTAGATGCCGTTTTCAAAGGCGCCCATGCCCAGCCCCACAACGGGGCTGCGGGAGAACAGCTTCATGGCGTCCTGGATATACACGGTGCGCTGCACCACGTTGCCCTCGGAACGCAGGGTCTGGATACGGCCCGCGATGGCCTCCGGCAGCAGCGTGTAGTTCAGCCTCAGCTGGCCGGACGCCGCGCCGTCGTAGCGGATGGCATCGATATGCACCGAGGCGTCGGCAGTGACGATGAAGGTGACGGAGCGGTTATCCGCCGGTGCGTTGAAGGACGCGCCGTCCGCCGCGCCGGAATAGGCCGTCTGCTTGCGGTTCATGACGGCGTCCTCCCAGGTTTGGGTCTGGACCTGTACGTTCACGGGTCCGTCGGCCTCCACGTGCAGGGTGTAGGCGCCCTCGCTCAGGTACGCGCCGCGGGTGATGCTGTCGCCGGCGGCCATGTCGATGGGGCCGGTCCAGTTCACCGCCAGTACCACGACGGCGGCCACCAGAGCCAGCGCCGCCAGCAGCACGATGTTCACGGTCTTCATCCGCCGGGCCATGCGCTGGGCCAGCGGACGGCCCGCGAAGATGTCCAGTGCGCACAGGGCCGCCGCTGCGGCCACAACGGCCAGCAGGGGCAGAATCTGTACCTTCTCCCCCGCCGCAGCGTAGGCAGGCAGCACGGCCAGCGAGGCCGCAGCCGCAAGCACCAGCGTCTCCACCATCAGGATGAAGGACACGGCGCGGCGCTGGCCCCGTTCCATCAGCAGGTACAGCAGGAACGCCGCCGCAATGGCCGCCATGGCGCCGCGGCTCACCGCCAGCAGAAACGCCGTGCTGTTCAGCAGCAGGCAGGAAAGGTGCAGGCAGCGCTCCTTCCGGTCCTCCGCACCGGCGGCCAGACCCAGCGACAGCAGGATGGCCGCGCCGGCGGCGCCGGCGAACACGTTGGGGTTTTCAAAAATGGTCTTGAGACGCTGCTCCTGCAGCAGGGTGTTCAGCTGCATGGACGCGCCGAACTGGGCGGTGAAGGACACCATCAGCTTGTAGAGAAGCTGGGTGGACACGGTGTCGATGCTGACCAGGGACACCAGCGCTCCCGCCGTTTCCAGCACCGTGGCGGCGCAGCGTCCCGTGCGGCCCGGCCGCTCCGGCTCCAGCGCCGTCAGCAGCAGGGCCAGGCACGCCGCCCCCGCCACCTTCAGAAATTCGTACAGGGCGAACTTGCCGGAGGGGGCGTACAGCGTGGAGATGCCGTCCATGCAGATATAGAGTCCCAACAGCAGCGCGGGCCAGCTCATGCGGCGGCCCAGCTGCGCCGTTTTCACCACGACGCACACCACCGCCGCAGCCAGCAGCAGCAGGGTGATGCCCTTGTTGGCTCCATGCTTCATCAGACAGGTGATGAGAAAGTAAAAAACAGCCAGCACCGGCACCAGCCACGGACGCCGCAGCTCCTGATGCAGTGAGGCCGCAGATATCTGGTCTTTACGACCTGTTTTCTTCGCCATAACGTTCTCCTTGTCTAAGAGATAGTCTTTGTTCAGTATATCTTTTTCGCCGTTCTCTGTCAATGCGCAGGGGAAATATTCCGCCGCTGCGGCGCATAGTCTTACGTCATAGGAGGTGAGGCAGATGCGCGGTGTGCGTCATCTTCTGGCTTTGGGCACCGCCGCCGTGTGCGGGGTGCTGCTGTATTGCCTGCGCCTGCGGTTCCCCAACCCGCTGACGGAGGCGCTGGGCCCCGCCAACGCCAGTCCCTGGGAGACGGGGAAGCTGGTGTTCTGGGCCATGCTGCCTGCGGCGGCGGTGCTGCGGCGGCTGGAGGGCAGCGGCGGCGCGGGGCTGTGCGCCGCCATCCTGCTGGGTGCGGGGCTGGGGCTGGCCCTTGCCGCCGCAGGGGCGGCCCCTGCCGCGGCGGCGCTGCTGGCGGCGGCCATGGCGCTGGGCGTCCACGCGCTGGCGCTGGGACGGCTGGGCGGCGACGCCCTGCCGTGGTATGGCGCGGTGATCCTGCTGGCGGTGGCGTATCTCCTGTTCAGCATCCTGCCGCCCACGGGACGGCTGTTCGCGGAGCAGGCCGGTGTGCCCGCCGCCTCTATCCCCTTTTGACGGCAAGGCGGTCAAAAAAGGTCCCCCATGCGGATGCATGGGGGAGCTTTTTGTGGGGATGCTCCATCAGCGCACGGTAGCCCGCAGGCCGTCGGTGTTGTAGGTACGGCTGAGGGTCTTGCCGTCTGCGGCCACACCGCGCACCGTGTAAACATAGGTGGTACCTCGTTTGCCACTGGTATCCCGATAGCTGGTGCCGCTGACGGAGGACGCCAGCAACGTCCAGCCGGACGTGCCGTCCACCTTGCGGTAGACGTTGTAGGTCTTGGCGTCGGCCGCGCTCTCCCACGTCAGCAGGATACCGTTGCCCGGGTCACTCTTGGCACTCTTGAGCTTCACGTAGTCCGGCGTGGTGGAGGCCGCCGTCACCTTGGCGGTGACGCCGGTGGAGGACATGGGCCCCAGCGTCTTGCCGTCGGCGGCCACGCCACGCACCTTATAGCCGTATTTCACGCCCTTCTGCACCGTGGTGTCCTTGTAGCTGGTGCCCTTGACGGAGGAGGCCACCTGCGTCCAGCTGCTGCCGGCGTCCGCCGTGCGGTAGACGTTGTAGGTCACGGCGTTGGCCGCCGTGTCCCAACTCACGGTGATGCCGGCGGAGTCAGCCTTGGCCGAGCGCATCGCAGGGGCAGCGGGGGTGGGCACGGTGCCGTAGGTGATGGTCACCACGGAGCTGTATGCCGAGGCGGTGCCGCTCGCCTTCAGGGCGCGGACCTTGTAGTAATAGGTGGTGCCGTTGGCGAGGTAGGAGGTATTGGTATAGCCGGTGGCGGACTGGGTGGACATCAGGCTGTATGTGCCGTTCTTGCTGCGGGCGCGGTACACCTCATATTTGGCGGCGTCCGTAACCTTGTCCCACTTCAGGGCGGGGCGGCCCTGACTGTCCTTGCTGCCGGTGACCAGCGGCGCGCCGAAGGGAGCCTTGTAGGTCACGGAGACGGGGGTGCTGTCCGGGCCTGCCGTGCCGTCGGAGCCCAGGGCGCGGACCTTGTAGTCTGTCTCTTATACACATCTGACGCTGCCGACGAATAGAGAGG
>ERZ1504879.435-NODE-435-length-9815-cov-2.439754_pt1 | contig 9815 bp, 8 predicted proteins | sample MGYA00575729_ERZ1504879 | MGnify/ENA primary metagenome ERZ1504879 (study PRJEB39906, sample SAMEA3182106) | gut metagenome | biome: human; feature: gut; material: Stool; isolation source: human stools | place: Canada | collected 2013-02-26 ...
GGCTTTGCCCAACGGCAAGTTCTTTCCCTTTGCCGTGCCCTCATCCACTACCACAGCACCTGCCTGGCAATTGAATATCACCTGGTTGTCCGCTGTCACCATACCGAAAGCATCGGGTACGGTAAAGAACGCGAAATGAGGGGAAGCGGGATTAAGCATATCTTTACTGAAAACAAACTCTTCATGGGGCAGCGCCAATTGGGCCAGCAACGTGGCTGCAATGTCATGTTGCGAGCCATAGACGTCAATGCGCCTCGGCTCTCGGATGGCACCGCCCACCATCAACAGAGGTATCCGGTAGCGTTCTACCGACAAATTGTCGATATGTTCGGGATAAGCTCCCAAGTGGTCTGGAACAAACACAATCACCGTATTCTTCCACTGGGGGAGCTCACGGAACTGTCTTACAAAATCACCTGCACAACTATCCGTATAGGCAAAGGCGTTCAGCCGGTCATTCTCCAGACGACGGAAATAAGTAGTTTTCTCTTCTGCAGTTCCTTCGGCCGCTTCGGTTTTCAAGTCTTCCAACCGACGGTTGAATACGAGATGGTCGTGCGCCCCCCACTTACTTAAACGTTCCGTTACGGGAAAGTCCTGGTCGGAAACAATATCTTCAAAGCCCGATGACATCAGGTAGGAACGCATATTGGTAAAGTCGGCATCACCGCCATAATAATACTTGGTACCATAACCTGCCTTCCGCAAGCTGCCTGCAATGGCAGGAATGGACTGCGTTTTACGGGGATACTTCATAATACTCGTAGTGGGCTGGGCAGGATAGCCACTCAAGATAGCCACCAGTCCACGGTCCGTACGAAAACTGTTGGCGTAGAAGTTCGTAAAGAGCACCCCTTCCTTACTCAAGCTATCCAGATGGATGGCAATATTCGGCTCACCTCCCAAAGCTGTCATCAACCTAGAGGAAAAACTCTCAAGAATCACAAAGAGTACATCGGGACGCTGAGTATTGAATAAAGTATGCAGCGAATCGGCAGATTGCCGCACAGAATCCGTCTCTTCCGTTTGACCACCGGCAACTGCGGGTTCAAGCATGTCTTTAAAAAGCCGGTCGGCCTCCGCAGCTTCCATAAAACGGTATTGCTTGCTAAAGTCCTTCTGCTTGGCAAGAGAGTCCATCAGACTGAATGCAGGGTTGATAGCTGCATGGTTCAGACGCTGCTCGGCACTGAAATAGACTTTCCCCACATTCATGGTAGATACTGTAAAGCCTCCACGGATAGGAATAAACAGCAGCCCCGTCATCAGCAACAATATACCTGACACCTTCAGGCGACGATAAGGCAGTTTCATCCGCAGCAACAGGTTCTTCTGCAGCAAGATGCCGTAGAAAACAGCATACAGCACGACAGCATAAACAGCCATTGCCACAATTCCCCCCAGCACCATCCAAATGCTGACACTGGCCACTGCGTCTTTAGGGGAGGAAAAGAAATAGAATAACGGAGTAGCATCCAAACGGAACCCCCAATACTCGTATAATCCTAAATCGACAGTAAAAATTATGGAGATAAGTACTGAAATGAAGAGGAAATAGCTGCACCAGATGCGATAAAGGGATTTAGAAAGTGTCCATACAGAGGTTATGAAAAGAAAACCGGGAATAGCTGTCAGATAACCAGCCAGAGATAGGTCTAAAGGTAACCCATGCCAAATGACACTGAACCAGTCCGCACACGAGGCATCCGGGTACAGCGATTTGTAAAACAGCATAAACAGTGGTTTTTGCAACACAAAAATGCAGACAAACAAGCAGTATGTCTTAATAAATCCTATGAGCCTATCTTTCATCGGTGCCTTATTGTATATCTAAATATAAGGCGCAAAAATAAATCTTTTTATTCTATTTCTCACCAATATTAGTCAATAATTACATTGAAAGATAGGCTTATAGGATATTTTAAGTTTATCCGTTCACGCGTTTGTAATCTTCAAGGAACTTCCTCAGACCGGAATCGGTCAGCGGATGATTAAGTAAACCCTTAATGGCCGAAAGCGGACAAGTAGCCACATCAGCACCCACCTCTATACACTGCATGATATGTGCCGTATGACGGATAGAGGCGGCAAGTACCTGGGTGGTATATCCATAATAACGGTACATCTCTACAATCTTCGCAACCAATGCAATGCCATCCTCACAGATATCATCGAGACGCCCCACAAACGGAGAAACATACGTTGCACCTGCCTTGGCGGCAAGCAATGCCTAACCGACAGAAAATACCAGAGTACAATTTGTACGGATACCTTTGCCCGAGAAGTATTTAACGGCCTTGATACCTTCTGCAATGCAAGGCACCTTCACTACGATATGCGGATTCAAGGCTGCCAATTCTTCACCCTCTTTAATCATGCCTTCATAGTCGGTGGCTATCACCTCGGCACTTACATCGCCCTGCACAATATTACAGATGTCCACATAGTGCTTACGCTGGTTCTCCACTCCTTTGATACCTTCTTTTGCCATAAGCGAAGGATTAGTGGTAACTCCGTCGAGTACGCCCAAGTCATAGGCCTCCCGAATCTGTTCCAAATTTGCCGTATCAATAAAAAACTTCATGATATAAATGTTTAGATGGTTGTTATTACAAATATAACGATTTACATCATAAATGGTTCCCGCTAGTCCTTTATTATCTTTCCCTGACGCAATATTATTCGGTCAGCGGTTTCGCTTCAAGAATAAACGGTTAGTAATTGTTTGCGGCAATTCATTCTCATAGTGGGTTACCATAATCATCGTTTTATCCCGACGATGGCAGAATGCCTCTATTATCTTCTTGACCCGACGGCGGTTGTATGTATCGAGTCCATGAAGCGGTTCATCCAATATCAGCAGTTCCGGGTCCTTGACAAAAGCACGAGCCAATAATGCCAGACGCTGTTCTCCACTGGAGAGTTGCAGAAAAGGCTTGTCTTTCAAGGCTGCAATACCGAAAATATCCATCCACCACTCGCATACCGACATCTGTTCGGCATGAGGACGTTTATACAATCCGATGCTGTCGTGCAGACCGGAAGCGACAATCTCTATGGCAGGCAGATTCTTCAGATAAGCACGATGCATTTCCGGACTGACATAACCGATGTGTTTCTTGATTTCCCAAATACTCTCCCCCGTTCCGCGCTTCCGTCCGAAAAGACTGATATCGCAGGCGTATGACTGCGGATTATCCGCACAAACCAAACTAAGCAAGGTAGACTTGCCAGCACCGTTCTCGCCACTCAGCGCCCACTTCTCACCACGCATCACTGTCCAATCCAGCTCCTTCAGAATGGTACGGTCATCGTAACGGATGCTAACCCCGTTCAATTTCACCACTTCGTCCGAAGTGAAATTCGCATGTTCGTAGGGCAAATCGAGAATACGCCGCTGCAATTCCTCCAACGCTCCGGCCTCTTCCTGAATACGCATCTGATTGCCCGCACAGAATGCCTGCACATACTCCTCACGTTCCATCTTTTCGCCCACCTTCATCTCCTCTACCGGCACAACGTGTGTAACAAATGAAGGTATGTCATCCAACATGGAAAGCACAAGGACAATCTGCAACTCGCCCAGCCGGGTAAGCCGATCCAGCAAATTAAAAAGCAGTTCACGGGTAGGCGCATCCAGCCCTATGAAAGGATTGTCCATGATAAGAATTCGGGGAACAGTCAGTAAAGCTTTAGTCAACTGAAACTTGCGCAGCTCCCCACTGCTGAGAAGAATGATTTTCTTGTCAAGCATCGGCTCTATGCTGAAAAGTTCAAATAGCTGCCGTCTCAAGGCATCGTCTTTTACCTCTCCCAGCACTTCGCGTACTAGCGGAGCATCCTCTTGGTCGTGGGCATTCCAACGCTGTTGATAGTAATAATTGGCATCGGCAGAACCGTAAGTATCACGGAAGGCAATGTATTTGATATTGTCATAGGCAGTTTTCGTGAGGGAGGGAGAGAAATCATAGGTAAGCTCACCATCACGCAAAGGATACTTTCCCGTCAGCATATCCACCAGGAGGCTCTTTCCGGCTCCGTTCGGTCCTACAATGGCAATGTGTTCTCCTGCCAGGAAATCAAGAGTGACAGGCTCTGTCAAACGAACAAGCGGGTTGCGTACTACGCCCCCCGCTATGTGTATTGTATGTTGCTGCATCATCCAATCATCATTTATACATAATCAGTGCCGATTGGGCCGGAACAACAACTTCGGGGCCGTACAGTGTGCCCAAACCTTGTTCATTGATAAAGCCATCCTTGCAGACCACTGTATATTTACCTTCGGGTACGGTAAGTTTGGCCGGCTCCTTACGGGCATTCAAGACTACTATAATATCTCCCCATGCATCACCGTTGGCATTTTCTTTCAGACGGTAAACCACCACATTGCTGCCGTCAACCGGTAGAAATTCCAAATGCTTACGCACCAAATCCGCATCACCCATACGGAAAGCCGGATGCTTCTTACGAAGCTGTATCAACCCTTTATACTAAGCAAATACATCTGCATGCTCCGCCTTTCGCCTCCAATCAATCGCATTGATGGAATCGGGACTCTCAAAACTATTGTGTACTCCCTTCTTGTCACGCATCACTTCCTCACCGGCATAAATAAACGGTACACCTTGGGAAGTGAATACGGCTGTTTGCGCCAGTTTGTCAAGCTTTGCCAATTCTACGGGAGTAATACCCGGGATACTTGCTTTCAGCCTATCCACCAAGCACATATCATCATGGCAGGAAACATAGCTGATCATCTGTGTAGGTTGTTCCGCCCACGGAGCCTTACTATAATTCACAGAGTCATTATTTACTTGCGGATGCCTGATGGCTCCTACAATACCAAACTTTATGCTCTCCTCTCCTCCCGGCAATCCGGCAAGGAAAGCACCTTGATGATTGTCATTGAACGGACCGCGCAAAGCATCACGCATTTCGTCAGAGAAAGCAGCAACACCCGGCATCTTATAAGTATTGGCTTTCATTGCCAGAGAATCTTCCGCCATCTGTGGAGCCGATGCCGCCCATCCTTCACCATATATAAATATAGTCGGATCTACAGACGTTGCCGCCTTACGGATTTCGTTCATTGTCTCGATGTCATGGATACCCATCAAGTCAAAACGGAATCCGTCAATGTGATATTCATTAATCCAATGTAATACAGACTCTATCATGTATTTACGCATCATCGGACGGTTGCTGGCAGTTTCATTGCCACAAGCCGAACCGTCTGCATACGTTCCGTCCGGTCGCTGACGGTAAAAGTATCCCGGCACTGTACGTTCAAAATTACTGTCGGATGTATTGAAAGTATGGTTATACACCACATCCAGAACAACACGGATACCTGCTTTGTGCAGAGCCTGCACCATCTGCTTGAATTCCCGGATACGAACATCCGGTTTGTAGGGGTCGGTAGAATAAGAGCCGTCAGGCACATTGTAGTTCTGCGGATCATATCCCCAATTATACTTGTTCTCGTCCAGCCTTGTCTCATCAACGGAGGCATAGTCATAAGACGGAAGGAGATGTACATGTGTCACTCCCAATTCTTTCAGATGGTCAATGCCGGTTGCCAGCTTGTCGGGACTTACCGTTCCTTGTTCTGTCAATGCCAGGAACTTTCCTTTATGCTCAATACCCGACGACGGGTCGATGGACATATCACGATGGTGCATTTCATAAAGAATCACATCGGCAGGAGAGGCCAATGCCGGACGTTTATCATCTGCCCATCCTTCGGGGTCCGTGGATTTCATGTCGATGATGGCGGCACGCTTTCCATTCACCCCTACAGCTTTGGCATTGATACCCGGAGTGTCCCCCAACCACTTATCATTGATTTTCACATTGAATGTGTAGAATTTACCTATCAAGTCCTTTTCAACTTTAGTTTTCCAAGTTCCTTCTTCAGAGGATTCCATTGAAATAGTTTCATAGGCATGCCCTCCGTCTCCTGCTTCGAACAACATCAGGCGAACTTCATCCGCCGTAGGTGCCCACAATGTGAATTGCGTGGCAGCAGGTGTATATTCCATCTCTGTCAAACTACCCGAACGGACAGGGTAAAGTTCGTACGAAGCATACTCCGTCTTCGCGGGAGTGCAGCTTACAACCTTCGTTGCGGCCACTCCAATGATAGCAAGTTCATTCAATTTCATGATATTATTTTTAGATTCTACATTTCAAGTCTTATCACTTCTTCACCTTATCCGGATTTTTGGCAATAAAGTCTTTCCAGCCATGATAGCCTTTCTCCACCGTGGGACGCCCCATCTGCAGAAAGTGACAATAGGCAGCAGCAAGCCCGTCCGTTGCATCCATAAAAGTAGGCATATCCTCTTTAGGAAAATGCAGCATACGCTGCAACATGTCCGCCACCTGTTCCTTGGATGCCTGTCCGTTTCCGGTGATGGCCATCTTTATTTTTAAAGGAGCATATTCCGTAATGGGAATATCCCTGCTCAAAGCAGCTGCCATTGCTACGCCTTGCGCACGCCCCAACTTCAACATGGACTGTACATTCTTTCCGAAGAAAGGGGCCTCAATAGCGAGCTCGTCAGGCAAATAACTCTCTATGATACTCAGTACCCGTTCATGAATATGGCGTAACTTCAGATAGTGGTCTCCAAATTTGCGGAGGTCGATAATTCCCATGGCTATCATTTCCGGCTTGACACCTGCCACACGCAATACTCCATACCCCATAATGGTGGTACCAGGGTCTATACCCAATATTATTTTCTCTTTGACCGGTTGTATCACACTATTACCTCCATCAATGTAGGAAAGCCAATCACTTTATCTTTAAAGATATTCAGTAATTCCTCGTTCAGTTTCACTCCTTGCTCTTGATGCCAACGATGCAGTTTGGCAGAGTTTTCTACCTCAAACTGAACAGAATAGCAGATGCTTCCTTCTTCAATATGACTCAAGATACGGGCTATACGTGGAGCATACAATGTTCCGTTCTTTTCTACCTCGGGAAGATAGTGTTCCTGCATCCATATCAGGAAGTTTTTGTCTTCTCCTTCCTCTACATGATAAGTGGTATTATATATCAGCATAACTTATTTTTTCAAATTCTTTCGCAAACATAGCAATTATTTCAGAATAATGCATTATATTTGCACCATCAAAAACGAAAGCAAGCCTGCAAACGTTGGCAACGGGGCGTTAGCTCATCTGGCTAGAGCGCGACACTGGCAGTGTCGAGGTGATGAGTTCGAGTCTCATACGCTCCACAAAAATTAAAACGGTTAGATTAGTCTAATCGTTTTTTTTGTACGCATTAACGAGCTATAAATTTACATATAGTCCATTTTCATTCGACAACTCATGAAAGAAGCTTTTACACGCAAGTCATTACTTATTTTAGGACGTGGCATAGGGCAAGTCATGTTCCAAAACAATGCATTGTCCGGATTATTGATGTTAATTGGAATCTTTTTGAATTCATGGCAAATGGGCCTATTGGCTGTAAGTGGCAACATAATAAGTACGTTGACAGCCCGTATCTCAGGATATGACTGTGATGATATAAAAAATGGATTATATGGTTTTAACGGTACACTGGTAGGAATAGCCGTAGGGGTCTTTATGCTTCTGACTGTAAGTTCCTTGATGCTGATGGCTATTGCCTCGTGTGCATCTACCTACATTGCACGGTTTTTCAACATGCAACGCGTGTTGCCCGGATTCACTACCACTTTTATCCTTTCTGTATGGATGCTGCTGGGATTGTGCAGTTGGCTGATGCCTGACATGCTACTCGTCTCTGATACAGAAACACCCGCTTCTTCCTCCATAAGTTACTTACAATGTTTCAGTATGGGCATAGGCCAGGTGATGTTTCAAGGAAACATGATGACCGGACTATTTTTCCTTGCAGGCATTCTCGTGAATTCCCGGAATGCAGCAGTATATACCATATTGGGAGCACTTCTCCCCCTCCTCCTAGCCACATTATTGGGAGTGGATTCCGAAGCTTTGAATATGGGTCTGATGGGATATAATGGCGTATTGTGTGCCCTTGCTTTAGGAGGTAAAAGCTGGATGAGCTGTATATGGGCTGCATGTTCCGTTTTACTCTCTGTTGTATTGCAAATTGTGGGAATGAATTGGGGAATTATTACATTGACCGCACCTTTCGTTCTCTCCGTATGGCTGACAATGGGAATAAAAAATCTCTATCTCTTTTTCAAATTAGGCAGAAAGCAAGCCACCAACCCCAGTAAAGGCATAAAGGCACATACATTATAAACAGCCTCGATACCATATTTATCAGCCATGCCTCCCAATACAGCCGAAGCAATACCGGCAATTCCAAAAGCAAAACCAAAGAACAACCCGGAAATCAAACCCAGCTTATTGGGTAGCAATTCCTGGGCGTACAGCAATATGGCAGGAAAAGCGGAAGAAAGCATCAGACCGACACAGAAGCTCAGCACTACTGTCCATGCAAGCCCTACGTGAGGCATCATCATACTAAATGGAGCCGTTCCAAGAATGGAAGCCCAGATGACATATTTACGTCCTACCCTGTCACCTACGGGACCTCCCACCAATGTTCCGATGGCAGTGGCTACCAGGAAGACAAACAAGAAAAGCTGTGAAGCCTGAACAGTAACACCAAATTTATGGATCAGATAGAATGTATAGTAGCTCGTCAAACTTGCCATATAGATATATTTGGAGAAGATAAGTATCAGCAGAATACTTATGGCAAACACCGTCATCTTTGAGGAAAGAGGGCGTTCTATCTTTCCTGCCACAAGCATCGGGCGTTTCTTGATGTGGTTCAAGTAGGAACGGAACCAACGACATATAGGAATCATCACCACGATGGCAATCAAGGCAAAAACCATGAACAAGGCAATGTGATGCCTCCCGTAAGGAGCTACCAGCAAAGCCACCAGTAACGGTCCAAGCGAGCCACCCAAATTCCCGCCCACCTGAAATAGAGACTGCGCCAGTCCGCGTTTTCCGCCGGAAGCCAGAAAAGCAATACGTGACGCCTCCGGATGGAGTACAGACGAACCGATACCCACAATGAATACCGAAGCCAGCAACCAATACAGATTAGTAGCAAAAGCCAGATTCATGATACCGACCAAAGTAAAGCCCATACCTATCGGCAATGACCAGGCAATGGGGCGCTTATCGAAGAACAATCCCATTAGTGGCTGAAACACGGACGCCGACATCTGATACACTAACGTAATCAGACCAATCTGGGCAAAACTCAAGGATAAATCCTCCTTGAACAAAGGGTATACTGCCGAAATAACCGATTGCAGCATATCGTTCAAACAATGCGAAATACTCAATGCTATAAGAATAGGAAAAGCAATTCTACGGATAGGAGGTCTCTGATTCTGTATCATCTTATACTGTCTATTACAAAAAACGGTGCAAAGGTACGTAAAAAATACATATCCAATCCACATAAAGACAAAACTCCCCGATTCTCGTCAATACAGAATCGGGGAGTTTTATCTTTATCAGTTCAGCAATCCCGGATTGGCTTCTATGGCTTCTTTCGGAATGGCCAATGTATAGCGGGCATCATTCTCTTCGAGTACATAACGCGTACCATCAAGCACTTTCTCCAAACGCGGACGGGTGGAACGACGAAGGTCAAACCAGCGATGTCCTTCAAAAGCAAGGTCACGGGCACGTTCATCTAATATTTCCTGTACCAACGCTTCCTTATCCATGGCATTGACAACAACGGATTTCGCTTCGTAGGCCTCCGGTGCATAACGTTTCCGCATCAGTTCCAGCAGGCGAGTACGTGCTTGAGACAG
>ERZ1504879.444-NODE-444-length-9711-cov-3.459818_pt1 | contig 9711 bp, 8 predicted proteins | sample MGYA00575729_ERZ1504879 | MGnify/ENA primary metagenome ERZ1504879 (study PRJEB39906, sample SAMEA3182106) | gut metagenome | biome: human; feature: gut; material: Stool; isolation source: human stools | place: Canada | collected 2013-02-26 ...
ACGTCGTAATAGTCAAATACCTCGTCCGGCTTTACGATTGCAGGACGGCGGCGCAAGTGCTTTTCCATGTCAAAGGCATTTTTCTTGTCAAAGTCGGAAAGGTACTTGTACTTCGGGTGTTTGGTAATATCGTATTTTTCGGAGAAGAACGGACGCACCCCGCGTAGTTGCAAGCTACATTTCCCGCCGTCCATGACCGCAATTTCATCTTCGCTCATAAGCTGCTTGCCTAACTTCTGATAGTTCAGCCCGTGGGAAAGCTCCCGTCCTCTTGTTTCGGAAGTGTTGAAGCTGTCAATGGTTTCTTTCCCCAAGATTTCCGACATTTCTTTGAGGGTGGTTTTCTCCTTGCCGCCCAAGAAAAGGGTGGTGTCGCAGTTGCCGACTATGGTATCGGCGTTGTCCTTATAGATTGCCTTTAACTGGCTTTGCGACTGTAAGATAATCGACGCGGAGATTTCCCGGCTTCGTATGGTGGCTATGAGCTTTTCAAACTTCGGTATCTGCCCGATATTTGCAAACTCGTCTAACAGACAGCGCACATGGACGGGCAGCCTGCCGCCGTATTCATCATCTGCCTTGTCGCAAAGGAGATTGAAAAGCTGCGTGTAAAGAATACTCACGACAAAGTTAAAAGTATCGTCGGTGTCGCTGATGATAACAAACAGGGCGGTCTTGCGGTCGCCTATGGTGTCAAGCTCCATTTCGTCGGTTTCCATAAGGTCGCGCAGTTCCTTAATGTCAAAAGGAGCAAGCCGCGCACCGCAGGAAATGAGGATAGAGCTTCGTGTCTTTCCCGCAGACAGCAGGAATTTCTTATACTGCCGGACGGCAAAGTGTTCCGGGTCTTTTTCCTCCAACCGTTCAAACATGAGGTCAACGGGGGACTGAAATTCCGGGTCGTCCTCGCGGGCTTCACTGGCATTTATCATTTCAAGCAGCGTCGTGAAGTTCCTTTCTTCCTCCGGGGCTTCGTACCAAATGTAGCCGATAAGGGCGCAGTAAAAGAGCCGTTCCGATTTTACCCAAAAATCCTCCCCGGCTTTTTCCCCGTCCCCTTTGGTGTTGGCAATCAAGGTATTTACCAGTTTCAAAATGTCTTTTTCGCTGCGGATATAGGCAAATGGATTGTAACGCATGGATTTCTTAAAATTTATCGCGTTCAGCACCTTTATCCGATACCCGCCGCGCTGTAAGAGCTTCCCACACTCGACTAAAACCGTACCTTTCGGGTCGGTTACAACGTAGCTTGAGTGCATCTGCATTAAGTTGGGCTTCACAAAAAATCTCGTCTTGCCGCTGCCGCTTCCCCCGATAACAAGGATATTTTTATTCCTTGCATACTTCGGCTGCTTCGGGCGGCTGTTCATGGTAAGCCGTTCCGTCTGCGTCAGCAGCACGTTATTCTGAAATACCGGGTCGGTGTAGGGCTTTATATCTTCGGCGTTGCCCCAACGGGCAGAACCGTATTCGATACCTTTTCGGTATTTCTTCGCGTTCTTACCTTTGAAGTACACCATAAGCCGGATAAGGACAGCCCCCACAATCCCTATCAGCAAATCCATAGGGGCAAGGCTCGGAAGCGGGTTTGTAAAGGCAGCAGAAAAGCCGTCTGCAAGGGAAAGCACCTTGCCGGAAAGGTCAGTTCCCGGAGAGAGCCGCACTGCCTGTCCGATTTTGTCAAAGAGATAGACAAAGAGCAGATAGGGGGCATTTAGGATAAGCAGCTTTTTAAGTTCCGGCTTCATAGCGATACCTCCCTGTCCTTTTCCTTCACTTTGTCCCTCTGTGCGTTCAGAGCTGCCGCCTTGTCTTTTAGAGTGGAAAGCAGCTTGCGGATAGAGGGCTTTTTATCCCTGCCTAATTTCTTTGCGGTAAATTCCCGAAACGCTTCGGTCATAACGTCAATATCCTTGCCCCGAAAAGACACAAGATAGGTCGGCGGCTTGCCGTTCTCAATCTTCTTGACGTTGTAATCAAGCCCGTTTTTCCTTGCGATAGGGTCAAAGGCTTTGATATTCTGGTCGGTAATCTCAATGTTGGAAACCTTTTCTCCCGGCTTCATAAGCTGCCGCATAGTGATTTTCCCATGCGGGGCTTTGGTTATCTGCCCTTTGCCTTTGGCAAGCAGGGCTTTCATAGCCTTTTGCAGCACTTCGGCGGTCAGCTTAGATGTTTTGATTGCTAAAGATACGACTTTTTCGTTGACTTCATCTTGCATGAAATCCCTCCTTTCGTGGTTTTATTAGGGTGGTGTGCCGCTTCGGGGCATAAAAATAAGGCGTACATTTTTCATGCCGCCTTTAGATACGCACCCGCAGCCCATTCAAATCCGAAGCCCTCACACCCACAAGATACCAGTTGTCCCCGTACTCCATGCGGGTCGGCTTCCATTTGCCGCGTACAAATACTTCAAAGCAATCCCCACAATGCAATCCTCCGTAGTAGTCGTTAAGGTCAAAGCGAATGTCGTAACGGTCTGCCGTTTCATCAAAAATCAAAGCTCCTGTTTTCTGTGCCATATTAAAATCCTCCTGTTTTTAATAGCCGCCGTACATATCGTGGTTGACAAGGGCGGTGTAATAGCTGTCAATGGTGTTGGGTGCGTTGAAAAGTACCGCTTTCAGATATTGCTTGATGTTGCGGATTTTCGTGGTGTTCTCTTTCATGCAGTCAAAGACAAATTCAATGTGGCTGCTGTTGAGTTTCATAAACTTTGCTTTGACAAGCTCTGCCGGATAATCGTCCCCGGCGATACGGATTGTCTTTCGTTTGGTGCAGACCGTTTCAAGGATAAGGGACACAATCTCGTCCAAGCGTTCCCTGTCAATGTCGGTATGCTTGATAAAATGCTCATACTCGATATTGTCCTTGATGATTTCCTCATACACACTGTATGCGTCTGCCGCTTCCGTTCCTTTCCGTTCCGGCTCTGCCGTTTCCTCCCTCAAAGGAGAGGGGTTAGGGGAAAGGATAGGAATGGAATGGTTATTTGATAAATCCGTATTTGATTTTTCTTTTTTTGATAAGTTAGTCTTTTGTATATCTTTATTTAATTGCATTGGATTTTCCGACGTCGGGTTATCCGGTGTCGGATTTTCCAATATCGGGTTATCCGCTGTTGGATTTTCCAATACCGGACAATCCAATGCCGGGGGCTGTGGCTGTTCGTAAATGGTGTACTCGATAGCGGTCATTTTACCTTTCTCGTCGCGTCCCTGCCGTCTTGTGATATATCCGGCTTTTTCAAGCTCCCATACAGCGGTGCGGATAGCGTCGATACTTTCCCGGTTGATATAGGACAGTCCTGCAAGGGTATAGTCCCAATCCTCCGGCAAGGACAGCATTTGTGATAACAGCCCTTTTGCTTTTAGGGAAAGCTCCTTATTGCGTAAATGGTGGTGACTCATAACCGTATATCCTGTGTTTCTCTCCACGCGGAAAACTGCCATAGCTTCATCAACTCCTTTGCTTCATATTTGTTACGCAGTAGAACAGCAATTTTGAGGGTTTAGGTATCAATCCCTTACTGTGTGAAAACCGCACCCGCAAAGCCTTATGTAGCAAAGCTCTTTTTGCCCCTACTGCGTAACATGAGGGTAAAAAAATAGCGGCGTTCCTTGTTTCCCTGTTGGGATAAGGTAACGCCGCCTGTGCGGTACATTATAATATTTTAACTTCTGTTCTATCATGCTATATGGTTCTATCCGTAGAAATCTGTATGCCCATTTATCAATACATAAAATGCGTTGGACTCTGGTTTTCGACTATCTTTTTACACCCATTTCTACACCCAAATGGCATGAAAGTATATGATTTTGTATGAAGTTTTATGAATTTACAATTTCAAAAAACTTTGTAACCATGCGGTTTTACGGACTTTTATTGATGTATATAGATTTATGAAAAAAGGCTAATTTACAACGATACCTAATTTCATAGTTTTCTCTATCTCCTTAAAAAGTCTTGATTTTCAAGGGTTTCCGGAATCCGGCATGTTTGGCTTACGCCATTTTTACGCCATTTTCGCATGGACTTATATGCTAGGAAACCCTGCCTGATTCAAATTGCCGCACAGCCTGATTCAAGGATTCAGATGTGACATGGACGTATCTGTCCATCGTTGTTTTTATACTTGCGTGACCCAGCAGCTTTTGCAGCACCTTCGGCTGCATCCCGCTTTCGATCGCTCTTGTGGCGTAGGTATGGCGTAAAGCGTGCATACAGAATTTTTCAATTCCTGCTTCGTCGCATAGCTTGTAAAGGTGGGTATCATAGGAACTGTTTTTCGCCGGTTCCCCGGTACGCCAGTTGATAAAGACAAGATCACGCATGACCAGCCGGGAGATTGCCCCCGTTCGCCGGTCGATATATTCCAGTGTTTGCGAGAGCAGCGGAGATTCCTTTTGCCAAGGGCGCTTGTCCCTGATTTCTTTCAGAATTTCATAGGCCCGATCTGTCAGCGGGACGGTGCGATAGCTCTGCTGCGTTTTCGGAGGTCCTGCACGCCAAAAGTGCTGCTTGTGGCGGTACTCCAAGGTTTTGTTGACCGTCAGCGTCCGATTCTGGAAATCTATCGCATCCCACGTCAGTCCGATCATCTCGCCGGTGCGCAAACCGGTTTCAAGGATCAGCGCGTACTGATTGTAGTTGTGGGAGCGTTTGGCCGCCTCCATAAATTTCTGCTGCTCATCCGTTGTAAGACATTTGATATCATCCACAGCGCGGACGGGCTTTGTAAACCGCACACCGTCCATTGGGTGCTTGGCAATCAGGTCATTCATCTTCGCAGCCTTGAACATCGTACCCATTGTGATATAGGTCTGCCGGATGGTAGAACCTGCATAATCCGCATCCATGGAAAGCAGCACTTTTTTGCAGTGCATGGGCTTCACATCGGAAAGGAGCATTTTGCCGATGATGGGCTGGATGTTCTGCTTGTATCGCTCCCGATAATTTCGCAGGGTGTTGGGTGCCAAATCGCCCACAATGTTCTCGATCCAAAATGAAAACCATGCGTCAACCGTCGTGTCCGATGGAACAAACACGCCTTCGTGCTTGTCAGCATATTTCGCCTGCTCGATCCAGTTGCGCGCCTCGGGAATCGTCTGGAAATATTTCTCATGTCGTTTTCCTGCTTTGTCTACAAAACGTGCGTGATATAATCCGTCCTTTCTCTGGCAGATACCCTTGCCGCATTCTTTGCCTCGTAAACTTTTACCCATTCGGAAGCTCCTTTCCCACTATGAGAAGAAGCCCCTATGCATTTTATAATTGTAGCACAAGGACTTTCTTTTCTCAATAGTGAACTTACCGTCAAATCATCAACTTATGGCTGATATATTGCTCGAACTCCCTGCGTTTGACCAGCTTTTTGGACCCAACATAGAGAACAAACGGGCAATTCGGACTGCGCAGCATACTCTCGATCTTGTTGATCCCAATGTTGCTGTATGCTGCGGCTTTCTTAATCGTCAGCGTCATTTTGAGATGGATCGGCACTTGCAATTCCTCGACCATACTGTTACCACCTGTGTGTTACATTCCGGACTGTTGACTTAGAAACGTAGCATTTGGGGAAAGTAAGAGTTCGTCTGAGCTATCATCTCTTTCCATATCCAAGTCCAGCAGCCATTTGTCTGGGATCGTGATCAGATTGGGTCCTGTGTTGCAGATCCGTTTTACAACATCTGCCTGGCACGAAAACAATGCGCCTCTATCCAGCTCTGCCCGCATTTGCTTCCCCTTTTTCAAGGCATACGCCTCTGAAAGCAGCTCCAGACTGAACAGATACAGCGGGAGCATAGATGCTTTGCAAATGCCGTTTTGCTGCAAGTACCGCTGAAACCGATACAGCGCCATTTCATCCAGCGCCAGCTTCATCAGCCGCAGGCCCATCTCATCGACGGTGAAATAATGAAAGCTGCTGTTCTTGCTGAAACGGATCAGACGGCTACGCGGGTTTACCCCGTGAGCCATTTTTGCGTCCTTTTGTGGAAGAATGAAATTCTTCCTTCCGCCGCTCTCCATGGCCATGCAGAAATAGAGAAACCGGCTGCCGGTGCTGAGTGCGTGGAACTGCTTGGAGAGGAGCAGTGAGTTTCCAACCTGAATGAATCGTTTTTCTTTGTTATCCACCTTGGCGGATAAGGCCGGTACAATCGTAGGTCCGTGTTTTCGTTTGCTCAAATCAAACTCCTTCTTTCGTGTGAGAATAGGGGGGTGGATGTCTCATCCCTTCGTAATAAATGTAGAAAACCGGCCCTGTTTGACCACCCATTCAAGGCAAAAAAAATTACACTCAATGTAAACTTTCGTAAACACAGAATGGTCTGAATCTACATTAGGTCTACACTGAGTGTAATGCTTGTGAGTATGTTTACTTATTCCAACATTAAGCGTAGTGCGGCATCGAATGGGTATCTTCCGGTACACAGCCGAGAAAGGCGGCTCTTTTTGCGAATCGGTCGCGGAACACTTCTCCGGCAGGATCTGCGCCGCATGCTCAGCTGCCAATATCCAGCTCGTAGGTGCAGAGGTAGAACAGGAACGACGTCATCTGATAGCGGCTGATGCGGGTGCCAGCGGACGCCAGCAGCTCGTCAAGGCTGCTGTCCCGGGTGGTGATGTCCTTTTCATCGCACCATAGCATCGCTTTGGCTGCCTCTCTGCCAAGATCGGGGGCATCCCGAAGAAGCTGCCTGAGCTGCGTCTGATCCACGCCGGTATCGACGCCTGCCATGATCGCGTAGCGGCGAATCAGTACGCACGCCGTCTGATAGTCCACCTTGTCATCGTATTCGGCATTGGGATCATTTTGCCGGAGCAGCCTTGTCTGATAGGCCCAGCACACGGCATTATAATAGGGATGGGTCGCGTTGAATTCCTCGTTTTCGTAGTCAGCCGGAAGGGCGGTGTTGTCCGTTTCCGGCCGGCCCGCGATGCGGTAGAGCACATCGACAAACTCGCCCAGCCTTGCCGCGGCCTTGCCGCCGAAGGTGTCCGGCGCTTCCGGATCCACATAGCCCTTGCGGTACATATAGAGAACGCTGGCCTGATTGAAAATGCTCTTGATGTCCGTGAATACCACCGTGTCCGCAAGGCTTCCGCCGCTGGACTCCCTGGCAAAGACGTGGGCGTAGTAATCGCTGTTGAGGATGTTGCCGGAGAGCTGGAACCTGCTGTCCACATAGAGCCGGTAGGCTTTCGCCAGCTTGTCGGAGACTGTGGTATTCTCGTCGGCGGGGATCACGGTTTCCGTACCGGCGTCATAGCGGAAGGTCTTCGTCAGAAAGGACTTATCCGACAGCACCGCTACATGGAGGCCGCTGGAGAGTACATCGGTGCCCGCCAGCAGGCGGGAATCGTAGTCCACGCCGAAGAGATTCAGCAGTGTCGGCAAGATGTCCGCCGTGGAGCAGTATTCATCCACCACGATGTTCTCTGAAAGGCCGGGAACATAGCAGATGAAGCTGTTGCGGTACTTCTCAAAGGTGGTGTCCAGCGTCTGCCCTGCCAACTCGTTGTACTCGTCTTCGGTCAGGCCGTAGGGGTAGTGGTCGTTGGTCAGGACGATGCAGGTCTTGTCGGCAACGCCAGCCTCCTCCAGCCGCTGCATCAGGTACTCCAGTGCGTATTCCAGCTCCAGATTGCAGGCAATGTACGCCTTCACCGGCTCAGAATAGGGCAGATCTTTCACCGCGTCGCGGTTTTTGGCGCTCATGGCGTTGTCCCAGTTGTACTGGTAGTGACCGCTGAAGGTCATGTAATAGGCGTGGAAGGGTTCTCCGCTGTTGATGTAGTCGTCCACGGAGGCCTCCATCATCTCCAGATCGGAGGAGGGCCAGTCGATCTTCATGGCCAGACCGGAATCCGCCGCCTTGAACGTGTAGCCCATGTTGGCGTGGGTGATGTTCCGGTTGTAGAAATCCCCGATGTAGTCGTGATAGCCCCAGGCTTGATAGCCCATGCTCTTGAGCGCATTGCCCAGGCAGAACGGCAGATAGTTGGTGCCCGCCACATTGAAGCTGGAATCCGTCTTCGTGCGGGACATATCCGGATAAAGCCCCATGCACATGGTGTATTCGCCGTTGGTGGTGACGGACTGGAACGTGCCGTAGTAATTTTCAAAGAGAATACCCGTATGGCTCAGCTTGTAGAGCGTCGGCGTCAGCTCCTCGCTGATAAACCACGGGCAGAAGCTCTCAGCGCAGATGGTGATGAGGTTATAGTCCTTAAGAAGTCCTGTGTAGTTGTTTTTGCGGGTGGGTGCTGCATTTGATAGATACTCGTCTGTGGCCTTGAGAATATCGCTGTCGGTACTGTCTGCAAGAGCCGTAAAATCGATGCTTTCGATCACGTTATAGGAGTTGCTGCTGTATGTCCGCGGAACATCGCTCATATTCAAGGACGACGGCGTGATCACAATGCTGCCGCTGCCGCTGAAGAGCATGTATCGAAGCTCCTGCGCCGTGGTGGCCAGCATACCGATTTTTTTATAACTGCTGTCGGTGGAGGTGTTCACATTGGTGAAGGTACGATAGACGGAAAAGGCGTTGTCCCGTCCAACATACATGAGTCCCGTGACCGTCAGCAGCAGTGCGAGGAGCACGGCAAAGGAGGCCATAGTCTGTTTCCAGCGCAGCCGCAGCTTCAGAGCCTGCCCCCTTCGCAGGGCAAGGCAGAGGATCACGGCAATCAGCGGCAGCAGGAGGAGCAGGATCTTCAGCAGATTTTGGCGGATCCCATAGAGAAGCTGCGAGTTGAAATTGACGACCACATTTCCGCCCATGCCGATCTGGCTGACGGGCATGAAATCTCCGAAGATGCAGTGATAGACCAGCTGCACCTCGGCCAGCAGCACCTGTGCCGCGACCAGGAAAACCCCTGTGATCTGGCGCAGAACCTTTGGCAGGCTTGAGACTACCAGCGTGCAGAGTGCGCCGCCCAGCAGGCCAAACAGGACAGGATATCCCGCGTACCGGTCCATCGAGCCGAATACGCACAGATGCAGGCACAGCTCCACATAAACGCCGGTCAGGCAGAACAGCAGGAGATTTTTGCGCCACGTATTCCAAAGGCCATGGCTCATGGGCACTGCCGCTTCAGCAGCAGTGCCAGAGCCTTGATTTGTATTTGTCATGGATACATCGGATGTTTTTTCTTTGAGCATATTGGTTCTCCCGTTGGGGCTTTTTTAAAAAGCTTTGTAGAATTTCAGCTGAATATGACAGACAGAGAGCTTATCTTAGAACAAATATTGAAAAAAGGCAACGGTTTCTGTAAAAAAATCAGGAAAGATTTACAGGTCACGCGGAGAATTCTATGCACCAAAGTCTGTCAACCGCAGCTTTGCAGCCCGCCTCCGGGCTGCAAATAAGGACTCTGCACCTGAAAATTGTACAAGATACATACAGACACATTGCAAAAGCCGTGCTATACTGTACGGAAAATTGAGAGTACCATTGTTTCAAGGAGGTGTGTGATGTGACGGAGACTTTGTTTCGCTTAAAGCGGCATTTGACTTCTTTTCAAATTATGATCCTCGGCTTTGCGGGCGTGATCCTATTGGGGGCGTTGGTGCTGATGCTGCCTATCGCCACAGTACAGCGGGTCTGGACGCCGTTTCATGAGGCACTGTTCACCTCCACTTCCGCTGTCTGCGTGACGGGGCTGGTGGTGCAGGATACCGGCAGCTATTGGTCTGCCTTT
>ERZ1504879.448-NODE-448-length-9680-cov-6.443948_pt1 | contig 9680 bp, 5 predicted proteins | sample MGYA00575729_ERZ1504879 | MGnify/ENA primary metagenome ERZ1504879 (study PRJEB39906, sample SAMEA3182106) | gut metagenome | biome: human; feature: gut; material: Stool; isolation source: human stools | place: Canada | collected 2013-02-26 ...
TCAATCAGCTTGCTTTGGGTGGCAATGCGCTCATCTAAAAGAGTCAATAATTTTGCAATTTTATATTGCTCTTGAATGGAAGGCAAAGACAATTGATAAGTTCTCATCTGATTTTTATCGCCACGTGGCATTTTCACGCCCTTTGCTCCACTCATTACATAATTGATAAATTTATCATTTGCCACAGCATAATGCAAATAGTCTTTTGCGACAGTATCTGTTGCTTGCAAGACAAAAACATCAGAAGAACACCCACCGTCAAATGTTGCTTTCCATACTTTTTTGAGGTAAGGACGAATATTTGAAATTAGGATGTCACCACAAGTAAAGGAAATGACATTTGTTTCATTAGGGACAGACTTAGCCTCTACAACACCTTGAAAGTCTTGTAGCATATTCTCTGTTGAAACATAATTCTTGCAATCTAATTTTACGGAACTTATACGAGCAGTAGAAAACTCTGCAATATCCCCCAACTTACATTTCTCCCATTCCCCATGAAATTCCGAGAATCTCAAATGGGGTACATTCTGTTTATTTTGTTCTTTATATGTTGCCATAATTATTTTAAATCCTTAATTGTTTGTTATACTTTCCTCTACTGGTATTTACTATTCTTTTGGGTCGATGTCAAACGGAAGCAATGGTGTATCATCATCATTGCCATTATTGAATCGGTCGAAATCTGAGATATATGAACGGTCTTGAATAACCTTAAACTTCTCATACTCAGAATAAGCCTTATCTCTTGCTTCCTCTTGGGTAACCTTGCCTGCACTACTCTTTGCATCATAATCCATAGTTGCAAGGAATTGTTGTAAGCGTTGCTTCCAATCATCCATCGTTGTGATAATATGACGCCGTGCACGAGATTCGGCAAGGTCAAGAAAACTTGTTGTTATTGTATTGAGCTGAGACAGTTCATCTTCTGAAAGATAGTTCTTGGCGACAATCGTATCAGACTTTTGCACTCTGCCATTAGGTGCTTTTTTCCATGTGGTCAAGCCCATGTGTGGCATTTCTGCATCGGCACGTTCATAAACAATCTCTGCTGCCGTATGATTGGTAACAGCCAAGTGCATCATATTCTGTACCATCTTATAAAAGAGTTTAGTACTCTCAGCTTTTGCATCATAGTCAGCACTACACTCAGCGTAAATGTCAGTTATCTTTTGATAGTATCTACGCTCTGATGTGCGAATTTCACGAATGCGTTCCAGCAAATCATCAAAGTAATCCTTGCCAAAGTGCTTACCTTGTTTCAAACGCTCATCATCTAACACATATCCCTTAATAACAAATTCCTTCAATACAGAGGTTGCCCATATACGGAACTGAGTTGCTTGATAGCTGTTAACTCGATACCCCACAGCTATGATAACATCAAGGTTGTAGAACAACGGAGCACGCTCTACATCACGCTCACCTTCAAGTTGAACTTGTTGAATTTTTCTACAAGTTGCCTCTCTTTGCAATTCTCCCGACTCATAAATTTGAGAAATATGATAGGCTATAGTTGCCCTATCAACTCCAAACAAAGAAGCCATTCTTTTCTGTGACATCCAAAAGGTCTCACTGTTGAAGATCACTTCAATGCGAGTCTCACCTTGTGCAGTCTTATATAGTAAGATATTGGATTCCAACGAGTTCTGCACAATCTCTGTCGTAGATACAGACTGCGAGAAATATTCTCTTGCTTGCTTCACTAATGGCTTCCTTGAATCAGCGTTCTCAGCTATTATCATACAAGCCATTCGAGAAAGATGAAAGTTTTCGACCTTTCGGAAAGAGCCACTACCAAGCTTGACCATTTCAACCACATGGTTGAAATGGTCGTCAATATTCATACCCTTTTCACCTGCAACACGAATTGCTTTGTCTATTACATTTTGGAATTTCCAATACCCCGAATATCCCATCGCATTGCAGAGTTCACGAGAGCTCCAATATTCTTTTCCTTTGTCATCCACATTCCGAATTACATCGAATGTCGGACGCATATCTGGTACATTATTCTCTTCCATATATTTTATTCGTTAGATGGTTCCAAAATGAAAATGAGTTCAGACTCTGCAACATCGCACTTGTCGAACAAGTAGCGGAGACAGGCTATCTTACCCTTATTACCCATAGATGTCCAAAGATACTTATCAGTATCTATTTGCGTGCAATAGTTCAAATCAGCTTGTTTAGCAGTCCAAAGATATGCACCTCCATCATAGAGGGAATCGATAATATCAGGATAACGCTCAGACAATAATAATACAATTTTTATAAGCATATCTTTCCATATCGTTTCGTTATACTCATGTCCAAACACACGGAATCCTCTAAGTATTCTATTTGTTGGAGAGAAAGATTCTTCGTCCAAAGATACTTCTTCAACAGGTTTTGGCAATGGCTTGAAATCTGTTTTTGGCAGAGGATACAAGCGCAAGAAAGCTTCACATATCTCTTTACTACGCTTTTGTAATTCTTCTTCCGTCCATTTTTGACAGTCAGTAACGCTTCTTGTTAAACGATATTTTGAATCCTTATAACCAGGATATACAATGTTATCTACCGTTCGACCATCACGTTTGATTTCAAAAGCCTTATTACTTAGTTCACTATTTATACCTGTCAATGTCAGATTGGCAAACGTATGCAAATATCTTTCTTGAATTTTCTCAAAATTATCACCAAGCATTTCACGCCACTCTGCATTTAAAGTTTGTGGCATAATGTGCTCAATCGTTGCATCCTTACTCTTCATGTCGGATGCCACATCATTATATTCACCATGCACAGAGTTTTCAAGTCTTTCAAAAAGGAAAATTTGGAAAGGTTTGAGCATGTGATAAGCATCACGATTCTCTATAGCTTTGACAAACTGTGTATCTCTTGGCAACTGATAGTTTCCATCACGGCGCATAATATGATAAGTCAAAATATCAGAGTAAGTAAAGCTATTTTCCATTCCTGCTTTTTCATACTCTTCCATACTTTTTAGCACATCTTTATGCAAAGCGCAGAAAACCTGAGTTAAGGCATTTCCTGGCATATTGCATACAATACGTCGAGCCATATAATTCTCGACTAAGCCTATAGCCTTGAAGATTTCATCTTCTGTAAGGTGCTTTTCATCAGCATATTTCAAAAACTGGATAAAGAACACATTAGCCACATCAGTCTCTATATTGCAAATATGACGCATTTTGTCAGACAGTTTCTTTGAGTTGAGTTTACCCTCAGTAACTTGCTGATAATATTGAGCATAAACAAGCATCTCTGCAAGTTCTTCCTTACGGTCATGCCCTAACATGTACTTCTTCCATGCACTATATAAGTTAGACAATCTCACAGGGCGTTGGAGTTGTTGCTTGATAGTTAAGTAGTCACGAAGAAACATTGTTGGTTCGTTCTCCGTAGCTATCTCTATCTTTTGCCAATATGTTTTGAAGTAATATTGCTGTTCTTCTGCTGTAAGAGACATCAACAAATAGTTTCTAATCTCATCAGCACCTGTCAAATCCAAGCCTGTAGAATTAAGACTTTCAAAAATAAGTTGAGGTTGGTCATTACCATCCAATTCTATTGATATAATTTGCAAACGTTCAATAGCATTCAATAAAGCATCAAACGAAAGCTGATGAGGTTCTTTGGTCAAACGCTCATAGAAATATTGATAATTACGGGTCATCTTAGAATCTTTCACATAATTATCTACATCATGCTCAAAGATTCTATCGTAAGCCTCCATATCATTTTCAATGGGTAAAAGTTTGATTTTTCTTTCTGTACCACTAAACTTTGCCATCAAGAATTCCTCTTTCGCCTCTTCTATACTTCCTTTATCACCTTCAAGTTTACCATCTTCTACGGCATGAATGCCTGCCAATAACAGCAACGAAACTGTTGTAAGGCGTTGCTGTCCATCAATGACAAGTCGATTGATGCCATAGCCATCTGCTGGAGATGTAACTATAGAACCAAAGAAATGAGTCGGTCTGCCAGAATGAACCAAATCCACCAAGTCGTTGAACAACTGATTGCAGTTCTCGGTTAACCAACTATAATTACGCTGATATACAGGAATGATAAATTGCACTCTACCTCCTGCTATAACTCTACTTAACAATAATGCATCGCCCTTCATATCAATATTCTTTTAATATTCTACTCAACTAACCCCAATTCTTTCAGATATACATCAATCTGCTTGTCGAGGTCAGCACGCTTAGCTTCCAAATCCTTGATTTCCTTCATGACCGCATGAATGTCGATAGGCTCTTCTTCCTCGAACGTATCTACATAACGAGGAATGTTAAGGTTATAGTCATTGTCGGCAACCTCTTGTAAAGTTGCCAAATGACTATACTTCTCGATTTCCTTGCGCTCACGATAGGTATCAACTATCTTCTTAATGTGTTCTGGGCGAAGCTTATTTTGTGTCTTTATCTTTTCAAACTCCTTGCTGGCATCTATGAAGAGTATATTATCATCATCCTTGCGGCACTTCTTTACCACAATGATACAAGTTGGGATACTTGTACCATAGAAAATGTTGGCAGGCAAACCGATGATGGCGTCAATATAGTTCTTCTTCTCAATGAGGAAACGGCGAATCTTACCTTCTGATGCACCACGGAAAAGAACACCATGAGGAGCAACACATGCCATCGTTCCACCTTCATTAAGATGATGGATCATGTGAAGTATGAATGCATAGTCAGCCTTAGACTTTGGAGCCAAGACACCAGCCTTGCTAAATCTATCATCATTATTAAATTTCTCCGCAGCACTCCAGGCTGCAGAGAATGGCGGATTAGCTACCACCGCATCAAACTGTTCCTCAGGGAAAGCATCATCTTCAAGAGTATCTCCATTCTCTATGTCAAAGTCACTAAACTTAACTCCATGAAGCAACATGTTCATTCGGGCAAGGTTGAATGTCGTAGGGTTCTTCTCTTGACCATAAATCAAATCAGCTTTACCATTGCGAGCAGTACGGAGAAGCAATGAACCTGAACCACAAGTTGGGTCATATACATTTTTCAAGCGTGTTTTGCCTGTAGTAACTATATCTGCAAGAATCTGACTAACTTCCTGTGGGGTGTAGAATTCTCCAGCCTTTTTGCCAGCTCCTGCGGCAAACTGACCTATCATATACTCATAGGCATCGCCGAGAATATCAATATCAGAAGCCTCGTTTAAGCCGAAGTCGATACCATCAAGAGCAATCAATACTTCACTAATCAAATTGTTCTTATCCTCTGCGGTCTTTCCCAATTTAGGAGAAGCGAGGTCTATATCAGAGAACAAACCACCAAAATCCTCTTCACTATCGTGTCCAATGGTACTGTCCTCTATTTTCTTCAATGAACGCTCCAGCTGTGGAAGGATGTTCTCCTTGCGATTGATAGCCTCTATTACAGAAGAATACAGGTATTCTGGCTCGATAAAATAACCGAGTTCATTCATGCAAAACTTCTTCAACTCCTCCTTCAGTTCTTCCTCATTACTTGCCCAGGTTTCCTTAAAGTTACTTCCATCCTCTTCAAGTTCAGCATCAATACACATTTCTATCTTTTCAGACAAGTACTTATAAAAGATAAAGCCCAAAGTGAAATACATGAAATCACTGGCAGACATATTGCCACGCAAAGTATTGGCTACTGTCCAAAGTTGCGTACGCAGTTTTTGTTGTAATTCTTCACTCATATTTTTTCTTTTTATTTTCTTTTTTATTCCCAACTGAATGTTTCGATAATTTTACGCAGTTTTAAAATCAATGACTCTTTAAGATGAATACGCTGCAAGAAACGCAGTCCCTTTTTCTCCTTGATAGCCTTCTGCAAAATTTCTGGCTTTTCCCGATGTAAATAATCATACTCCTGCACATATTTAATAAGTGCATCTTGACTTACTCCCACTTCCGTAGCCAATGAAGTAACCGCATGGGCTCGTGCCTGAGTAACATAGGTTGTCAGACGACTCTCCAAATCCATCTTGCCATCAGCTTTCGACTTTACAAATCCAGCTTGGTCATTATCAACATTGTCACGGATGAAGTGGTCGATAAGTTTAGCCTTATTGCGCATAGCTGGGTCTTTTATCATCGTGTCGATGATATTCTGTCGTTTCACCTGATAATCATCGCTTGCAGGATTGAGGTCTTCTATCAATTCCAGTATATATGCGACATTAATAACATCACTATGCAACAACTCCAGACAGAAATCAATATCGTCGATATCTGCTGTTGGGTCTTCATGCGCCATACCTTCATCTTCTTTGCCTTTGTCTTCGTTCTTGTCATCCTCATCATCTTGTATGAATCCCATCGTCATATCAAGATATTTAGAGCGGTAATCATTGTATTCCTGCTCTGTCATTACCAAGGATGAATCATCGGCATTCCACTCTTCGTACACCTGAATCTCAGAATGTTTTCTGATAATATCACGGAAAGCGAGGATAAAATTACGCTTATCGTACTCACTCTGAAGTTTGTCAATGGAAGCCATGTCCGGATAACGCGCTTTAAAGTTCTGGCATAACTCATCCAAATCTTTCTTTACATCTGCAAATGGTTTACGAAGTACGAATCCCAATGCCTCAGGAGCGTCAGTATTGCTGAACAACTTGATAGCTCTATCAACATTGTCCTTCAAATTACGGAAGCAGACAACTTTTCCGAATCGCTTTTTCTCATTGAGAACACGATTCGTACGACTGAAAGCCTGCAATAAACCATGATATTCAAGGTTCTTGTCAACATACAACGTATTTAGTTTCTTGGCATCAAAGCCAGTAAGGAACATACCAACGACAAGCAGCAAGTCCAACGGTTCCATGTCAGCACGTTTCTTCTTCATACGAAGATTTATGTCGTCATAATATGCACTGAAATTGTCTGTTGTAAAAGCAGTTCCGTACATATTATTATAATCATCCATAATGGTTTGCAGCTTGTCACTCGTAACCGTGTCGTCAACAAAACCATTGTTCATGCCAGTGTTATCATCATCTTGGCTTTCGTTTGCAGCGTATGTGAACACAGCACCTATCCTTATCTTAGGATGTAATGACTTGAAGATGTCATAGTACTTCAAAAGCATAGGCACAGACTGGACGGCAAACAAAGCATTGAAATCACCATCGTATGTTGACTTGTTGAAGTTGTTGAGGATGAATTGAGCAATCTCCTTCATTCGCTGTTCTTCCATCAAGTCAACATCACCATGACCTTGATAATATTCCACAAGGAAACCAAGCACGTTTTCATCGGCAATGGCATCCTTTATCAGATACCTATGGAGACATTCTCCAAAAACCTCTGCTGTGGTATGTTCTCCTTTGGCATTTTCTGAAAATATCGGTGTACCAGTAAAGCCAAATATCTGTAAGTTCTTGAAGAAACCAACAATATTCTTATGGCAATCACCAAAATGACTGCGGTGGCATTCATCGAATATCATCACTACCTTCTGGTTCTTGACATCTTGCAAATGCTTGTTGTAAGCATCACGAGTAACTGCACAGTTTAACTTTTGGATGGTGGTAATGATTATCTTTGACTTTCCACTCAATCTCTTGATTAGCTCATATGTGTTATCTGTACCATCTACTGCCCCAGGTTCAAAAGCCTCATACTCTGATTGTGTTTGCGTATCAAGATCGTGACGGTCAACGACAAACATCACCTTATCTATACCATCAATCTCAGAAACAAGTTGAGCCGCTTTGAATGAAGTTAATGTCTTACCGGCACCAGTAGTATGCCATATATAACCATTCTTGTTAGAGTTCTGCACCCTATCCAGAATTTTCTCTACAGCATAATACTGATATGGACGTAATACCATCAAGCATTTGTCTCCCTCATGCAGAACGATATACTTGCTTATCATCTTACCCAAGGTACATTTGTCGAAGAAGAACAATGCAAACTTGGAGAGATCATTAAACGGCACATTCTCGGCATCTGTCCAATTGAACGTGAACTTGTAGCCACTGTTAGGATTATTGGCAAAATAACGAGTGTTCACACCATTTGAAATCACAAACAACTGTATGTAGTCAAACAAGCCATGAAACGAAGTCTTGTGGTAGCGCTGTATCTGATTGTAAGCTTGCTTTAACTCCACGCCACGTTTCTTTAGCTCTATTTGAACCAAAGGCAAACCATTGATAAGTATGGTAACATCATAGCGACACTTCTTTCTACCTTCCACTGTAATCTGGTTGGAAACCTGGAACTCATTCTGACACCACTGCTGGCGATTGAGAAATTCAACCCACACACGTTCGCCTGTTTCCAATTCTAATGGAAACAGGTCTCGCAGTTTCTTGGCTTTCTCAAAACGAGTACCGCCCTCTAAGTGAATTTTTATCTTTTCAAATTCACTATCCGTAAAACTTGTACGTCCATGACGGGCAAGTTCTTTCTTATTATGCTTTTCGAGTTGAGTCTTGAAGTTCTGGTCAAGATTTGTTTCTTCTTCAATCTTGACATATTCATAACTCATATCTTGAAGTGTCTTTATCAGTCCCTGCTCCAGGGCTGCTTCACTTTGTGTCACCATATCCGTTTCGTTTACTATTGTCGTTATAATACAATATTTAATAGCAAAAATACAAAAAAAAGCCGAAAATCATCCCTAATCTTTTACATTAAGGATGATTTTTAAAGTTATTTATGCAAAAAGAAATGAATATGTCAGAATATATTGATTTTTCCAGTTTTTGCCGATTTAATCACTTACTATATGTCTTTCGTGCATACGGTTATTGCATTTGCTACATCTTATATATTCTGCGGCACAGAACAAAATGATGTAGATTCAATTATAATAGAAGAATTTGCCTATTATTGTTTTTTCAGCCATTTTTTTACACACCTTATAGCTCTGATTTGTTCGCTTTCGCTAAACTTAGAATCGTCATTCGTTTCATATCCTTCCAGAACTGCTTTATAAAGAACAAGAAAAGGGTTTATCATTCGTTCCATAATTAGTGGAACTATTTGTTTTCCCATTGATTTGAGAGGAATGAACTCAGGCAATTCTGTATATGAATATGTGCTTGCACTATATCGCGTCTTAGGATTATGATCTATTGCTATGTTCCATTTATCCACTAAATTTGCAAAACGATTTCTTATGCTGTCTGGAACTTGTGAAGCCAATTCTTTTATTTTCTCTTTCTCTGTATTTGTTAGAAAGTCTCTCGTTGATAGGCTATCTTGTTTGTTGTCAGCATTGGAATTCCAAATACTCTCTGGTTCATGTACAGTTTGCAATGGTACTTTAACAATAGAGTCAGAAGCCACTTTCTCATAGTCATTTGGTGAGTGATTGGTTTGCTCTACAAAGGTTTTCTTCTTGGAGAGACAGGCATGACGGAGCTTACTTTGTTCTACACTCTTGAATGGTGGCAGTAGGCATTTCGTAACAGTGTCAAAGACGTTATCCAAGATTCTAAGACAATTGGTTGCAAGCCAAAGTAATGCGATATGCGCTTGTGTATATTGTCTGCTTTCAGATTATGTAAACCATGTTCACATTGCCCATTGTCTGCAACTCATTGACTGTGATACATGAAGTGGTGCGATTAAAATTATCGAAAAAAGCAACTGTGGAATAATATTTTTTAAGATAATAGTTTGCTCTAATCCAATATAAATCTGTATCTTT
>ERZ1504879.474-NODE-474-length-9348-cov-3.840310_pt1 | contig 9348 bp, 10 predicted proteins | sample MGYA00575729_ERZ1504879 | MGnify/ENA primary metagenome ERZ1504879 (study PRJEB39906, sample SAMEA3182106) | gut metagenome | biome: human; feature: gut; material: Stool; isolation source: human stools | place: Canada | collected 2013-02-26 ...
CTCGCAATATCCATGTAGTGATTCATTAACGTCAGAAAGTTGTAGCCGTCCGAGCGGGTGGGATTCCGCAGGTCGATGACGGATACCCGGTAGCCGTAGTACCGGGAGGCGATAGTCCCGTAGTTCCGCGCCAGATCTCCTTTGGTATCCAGAGCCAGAAAGCTGACACCTGATGCGCAGGCGTACTCTAAGTTGGGATAGAGGAAAAACGCCGTCTTGCCTGCGCCGGAAGCCGCAATCATCAGGCAGTGGATGTCATCGCTGTCCACCAATGCGGTCACCTCATTCTTCTTACCTTTGCAGCCCAGCACCAGTCCCTGCTCCGAGGGGAGAGCTTGACCGTTTCGCCACTCTCTGACCTTGAATGGCACATGGGCATAGGTCTGTCGGATCTCTTTATCCGTTGCCCAACGCGCTGTACCGTGCTGACCGTCGCCCACAGTGCGGGACTTGATACTGCCGAGAGTGTAATGATAGGACAGCATGGCGAGACCGCCGATGACGGCAAACATTACAAATCCCGCCGCAACTAATATTCCGATATTGGAGCTATTCAGGGTATCCCACATTGTCAGCAGAAAGTTTGGCATAGGTTGCTCCTTCCGTTTTCTATTTCCTGATCCGCTGTCAGATCGTCGTTCCAGTCCTTTTGCTGCGGTACGAGCCGAACTGCGGTGAGACCATGTTCTTTCAAAAGCTCAGCCATGCGCTCGCTGGCAGTATGACCGGCATCATCATTGTCCAGGCAGAGGCACACTTGCCGGAGCTGGGGGAGCTGCCGCACCATCTCCAAGACCGGAATGGAGGATGTCCCGCAGCAGGCCACATAGTTATGCTCTTGCCATTTTTCCGGGTGGAGGGAGATATAGGAGAGCAGATCGATGGGGGCTTCGAATATATAGAGCGTGTTATCTCCGCCGAGATAATGAAAGCTGTGCTTCGGGTCACTCCCTTCGATGTTGCCGCGGTAGCTTTTGCCGATGGTGTACAGCCCGCGCTTGTGTCCATGGCGAGGAACGCCGTGTTCATCGAATCCGACGAACACGGCGTTGTGATATTCCTTTGTCCCATCCTTGGATTTCTCGCAGCTTTCGTAGATGAGCTTCTTGCGCACGAAGGCATTGAGTATCTCTCGGTCGATGCATCGCTTTTGCAGCAGATAGGCATATACCCGACGCATGGACTCGTTCTTCGGCGGCAGCTCAAAGGGCTTCGCAGGCGCTGGCGCTTTTTCTTTTGCCGCAGGATAACTTCCGCAGAGATCATCGCCCAACAGCATCGACACGGCCTCTGGATAACTGAGCCCGTAAAACTGTTTTACGAAGCTAATGGCTTTGCCACCTTGTTCGGTGGCATGGTCGAACCACTCACAGCCGCGGATGGTGATGCTGTGGTCGCTGGCGAGGCGTTTGTCCCTGCCGGATGCAATGAGTTTCTCCCCACGGCGGCGGAGGAACTCCTCCAAGTCCACCGAAGCGGCCTGCTCTTTCTGTGCATCTGTGAATGGAATAAATTTGGGCATAGTTCCTCCTTTACTGTGACGGCTGAGTTAAGCCGCTGTCCTCGTGGTCATCCACTTTGTGTCCCATTGCCATGCGCTTCTCCTGCAATCTGCGGCGGCGTTTCTTGTCGATCTGCATTCCGGCATAGATGGCGGGTTGTGCGGCATTCTCACGGAATATGCGGCTCATCTGGTGAAGCATCCGAAGGGCAGCAGTTCCTACGGACGCCCCATTGAAGTCGTTTTGATGGTCGATGAAATACTGTGCATAGGCATTGCCCTGCGCTGCTGCCTGAGAAAGATAGAGCAGAGCCTCCTCACGATCCGTTTTCACTTCATGCCCCAGCAGATAGAGCTTCCCCAATGTGTATTGCGCAAATTGATTGCCATGTGCAGCAGAATCTTTCAGATGCCGGATGGCGGCATCCATATCTTTGGGAACATCATCTGCACCGATGAGCAGCAGCTTGCCAAGACGATACTGTGCGTACTGATTGTTTTGCGTTGCCGCTTTTTGCAGCCAGATTCGTGCCTGCGAAAACTCGCCCTGCTCTAACAGCAGCTTTCCCAGCGCATAGGCGGAGCAGTCGTTTCCAGCCTCTGCGGATTTTTGAAACCATTCTGACGCTGCTTCCTGGTCGACCGGGGATCCCAAGCCATCCCGATACGCTTTCCCAAGCTGATGGGCCGCGATGGTGTAGCCCTCCTCCCACAAGCGGCGGAGTGTGACCAGCGCCATTGCTTTCTCGCCGGGATCCGCGTCCGCATCGTTCAATACAGTTTTTGTCCTTCGATAAAAATGTGCCTGTTGATAGATAGTTCGTGCTGAACTTTGAGTCGAGGGTGCAGGCTGTTCTTCCGGCTCCGGCTCATCCGACATGGCATCATCTTCGAAGGTAAAGTTCATCTCCGAGAGCCGGAGCGTTTCTCGAATGACCATGTTGCGTACAGTCTTGAACTCCTTTTGCTGCGATAGCGGTACTCGCTGCGGCGGAGTCTGGTTGTAGTCGATACAGAGCTGTTCTCGGAGATCCTGCCACAAAGAATAGGCGGCGGACACACGCTCATCCTTTGCGAGCTCATCCACGATCTCGTCCACGATACGCTTGATGCGGGGCGGCAGATAACCGTAGACTTTCTTGCCACTGACCTCTTGAAGCCGCTTGGCAAGGCCTGCCACCAGCAACTCCAGTTTGACATTCTGCAATGTCCCCGCCGACATCTGTTCAATAAGGGATGCCATCTGTTCTTCTGCTTCCTGTTGTAGAATACTTCTTTGATGATCTTTCTGCTCATAGATGTGCAGACGGTCGTTTCGGTAGATCGTGCTGACCAGTGCAGACTTGATACTGCGGATACCCTGCTTGGTGAGGAAACCTTCTTTCGGATCGGTGGAGAAGATGACCATGTGGACATGGAGGTGCTTCTCTTTTTCGTGGAGTGCTGCATACCAACGCAGATGATCCGGATGGATCTTATAGCCCTTGGCGATGTCCGTGATGGAGGCGTTGATGAGTGCCTGCCAGTTTTCAAGGTCTGTATATCCCAGCCGCTCCGCATTCTCACGGGAGAGGGAGATGATCGGCGTCCACACATTTCCCTGATGCTGTGCGACTTCTGCTATGGCATTCTCCAGCGAGATAACTTTTCCATCGACATTCCACAGGCCGTGTTCACCCAACGATTTTACGCCGGGACGGTTTGCAACATAGTCCAGATAGTTTTCTCGGCTGTCCATCGGCTCGACGAAATCTTCGTGGATCTGTTCGATGAGGTCAAAGGCAGTCTGCCGATTGGGTGCGTTTACATAGTCCTCATGCTCCGGCAGTTCCTTCGCTTCAGGGAAGCTGCGGAGCAGGCGCTGGATGTACTTCTGCTGTTTCTTTGTAGCCGGGAGGCGGGTGTTGTCATCCTTGAGGAGCTGCACACCCTCACGGGTGGCGAAGTAGCGGGTGCGATGGGCCAGCCGAGCGGCATCTCTTCCGCCTTTCATATAGGGCGAGATGAAAATCAGTTTCGCCATGTGTCATCTGGCAACTGCCGCTGGACATCCTGGGCATCTTCGAACTTGATTTGACCGTTGGTGCGCAGTACCTCGTCTACCACATAGCCGCGCAGGGCGCGGCGGTCTTCCATCGTGTCACGGAAGTGGGCGGCAATGGTATGAGCCATAATGCCTTGCTCCACCGCGCACTTGAACAGGAGGCTGTTGGTGCGGTTAGCATTGTCCGCAATGATCCCGCGCAGCGCTGCCACCAATGCATCCGAGAGATACTCGGTGATGTCATCCGCTCCGAGGTAGCCCATGTAAAAGCACAGAGCTTTTTCTACGAATTCATTTCGGTTTTTGCTATTGCTTTCTTCCAGCCAGCTATCCATTCGCCTGCGCGTTTCAGGATAGAGCCGGATGGTCATCTGTTCTTTCGGCATAGTTGTCATCCTTTCGCTTGATGTCAGTTCTTGTGGGCGCAAACCCCTGCGGTACGGCGCTTTTTCAGAAAATGCGCCTACAGCTATGTTGAAATGCGTTGAAAACGCCTACAGTTCCAAATGCAGAAAAGCCCCGCACTGCGGGGCTTTGTGGGCGGTCCGGGGCGGAAACGCCACCGGGTCTTTATCTTGTACTTTTATCGAACAGGCAGGTTCTCAGCGGATTTCCCCATAGGCGGTTGAAAGCGGGGGCAAACAGCGCCGATACCTTGTCCGGGGTGCAGGGATGCCACCCTCGCCCCCAAAGCCGCACACAGCGGCTCACAGGTGGCAACAACGCTGGAACGGGAGGAGCCACCCACGGCGGGGTGGCTCCATCTGCAGGGTATGGTCAGCTGACCTGCTCTTTCCACGCCTGCTTTTCCGCTGGTGTCTTTTCGATCCAGTCCAGCAGGATTTGTGATTCCTCAAGCCACTTTGCCATCTCGAAGAGCTTCGTTCTGGCGTAGGGGCTGTCTACACGAAGTGACGTTTCAAACAGATCCCAGATGTTGTCCAGCGTTTCAAGCCCACTGGCGTTTATGGGTAATTCTTCTTCCGGCAGCACATGGGTCACCGTGCCATTTTTTCCTGCGGCGTGGATGGCATCCAGCTCGCGGTCCAGGAGTGAGATGACCTCCTGTGTGTCACCAACGGGGATGTCCCATGCTGTCCCAATGTGGGAGATGCACTCTCGGTGGAGCTGCACATCGGAAGAGGGGTGAAGCGCCAACAGTGCCAGCCCCTCCTTTGCGATGTTCATCTGGAGCTCTTTTGCTGTATCGATCGTCATGTTGTAGTCCTCCTGATTTTTGATGCGGGTGTTGCCCGTGCAAACACAATGGCACAGCACAGGCGGGAAAGCTATTCACGAAACCCAACAAAAAATTCATGGCTGGATTTGTGAAATGACCATGTGAGCAAACCCATCACATGGTCTGCTCCGGTGCAGCACCTTGCTCGTCACGAAGCTGCTGTGCGTACTCGTGCAGGCTCATGCCGGTCTGCTGCTGACAGAATGCTTCCATCTTACGGAGCAGAACTTCCTTCTCCGCTGCGCTCAGCAGATAGTTCCAATTCTCCTCGGTGCCGTCGCCTCGGCAGAGGTTTAGCTCCAATGTGTCGCACAAACAATCCTGCTCCATATCATAGTTTGCATAGATGTTGAGCCAGTCATCATTCTGGTCGGTACACACAAACGTACCGAATGCGGCATCGACATCGAAGTCCGCCTGCACATAAAAGTTGAGCTTGCCATCCGACTCGATGATTTCCTCACCGAAGGAGAAATTCCGTGCAGAGAGATGACCCGCCGAAGTGATCTCCTTGCCACTCAGATGATCCAGCAATTTGCTCCACTGTTCCTTCGCCGGTGCAAAGGATGAGCGCGTTGCATGGTATGCCGCTACAGACACATCCCGCATCGCCCATGTCCACCAACCGTCCACGATGTGAACGGCTGAGAATTCGCGCTTGTCGAAGTCCAAATCAAACACGCCGCGATTTTTGCCGGTGTTCTGCATGCGAAGGACAGTCAGTGCATCGTACTCCTCTGCTGTAATGGGCTGGGCGCCTGCAAACATTTTGATGAACAGATCTGGCGCAGCACTCTCGTCGGTAGTAATGTAGCTGCGCAGCTTTTTGCAGACATCCAGCAGCTCCTCACCGGGCGTAGTCTTGAAGTACCACTCCTGTCCGTTTTCTACCACATGGTAGGCGGCATAAGTACGGGCAGCTTCTTCCTCTGCACGCTGTGCGGCAGCTTCTGCCTGAATAGCACGGCTGATACGCTCATACTCATGTGCCGGAAGCCGATTGCACAGCTCGTCCAACACATTCTCCAGATGCTCCTGCAGCGTTTCATCCTTGAGATGTCTTTCAATGGCCTTCTTCCATCGACGGTCCAGCCATAAGACGATTTCTTCCTGTTGCGCCATATCAGTTGCCCTCCTTCATCAAATCGGATTTCGGCTCGTTGCTCTGCGGCTTCGGTGCGGCCGACTTAACGGTGCGCTTGGGCTTGGGCGCAGGGACAGCCTTACTGTCCAGATACTCCCGCAGCGGCTCCGGTACGGCTTTCTCATAGGCTGCGTTCAGCGCACTTTCCAGGTACGCCTGTGCGGAAGAGTGTTCCTTATGCAGGGAGAACTCAAGTGCGTCGAGTTTCTCGCTGTCAAAGGCAATTGTTATCGTTGCTTTTTTCATGCATTTTTCTCCTGTACACGCCGCTCTTTCGGCGGCTGTTTGTCATAGGGGTATCGTTCCCCTCGGCGTTGAGGTCATGTCGGTGAAACGCTGCACGAGCAGGCTTCACAGCCGTTTATTTGCGGCCTCCCGCGCTTTTACCAGAGCCGCTCTCTGTGCCTCACTAATCACGCGCGGCGGTATGATCTTCACCCACGCTTTGGGGATGATGTAATCAGCCGCCCGTCCATCGTGGGATACACGGACGAGTCTGCAGTCCTCCGGCCTGTCCAGTGCCAGACTCTCCAGCTTTCGGCGCAGGGGTTTGTTGTGCGTGTAAATACCGGCGGTCTTTTCTTCCTCGCAAAAGCCGATGATGGTCTCCTGTTCATATAGGGATAGGTCCATGTTCGCCACCTCCGATTACAACATCTGCGGTTCCTGCGAAGCCTGCTCCATTTTCTGCTGTGGGTGGTCGGTCAGCGCATACCAGCAACCATGATCGTCTCTTTTTAAGGACCGCACCTCCATCTCCAAGATTTCCTGCGCTTCGACCGGCATCTTGCATCCGCTGACTCCGGGATGTGCCATGGTCGCTTCGCCGCGTAGGAGCTTCTCCGTTTCGGAAGGAGTCAGATCCACAAAACCGCACGGCGTCATGAGCTGAAAGTAATCATCCGGATAGCTTGTCAGCAGTTCCTCTACGGTCTGATGCTTCATCACATCATCCGTACACGCTTGTTGCTGCGCCTCGCCATATAGACCTGTAAGCAGACTCTGGAAGGTCTCGCCCACATCCACATTCTGATGCTCCATCCAAGCCTCGCTCAGAAGTTCAAGCGGCTTGTCCTGCTGCAGCAGGAAGATCATCTCCTTGCGGGGAAGGTCTTCTCTGAACACCAGCAGCTCGGAGTGGCAGGTCATCATGGCGGAGATCTCATCTGCAGCCTGAATCAATTCGTCACGAGAGAGCTGGTCAAGCCGTTTCATATACCCAGCCATCTCGTTTTCTGTTTTGTTGAACAAAGCTGACCACGCTTCGCCAGATGTCAGTTGCTTTTGACTAATGATCTCACCATGAAGGAAGGCAGGCACATCGATGGTTTCCACCGTGCTGAACCAAAGGTCACCGCGGTAACCAATTTTCAAAGCAGAGAACTCCTTTGCCGCCTTGATCAGCTCTTTCGGACTACCGGGCGGGACTTCCTGATCCCAGCGATACCAGTTATCCTTCGGTTGGCAGGGAGCGAGTTTAAGGAGGACATAGTCCTCCGGCACGAACTTTGGATAGCGGCAAAGCTGACCACCTACGGCATAGTAGGGCTTGCCCTCACACATCACGGTTTGCTCCATGTACGCTTTCATTTTGGGTAAGCTTTCACAGAACCAGCACTCGCTATCCCCAAAGCGGCGGATCTGACCGTCATCCAGAATGCTGTCGAGGCGGTCTGCTTTCGTCAAATGGTACACCACCGATGGCGCAGGAACTTTTACATAGGCCATGTCTCATTCCTCCTACATTTTCAGTTCGGGCATTGAACCGCCGCCGAATATGCCGCTTGCCGCCATATCAGACAGTTCTTGTGAACTTGCCCCCTGTTCCGCGGCTTCCGCTGCTGGTATGATCTCATTGCTCAGCAGAGCATTGGCTGGCTCATGGATCACCTGATAGACTGTCTCCACGGCACGAGGACTGAATCGCTCTGAGATCTCTTTGAACGCAGCAACCAAAGAAGACATTTCCTGCTCGAAGGCGGTTTCCGCACCATCTGCCAGTTCCTCCGCAAATGCGATCCACGCGGCGGTGGTATAAGCATCGTGCTGCGGGATCAGCTTGTCCAGCTTGTCTGCATACTTCCTCTGCGGTGTTTCCTCTGTCCATTGGTATTGAAAATGCTCCTGCTGGTCATCATGTCCGTGATCCGCCGCTTTCTGTGTGGTACTGCCCAATTCATGAGCAGCGTATTGCTGCATAAACAAATTGAACAATTCCAGCGTTTTCTGCTTTGCCTCCCGGACAGAATAGTACGGTTCGATGGTTTCGGCACATTCCATTTTGTCGTCGCGCACATATCCGTAGTAGTGATTACAGAGGCTTCCGAGGTCGTGTGTATATCGGCGCTCCCTCTCTGTATAGATAACGACCTGAAATCGTTCGTAGGTCGTGGCGGGGTCGCGTCCCTCAAAGGTATATCGCGGCGATCCGTCGGTGAAGTCCGCGCCCTTTGTCCAAATGACCTTGTCCTTCACTTCATCTTTTGGAAACTCCATGTGATCCTCCTCAGTCGTAATTGATATACGGTATCTTCAGCCAGTGTGTCCAGCCGCGGTTCGCCAGCTCCGTTTTGACGACACCGTACCTTGTCCCCATAGCTTCGATGACCTGACCGCCGCCAATGTAGACACCAATATGTCCCTCATGCCAAACGGCAAGACCGGGAATGTCCGGCATGGTATCGATAGCCCCAGACTCCGTGGCATTGTAGTACATCTGATTGGCGCCGATGTCCGGCATCTCGTGGGTACCATACTGGATCTCCATCGTCTCAGCGTTTAACCAACCATAGCCTTTGATGAGACCCACGCAGTCAGTGGTTCTGCCATCCAGCCAGTTGGCACGGATAAGATCTTCATAGTTACCGACGCCGTCGGGGTACTGCTCCAGCTTGTAGGCCAGGAGTGATTCCGTCAGTACATTGCCATAGGTGCCCCAAACATAGCCCCAGCCGGATCCCCATGCGTGGATGGCATAGATTACGAGATCCGCGGCGTTCTTGGTAGTGGGATCTGTGAAGGCGGAAACATCCAATTCTATGCTTCGGTCGCCGCCTGCAAGGAAGCTACCATCGTAATTGCCTTCGCCCATGCTGCCGACGATCATCCGGTAGATGTGTTCGGCGTTCTCCTTATCATCCTGCGTAATTTCTCTGCCCAGAAGAGCAGCCAGTCTTAGATAACTCGCCTCACGGGAGATCGGCACATTCACGGTATAGCTTTCTTCCTCCGTGGAGGTCGTGCCATCCTCCAACATCACCTCTACGGTGCGAGTCCTTGTTTCTGTCCTGTAGAAACACTCCACATAACGGTTTGCGGCTCGTCTGCTGGGCGCATCCTCGCCAAAGCAGAGAGCCATGAAAACGGCCTTGACCCATGTCGGGTCACGGCCTGTCTCTTATACACATCTCCGAGCCCAC
>ERZ1504879.482-NODE-482-length-9258-cov-5.543953_pt1 | contig 9258 bp, 17 predicted proteins | sample MGYA00575729_ERZ1504879 | MGnify/ENA primary metagenome ERZ1504879 (study PRJEB39906, sample SAMEA3182106) | gut metagenome | biome: human; feature: gut; material: Stool; isolation source: human stools | place: Canada | collected 2013-02-26 ...
GCACAGTGTTGGTGTATGGCAACCACCACACACACGTGGAGACGACAAGACAAGACATGGGAATGGGTGGACACACAAGGGGAAGAAAGACGTGGGACACACAAGGGGAAAGGGAAGGGAGAAGACAAGGCGTGGCTCTCCCAAAGACACTCACCACACAGAAAAAGAGAAAAAGGCAAAAAGACAATGAGCATCATAAGACAATCAAGAGCATTGCATAGAGTCCACTTGCTTCAACCATTCATTGAGACTTGCAATGCCTGGAATGACAAGAAAAGGGAGGGATAGAAGGGGTAGAAGAAAACGAGAAGAAAGAGAAAAGGAAAGAAAAGAAAGGGGATAGAAAGGGAAGAAAGAAAGAAAGGAAGAAAGGCAGCAAAGACAGAAAAGGTAGAGGAAAAAGGGAGTGAGTGTGAAAGTGTATTATGGTGGATAGAAAGAAGGACACAAAAGGGGCACTTGGCATAGAGTGTCTCTACCACTTGTGACAAGTCAGTCAGTGGTCTCTTTTGCTTCTATGCTTTTTCTTTTCTTGCTTTTGTAGAGTGGGTCACACAGTTGGTGTGTGTGACTTGACCACAAAAGCAGGGAAAAAGCGTGGTGGTGGTTGGGACACCATGGTAGACGTAGTAGTGGTGGTGTTGTGAGTGAAATGACAGTTGGTGAGTGGTTGGTGTGTTGGTGGCTTTGCAAAGCACTGGTGTGAGTGTTTGTGACAAAGCCACAGCACAGCAAGACGTGAGAAAACACTCAGAAGAGCAGAAAAGAAAGGCTTTTTGTGGTGTTTGTGAGTTATAGAGTGTAGGTATAGGATATCTGGTTGATCCTGCCAGTAGTCATATGCTTGTGTTAAAGATTAAGCCATGCATGCCTAGGTATAGGTGGACAAAGAACCGAGACTGCGGATGGCTCATTAAATCAGTCAGAATTAGTTTGGTGAAGCGTGGAATGGAGAAGGATAACCCTGTGAATTGTAGAGCTAATACAAGAAGAAGATATTTCATGGTGGTGACACCGGTGGAATAGCATTTATCAGCTCTGGTTTTGGTGTGTGTGGTTTGCTGAGCCCTTTAGGGTGTGGTGACACATGTGCTGGAAGGGGTGGTGACAAGGGAGAGTGTGCTGAAGGGTGTGTGGCTCAGTAGTCCAGGAAGCAAAAGGAAAAGCACAGTGGTGCCAGTGTTGTGCTGTATAGGCAAGATGCTGGGAGCAAGGACAAGGGCAACGGGGACATGTGAGTGACACTTTGGCAAGAGGACGACTTGTGACCACTTGGCAAGACATCCGTGTGAGGAGCAATGAACAAGGATAAATAGGGGAAAGCATCATGTTTGCCTCTTTTGGGGCAGATGTGTTGTGGACGCCAGACAGCGAGTCGTGAGATGCTTGAAGGGAGACCTTTGAGGACGATGGACCAAAGAAAAGACTGACCTATCAAGTTGATGGTAGGATAGGGGCCTACCAAGCTAATAACGGGTGACGGGGAATTAGGGTTTGACTCCGGAGAGGGAGCCTGAGAAATGGCTACCACTTCCAAGGAAGGCAGCAGGCGCGTAAATTACTCAGTGCCGAAAGGGCGAGGTAGTGACGACAAATACTGATGTTTTCTTGGCATTTAGCTGAGGGAGCAATTGGAATGAAAGCAAGACAAAGACATGATAGAGTAGCAATTGGAGGGCAAGTCTGGTGCCAGCAGCCGCGGTAATTCCAGCTCCAAGAGTGTATATTAAAGCTGTTGCGATTAAAACGCTCGTAGTTTATATTGTGGTTGTGTGTTTGTGTGTGGCTATTCTTTTTCATGGCTCCATTGGGGTAGTGAGAGACACACACTGGTGCATGACAGGTGGTTCAGTTTGGAGATTGTGCTTGGATGGACGATAAGGAAGAACTGGATGGAATACTTTGAACAAAATAGGACGATAGAGGTAGATAGTATAGTATGATGGATATATTAGCATAGGATAATAGAGGTGTATAAGAGGCGTGTCAGTTAGGAGCACATGGCAAGGGACAAGAAATCTGTGGTGGTTGTGATTGTGGAAATGGTTTTTTGAGTGGCACTAGGTGACTGATGGGACACTTTGTGTGCTTTGGTTGCGTTGTGGTGGTCAAGAAAAGAGTGAGTGGGGACACACACGGACAGGCAATTGGAACGAGGACAGAGAAATAGGCCTTAGGTGGCTGACCTTGGTGTGAGCGAGGACATGGCGGAGAGACAGAAGCAGTTAGACAGACAAAGAATAGGAACAAAGGGGGTGGTAGATATTTTCCTGAGAGAGGTGAAATTCAATGACCAGGAAAAGATAGACGAGAGCGAAAGCATTCCACAAAGATGTTTTCATAGATCAAGAACGAAAGTTGGGGGATCGAAGACGATCAGATACCGTCGTAGTCTCAACCATAAACGATGCCGACTAGGGATTGGATGGTGGTGTGTGAGTGGTTGTGGTGGTGATGCATGCCTTTGTGGTGTGTGTTGTTGGCATGACTGCTGACCAATCGAAAAGAAGCACATGCCAGTTAACGCTGGTGTGAGTGGACAGAATAGACTCTTCCAGGACTTTAGCGAGAAATCAAGAAGTTGATGGGCTTCGGGGGGAGTATGGTCGCAAGGCAGAAACTTAAAGGAATTGACGGGAGGGCACACCAGGAGTGGAGCGTGCGGCTTAATTTGACTCAACACGGGGAAACTTACCAGGGCCAGATAGCAAGGGGATTGACAGATTGAGAGCTCTTTCATGATATGGTAGGTGGTGGTGCATGGTCGTTCTTAGTTGGTGGTGTGAATTGTCTGGTTAATTCCGATAACGAACGAGACCTTGGCTTACTAAGTAGATGGCAGTGATGGGACTTGTGTGTTGTGTTTGGTTGTTTGTTTGCTGTGGCTTTTCGGAGTTGTGGTGGATGATGGTCAAGGACAAGCACAAGAGGATGACAGTGGATTTCTTAGAAGGACTTTTGATAGGACAGGAATTGAAGGAAGGTAGAGGCAATAACAGGTCTGTGATGCCCTTGGATGCTCTGGGCCGCACGCGCGCTACAATGCTATATTCAGAGTGTGGTTTGCTTTTGTGCTTGTGCTTCATGCACAGGGACAGAGGGAGTACCGACATAGAGAGATGGAGGAAAACATGGGAAAGGATAGCAAGGTGGGGATAGATGATTGGAATTGTTTGTCTTGAACAAGGAATTCCTAGTAAGCGCAAGTGAGTAGGTTGTGCTGATTACGTCCCTGCCCTTTGTACACACCGCCCGTCGCTCCTACCGATTGGGTAATGCGGTGAAAATAGTGGATGTTGCTTTGTGTTTCATGCACAGGACAGCAGAAAGTATTTGAACCTTAATATCTAGAGGAAGGAGAAGTCGTAACAAGGTATCCGTAGGTGAACCTGCGGATGGATCATTAAGGGTTTGATGGACTGGCAAGTAGTATAGTTTTAGGTTTTAGGGGAAATGGGATAGTATAGGAAAGGCAGTTAAGGTAGTTGGTGATGTGGAAGACAAGAAAAGGAAAGGTGTTTAAGTGGAAAGAAAAGGAAAGTAGGCAATACAATGGATGACTTGGTTCTCACAGCGAGGAAGAACATAGCAAAGTGTGATAAGTGAGTGGAATTGCAGAGCGAACAAGAAGACAGAGGGTTTGAACACAGATTGTGGGTGAGCTTATGTGCTTGCTCGTATTTGTCTCAACGGTGTGTTTGTAAGAGTGTGTATTCTTTTTGTGTTTGTGTTCTTTTTTCAGTGGCTTTGATAGTTTCAGGAAAAGGGACAAAGGACAGAAAGGGGATGAATGGGAAAGGAGAAAAGGGAATGAGCAAGTCACTTTAGTTTAGGATGGCACACTTGGTGAGTGGTGAGGTGGTGATTGCTTGAAAAGGGAGAAGGGACATAGTGTGGTTGTTTGTTTGTGGTGACTGATTTCGTGTATTTGTGATTGTGTTTAGGAGGAGAAAAGGAAAGGAAGACACAGTTGGCAAAAGGAAGCGGAGTTTAAGGGAAAGAAAAGGGACAGACAAGGACAGAAGAAAGAAGGGGTTCGGACAAAAGGACTGGTTGAGAAGAATAAGAAAGACCTATTGAATTGAAGCATCTTAATAAATAGAGGAAAAGAAAATAAGAATGATATCGTTGGTAACGGCGAGTGAAAAGGATAGGAGCCCAAAGACAGGAGACCGCTGTGTGGTTTAGGCATGGTGGTGATTCGTGGTGGGTGTAGCTTTGTGGGACATTGTGTGGGACGTGCTGGGAAGTGCTTGGGGAAAAGGACAGGATAGATGGTGATACTCCAGTAGTTGGGACGTGGGACACAGTGGGTGGACATGGAGCTTGTGGAGTCATATTGCTTGAGAGTGCAATATAAAGGTGGTGGTATATTCCATGGGAGGCTAAATAGAGGTGAGAAGCCGATAGCAAACAAGTACTGTGAAGGAAAGTTGGCAAGAACTTTGGAAAAAGAGTTGGAAGAGCCTGAAGTTGTGTTGGTGGAAGCAATTGACTGTAGGACTAGTTGGCAAGTGTTGTGGTGCATGGTGTCAGTGATGGCAGTGTGTGTGGCACAGTGTTTGCTTTGTGGCTGTGATGGATAGACTGTGGTGGAAAGGACTGATGGCAGATAGTCACTGTGTGTCACAACGTGGTGGATGGTGAAGTATGGCTGTTGGTTAATGTAGCTGTGGTGTATCAGTGATGGTTAGGATATGGTGAATTGACCCGTCTTGAAACACGGACCAAGGAGTCTCATTTATTTGTGAAGATAAGGAGTTTGTGACATTGGTGTATCTGGAATGAAGATGAATTTAGTGAATATGAAAGTGCTTTTAGTTTACGGAGCACAGGCAATATTGATTTACCCTGTGGAAAGACATGGGGACTAAATTGGAATGAATAGATGAGGACCCGAAAGATGGTGAACTATACTTGGAGAGAAAGAAGTCAGGGGAAACTCTGATGGAAGTTCGTAGCAGTGCTAACGTGCAAATTGCTTGTGGGAACTGAGTATAGGGGCGAAAGACTCATCGAACCATCTAGTAGCTGGTTCCCTCCGAATTTTCCCTCAGGATTGCAGTCATTTGGTGTTAGTTATATCAAGTAAAGATAATGATTAGAAGGTTGTGGTCTTTGTGTGTTTTCTTTTTTAGGGGGCATGCAGCCACAAGCAAGGGGACAAGAATGGTTCTTTTCTTATTCTCAAACTTAGAAGTGGTATAGACAATGCTGGACTCATGGTCTTAAGACAATGGATGGGTCTGGTGGGAAATAGAGCAAGTGATTAGTGGGCCTAATCTGGTAAGCAGAAGAGGCGATGTGGGATGAACCAAAGGAGAAGTTAAGGGGTCAAAGGTGGGGCACACAAGGACGCCAGAAAGGGAGTTGATTGATGGAGACAGCAGGACGGTGGCCACGGAAGTTGGATGACCCGCCAAGAAGTGTGTAACAACTTACCTGCCGAATTGATGAGTCCCGAAAATGGATGACGCTTCAGTGCCTATCATCAATTGTGCCCAATACTTTTCTATCATGACGACGATGCTTTTTGTGTTTTGAGCGATGGATAGTTGTGATAAGTAGGAGGAAGCGCATGGGGAGTGTGGAAGCTGTGTGGGAAGACCCAGTGTGGAACAACCTGTGGTGCAGATCTTGGTGGTAGTAGCAATTACTCGAGTGGGACGCTTGAGGACCAAAGTGGAGAAGGGTTTCAAGGGAATGGCAAGCAGCCAAGAGTTAGTCGGTGCTGAAGAGTAGGGGCAACCCGTGGGAATAGCAGTGGCCTTTTTGTAGGTGATGCTGGACTGTGAAAGGGAAATGTGTTAAGAATGACATACCTTGGGTTCGTATTTGGGTGACACGATGTGTGATGCTGGCAGGTGCTGTGCAGTGATGTGTGGTGGTTGTTGGTGTTGGATGTGGTGTGGCCTGGTGATGGATGGCAACATGAGGGAATTCCGCGACAGCAGTCACCATTTCCGTAAAAGTTATCTTTTGTTAATAATCCACGATTTGTTTGTGCTTTCACTTTTGTTGCTTTTGTGATGGAAGTGTTGGGACGACATAGAGGGAGTGCCAAGAAAGTGAATGGATTGGAGCAGTGGCAGGAAGTGGAGAATAGCATGGTGGTGAGGCAGTGGTGACATTGCCATGGTAGTGGTGGAAGAATGGTTGTGATTGCGACGTGAAAAGCGGGAGGAGCAGAGCTGGTGGCTTGTGTGCTTTTGTGGTGCGTGAGTGACACTGGTGGTGGATAAAGAAGCAAGACCGTACCGAAGACCGCAACAGGTCTCCGAGGTTAGAAGCCTTTGGTGGAATAGAAGAAAGTAGGTAAGGGAAGTCGGCAAATTAGTACCGTAAGTTTGCAAGAAGGTATGGCTCCAAATTTGTGAGTGTGTGTTGTGTTTAGGTGTGGCTGTTGTGGCTGGTGATTCGGCTGTGGTGGTTGTGCTTGTTTGTGTCATATTTGGCACAGAACACAGACACAGGAAAAGTTTGGAACTGATAGAAAGAAGGGGATTTGGACTGTATAATAAAAACAAAGCATTGTGATGGTGTAGACAAGCGTGTAGACACAATGTGAATTCTGCCCAGTGCTGAGAATGTCAAAGTGAAGAGATTTAAGGAAGCACGGGTTAACGGCGGGAGTAACTATGACTCTCTTAAGGTAGCCAAATGCCTCGTCATCTAATTAGTGACGCGCATGAATGGATGAACCAAAATCCCACTGTCCCTATGTACTATCTAGCGAAACCACAGCCAAGGGAACGGGCTTGGCAACATCAGCGGGGAAAGAAGACCCTGTTGAGCTTGACTCTAGTCTGACTTTGTCATATGACTCTCCAAGTGTAGAATAAGTGGGAGTTGGATGTGTGGCTTTCAGTGATGGATGTTGTGTGTTCAGCGGCTGTGAAATACCACTATTGGAGAAGTTGTTTTACTTAGTTATTTAAGCGTGGAGTGGGATGAGAATGGTTTGTGTGGCTGTTAGTGGTTGCATGGGCGTTCTCGTGTATCCCATGAGTGCGGTGATTTTGTACACTGTGTGGCATTCAGCAATGGGTGTTGTGTGGTGGTGACGAAATAGCGAAGGAAGTTAGATAGGGAGTTTGGCTGGGGCGGCACATCTGTTACATAAGAACGCAGGTGTCCAAAGAGTAGCTCAAGGAGAACAGAAATCTCGAGTGGAATATAAGGGTAAAAGCTACTTTGAATTGTATGGTTTTCAGTAAGAATCGGAACGGTGAAAGCGTGGCCTAGCGATCCCTAATGACTCACTGTGTGGTTGTACTAGTGCACAGTGATGGGTTTGTCTTTAGAATATAAAGCTTGGGGTGTCAGAAAAGTTACCACAGGGATAACTGGCTTGTGGCTGCCAAGCGTTCATAGCGACGCAGCTTTTTGATCCTTCGATGTCGGCTCTTCCTATCATTGAGAAGCAGAATTCTCAAAGTGTCGGATTGTTCACCCGCTAACAGGGAACGTGAGCTGGGTTTAGACCGTCGTGAGACAGGTTAGTTTTACCCTCCTGATAAGTTTGAATGGGAAATCATCATCAGAGTAATTCAACCAAGTACGAGAGGAACCGTAGAATCATATCAATGGCGTGACCGTGTTGCTGGACAGCAAGTGATGGGATGCTACCATATGAGAGATAATGGCTGAAAGCCTCTTAAGCCAGAATCTCTGCTTGTGACAAGTTGATGATTTGTGGGTTGTGTTGCAGCAGTGATGTTGTGGTGTGGCCTAGTTGTGAGTGCAACTTAGTTGTGCTTGTCTATCTATGTATTTTGGTATTAGCAGCTGATGGAAAAGACTGTTTAGTGAGAATGGTCATGGCTGTGAATGGAAAGACTTGTGGATAATTTGTATGGCAATAGCTGTGTGGATTAGAAAGAGTTTTAGGTGAAAGGAGAAAAGGAATATGTAGGCAGATAGCCAGAAGACGACTGGTGTGTGGGACAGGGGATTGTAAGTGGGAGAGTTATCTAGGAATAACGATGCACTGAGATTATCCTATTGTTCTTTCATTTTGTTTTTCTTTTTTTGTGTGTGAGTTTTTTAGAGAGAGAAAAAGGGAAAAGGAGTTGAGAGTGTTTTTTAGTTTTTAAAGGGTATAGTCCATTATGTGTAAAGGGGAGAAGGAATAGAAAGAAAAAGGGGGAAAAAGGGAGGGAAAAGGGGGTGTGGATGAAAGAAAAGGGGTGAGTGATGGCTGCTTGGCCTTGCCTTGTGTGCTTTTGTGGCTTGTGGTCACCCACCACCCAACTTGCTTTCTCCTTCTTTTCATACACAACCACACCCACCTACCACTCCTTGTCCTTTGTCTTGTCCTGTCTTTTTCCTTGTCCCTGTCCTTTTCCTGTCTGTGTGTGAGTGTTGGTGATGGTGGATGGGCACAGTGCTTCCGTCTTTTCAGTGAGTGAGTGTGGTGCCACCAGTGGCCATCACGCCACCACCACCAACACCCGCTGGTCTTGGTCCCGCCTCCTTTCTTCCTGTCCCTCGAACCCACCCCTCTGTCCTTTCCTCTTCCTCTTCCTCTTGTTGTTGTTGTAAGGTGGATGGAAAGGCAAGTGAGGGCTTCACCAACCACACACCACCATTGTGCTTTGTGGCTTGTCCCTCGCTTTTCTGCTGTGTGTGTTGTGTGTTGTGTGGTGGCTTGGTGGGCATGGTTGGTGGTGGTGTTGGTTGCCACGCCACGCTTGTTTAGGTGCCACCAGTGCTTGTGCTTTCAGTCCTTCACCACCCACCCACCACGCTTCACCACCCAGTCCCAGTCCCTGTCTTCTTCTTGTCCATGTGCCCACTCCTTTTGCCACTCACTCACACACACAGCCAAGCCACACCACCACGCCACTCACACACACGCGTGGTGGCTGGTGCACTTTGGTGCCTGGTGTGTGTGTGTGCCCACGGTGTTGGCTGTGGCCGCGCCTGGCTCGCCACTCACACGTCCACCCACTCCTTGTGCCCCACACCACACCACTCCTCCTCTTGCTGCTGCTGCTGCTGGTGGATGTGGATGTGGTGGTGGCAGCGTGGGTGTTGGTCCACTCACTGGCTGTGCTGGTGCTGTCCACTCCCGATTCACACACACACGGGGTGATGGGCACGTGGTGGTGGTGGCTGTGTGTGTGGTGTGGCTGCCACCACCACTGTGCGCCTTTCCCACCAACCACCACCACTGTGTGCGCTGCCCCGCCCTGTCCGCTGTGTGTGTGTGAGTGTGAGTGGTGGCACCACGCACACCCGCCCACTGTGGTGCCA
>ERZ1504879.492-NODE-492-length-9168-cov-2.448809_pt1 | contig 9168 bp, 7 predicted proteins | sample MGYA00575729_ERZ1504879 | MGnify/ENA primary metagenome ERZ1504879 (study PRJEB39906, sample SAMEA3182106) | gut metagenome | biome: human; feature: gut; material: Stool; isolation source: human stools | place: Canada | collected 2013-02-26 ...
CAATCTCGCCCAGCGGACGGAGGAATTTGATTAACTCGCTAATACCTTTCGCAATGATGCCGTCATCATTGGAAATCAATATCAAAGGTCTCTGATTTTCCATAACTTTCTTGTTTATTATCGTGCAAAAGTAGCTAAAAAGGCTTTAAACAGAATACTACAAAGATAATAATTCTTTTGTATTCAAAGATATTTTCAGAAAAGGCTAACTTTGTACCGACAATAATTGGAATATAATCATTCATAAAATCCATGCTATAATGAACACTTCTTGCCATTCTACCATTGCTGCACGCATCGAGACGGCAGCTGCCGCAATTATTCTGTTTCTAACAACCCTGACAAGCTGTGGCAGGAGCAGTTCTCCCGAGCCACTTGACCAATGGAATGACGGGACATCTACGCTTCACACGGCAGACCCGGTCATTGCAGAAGGCCGGAAGCTCTTCAACGACAAAGAATACCAAAATTTCCGACTCACCGGAGAAGCTCTCACACAACCCGGCTCCGAAGCAGGCCTCCTCTTTCATACGGACGGCGAGTCCGGTTATGAAGTGATATTCCGTAACGGAGACATCGACGGCACACGCAAGAGCGGCTCACTCGCCTCGGTGCGCAACCTCTATCGCTCACTCGCAAAAGATGGAGAATGGTTTGACTTCGAGATAACCGTACGCGGACAAAACATCATTGTCTGCATTAACGGAACCGAAGTTGTTTGTTATACCGAACCCGGACACCCATATCGCACAGAGGAGCACGCCCGGCAACTGCTGAGTCAAGGTTCCATTGCCCTGCAAGGCATACACGGCGAAGTGTCATTCCGGAATCTCGCCATCGAACGGCTTGCCAAGGAAGCACGCAACGAAGCCGACACGCTTGCTCCGGTAGACGAGCGCACGGATGAGATAATCAGGCTACAGCAGCACGATTTCCCAGTTATAGACTATCACGTTCACTTGAAAGGAGGGCTGACGAAGGAAATGGCACACGCCATGTCCATGAATTACGGTATCAACTATGGTGTCGCCCCCAATGCTGGAGAAGGAGGCGTAGGACGTATGCTGGCCGATGACAAAGAAGTGTACGACTATTTTAATGAAGTAAAAGGGATGCCATTCCTGTGCGGTGTACAAGGTGAGGGACGCAAATGGACGGCAACTTTCTCGCAGGAAGCCTTGGGGATTTTCGATTACCTGTTTACCGACGCCATGACCATCATAGACCACAAGGGACGTAACTCGCGCATCTACCGGGCCGAAGAAGCACTCTTTGATGACATTACGCTTGAACAGTATATGGACCACCTTGTCGACCAAACAGTCCTGATTCTGACCAACGAGCCTGCCGACATTTATGCCAACCCTACCTTCTTGCCCGATACTATGGCGCATGATTACGACAAGTACTGGACGGACGGACGCATTGAACGCGTATTGGATGTATTGCAACAACATGGAATCGCTCTGGAAATCAATGCACGCTACCGGATTCCCAGTTTCGAGATTATCCGTCGCGCCAAAGCACGTGGAATCAAATTCACATTCGGTACAAACAATGTCGATGCCGACTTCGGACGACTGGAATACTGCGCCGAAGCCATCAAGCAATGCGGCCTCACAGCCGACGATATATGGTTCCCGTCGATGAGCACACGCCGCTCCCGCCCCATTGTCATATACAACCGATTCGAGTAGCAGGGAACAACCGCTGTCATCTTCACCAACAGAAACGATACACCTATGGACATTCTTCTCATCATCTTGGGCATCCTCTGCCTGATTGTCGGATTGGCAGGCTGCATCCTGCCTATGATTCCGGGACCGCCCGTAGCCTATGCAGGCTTGTTGCTTCTACATTTCACGGACAAGGCGCAGTTTTCCACCACGCAGTTACTTTTATGGCTGGCAGCAGTCGTCCTTGTACAGATACTGGATTATTTCGTCCCGATGCTGGGCAGCAAATACAGCGGAGGCAGTCGGTGGGGAACGCGCGGCTGCCTCATAGGCACCATCGTAGGGTTTTTCTTCATGCCTTGGGGCATCATCCTCGGCCCCTTTCTCGGAGCCTTTGCCGGCGAACTGATGGGAGGCAGCAAGACAGACCAGGCCTTGAAATCGGGGCTGGGCTCGCTGCTTGGATTCTTGCTGGGCACAGTAGTGAAATGTGTGATGTGTGCGTACTTCTGCTGGGAGTTCGTCAAAGCCTTGGTCTGACACCAGCCCCTCTCCTTCCGCCCGGGAACAACTTATCCCCCGACCATCTTCCACACGGTAGTCCATCTGCATGAGATGTACATCTCGAGCAACATGAGATGCACGTTTCAAACAACACGAGATGTACATCTCATGCAAGTAGAGAGAATAGTCCAAGCCAATGTCTTCCATTGGTTTACAAATCTTAATCTTCTGCAAGCGAGACAAAAAATCAGCTTCATTTCAAGATAAATACGTATATTTGCCCACTAAACAGAGAAAGAACGCTTTACGCGCAATTTACAAGAAGAAAAACAGCGGTAAACGTCTGTGAGTTATTAACAAAACAGCCGACTTATCAACCGTTTTTGCAATCTTTCTCCAAATTTGTAGGCGCTATCCGGAATTATCACTTATTTCGCTGCCAATAAATATTGAGATTATGGGAAAAATAATTGCTATGGCTAACCAAAAGGGTGGTGTAGGCAAGACTACGACGACAATCAACCTCGCAGCCTCACTCGCCACGCTTGAAAAGAAAGTGCTCGTTGTAGATGCCGACCCGCAGGCCAATGCCTCCTCAGGATTGGGTGTGGACATCAAGCAGTCGGAATGTACCATCTACGAGTGCATTATTGACCGTGTAGACGTACGCGAGGCCCTTCATGACACGGAGATAGACACACTGAAGGTAATCTCCTCCCACATCAATCTGGTAGGTGCCGAAATAGAGATGCTCAATCTGAAAAACCGCGAAAAGATACTGAAAGAAGTACTCGCTCCGCTGAAGAATGAGTTTGATTATATCTTGATAGACTGTTCCCCGTCTTTGGGTCTGATTACGGTCAACGCACTGACTGCCGCCGATTCGGTAATCATCCCCGTACAAGCGGAATATTTTGCACTGGAAGGCATCAGCAAATTGCTGAATACCATTAAAATCATCAAGTCCAAGCTGAACCCTGCCCTCGAAATCGAAGGCTTCCTGCTGACGATGTACGACTCGCGTCTGCGCCAGGCCAACCAGATTTACGATGAAGTGAAACGCCACTTCCAGGAATTGGTGTTCAACACCGTCATCCAGCGTAATGTGAAACTGAGCGAAGCTCCCAGCTACGGCCTGCCCACCATTCTCTATGACGCAGACTCAACCGGAGCCAAGAACCACATGGCACTTGCCAAGGAATTGATAAGCAGAAACGAAAAGAAGTGATTATAGTGGTTAGTGATTAATGATTAGTGATAAATACCATATTTACAATGCACAAACAAATCATCCCGTATGGTTAAATTGTAAATCGTCAAATAGTAAATAAACAGATGGCACAAAGAAATGCATTAGGACGCGGGCTGGACGCCCTCTTCTCCATGGATGAAGTAAAGACCGAAGGCTCCTCCTCTATCAATGAGATAGAGCTGTCGAAGATTACGGTCAATCCCAACCAGCCCCGTCATGAATTCGACCCGGTTGCGTTGCAGGAGTTAGCCGATTCCATCTCCGAAATCGGCATCATACAGCCCATCGCCCTGCGCAAGCTTAGCGACGACGAATACCAGATTATCGCCGGCGAGCGTCGTTTCCGTGCTTCGCAGCTTGCCGGACTGACAAGCATCCCTGCCTATATCCGCACTGCAGATGACGAGAACGTCATGGAAATGGCGCTCATCGAAAACATACAGCGCGAAGACTTGAACTCCGTAGAAATAGCCCTCGCTTACCAGCATCTGTTGGAACAATACGGACTGACGCAGGAACGCCTCAGCGAACGCGTAGGTAAGAAGCGTACCACCATTGCCAACTACCTGCGCCTGCTCAAACTGCCCGCCCCCGTCCAGATGGGACTGCAGAACAAGCAGATAGACATGGGACATGCCCGCGCGTTGGTAACGCTTGGCGATCCCAAACTGCAAGTGAAGATTTTCGAAGAAATCCTGGAGCACGGGTATTCCGTACGCAAAGTGGAAGAAATAGTAAAGTCACTGAGTGAAGGCGAAAGCGTGAAGAGCGGTGGTCGTAAGATTGCCCCCAAGCGCGCCAAACTGCCCGAAGAATTCAATATGCTGAAACAACAGCTCTCGGGCTTTTTCAGTACCAAGGTGCAGCTAACCTGCTCGGAGAAAGGAAAAGGTAAAATCAGTATCCCGTTCAATAACGAAGAAGAATTGGAACGTATCATCGGCATTCTTGATACGCTGAAGAAATAAATGAGGAAAAAAGGAAGAATATATCAGTTAGCCATTGCCCTGCTGCTCTGTTTTTTACAGATGGCAGGGATTGCTATGTATGGTCAGGACCGTCCACGTGCCGCTTCCAAGCGTGCGCAGCGGCATCAGACCGATACACTCAACACCGTGGTGAACCGGGACAGCCTCACTGTTGCCGACAGTCTTGCAGCCGAAAACAAGCGGAAGATGCTGGAAATGACTGCCAGCCCCGACCTGAAGGAACAGCCCGTGCCTACAGACAGTCTGCAAAAGGCCATCGACCCCAAAAGGTGGGTACCTAATCCCACAAAAGCCACCTGGCTTGCCCTCGTCATTCCCGGCGGTGGACAAATTTACAACCGCAAGTATTGGAAACTGCCCATCTTCTATGGAGGATTTGCCGGTTGTGCCTATGCCCTTACGTGGAACAGCAAGATGTATAAGGACTATTCGGCCGCCTACAAGGATGCCGTAAATGGTAATTTCAACTCCAGTACCATTACCGACCTGCTGCCTCCCAACTATAACTATACCGAAAGCCAGCTGACGGAGACACTACGGAAGCGTAAGGATACCTTCCGACGATACCGCGACTTGAGCATCTTCGCCTTTATCGGTGTATACCTGCTGTCTGTTGTCGACGCATACGTAGACGCAGAGCTGTCCAACTTTGACATCACCCCCGACCTCAGCATGAAAGTGGAACCTGCCATAATCAACAGCCAGATGACTGGTTCCTCTAATAAGAACGTCGGCGTGCAATGCAGTTTCCGATTCTAAAAACGAAAATTAAAGCATAAATTATTACCTAATGACACACAAGGCCATATATATGAAAAGAATTATTCTCGGTTCCTCGCTTCTGTTTTGCGCCCTCTTCACCGCTCCGGCCATGCATGCGCAAGAAAGCGTGGAAGGGCTTATCCGCGAAAACGGCACGGAACGCCAGGAATCCATCGAGCTGCCCAAAAGCATGACCTATCCGCTGGACAGCCTGCTCAATGACTGGAAAGCCAAGAATTACATAGACTTGGGAAAAGACTGCAGCACCTCTACCGTAAACCCGATGTTCAGTGACTCTGTATACATAGACCGGTTGTCGCGCATGCCGACCGTCATGGAAATGCCATACAACGAGATTGTGCGCAAGTTCATCGACATGTATGCCGGACGTCTGCGCAACCAGGTTGCCTTCATGCTGAGCGCCTGCAACTTCTATATGCCCATCTTCGAAGAAGCGCTGGATGCCTACGGCCTGCCGCTCGAGCTGAAATACCTGCCCATCATAGAATCTGCTCTCAACCCTTCTGCCGTATCCCGCGCGGGAGCCTGCGGACTATGGCAGTTTATGCTCGCCACCGGAAAGATATACGGACTGGAAAGCAACAGCCTCGTAGACGAACGCCGTGACCCGATAAAGGCGACCTGGGCGGCAGCACGCTACCTGAAGGACATGTATGACATTTACAAAGACTGGAACCTGGTGATTGCCGCCTACAACTGCGGTCCGGGCACCATCAACAAAGCCATCCGCCGCTCGGGAGGGAAAACCGATTATTGGGAAATCTACAACTATCTGCCCAAAGAGACACGCGGCTACGTGCCCGCCTTCATTGCCGCCAACTACGTAATGACCTACTACTGCAAGCACAACATCTGCCCCATGGAAACCGACATTCCGGAAGCAACCGATACGGTGCAAGTAAGCCGTAACCTTCATTTCGAGCAGATTTCCGACCTATGCGGCATCAGCCTGGACCAGATAAAGAGCCTGAATCCCCAATTCAAGAAAAGCATCATCCCCGGAGAGAGCAAGCCGCAGACGCTACGCCTCCCCATCAACTACATCAGTGCCTTCATTGACAAGCAAGACACCATCTATGCCCACCGCAGTAACGAGCTGTTCAAGAACCGCAGAGTCGTGGCCGTTTCCAATACACGCTCGACGGCACGTAGCAGCAAAGGCAGTACCGCTACGGGGAATGTCACCTACCACAAGATACGCAGTGGCGAGAATCTCGGCAGCATTGCACGGAAATACGGTGTCACTGTCAATCAGTTAAAAAGTTGGAATGGATTGCGCAGTACCAGAATCTCCGCAGGAAAGCGCTTGAAGATTTATAAATAAAGACATAAACGCTTGCACGGTGTTGAAAATTGCTTATTTTTGCAAAAAGTGAAGAAGAAAGGAGCAAGCAGTATATGGAAGAAAATATAAGTCAGAAGGAAAAGGAAAAAGCCGAAGAGGAAATGATCGAACAGGCATTCCAAGAACTGTTGAACGACTATTTGGCCACCAAGCACCGCAAGCGCGTCGAAATAATAACCAAAGCATTCAACTTTGCCAACCAGGCGCATAAGGGCATCAAGCGTCGTTCCGGCGAGCCCTACATCATGCACCCCATTGCTGTGGCAAAGATTGTCTGTAATGAGATAGGACTGGGGTCTACTTCCATATGCTCGGCATTGCTGCATGATGTGGTGGAGGACACCGACTACACCGTAGAGGATATTGAAAACATCTTCGGTCCCAAAATCGCCCAGATTGTAGACGGGCTGACAAAGATTTCCGGCGGTATCTTCGGCGACCGTGCCTCGGCGCAGGCAGAGAACTTCAAGAAGCTGCTGCTCACCATGTCCGACGATATCCGGGTTATCCTCATCAAGATAGCCGACCGTCTGCATAACATGCGTACACTCGGCTCCATGCTGCCCAACAAGCAGTTCAAGATTGCAGGCGAAACACTCTATATTTATGCCCCGCTCGCCAACCGCCTCGGCTTGTACAAAATCAAGACAGAACTGGAAAACCTGAGCTTCAAGTACGAACATCCGGAAGAGTACCACGAGATAGAAGAGAAACTGGAAGCCACCGCCGTGGAGCGCGACAAGGTATTCAATGAGTTCACCGCTCCGATACGGGCGCAACTGGACAAAATGGGACTGAAATACCGTATCCTTGCCCGTGTAAAGTCCATCTACTCCATCTGGAACAAAATGCAGACCAAGCATGTCCCCTTCGAGGAAATCTATGATTTGCTTGCTGTCCGCATCATCTTCGAGCCCCGCAATATAGAGGAAGAGCTAAACGACTGCTTCGACATTTACGTCTCCATATCCAAGATATACAAGCCCCACCCTGACCGCCTGCGCGACTGGGTGAGCCATCCCAAAGCCAACGGCTACCAAGCCCTGCACGTCACCCTTATGGGTAACAACGGGCAATGGATTGAAGTACAAATCCGCAGTGAACGCATGAATGACGTTGCCGAACAAGGCTTTGCCGCCCACTGGAAATACAAAGAAGGCGGAGGCAGCGAAGATGAAGGCGAACTGGAGAAATGGTTGCGTACCATCAAGGAAATTCTGGACGACCCACAACCGGACGCCATCGATTTTCTCGATACCATCAAACTGAACTTGTTTGCATCGGAAATTTTCGTCTTCACCCCGAAAGGCGACCTCAAGACCATGCCGCAGAACTCTACGGCACTGGACTTTGCCTTCTCCTTGCATACCGACATCGGCAGCCACTGCATCGGCGCCAAGGTAAACCACAAACTGGTTCCCCTAAGCCACAAACTGCAAAGCGGTGACCAGGTAGAGATATTGACCTCCAAATCGCAACGCGTGCAGCCGGAGTGGGAAGTGTATGCCACCACCGCCCGCGCCCGCGCCAAGATTGCCGCCATCCTGCGCAAAGAGGCGAAAGCCTATCAGAAAGAAGGTGAAACCATACTGAACGAATTCTTCAAAAACGAGGATATACGTATGGATAATGCTGCTCTGGACAAGCTGACCAGGCTGCACGGCTTCCACACCCGCGACGAGCTGCTCGTTGCCATCGGCAACAAACGGGTTGTGCTGGGCGATGCCGACAAGAACGTGTTCAAGGAAAAGCAGAACAGCAACTGGAAGAAGTTCCTGACCTTCTCCTTCGGTAACAAGGACAACAAGGATGCCAAAGAACAACCGGAAGAGAAAACACCGCAAGAGAAAATCAACACTAAGCAGATTCTGAAGCTGACGGAAGAGACCATCTCAAAGAACTATATTATGGCCGACTGTTGCCATCCCATTCCGGGTGACGACGTACTGGGATACATCGACGAGCAAAACCGTGTTGTCATCCACAAGCGCCAATGCCCCGTTGCCACCCGCCTTAAGAGTAGCTACGGAAACCGTATCATCGCCACCGAGTGGGACACTCACAAGGATTTGTCGTTCCTCGTCACCATATATATAAAAGGTATAGACAGCATGGGATTGCTGAACGAAGTAACTCAAGTCATCTCCCGCCAGCTCAACGTGAATATCCGTAAACTGACCATCGAAACCAACGACGGTATCTTCGAAGGAAAGATACAACTCTATGTACACGATGTGGACGACGTGCGCACTATCTGCAATAACCTGAAGCAGATACAGAATATAAAACAAGTGACGAGAGTAGAGGAATAAACGGAGTGGTATTTATTCTACTTCAGTCCTTGAATATTTTCCTTCAAGCTCTCCACATCCTCGTAAGTAAACTCATCCAATGCCAGTTTCATGCCTACCAGTTCTTCGCGGATAGCTCTCAGGCGATCTACGATTTCAAAGTTGCGTATCGTAGCTTCTTTATTGTCTTTCATCCGTTGGCGGGCGCCGGGCAAGGTCATTCCGCGCTCCTTCACCAGATGATAGATAAGTTTCACTGTCTCAATGTCCTCCTTACGGTACTGGCGTATTCCCCGCCCCCCCTTCTTCGGATTGAGTTGCGGAAACT
>ERZ1504879.557-NODE-557-length-8470-cov-3.313369_pt1 | contig 8470 bp, 9 predicted proteins | sample MGYA00575729_ERZ1504879 | MGnify/ENA primary metagenome ERZ1504879 (study PRJEB39906, sample SAMEA3182106) | gut metagenome | biome: human; feature: gut; material: Stool; isolation source: human stools | place: Canada | collected 2013-02-26 ...
GCAACGGTGGACAACAACACTTTTGCGGCGCCCGTTCTCGCTGCTGCGGGAACGCACCTGCATCGAGTTAGACGAGACGACCAAAGCCAAGGCCGATATACCGTACGGACTTTGCAGCATGGCTGATGCGGACAGCACCGAGAAGGAGCGCTTTGGCCAGTTCCGGGACTACCTGAACGGGTCAGGCAGAGCCTTTCGGACACCGGCACTATCGGAGGCCGTCGAGGTTATCGACCGCCTGTATCGTGGTGAGTGCCTGTTCACGAAGCTGGGGGCGTTCACGATCCTCGGCGCGGACGAGCCGCAAATCAGCTTCGGTGATAGCTTGACGCTGGTGTTCGACGCCACCGCCCAAGTGGACGGTGATTACCAGTATTTGGATGCAGAGATGCTGCCGCAATCCAAGCCCCGCCATATGGAGAAGCTTTGCCTGCATGTGTACACCACCGCCGACATGAATGTGTCCCGGCTGGCCATGCGGAAGAGCTGGAAGCTGCCTGGCTTCTGTGCCCTGACGGAGGACATCCTGCGACGCTACGAGGGTAAAATGTTCCTGACCACCTACAAAGACCTGGCCGCGGAAATTCCAAAGCTCCTTGACCCGCAGGCGTTGAGCCGCCTGCTGCTGGATGGGGAAACATGTCCGTATTTCGGCGGCACCAACGGCTCAAATGAATTTAACACCGCCTCGTTGGTGATGCTGCTGGGCTATCCGCGTTTGTCCCCTCAGACATATCTGGAACGCGCCTTTGTGTATTGGGAGCGCTCTGGGATTCGGGAGCAGGTTCAGGAACAGATGGCCCAGTGGTCGCCGCTGAATGTGCAGCAGCGACCTGACCTCCACGCGCAGTTGCCGCTGACGATGGAGTATGAGGTTAGGCACTTGGCTGCACGGTTGGAGCAGGAGATTTACCGCTGCCAGCTGCGAAATGCGGTCTGCGATGAGGCTGTCCACGTGTTTCTGTTCGCTCCGTCACAGGAATTGCTGCACCGCCTCGCCGAACGGTTTCAGGGTGCGAAGCTGTGGTATGAAGACCGGATACCGGCCTGCATCGCCAGAGCGAAGGCCACTGCCAAGCAGTACGACGGCAATCCCACTGTCTATGCCCGTTTCGTGGCGTGGTTGAGCGGCTGGGATAGGGCGCCGACACCGCTGGACAGTATCCTGCGCGACGCAGAAATCGGTACGGAGAGCTGGAAAAAGCTGCGAAAAAGTGAGCGCTTTGCGCCGCTGCTGGCACAGTATGGTGCAGAGATGACCGGTCGTGGTCGGAACGTGAAAATAGAAGAAAAGTCGCAAAAATGCGCGTAAGGAGGATATCATGAATCACAACGACAACAGCACAAACTACAGTACCATCACCAACTTCGATAACCTTCCCCTGGCACTGACCGTACTGGAGGCCGGACAGGTGCTGCGGGTTGGCCGCAGCGTGACCTACGAGCTCGTCCGCTCTGGACAGCTTCGGAGTGTCCGAATCGGGAGAAGTATCCGAATTCCTCGCGACGCGCTGGTCGAGTACCTGCAGCTCGCAAGCTGACGGGGTGGGGGACACACCCTACCCTTACCAAACACATGACTTTGGAGGGAGAATATGGCAAACAACAAAAGAGCTGCCCACGGCAGCGGCACGATTCGGAAGAAGACCGTCACACGGAATGGTCAGACTTACGCATATTGGGAAGCGCGCATCACTACGGGCTACGATGCTGGAACCGGTCGGCAGAAGCAGCGTTCTGTTACCGGCAAGACGCAAAAAGAGGTGCGGGAAAAGCTGCAAGCGCTGGCCGTGGAGGTCAACAGCGGTACATATCAGGAGCCGTGCCGGATGACGCTGGGAGAGTGGCTGGACATCTGGGTGGAAAACTACCTGAGTGCCTGCAAGCCGCGCACACGGCAGATTTACGAGAGCGACATTCGGGTACATATCAAGCCCGTACTGGGGGCAGTCAGGATGGAAAATCTCCTGCCCCACACCGTGCAGACCTTTTATAACGCGCTGGCGTCGGATAAGCCTGACAAACCCGGCCTGTCGGCAAAGACCATCAAGAACATCCACGGCGTACTGCATCAGGCGCTGAAGCAGGCGGTTCTCAATGGCTATATTCGAACAAATCCATCCGATGCCTGCACCTTGCCGCGAGGGCAAAAAGCAGAGATTAAGCCGCTGGATGAGGATGATGTGGCTGCTTTTATCCGGATCATTCAGGGACATCCCTTTGAGGATCTCTTTCTGACCACGCTGTTCCTTGGCCTGCGGGAGGGCGAGGCACTGGGACTGACCTGGGATTGTATAGACCTTGACAACGGCGTGATCACCGTGAACAAGCAGCTCCAGCTTCATCAGGAAAAGGGTCTTGCGGCCTATGCGCTGGTTCCCACCAAGAATAGTCGCAGCCGCACATTGGTGGCGTCTCCTACGGTGGTCGCCCACCTGCGTCATCGCAAGGCGGAACAGGCACAGCAGCGTCTCATGGCAGGCTGCGCTTGGGAGGACAACGATTTGGTGTTCACCGATGCCCTGGGGCATCACCTGACAAAGCCGACAGTCTACCGCCACTATAAGAAAGCGGTCGCGGCGATTGGCCGTCCGGACGCCCGTTACCACGATCTGCGCCACAGTTATGCCGTAGCCGCCATCAGCTCCGGCATCGACATCAAGACGGTACAGGGCAACCTCGGTCATGCCACGGCTGCCTTCACGTTGGATGTCTATGGCCACGTGACCGATCGCATGAAGCGTGAGAGTGCCGATAAAATGGAGGATTTTATCCGCCGTGTTTCACAGGGATGAGCGTCACAGCAACTTCTTTGTTGCGCAGAGCGGTGAAATCGGGTATAATAGGAAAAAACGTGGAAGGAGGCAGGCCATGCGGACACTGTATCACGGCAGCCGGGTGACGGTCGAACAGCCGGAAATACGCATTCAGAAGTTCCACAAGGACTTCTATTGGGGCTTTTACTGCACAGAATATGAGGCACAGGCTGTCCGCTGGGCCACGCGGTTCGGCAGCGGTATCGTGAACGTCTACCGGTTCGAAGAACAGCCGGGACTGTCGATCAAGCGCTTCCCTGAGATGAGCGATGAGTGGCTGGACTTCATCGTGGCCTGCCGCAGCGGTGTACCCCACAACTACGACATTGTGGAAGGGCCGATGGCCGACGATACCATCTTCAACTATGTGCAGAGCTATACAGATGGCGAGATCAGCCGCGCCGCCTTCTGGGAGCTGGCGCGGTTCAAGCATCCCACCCATCAGATCAGCTTCCATACCGCCAGAGCGTTGGCGGCGCTGACCTTCGAGAGGAGTTATGAGGTACATGTGTGAACGAAACCACAGCGGACTGTTCTTCACCTGTGCTTTGGTGGAGCAGCTGGGCCGTGACCTGAAGCTGAAACGCTGCGACGTGGTAAAGGCGTTGGGCTTACAGGGCGTGCAGATGATCCTGGGCCATGCCGATGTGTTCCACTGCGAGCCTATCGAGAAGGTGTCCGACGATATGCAGCAGCACTTTGCTCTGCCCCACGGCCAGTTCGATAACGTGGCAGCGGCCAGATACGCCGTGCCGGATGTGTGGGCAATGGGCAAGGTATACGCTCGCCTGATCGAGGATGTGTCCGGGCAGGATGATGTGGCAGAAATGCTGGTGGCTGTATATACCTCGTGGATCGATGAAAAGCTCTGCGATTATAACTCCTCGTTCTACTATCAATCCCGTGACTACATCGCGGAATGTTACCGCACAGGTCACGTGATCGATGCATGAAAATGGGCCTCTGATGTCAGCGCATCAGAGGCCTTTTTCATCGCTAAAGGGAAAAAATAAGGGAAAACAGAAAATCCGGACAAAAAAAACCTCGTAACCGGCATGGTTACGAGGTTTTCATCTGGAGGTGACACCCGGATTTGAACCGGGGAATGAGGGTTTTGCAGACCCTTGCCTTACCACTTGGCTATGTCACCGAACCATCAGTCCGTTAGTCAGTATACTATACCGACGGGCGTTTGTCAAGCACGAAACTGCATTTCCTGCCCATTTCTTTTGCCGTCCCGCCGCAGAAAAAACGGCGTCCTGCGGAACGCAGGCCGCCGCGTATCGCGCTTACCGCAGCTCCGGCAGCACCGCCAGCAGCACCAGCGGTTCCGCGCCGTCGTTGTCGATGCCGTGGCTGTGCCCCTCCGGACAGTAGTGGGTCATACCGGCCCGCAGCGCCACGTCCTGCCCATCGTCATGGCACACGCCGCTGCCGGACAGCACGTGGATGATCTCACAGTTGCCCTCGTGGGTGTGCAGCCCGATGGATGAGCCCGCCGGCAGCGTCAGCGACAGGATGCGGCCCATGCCGTCCTGCACCGCCGTGCGCACCTGGGCCTCCCCCGCGCCGCCCTTGAAATGGGGCACCACCTGGGCCTCCGGCTTGTTAAAATCCAGTATCATGGCGCCCTCCTCAGCCGCGGCTCTGCCGCATTTTCTCATTGATGGCCTTGCCGGTGGGCGTTACCGCCAGACCGCCCAGCGCCGTCTCACGGAACTCCACGGGCATCCTGCGGCCCACCTCGCCCATGGCGTCGATGACCTCGTCCACAGGGATACGGCTGGTGATGCCCGCCATGGCCATGTCCGCCACGCTGACGGCATTGACTGCGCCGATGACGTTCCGCTTCACGCAGGGCACCTCTACCAGACCCGCCACGGGATCGCAGACCAGCCCCATCAGGTTCTTCAGCGCCATGGCCACAGCGTGGCCAATCTGCTGGCCGGTGCCGCCCCGCAGGGCTACCAATGCACCGGCCGCCATGGCGGACGCGGTGCCGATCTCCGCCTGACAGCCGCCGGACGCGCCGGCGATGCAGGCGCGGCGGGCGATGATCGCCCCGATGCCGCTGGCTACATACAGCGCCTCCAGCAGCTGGTGCTGGCTGATCTCCTCATACTTGCACAGGGGCAGCAGCACCGCCGGCAGCACGCCGCAGGCTCCCGCCGTGGGAGCCGCTACGATGCGGCACATGCAGGCGTTGGACTCCGCCATGGACAGCGCCTCGGCGATGACCTCGCTGACGTAGCCGCCGGACATGGCCTGCCACGTCAGCAGCATCTTGGCCATGGACTGGTTCCGCGACACCTGGCGGTCGTCCATGTCGGCCTCCAGCACGATCTCCCAGAAGGGCTTGCCCTCCTGCTCCATATGCTCAAAGATCTCCTTCATCGAATCCAGAGACATCTTCATCCTCCTCCTTGTCGTAGTAGGTTATGGAAAGGATACCCGGCAGCTCCGACAGGAACGCCACCTGGTGGGGCTTGAGGTGCTGGTCCGTCTCGATGACCATCAGCGCGTCGCCGCCCCGTTTGTGGCGGTACAGGCTCATGTTGGCCACGTTGACCCGCAGCTGGCTGAGGATGGAGGTGACGGCGGCCACGGTGCCGCTGGCATCCTCGTTGCGGATGACCAGCGTGTTGTACATGCCGGTGAAGTTCACGTCGATGCCGTCCAGCTTATTGACCATGATGCGCCCGCCGCCCAGAGACGACGCCTGCATCACCAGATCCTTGCCGTCGGCGGACCAGGCCTCGATGACGGCGGTGTTGGGGTGAGCGTCCCGCAGCTCGATCTCATCAATGGTGTAGGTGAGGCCCGCCTTTTTGGCCTCGTCAAAGGCGAAGGGCAGCCGCTCGTCATCCGGCTTCATCCCCAGCAGACCGCCCACCAGCGCGCGGTCAGTGCCGTGGCCCGCGCCGGTCTCGGCGAAGGAGCCGTACAGGTGGATGGCGGCCTTTACCGGCGGCGTACCCAGCAGGGCGCGGGCAATGAAGCCGATGCGGGCGGCACCCGCTGTATGGGAACTGGACGGCCCGATCATCACGGGGCCCAAAATGTCGAAAATATCCAGCATGGGAAAAGCTCCTTTCGTGGGATAAAGCGCTGAGATTTCCCCCTATCATAGCACACATCCCACGGTAAAGCGAGAGGGAAAACAAATATTTTCTGCATGATACGGCGTGTCCTCCCCGCCGCTCCGGCGGGAGGGGAGGGATCGGCGGCCCCTGCGCACCGGCGCTGGCGGTCCGCAGGGGAGGGGGAAAAGAAACTTCTTCATCATGAACTGCGTTTGCCGCATTTTCCGGCGGAAAACAGCAAAAAACCCGCTTGCCACGTCCGCGTCGCCGTGCTATCATACGGGTGACATAACAGTGGAAAGGAAATGGAAATATATGGAACTCACGCCGTTGAAGCTGCATCCTGCGTACAAGGAGTACCTCTGGGGCGGACACCGCCTGCGGGCGGCCTATCACAAGGAGGACGCGCCGGAGATCACGGCGGAGAGCTGGGAGCTGGCCCAGCGGCCGGAGGGTGTGTCCGTGGTGGAGGGCGGCACGCTGGCGGGCCGGACGCTGGACGATTTGGCGGCTCTGGACCGGGAGGCGTTCTGGGGCAAAAACTGCGCGGATATGCGGGAATTCCCGCTGCTGGCAAAGCTCATCGACGCCCGGAAGGACCTGTCCATCCAGGTCCATCCCTCCGACGAGACGGCCCTGCGGGACCGCGGCGAGGCGGGCAAGGCGGAGATGTGGTACATCGTGGACTGCGACGAGAACGCCGGCATCTACTTTGGCTTTGCCCGCGAGATCACGGCGGAGGAGTTCCGCCGCCGCGCAGAGGACGGCACCATTTGCGAGGTGCTGAACCGTGTGCCGGTGAAGAAGGGCGACGCCTTTTTTATCCTGCCCGGCACCATCCACGCCATCTGCGCCGGTATCCTCGTCGCCGAGATCCAGCAGAACTCCGACACCACCTTTCGTGTCTACGATTACCGGCGCCGCGGCGCCGACGGGCAGCCGCGGCCCCTGCATCTGGACCGCGCCGCGGCGGTGCTGCACTATACGCCGATGGCGGCGCGGGCCTGCCAGCCACTGAGCGTCACGGCCCATGCGGGCTGGACGGAGACGGCGCTGTGCGCCTGCGACTACTTCTCCGCGGCGCGGCTGGACGTGGAGACCCGGGCGGCGCTGACCTGCGGCGGCGACTCCTTCCGGCATCTGCTGTGCGTGGAGGGGGAGGGGGCCGTCGTCCACGGCGGCGTCCGGTATCCCCTGCGGCAGGGAGACTCCTACTTCCTGCCCGCCGCGTTGGGAGACTACGCCGTGGAGGGCCAATGCCGCGTGCTGCTGAGCCGGGTGTGACCGCAACAGACGGTTGCTTGTCTGCGGCGGCGATCTGTGCTACATTGATGGTACAGCAAGGAGGATTCTCTATGGATACGAAGGATATGATACGCAGGCTGAGAACGGAAAAGGGGCTGTCACAGGATGAGCTGGCGGAGAAGCTGTTTGTCACCAGACAGGCGGTGTCCCGCTGGGAAAACGGCGAGACCACGCCGAATACGGAGACACTGAAGCAGCTTTCCCGGCTGTTTGATGTCTCCATCAACACGCTGCTGGGCGCGCCGCGGCGGCTGGTCTGCCAGTGCTGCGGGATGCCGCTGGAGGATGCCGCCACCAGCAGGGAGCCGGACGGCGCCTTCAACGAGGAGTACTGCAAATGGTGCTATACCGACGGCACGTTCAAGTATACCAGTAAGGAGCAGCTCATCGACTTCTGCGTGGCGCACATGGCCAGCGAGAGCTGGCCGGCGGAGCAGGTCCGCGCCCACATGGAGGCCGTGGTGCCGAACCTGAAGCATTGGAAAAAGTGAAGCGGTGACAGAAAAAAGCCCCGGCCGTAATGGCCGGGGCTTTTCAGTCGTCGGGGCTCAGTTCAGGAAGTCCTTCAGCTTCTTGGAGCGGGAGGGGTGGCGCAGCTTCCGCAGGGCCTTGGCCTCGATCTGGCGGATGCGCTCACGGGTGACGTTGAACTCCTTGCCTACCTCCTCCAGCGTGCGGGTGCGGCCATCCTCGATGCCGAAGCGCAGCTTCAGCACCTTCTCCTCACGGGGGGTCAGGGTGCTGAGCACGTCCACCAGCTGCTCCTTCAGCAGAGTGAAGCTGGCGGCCTCACTGGGTTCGCTGGCGCCCTCATCGGGGATGAAGTCGCCCAGATGGGAGTCCTCCTCCTCGCCGATCGGCGTCTCCAGCGACACCGGCTCCTGAGCAATTTTCAAGATCTCGCGGACCTTGTCCACGGGCATGTTCATCTCCTCGCTGATCTCCTCGGGGCTGGGATCGTGGCCCAGCTCCTGCAGCAGCTGGCGGGAGACGCGGATGACCTTGTTGATGGTCTCCACCATATGGACGGGGATGCGGATGGTGCGGGCCTGATCGGCGATGGCGCGGGTGATGGCCTGCCGGATCCACCAGGTGGCGTAGGTGGAGAACTTGTAGCCCTTGGTATAGTCAAACTTTTCCACGGCCTTGATGAGGCCCAGATTGCCCTCCTGGATCAGGTCCAGGAACAGCATGCCGCGGCCCACGTAGCGCTTGGCGATGGAAACCACCAGACGGAGGTTAGCCTCGGCCAGCTGCTGCTTGGCG
>ERZ1504879.580-NODE-580-length-8251-cov-4.400805_pt1 | contig 8251 bp, 8 predicted proteins | sample MGYA00575729_ERZ1504879 | MGnify/ENA primary metagenome ERZ1504879 (study PRJEB39906, sample SAMEA3182106) | gut metagenome | biome: human; feature: gut; material: Stool; isolation source: human stools | place: Canada | collected 2013-02-26 ...
TCCGCAAGGTGAAGACCGATCGAATCGACGCTAAAGAACTTCACGACGACGAATAAGATGTTTGTTACAGTCTACTGATTTGTTGTATGAAGAGGATAGGACGGTAGTCGTACTCTTTGTTTACAGCGGTGCGTTTTTAGAACAAAAAGCGTGACTGCGATAGCTTTAATTTTCCACTTCATTTTTTACAAAAACCGTGGTATACTGTTTATGAGGTGAGGGCTGTGCAGTTTCGACCGTTTGTTTACGATGCAATGAATCGACAAGTGCCGGTGGCTATTGAGCCGATGACGCCGCAGGATGTTGCGTTGACAGACCGAGAACCCTTGTGGCAGACCTCCTGGGCCAGCGAATATCTGGCCGACGAAAATTACGAAAAATACGCAGCCAGAGTTGGAGATGAGCTGATTGCTCTGGCAGCATATGAGGTCCTTCCGACTGCGCTGGTCGTACACATTGTGTATATGGAGGCACAGCCTGAGTCAAATCCTACGCTCGACGGAGGAACCCCGAAGTACAGAGGGATAGGGAGGCTGCTGATCGCCTATGGCATCAAGCTGTCCATTGACAGCGGTTTGACCGGCGATGTGGTGCTTGAAGCGAAGACGACGAGCTTGGCGAAGCATTATGAGGAAGACTTTGGGGCCGTTTTACTTCCAACCTTTCAATCTTCCGCGCCAAGGTATTTGATTGCGGACGAAGCTGCCAAACGAATTTTCTTCACCTATCTGGATTGATTTTCTGCGAGGAGGTGCTTTGCATGGATATGAATAAAATCAGACCGGCGTCTGATGCGGCGTGGTATTGCCGCAAAGATGCAGAGGAAGAACGTTTTTATGAGATATTCTTTCAACTGTGCCGCAAATACAGTGTGCGTTGGGCAAGCGCCACGCCGAAAGAGAAAAGCTTTATTGAAGAAGTGACCCGTGTCACCTATGAGCGGGACAGAGCGCAGCGGCTTGGCTTGCCGCTGTCGGAGGTGCGCCCCTCGTTCGCGTCCTGAAAGTTGTTTGACCCACACCGTGACCCACACGGGGAAATGAGCGGACGGAAACAATGGAACAAACAGGCTGCGACCTCATCCTTTTTGGACAAAAAACGCCGCAAAGCCTTATACAGCAAGGGCTGGAAGGCTCTACGGTGGTTGGTAAGGATGAGGTCGGCAGTTCGAATCTGCCCAGCAGCTCCAAAATGTGTTGATGAAAGATGCAACGAAGAAAACGCCGCACGAAAGTGCGGCGTTTTCGCGTATAATGCGCCACTTTTAGAATGAAAAAGTTGCAAAAACTTGATTTTTCAAAATTTCAGTTTTGCCCCGCGAGAGGCGACATTTTTAAGATGCGCCCTGCCGAATTTATGGTCTGGTGTGACTCGAACGCCGAGGCTTAAAAAAGAATAAAGAATAAGAAGCCAGGTCACCGTTCGGCTCCCCATGCGGGAGAGAGCGGCGGCCTTTTTCGACTCATTGGTGCTTATGTTGCTTTCGCTTCGTTTGTCTATCATTCCTTGGTGGTGTTGGTAATAGCTTTCTCGTAACCTTTCGGGTATGCTTGCGTTACAAAAAACGAAGGAGGTATCCGAGAATGGCAACCACTAAAAACTTGTGCGCTCAGATTCCCATCGACCTACATGAGCGGGTCAGTGAAGAACGAGAACGGCTGGGCCAGACCACCAGTGAGTACATCGCCAACCTCATCCAAGACTATTACAACATGATGGAAAATCAGAAAGGCGGCATTCAAATGACTGAAAAAGGCAGAACCATGGCATTCCAGATTCCCGAAGAACTCTTCCAGCACATCAAGCGTCACTTGGAGCGCGAGACGCTCCGCAGCGGCAAAAAGCTCACCCAGCGAGACTTCGTGCTGAACCTGATCACGCAGGCGCTGGACGAAGCGGACGCTGAGAACGCCGCAGAGCAGAACGCCCCCACTGAGGCCCCTGTCGCGCCCCGTGTGGCCGACGTGACCGCTCCAGCGAACACGGACACCCCCGACGAAGATAACGCCGTGTAAGCCCGCACAAAAGCCAAAACAAAAGAACACGATTTAGGGAAAGCCACCCAGGGCATCCGAATATATCGGATGCCCTGGGTGGCTTTTTGCGTTTCATCAGAAAGGAGGCACACATTATGGCAAGCGAGATCAGAAATCGCTTCACAGACACAGAAATGCAGATCGCCAGAGAAACGGACCTGCCGGAACTGCTCTCCCACCTCGGCTATCAGGTGAAGCGCGTGGGACGCTTCCATACTACCGCGGAGATGGACAGCCTGCGGATCAAGGACCGGCGTACCTGGTTCCGGTATTCCCAGAATACCGGCGGGGATGCCATCACCTTCCTCCAGCAGTTTTGCGGAAAATCCTTTCCGGAAGCGGTGGAGTACCTTCTGACCTTCCATGGGAAAGCCAGAGACGCGCCCATTCCGCAGCCAAAGCCGATCAGCCCGAAACAGGAGTTTTCCCTGCCGCCCCGCAACGCGGATGACAGAAGGGTTTTCGCCTATCTCCGTAAGCGCGGCATCGCCGCACAGGTGATCCGGCAGTTTATGAACAGCGGCCTGCTGTATGAGGATGCGGTACATCATAACTGCGTCTTCGTCGGCAGGGATGAATCCGGACAGGCAAAGTACGCGGGGCTGCGTGGTACCTATGATCTGGACAGCCCCGGCTTCAAGGGAGACGCAGCCGGCAGCGACAAAAACACAGGCTTCTCCCTCCCGCACGATCCGCGGTCAGATCTGGTGCTTGTCTTTGAGGCACCCATCGATCTGATGAGTTACCTCACGCTCCACAGAGACACAACCAACGCCGTTGCTCTGTGCGGACTCTATGACGGCGCACTGCAGACCTATTTGCAGGCGCATCCGGAGATCCGCCGTATTGCGCTGTGTCTGGACGCGGACGAGCCTGGGCAGAAAGCCACTCGGCAATTACAGGAAAAGTATCAGTTACAGGGGTATGCCGTTACCGTGGAGAAACCGCGCTGCGGCAAGGATTGGAACGAATACCTGCAAAAACGGCTTTGCAGCCGGGAAAGGGGGCGATAGCCAAAAGAACATCGTTTTCAACGCGGATAAAAAACAAAAAATATAAGGAGGACCTATGAATCTGAAAAAGAACCATTATTCCCGCAGGGCGCTGGCACTGCTGCTGACGCTGGTCATGTGCGTGGGCATGATCCCCACCGCTTTTGCCGCCCAGCAGAACAGTTACCACGACCCCGCCGAGCACTGGATGCAGGCGTCCGGCCGTACCAATGAGCTGGACGCCAACAGTGTTGTGACCCGCGAGACCTTCAAGTGCGGTGAGTGCGGCAAAGCCACATCCTTTGAGGTGTTCCGCGTTCCCGAATATACCCGCAATGGTCAGCCGGCGCTCAGCCGCAATGTGAAATATTCGGACGGCACGATGGTAGATGGTGTCGGTAAGGGTGATACCATGGACGGCATCCCCGGCAAGGACGCCACCTATACCGGATATCACTACACCAAAGCCGTCTGTGAAACCTGCGGCGGCATCAACACAAATATGAGCAAAAGCGAGTACGGCTATCTGAAAAATGTCTACTGGCTGTATGACTGTGCCGCCGCATTTACGCAGGAACTGGACGAAACCGTTTCCTACGAGTACACGGACGATACCTATCACACTGTTACCACCAAGGGCGGCACCTACTGCGCATTCTGCTACGGCACCAATCATACGGTCAGCCGCAAGCTGGAGCGCCACAGCATGGTGACGGAGGTCCTGCCCCAGCCGGCAAACGGACGCTTCGCTACGGTGGAGAAATGCAGCCTGTGCGATTACGCCCGCTATGACTACACGGCGGCAAAGGCAGTCATTGCAGACTATTACGGCGTGGTGGACGGAAAGCCCCACACTATCACCGTCAGTGACCTCTCCGAAGCCGGTGTCCGCACCTCTATCCGCTACGGCAACAGCGCGGATAGCTGCACCATGACCTCCGCGCCCAACTACACAGAAGCCGGTCAGTACATGGTCTACTACGAGATCACCTACACCTACAAGGGCAAAGAAATGACCGAGAACGGCGTGGCAAAAGTCTGGCTCCGTGACGAATCCCCCAAGGATGACGGCTCTTGTGCCTGCGGCTGCGGAAATCCAAACTGCGGCTGCCAGAACAAGAATTGCAATGGAAATTGCTGCACCGACAAGGGCTGTGGTGAAAACCACAAGTATATTCTGCTGGACAGCACCAAGGCCGGCTGCACCACCCTCGGCTATGACCGCTATCTCTGCACGGTCTGCGGCAAGATCGAAAAGCGCGACTATGTGGACTCCCTCGGTCACGCATGGCAGAGCATCGTCATCCGTGACGCCACCTGCGAAGCAGACGGCAAGCAGCTGGAGTTGTGCTCCCGCTGCGGCGAGATGAAGCAGACGGCAACGCCCAAAGGCGAACACAAATACCGCACCTATTCCGTAGCCCCTACCTGCACAAATCCCGGCTACACCGTCCGCGAGTGCTCCGTCTGTGGGGATCGTCACATTGAGGACATCACGGCGGCGCTGCCTCACAATTACGAATCCCATGTCATCGCCGCTACCTGCGAAAACGGCGGCAAGACCATCCACCGCTGTGACGGCTGCGGCAGCAGCTTCGTCACAGACTACACCGACGCGCTTGGTCATAGCTGGGATGAGGGAACCCTCGTCACCAACGCCACCTGCACCGGCGAGGGGGTCATGGAATACCGCTGCACCCGCTGTGGCTACCACCGTCTGGATGCCGACCCTGCGGATGGACACATCCCCGGCGCTCCTGCTACCTGCACGGAACCCCAGCTCTGCACCCGCTGCGGCGCGGTGCTGAAAAACGCGCTGGGACACGATTACAAGTCCGAAGTGACCGCACCCACCTGCACCGAGATGGGTTACACCACCAACACCTGCGCCCGCTGCGGCGATACAAACAAGACCGATTACACCGAGCCTGTCGGTCATAAGCCCAGCGACTGGATCGTTGACAAGCAGCCGACCACCGATTCCGAGGGCAGCAAGCACAAGGAGTGTGCTGTGTGCGGTGAAAAGCTGGAGACGCAGCCCATTGAAAAGATCTACAACAGCGGCACCACGGACAGCAAGGGCGAGGCCATTGTGGGCGGATACCTTGTGACCGTCACCGATACCGACACCAAAAATCCTGTGGCGAATGCCGCTGTCGCGCTCCACAAGAATAATTCCATCTCCATTCGTCTGCCGAACAGCCGCCTGCTGGACTACGCCGACCAGACCACCGTGACCGTGCAGCTTGTCAAGGACAAGTCCGCTGTGCCGGACATGAGCATCGCTGTCACGGATAAGAATGACAACTATGCCGCAGGCAAGACCGACAAGGCAGGTCAGATCACCGTCCCCACCGGCAGCGGTAAGACCAACGAGGACGGCAAGGTCACTACTGGCTATGAGGACGCGGACGGCGACCGCTGGACGCTGACTGTCAAGGTCATTCGCACGGACACGAAGCGCCCCATCTCCGGCAGTGCAGTGTCCATCGGCAAGACCGGCAACATCACGGTGAAGCTGCCGGACGGCACAGATCTGGACGCCAAGCATCAGGTGACGGTCATCGTGACCGACCACAAGAAGGCTCCCCAGCAGGGCAAAAATGTTACGGTCAAGGGTGATCTCGGCCAGTCTGCCGCAGGCAAGACCGACAAAAACGGTGAGCTGACCGTCCCCGAAGTGGAGCAGACCGAGCGCCACGGCGTTTACATCGTCGGCTACACGGACGGCACCTTCGGCCCCAGCCGCAGCATGACCCGCAGTGAAGCCGCCGCCATCTTCGCCCGTCTGCTGGCGGAGAAGAACGGTGACACTATTTCCACGGCGGCAAATACCAAATTTGCGGATATTCCCGCCCATGCCTGGTATAGCGGCTATGTGAAGTATCTGAGCAACAACGGAATTACCTACGGTAAGAGCAAGACCATCTTTGCACCCAACGATGCCATTACCCGTGCTGAGTTTACCACGATGGCTGTCCGTTTCTTTGATGTGTACGGCGACGGCGACGCTGAGATCATGGAACAGTTCAGCGGCTTCAGCGATGTTTCTTCCGGCTATTGGGCGGCAGAATACATCAAGTACGCCGCGCTCCACGGCTGGATCAACGGCTACGGGGACGGCTCGTTCCACGCAGAGCGCGAGATCAACCGCGCCGAGGTCGTCACCATTGTCAACCGCCTGCTGGGCCGCGAAGCGGATGAGGACTACATCGCGGACAATCTCCGCAAGCTCAACACCTTCCCGGATGTGAGCCGCAAGCATTGGGCGTATTACGCCGTCATGGAAGCTGCCAACGCCCACACCGCCGTGCTGGGCGAGAGCGAAAGCTGGAGCAAGTAAATTGTATCCCCCTGCGGGTGGTCTGAGAGCAGACCACCCGCACTTTTTAACTAAACCTAACCATTAAAAAAGGAGCACTGAATATGCTGAAAATCACTGCCATTGGCAATCTGACCCACGATGTGGAACTGAAGATGAACGAGAATACCGGCAAGCCCTATGCCATCCTGCGTATCGCCTCGGATCGCCGCTATAAGGATAAGGACGGCAACAAGCTCACCGATTTTATCTCCATCAAGGTGCGCGGCCCTCTGGCGGAGCGCTGTGCGGCGTTTGCGTGGAAGGGCTGCAAGCTGGCAGCCACCGGCGATTTCGAGACCATCACCTTTGCGGACGATCCCCAGCGCCAGCCCGGTTTCCTCATCAAAGCCAGCGATGTGGAATTCCTGTCTCCCCGCAAGGCGGAGGATGCGGCACAGGCGGTGGAGGATATGTCCGCCAGTGAGGACGCCGCCTGATGAAAAACACCGGGATCACATACACCAGCGCAGAGCGCAGTCCTGTGATCCTGCCGGAGATGGCCGAACTGCTCCCGCCTTTGAGCGCGGAGCAGTCTGCCGCTCTGGAAGAGGATCTGCTGCGAAACGGCTGTTACTCCCCTATCATCGTCAATGAGGACATGGTGATCGTGGACGGGCATAACCGTCAGGCACTGTGCGAAAAGCATGGCCTGCCCTATACGATGGCGGTATTCTCCTTCGAGGATCTGCTGGAAGCCAAGCAGTGGGCGCTGGATACCCAGAAAGGTCGTCGCAATCTGGAAAAGTGGGAGCTGGGCAAGATCGCGCTGAAGCTGAAGCCGGAGATCGAGGCGAAAGCCAGGGCAAATATGGTAGCCGGTGGGCAGAATTGTCGTCCGAAGGAAGGTTTGACAACATTGTCAAACCTTCCTTCAGTAGAAACTGCTGTCAATACCCGTAAAGAACTGGCGGATGCTGTTGGTATCGGTGAGGTCACCATGGGCAAGGTCATGCAGATCGATGAGAATGCCCCGGAGGTTATCAAGGAGGCTCTGGATAAGAAGGAACTTTCCATCAACAAGGGTTATGACCTGACCCGGCAGCTTCAGGACCTGCCGGAAGAGCAGCGGGAGCAGGCGGCCGCCGAAGCGCTGGAATACGAAAAAGCGAAAAAAGAACTGAAAAAGCAGGATGCCGAGATCGACCGGAAAGGAAAGATCGCGGCGCTTTTCTGCAAAGCGTATGAAAAAGCAGTCCTGCTGACACCGTCCGAAGAAAATATCCGCTGCTGGACGGACGGGACGCGGATGACCCCGGAGGAAATGCAGGATACCGTGAAGGAATCCCGCGAGCTGGCGGAGGTGTTCCGGACGATTGCGGATATCATCGAGCAGAAGATCATGCCCGCGGATTGGAGGTGTGTCGATGCAGGAAACGAAGAAAATGGCGCCCAGCCGGACGGGAATCCCGCCTGACGCGCAGGCGGAGATTTTGCAAAAGCTGTCTGCCGAAACGAAGATTACTTCCTGTGAGATCGCGGAGATCTTGAAAAAGCACGATGTCTGCGGAGATATGGACACGCTCCAGGACGCCTACCGGAAACGGCTGGGACAGCGGCTCCTGTCCGGCATCCGGGACGAGAACGGCAAGCGGGAAATCCTTTCTACCAGCGGCGGCGAGTATGTCATCGTAGATTGCTGCAATGACCCGCAGAAGCTGAAAGCCATCCAGCGCCGCATTCAGGCGCAGATGAATGGGCTGGATGTGTCTGCCGGGAAGGTGCATGGGCGCGTTCACTTTTTAGAGCGCTTTATGGGCTGGGTAAGAAAGGAGCGGTCAGATGGAGCGGCATGAGGAAATGCTGTCCCCGGAGGAACAGTATGCGCAGCTTGCGCCAACGCTGGACACAGACGGTTTTTC
>ERZ1504879.600-NODE-600-length-8150-cov-7.234095_pt1 | contig 8150 bp, 9 predicted proteins | sample MGYA00575729_ERZ1504879 | MGnify/ENA primary metagenome ERZ1504879 (study PRJEB39906, sample SAMEA3182106) | gut metagenome | biome: human; feature: gut; material: Stool; isolation source: human stools | place: Canada | collected 2013-02-26 ...
GTAGTAAATACTACATTCCAGGGAACAAGCCTCTATTCTTTTTAAAATCAATCCAGAAAAGCCATAAAATCCTTGTATAAACGAGATATACTCCCTATATTTGCGTAGTAATCCCCTGTTGTCCCTGTCGCAAGACAAACTCCAGGGTTTTGTTTTTATATACTCCCCCCCTATACGGTAGCGTATGGATCTTTTTCCTGAATCACCTTTTTAATCTTGAACAGCCGTTCTTTGGTTAGCGGCTTTATAGTTTCCGGATCCTCACCGTCGAATGTTTCCCCGAAGATCAGATCGTCCACCTCCAGGCCATGATTAAAATTCTCCCTGATACAGTCCCTTAGCAACCAAAGGTTTTTGAGGTTCACCCAATCGGCCGTTATGTTCCTGATCCTTCTAAACATGATTATCGCAGTACGAAAATAATGCCCCACATGATCGTAATCATGGCAAACCCGTTTATCCAGATAATAAACATCTATTTCCTGGTTTTCTTCATCCTCCGCGATCCGGCAAAGGCAGAACGGGATCTGCTCCAGTTTATCCCATTCGATATATTCCGTTGATTTCATATTGTCATTATTATAAATATCATTACTTGACCAATGATGCGATTACTTTCGTAAACTCCGAAATATCCCCCTCCACGCTGGCCTTTTCCAACGCTTTCATATATTCTTTTCTACGCTCCACCGGAACAACCGTCCAGTTATAGCCTCCAGACGCAAGCATGGCGTTCAAGACGAACCGTCCCATTCTCCCGTTCCCGTCCATATAGGGGTGAATATACACGAAAAAGAAGTGTCCCAAGACAGCCCTTACCGCCGGGTGCGGCTCATTCTTCAAGAGATCGAAAAGGACGGGCATAGCGTCCCTGACCGCTTTCGGGTTCAACGGGATATGTTGCGATCCCCGTATATAGACCTGCCCGGTACGATAACCCACAAGATCCTCCCTTTGCAAGATCCCCACCGTAACGAACGGCATCCACATCTGCATATACCAGACCGGATGATCCGCCCTTACCGCTTCCCCTGCGTTCTTTCCTTTCAGTATATCGGCGATCGTCCCCCTGACAGCCTGGAACGCCTGGTAATACCCACGTGCCACCAGTGCGTTTTTATGCTCCTTATCTTCTTCCTCCGGCTTCCAGTTCCCGACACGCACTTTCTCGATCAGTTCCGGGGAAACCCTATATCCCTCGATCGAGAGAGAATGATAAGCGTCCTCCGAATACTTTTCATCGACGGATCTCAAATACCCCTCCACGTCATCAATCTTTCCAGGGGCTTCGGGAAACAGTTCTACAACCTTATCCCTCATGTTCTCCCACATCAGGCGCAAGCGTGTGACGTAAGGCGACACTTCATAAACAAGGGGCGTTCGTGGCTGATCCTCGAACGGATCTTCTTCTCTCACGTCATACCCGAACCCCCGCATCGTGGAAACGATGCTGTCGGCGATTTCGCTGTTCCCGATGTTCCGGAACGCCCCGGCTATTCTTCCGGCACGAAGCGAAGCCCCGTTTTTCGTCAGTACCTTTAATATATCGGCAGCGTCCCGTATCATGGCCAGGCAGGTGCGGGCTGCGATCTTCTCCACCTGGAAATATCTCGGCGTGGTATATACCAGGGCTTCGGCAAGCGGATAGAGATTAAGGCCGTATTCCGGCTCTTTATATACCTGATCCGGGATCTCGCTTTGAAACACCAAAAGCGAGGTATCATACATCAGCTTTTGCGTGTTGTTATGGCCTTTCGGCGACTTGATAATCACCTGCACGGGCACGGTCGTTTTCCCCGAATACAGATCCAGCGACTGGTCGGCCGTCAAGCACCATTGTTCCCCCAGCCGGACGGCCGCATATTTCGCAATAAAATACCAGAATGAGGTGTACCAGACCGTCGTATCCCCCTCTGTTCCCGGCCTGGCCGCAATATACCAGCCTTTCATTACTTCCTGCAACCAGCCGTTATCCAACAGCCGGGTTAAATGCGTCCTCCCTATCTCGGCCGTCCCTTGCAGGACGACACAGCGGTCTTTCTCCTGGAGCTTTCTTAATTCCTCCAGTGAAGCCGCCATTTTCTCCGCCATTGTTGCCATACTACCGTTTTTATTTAGATTCTGATTATTTTCGTGCAAATACTCGTTTTTAGACATGTGTAAATACTCGTTTTTAATTATGTGCATTTACTCGTATTTGTTGCAAAAATACAATATTTGTTCCGATAATCAGCTATTAATGAAGTCTTTTTTTACTTGTTGTATCGTCGAAACGGCCTTTCCCGTGAGCTTCGCCACGTTCCGGATCGAGTAGCCTTTCTTCAACAAGGCGATCGCCTCCCGGTATTCCTCTTTCCTCTGTTCGGCCGTTTTCCGGCTTCCCGGCTTCCGTCCCAGCCTGCCCCCTTTCTGGATGTACAACTCCCGTCCGCTATTAAGGCGGTCAATGATCCCCTGGCGTTCGATTGCGGCCAGTTCCCCCAATAGGGTAGTAATCAGAGAGGACAAGGGGTTTGCCGTCTTGTCCGGCCGTAATGTTTCCAGGTTCAAGTTTTGGATATACACGCATATTTTATGCGTGTGCAGCGTATCGAGTGCCTTTAGTATCTCCAGGGTGGAACGCCCCAGGCGTGAGATCTCGGTCAGCAACAGCATATCCACCCGGTTCTGCGGATCTGTGCAGTATTCCAGGCAACGGCTTAAAACCGGGCGTTCGATATTGGCCTTTCGTCCGCTTATCTTTTCCTCAAAGACCGCCGTCACCTCGTACCCCCGTCCGGCTGCGAACCTCTCCAGATCGACAACCTGCCGTTCGGTCGATTGCCTGGCCGACTGCGAGCTTACACGTGAATAGATAACCACATTCATAAGACAAGGGATATTATAACAGGTCAGTTATCACAGCCGCCGGAATATCCAGCTTTGAGAAAGCGAACATCTTTTTCCCCAGATCCTTTAACGAGGCTCCGATATGGTACACGTCCGTTTCATCAACGATCAGGAAACGGTCGTGACTGTCCCGGTACGTCCTGATGTCGATAGGTGGGTACTGGCTGTTATGCCTGTCAAGATCAAGTTGGAGTTGCTGCGTGATACGCTGTGTGTAAATGGTGGCCGAGACACCGACGCTGCGTTTACTCAACATGAGCAAGACCGTTTCGTCCACATAGTTGTCGATAAGCACGATCGAACGCCTGGCCGACTTTACCAGATCGGTGGCGAACTTGTACGCATCGAAAATCTGGCCGTTATAAAAAATGCCTTCGACCGGGGGCAAGGCAGTACGCACGAAAAAATCTATCTTCTCGGTATGTTGAGCGACAGTCCTTTCAAGTTCTGACAAACGTTTATTAATGGAATACCCCTTTAAAAGATAATCCTTTAATACACTATTCGCCCATTTCCTAAAAAGGGTTGCGTTCTTGCTATTAACCCGATATCCTATTGACAGAATCGCATCAAGATTATAATATTTAGTAGTATATCTCTGTTTGCCGTCATTACCCATATGTTCCAAAATGGAACATGTGCTATCTATATCAAGTTCGCCGCTTTTGTAAATGTTGTTCAAATGTTTGGTAATAGCTGGCCTTTTAGTCCCGAACAAGTCGGCTATTTGTTCTTGTGTCAGCCAAACGGTTTCATCTTCCAACCTCACTTCCAACTTGACCGCTTCATCCGGCTGGTATAATATGATTTCTCCCTGTTCCATTGCTTACTTACCTTTTCTTAATTCATCAAGCCTCTGCATCGCACCGCTGAACTTCTCACCAAACATCATATCATCGGGCAAAACAAACCAGGTGGGAATACCTCTCGACTGTGGATTACCTATACATTCATCTTGCCCGTTCTGTTTGCGGTAATCGTCCCATTCACTATAAGCGATGTTCCAACGAATACCTAATTTATAGGTATTTTCCCATTTAATAATAGCCAGTGAATAGGCCGGATCATCTTTGCCGTCATAAATCACTTCTACAACTTCAACCACCCCTTTAGGGGAATTTATAAACTTCGGATTTTTATACGAATAAGTGCTCATGTCTTTTATTTTTTATTTATAGCACACAAAGATACTCAAAAACAAATATATACATATATACATACGTATGATTAACGTATAAAAACATTTATGGTTATTCTAATCTTTGATTAATTCCGGTACAGAAACAAAACGTACCGAAAGACGGAAACAGGATTTATTTCGGTACGCTTCCCCGATCGGCACAAAAAACACGCAAAAAACGAAAAATACTACTTTTAGTATTTTAGTATATTAGTATTTTAACTATATTTGCGGACATGACAACCATTTAAAAAACTGAATTTATGAGCAAAGCAAAAGTAATCTCCGTATTGAATCACAAGGGGGGAGTAGGAAAGACCACAACCACGATCAACCTGGGCGGTGCGTTACGTCAAAAAGGGTACAAGGTTCTTTTGATCGACCTTGACGGGCAGGCCAACCTGACCGAATCGCTGGGCTTCTCCGCGGAGCTTCCCCAAACGATCTACGGCGCGATGAAAGGCGAATACGACCTGCCGATCTACGAGCATAAGGACGGCCTTAGCGTCGTTCCCTCCTGCCTGGATCTCTCGGCCGTTGAAACGGAGTTAATCAACGAGGCCGGGCGGGAACTTATCTTAGCCCACCTTATCAAGGGCCAAAAGGAAAAATTCGATTATATCCTGATCGACTGCCCCCCCTCGCTGTCGCTGCTCACGCTTAACGCACTGACGGCCTCGGATCGGTTGATTATCCCGGTTCAGGCTCAATTCCTGGCAATGCGTGGAATGGCCAAACTTATGCAGGTCGTCCACAAGGTGCAGCAACGTTTGAACTCGGATCTTTCGATAGCCGGGGTTCTGATAACCCAGTACGACGGAAGAAAGAACCTGAACAAGAGCGTTTCGGAACTGGTACAGGAAACATTCCAGGGCAAAGTGTTCAGCACCCATATACGCAACGCCATTACGCTGGCCGAAGCCCCGACACAAGGGCAGGATATTTTTCACTATGCCCCAAAATCTGCCGGGGCAGAGGACTACGAGAAGGTATGTAACGAACTGCTAACAGAAATAAAGTAACCATATGGCAAAGAAGAACGATTTAAAAAACAGTATGTCGGCCGGGCTGACCGGGGGATTAGACAGCCTGATCCAATCCACGGCCGGGCAAAAAGAGGCTCAAAAGCCGAAGAAAGCGAAAACCGTGCATTGTAATTTTGTCATGGACGAAACCTATCACCAGAACTTAAAGCTGATCGCGATCCGCAAAGGCGATTCGCTAAAATCGGTATTGCAAGAGGCTATATCTGACTACTTGGATAAAAACAGTTCCCTGCTATAACAGCGTATCGGGAATATACAGGGCAAACACTCCACAAAAGAAATTCTCCAGGAAAAAGGTACGCAAAAAGCACCCCTACACATCAAAAAGTATATTGAAAATGCGATTCCCTATAAAAAACCCGTTGGCAGGGTTAATCTTGCGTATGTTTAACCTGCCAACGGGTACGATATTAATAAACGTTTGGATTAAGGTTGGACGTTTACGTCTTTATCTGCATCAACCCAGCCTGTTGTCTCTGCATCAAACTGGATCGGATTCAACACAGCCTCTCCCTGATCATCATAACCACCACCGAAAATCAACGTGTAGATATGACGCTTGCCCTGTTCCCATGTATCTCCGAACGGAACATAAATTGTTTTGTATTCGCTTGCTGAACCCAACAGATAAGCTCCGGACTGCCGGATTTTGCAGGCGATCTCCAGATAACATTGCTTCGCATTATCGGCCTCCAACTTGCTTTTGGTGGCTGTTTCGGAAACTTTCCAAGCAGTCAGCTCCTGTGGTATATTCAGCATAGGAGTATTTGTGGTAATATCGGTAGCTTCGGTATTGCTATTGACCGTGATGTTTGCGTTTTTCACTACGGTAAATGCGTGTGGAAATGCTAAATCAGACGAACTCCAACTTCCCGTTCCATCGGCTGCCGCAGGCAATGTGAAGGCGCCGGCAAATTTGAAATTATGAATCTTGATCACGTCGATGTCCACCTGCATGTTATCGTATTGGGTCTTTGCTTTGAATACGACCTGTGACAGAATATGTTTGAAATTAAATTTCACTATTCCGTTGTTCATGTCTTTTGTCTGGCCTTTGGCCATGGCATACATCACGTCGTAGTTTGCATGAGTAGTACCGCTTCCATACTCATCCATGCAGGTATAACTTATCTTTTGGACATCCTTGGTGGCTTCCCAACTATAAAACGCCATCATGTCTTCACTAACCGTTCCGGGATTGAACGCGTAAAAGTCCAAAGCCTCGGTAGGCCAATAACGAAGGTCGCTCGCATTGTCATAATCCCACTTACCATTTTTGTACACGATCTTCACTCCGTCATGTTCAAATTCCGTGTCGTTCTTTCCCATGAAGGCAGTACCATCCGCCGTAAAAGCGAACACGTCGAAATCGGTGTTCTTCAAGTTGGTGTTGGTAGTAGGGGTAGCCCTCGTTTCCGCCGCATTACTTAACACGTTAAAACCAATCGCATTTCGTGAGGAGGTTTCCACATTCGCAATCTCCTCTTCTGAGCAACTCATCAGTAGTACTCCAAAGATTGCCCAAAGCATTACTGTACTTTTTTTCATAAATAAAAATAAATCAAATTGATACATATAATTAATAAACTCAATTACTTAATAGTTGACATAGCGTTTACCCGGCATCCAATCCGCACTGAAAACTCAAATATCCGTTTACAACACTATATCCACATTCACATCATCCCAATCATCAACGTCCACATCAAATCCCGGACCGCCACTTCCCGGCTCGGATGGTACCTCATAATCAAAATTCAACACCAGATGCACATCACCGATATGCCCCGCTACCGGGACATCATGCACTTGGTCGCTCACGTCCTGTTCCAATACAGACATGCTGCCTGAACGGTTCTTGAGATACAGCCGGAAAACATTGGGCTCTCCTTCAAGTGCGGAATGTCCAAACGTATAGAATCCGCCTATAATCTGATTCCGTGAAACCATTCCATCAAAGAGCAGGCTCTCCGAAAGATCGGCGGGCAAACTGTCGCCGGACATGTTAAGCGAGCCGGACATGCCGGAAAGAGCGGCCCGCAAATCCGCCACCCTATCCAGTCCCCGAAGACCGTTCACCTCATACGTGTAGTGACATACCATGTTTACGGGAGTTAGCCGTATTATCTTCGTGCTTCCTTCCGGAATGTCCTTGAGGATAACTCTGTCTATATGGTCGCCACACAGCCAGGGTGGGGTGACGGCCATTGTCTGGTTATCCGGCGACCGAACATCACGCGTATCGGCAGTAAAAAGCGTGTAACTGCCGTTTTCTTTCCAAACCATCCCGTCGGTATCGTAGTTGAAGCAAATTACCCGGTAATCATTCTCGGGGAGCTCCACTTCCCCATCCTCTCCTCCGGGGAAATCAAATATCCACGTGTTGCTTTCATCATCGGTCGGATAAAATACGACCCTCATGCCTTCAGGCTTGTCATGATTGGAAATCTTGGTCCAGTCGAATACTACCCGCACCGTGGCAAAGTGCGGATGATCGTAACATAAATCCTTATGCTCACAAGCCGTCAGTCCCATCCATAAAAATATGAACACCAGACTAAAGCGTATCAGTATCACTGCCTGCCTCCTTTCTTCCGGCTATAATTCCCCCGCCCGATCAACCACACCAAAGAGATACCCGCCTTGGTCGGGCCGAACCAGCGGCGTTTTTTAGTGGTCTGCCATACATAGTGACCGTCCAAAGGGATGTACTCCTTGTACAATCCTCCAAGGTAGCCGATTCCCAACGTGAAATCCACATTGAACCGATGTCCCACAGGTAACGAGTAGCCGTAAGCCACGCCTCCCCCGTAACTCCATTTATCCCCCAAGTAACCTTTCCCACCCAATTCGAAATCATAGGTGACGATCTGCCCGTACAATCCGACATGATGCCCGGAAAACGGTTTTTCCACCGCTCTCCGACCGAACCAGCGGCGCAACTCCACATCTCCCCCATAGATACGCCAATAATTATGCTTCCGATCACTTTTCCACCAGGCATACATCCAATTCCCGGCCACAGACCAGTTCTT
>ERZ1504879.609-NODE-609-length-8076-cov-2.838299_pt1 | contig 8076 bp, 6 predicted proteins | sample MGYA00575729_ERZ1504879 | MGnify/ENA primary metagenome ERZ1504879 (study PRJEB39906, sample SAMEA3182106) | gut metagenome | biome: human; feature: gut; material: Stool; isolation source: human stools | place: Canada | collected 2013-02-26 ...
CATTTTAGCAGCAGGGCCGAGTTTGTGATGACAAGCACGCTGCCTGCGTTATGGACCAGCGCGCCGACAACAGGGTTCAGTGTGCCGGTGATGGCGAGCACGATGGCGATGAAGTTGAGCGTGAGCGAGAATGTTATATTGAGCTTGATGGTGCGCATCATGCGCTTGGAGAGCGCGATGAGGTGCGGCAGCTCCTTGACCTCGTCGTCGACGAGCGCGATATCCGCGGCCTCCACGGCGAGAAGACCGCCGAGCTGCATGATGAACGCGACCTCACCCGCGGTGAAGTCTTCGCCGATGCAGACCGACGCGATCAGCGCGATGCCGGAGATCACGAGCAGTGTGATATCTTTTTTTGTGCCGCCCAGCTCTAAAAAATGCTCCAGCTTTTCCATTGCCAGTTTCACGGAAGTGACTCCTTTCTGTACCATAGGGGGTATGGGCTTATTATATATATGGGGGTATAGGTTATAAAGCGCGCAAAAAGAGAGAAGCAGCACAAAACTGCTTCTCTTCTTTCGTGCAATTCTACTGAAAACGAGCGCGTGAGAGGGTTTATCTCCTGCCCAGCCCATGTTCGAAAAGCGCTCGACCGCCTTCGTAAAGTTCTCGATCGTTTTGTCCGCGTCGCCGTGCTCGATGCCGTCGCGCACGCAGTGCTTGATGTGTCCCTCAAGCACGACCTTGCCGCAGCCGTGCAGCGCGGATTTGGCCGTATTGATCTGCGCAAGAATATCCTCGCAAGGGACGTCCTCGTCCACCATGCGGTCAATGGTCTGCACCTGACCGATGATCTTTTTGAGCCGACGGTGCAGATTGTCGGCGTCCATACACTGTTTCATCGTTTGACCTCCATACCTGTTGGGGTATCTGCATTGTACACTCTGCGCCGCGATTTTGCCAATATGCGCTGCCGCGCCGGTTTTGTGCGCCTTTGGCGAAAAAATGGCGTTTTGCGGCAATTTTCTCTTCCTCCGCGGTGTTGCAGAGCATAAAAAAGTGTGATAGGATATATTAGAAATAGTATGACCGGCGGCCATATTGCCGTCGGAGCGATTTTGAGGTAACCGAATGAAGAAAAGCGACAAAACACCCAAGCAGACCCACCGCCGCGCGGACCCGAACGTCATGGGCCTCCACGCGGATGTGGTGGAGCAGAATATCACCGAGACGCTGGAAACGAACTACATGCCCTACGCGATGTCCGTCATCGTTTCGCGCGCCATTCCGGAGATCGACGGTTTCAAGCCCTCGCACCGAAAGCTCCTTTACACGATGTACAAGATGGGGCTTCTCACCGGCGCGCGCACGAAGAGCGCGAATATCGTCGGACAGACGATGCGCTTAAACCCCCATGGCGACGCCGCGATCTACGACACGATGGTGCGCCTTTCCAAGGGCTACGGCGCGCTGCTGCACCCGTTCGTCGACTCGAAGGGCAACTTCGGCAAGGTCTATTCGCGCGACATGGCGTGGGCGGCCAGCCGATACACCGAGGCGAAGCTCGCGCCCATCTGCGCCGAACTCTTCCGCGACATCGACTCTGATACCGTTGATTTTGTCGACAACTACGATAACTCGATGAAAGAGCCGGCGCTGCTGCCAACAACGTTCCCGAATATCCTGGTCTCGGCCAACCAGGGCATCGCGGTCGGCATGGCGAGCCAGCTGTGCGGCTTTAACTTGGGCGAGGTCTGCGACACGACGATCGCCTTTTTGAAAAATCCCGAGGTGCGCATCAGCGAGACGCTGCTCGCGCCCGACTTCCCGACCGGCGGCGAGGTCCTGTACGACCCGCGCGCCATCGAGGACATCTACAACACCGGCCGCGGCGGCGTGAAGGTGCGCGCCCGCTGGCGCTACGACAAAAAAGAAAATCTCATCGAAATTTATGAAATTCCCTACACCACCACGACTGAGGCCATCATGGACAAGGTCGCCGAACTCATCAAGGCGGGCAAGGTCAAGGAAATTTCCGACATGCGTGACGAGACCGATCTCTCCGGCCTCAAGCTGACGATCGACTTAAAGCGCGGTGCCGACCCCGACAAGCTGATGCAGAAGCTCTTCAAGGCGACGACACTGCAGGATACGGCGTCGTGCAACTTCAACGTCCTGATCGGCGGCATGCCGCGCGTGATGGGCGTGCGCGAGCTTTTAGACGAGTGGTGCGCGTGGCGCACCGAGAGCGTCAAGCGCCGCGTGTACTTCGTGCTCAAAAAGCGGCAGGACGAGTTGCACCTCTTAAAGGGCCTTACAAAGATCCTGCTCGACATCGACAAGGCCATCAAGATCATCCGCGAGACGGAGAAGGAAGCCGACGTCGTGCCGAACCTGATGATCGGCTTCGGCATCGACCAGATCCAGGCGGAATACGTCGCCGAGATCAAGCTGCGCAATATCAACCGCGAGTATATCCTGAAGCGCGTGGAGGAGACGGCATCGCTCGAGGCGGAGATCGAAGACCTCGAGGATACGCTTGCGCGCCCGTCACGCATCCGCAAGATCATCGTCAGCGAACTTGAGGACGTGCGCAAAAAGTACGCCGAGCCCCGCCGCACCGGCATCCTCTACGACTATGCCGAGGACGCCGAGAGCGAGGAGGACGCCATCGAGGACTATCCCGTGACGCTGTTTTTGTCGCAGCACGGGTACTTTAAAAAGATCACGCCGCAGTCGCTGCGCATGTCCGGCGAGCAGAAGTTCAAGGAGGACGACGCGCTCAGCATGAGCGTGGAGAGCTCCAACGCCGCCGAGCTGATGTTCTTCACCGATAAGGCGCAGGTCTACAAGACGCGCGCGAGCGACTTTGCCGACGGCAAGGCGAGCCAGCTGGGCGATTACCTGCCCGCCAAGCTCGGCATGGACGAGGGCGAGAGCGTCATGGGCATGGTGCTGCCGGGCGATTACAGCGGCTATATGATCTTCTTCTTTGAAAACGGCAAGGCCGCGAAGGTCGAGCTGTCCGCCTACAAGACGACCTCGAACCGCCGCCGCCTGACCGGCGCTTACAGCGACAAGAGCCCGCTCAAAGCGCTGTTGCATCTCAAGGAAGACCGCGAGATCGCCGTCTATTCGACAGAGCCGCGCGTGCTGATCGTCAACACGGCGCTTCTTGGTGTGAAGACGACGCGCACGACGCAGGGCGTCGCGCTTTTGACGCTCAAAAAGAAGTACGTGCTCGACACGGTGCGCTTCCCGGAGGAGACCGGCATCACCGACCTTGCCCGCTACCGCGGCCGCAGCATTCCAGCGACGGGCGCGCTGCTCAAGACGGAGGACAGCGACGACAAGCAGCTCTCGCTGATTTGACGTCGGAAGCCTGAGAGAAACATATGAGGGGAGAAAATTTATGAAAAATAAAAAACTGCGCGAGCAGGTGAAAAGCTATATCATTGTCACGCTTGCCTGCGTGCTGTATGCCTTGTCGTTCGATTGGTTCTATGCACCGAATGGCTTTACGGTCGGCGGCTTTACGGGTATTTCGCAGATCATTAACTTTTTTGCACCCATTCTGCCGGTCGGTACGATGGTCATCGTGCTCAATGTGCCGCTTTTTATCGTGGGACTTAAAAAATTCGGCTTCGCATTTTTGTGCAAGTCCATCTACACGATGACGCTGAGCTCCATTTTGATCGACGTTGTCGCGGCCATCCACGAGTTTGCGCCCATGGACCCGCTGCTTGCGTGCCTGTACGGCGGCGTGACGCTCGGCATCGCCTCGGGCCTGCTGTTCCGCGAGGAGACGACGACGGGCGGCTCGGAGCTCGGCGCGTGGATCGTACGGTCGCACGTTGAACGGCTGTCAATCGGCAACATCTGCCTCGGCATCGACTTGACGATCATTCTGATCTACGCCGCGGTGTTCCACAGCCTCAACAACGCGCTCTACGGCGCGCTCGCGCTCTATATCACGACGAAGGTGCTCGATCTGGTCGTCTACGGTCAGAACACGGCGAAGGTCGCCTACATCATCAGCGACAAGTATGAGGAGATCATGCAGGAGATGCTGCGGCGCGACATGGGCGTGACGCTCCTGAACGGCAAGGGCGGCTACACGGGCGCGGAGCGTCCGCTGCTGTTCTGCGCCATCCGCAAGAAGGAAGCGGTTTCGATCAAGCGCTATATCAAGGAGCTCGACCCCGACGCCTTTTTCATCGTCTGCGACGCGAGCGAGGTGCTCGGTGAGGGCTTTGGCGAATACGACCCGCAGGGTCTCTAAGGATATCAGGATACAAGGAGGAAGCAGGAATGGATCTTACGACGGTGGAGAAGAATCTCAAAGAGCGCGGCTTCAAGGTAGCTGCCTTCGCGACGGCGAAGGAAGCGGCGGACTATCTGAACGCGCAGATCGACGGAGAGAGGGTGTCGTTCGGCGGCAGCATGACGCTCTCTCAGATGGGGCTTTTTGAAAGCCTCGGCAAGCACAACAAGATGTTCAGCCACTGGAACGTGCCCGACGGCATGAACGCTGCCGAGGTGCTCAAAAACGCCTCGACGTGCGACAACTACCTGCTCTCGGCCAACGGCCTTGCCGAAACGGGCGAGATCATCAACATCGACGGGACGGGCAACCGTGTGTCCTCGTCGCTCTATGGCCACAAGAGGGTGTGGTTCGTCGTCGGCAGCAACAAGATCGCGCCGACCTATGACGAAGCGCTCTGGCGCGCCCGCAACATTGCTGCACCGAAAAACGCGCAGCGCCTCGGCGTGAAGACGCCGTGTGCCGTGAACGGCGACCGCTGCTACGACTGCAAGAGCCCGCAGCGCATCTGCCGCGGTCTTGTCGTGCTGTGGGAGGCCATCCGCAGCTGCGAGACCGAGGTCGTGCTCGTCGACGAGCCGCTTGGCTACTGAGAAAGAGAGATTTCGCCCAAAAGGAGGGAGCGCCGTGCGCAAAAAGTTCATTCCGCTTTCGCTGGCGCTCTGCCTGACGCTCTCGGGCTGCGGCGGCAACGTCGTGCTTGAGCGTTCCTACAGCGTTTCCACGCCGCACAGCGAGGTCTACTGGGAAAACGAGGGTGCGGACACCCTGCGCGCCGACAGCTATCAGGACCTCGTCAATGCGCTGCTGCTGCTCCTTGGCGAGCACAGCGAGGAAGGCGTTGTGCGTATTTACAGCGAGGAAGACGCCGCGGCCATGGCCGAGCAGGCCTGTAAGGAAGTGCAGGAGGAGACGGCGCTGGGCGCGTATCTTCTTGACTACATCAGCTACACCGACACGCAGGAGCGCGCCTATTACGAGATGCACGTGCGCCTCGGCTACCGCCGCACGGCGGAGGAGCAGGCGGGCATTGTCACCGCGACGAGCACCGAGGCGCTGCCTGACCTTCTGCGCCTGACGGCGCGCGAGGGTTCGCTCAGCCGCATCGCCGTGCGCTTCACGTACTTCACCGCGGACCGTGACGGCATCCGCGACATGGTACGATCTGTGCAGGAGGAGGTCGACACCGGCTTCACCGAGCCGTGGCAAGTGAACTTCTACCCCGATACCGACGATGTCGGCATTGTCGAGGTCGTGCTGCGGGAAGCGTAAAAAAGGATAAGAAAAGAGCCTGAACAAAGCATTCAAGCTCTTTTTGTGCTTTATAGGGGAGAGAGAAAACGTTAGGAGAGGATCGCGCGGTCGTTGGCGAACTCGTCGCCGCTGGCCTTCGTGAACTGCTCAAGAAGATCGGGCACGGTCAGCTTCTTCTTCTCCTCGCCCGCAATGTCGAGGATGACGTGGCCGTCGTGCAGCATGATGAGGCGGTTGCCGTACTGAATGGCATCGCGCATGTTGTGCGTGATCATCAGCGTGGTGAGCTGGCCCTCGCGCACGATGCGGTCGGTGAGCTCCATGACCTTGGCGGCGGTCTTCGGGTCGAGGGCCGCGGTGTGCTCATCGAGCAGCAGCAGCTTGGGGCGCTTGAGCGTTGCCATCAGCAGCGTGAGCGCCTGGCGCTGGCCGCCGGAGAGCGTCGAGACCTTCGTGGTCAGGCGGGACTCAAGGCCGAGGCCGAGACCGCCGAGCAGCTCGCGGTACTGCTCCTTTTCTTCTTTCGTCACGCCCCAGGAAAGACCGCGGCGCTGGCCGCGGCGGGCGGCGAGGGCGAGGTTCTCTTCAATCCACATCGAGGGGGCGGTGCCCATCATCGGGTCCTGGAACACGCGGCCGATGAATGCCGCGCGCTTGTGCTCGGGCAGGTTCGTGACGTCGGAGCCGTCGATGATGACCTTGCCGGAGTCGACAAAGAACGTGCCGGCGGTGGCGTTGAGCATCGTGGACTTGCCCGCGCCGTTGCCGCCGATGACGGTGACGAAGTCGCCGTCGTTCAGCGTCAGACTCAGGCCGTTCAGCGCGGTCTTGGCGTTGATGGTGCCGGGGTTAAAGGTCTTATAAAGTTCCTTGAGTTCAAGCATGGCCGTTGCCTCCGTTCTTTGCACTCTGGGGCTGCACCTTGCGGCGGAACATCTTGCTCTTCCAGTAGGGGATGGCGAGGAAGACCGCCACGATCAGCGCCGTGATGAGCTTTAAGTCGTTGGTGTTCAGACCGAGCTGCAGCACGATCTGGAGCACGATGTAGTAGATGATCGCGCCGATGGAAACGGCCAGCAGCGTGAGGCCGAAGTTCGTGAAGATCTTGCCGAAGATGACCTCGCCGATGATGACGGCGGCAAGGCCGATGACGATGGCGCCGCGGCCCATGTTGATGTCGCTCGAGCCCTGATACTGCGCCAGCAGCGCGCCGGAGAGGGCGACAAGACCGTTCGAGACCATCAGGCCAAGCACGATATTCGAGTTCGTGTTGATGCCCTGTGCGCGCGCCATGTGGGGGTTTGCGCCGGTCGCGCGCAGCGAGCTGCCCTTCTCCGTGCCGAAGAACCAGTACAGGATGGCGATGACCGCGGCTGTGAAGAGAAGCAGCAGCGGCAGGGGATTGTTCATCGAGAGCTCGCGCACATAGCGCTGCGAAAGCAGCAGCGGATATTTATCAACGCTGAGTGCCTGGTTTGCCTTGCTGTCCATGATGCGCAGATTGATCGAATACAGCGCAAGCTGCGTCAGGATACCGGCGAGGATGGCCGGAATACCGCAGCGCGTGTGGAAAAGACCGGTGACGAGGCCTGCCAGCATACCGGCGAGCATCGCGCACAGCAGGGCGATCCAGGGATTGAAGCCGCCGCGGATCAGCATGACGCAGACAGCGCCGCCGGTTGCCAGCGAGCCGTCGACGGTCAGGTCCGCCACGTCCAGAATGCGGAAGGTGATGTAAACGCCGATGGCCATAATGCCCCAGGCGAGACCCTGTGCGGCAGCGCCGGGCAGGGCGTTCATCAGCGACGAAAGAAAACTCATGGGTTCTCTCCTCCTATCTCTTGTTGAGGCAGGAACGGGCTAAGCCCGTCCCTGCCTGCGGGGGGATGTGATCAGATTACTCTTCGATGGCAGTGTAGCCCTCGAGAGGCTCGATGCCGAGCGTCTCGCACATGGAGGCGTTGTACTTCGGGGTGGCCTCGGTGAACTCGATGGGCATCTCGGAGATGTCGGCCTCGCCGGTCAGGATCTTGGCGGCCATCTTACCGGTGGTCACGCCGAGGTCATAGTAGCTGATGGAGAGGGTCGCGACGCCGCAGCCCTTGCAGATGCCCTCTTCGCCGCAGATGGCGGGCACGCCCGCGGGAACGAGAACGTTTGCGATGGCCTCGGTGTTGGAGGCGGCGGTGTTATCGGTGGGGACGTAGACAACGTCGGAGTAGTCGGCAGCGGACTGCGTGACGGCAGCGACGTCGTTGGTGTCGGTAAAGGCAAATTCCTTCGTTTCAATGCCCTTATCGGAGAGGCACTTGGCGACCTCTCCGATCTGGTAGCGGGAGTTGGGCTCGGCGGAGCAGAACAGCAGGCCGACCTTCTTGGCCTCGGGGAACCACTCGGTAATCATGGCAGCCTGCTTTTCCAGATCGGCCAGGTCGGAGGTGCCGGAGATGTTGCCGCCCACAGTGCCGGTGAAGTCATCCATGTCCAGCGCCACGCCGTAAGCGGTGATGGAGGTGCCCAGAATGGGGATATCGCTGGTGGCGGAGGCCGCGGCGGTC
>ERZ1504879.631-NODE-631-length-7999-cov-2.240055_pt1 | contig 7999 bp, 5 predicted proteins | sample MGYA00575729_ERZ1504879 | MGnify/ENA primary metagenome ERZ1504879 (study PRJEB39906, sample SAMEA3182106) | gut metagenome | biome: human; feature: gut; material: Stool; isolation source: human stools | place: Canada | collected 2013-02-26 ...
GTTCCGGGCGGATTGGAGAAGATAGGGGTAAGTGCGTTTGAAGGAACTTCGCTCGTCACCGTTGCCATTCCGCTTGCAAACCTGAAAGAGGTGGGCGCATACGCTTTCAAGATCGAAACGCTCGAGCAGTTCCTGCCCGCCGAAGGCGAAGAAGACAGAGATATGCTCACCAAGACGGACTTAAAAGAAGGGGATTTCTTTATTCGTCAGGATGTAATCGGTGCTGACGGATATACGCCTATCTATGGCGGATACGGATTATATCAGTATGTCGGTAAAACAACGACAGACGGCGTAACAACATGGAACGTAAAATTTGTTGCAAGTGCAGGAGCTGTCAATGCAAACGAAGATATTGTAATGATCAGCCTTGGGGATGTCACGGATAGCACCAATATAATAAGTTATGAAATAATGGAAGGCTCGTTCTATTATATCAATTCAGAAGCATCGATGGGCAGCACTATAACTTTCTATTCGGTGTCCAAAATACATCAGAATGCCTTTACGGATAGCGCAATCGGCGGGATAACAATGCAGTATTCAAGCGATTACATGGGCGAATTTACCGGTAATACATTAGCTGAATTTATTGCGGCGAATCAGTCGGTATTTGAAGACGGCTGGTATGAGGGATATACCGAAGAAGGCATGGGCGCCGATCTTGTTCACGAATCCTAAAATTAAAATTTGCAACTCATTATAAGCCGGAACTGCCGTCCGCCCTCCGGCGGGCGGCGTTTTCTGCACATATCCGGGCAAGAGGAGGAACTAGTTTTGAAGAAAAAGATAAAGGGCATTGCAGTATTGTTATGCTGTGCGGTTCTCGCATTTGGGCTTTCCGCATGTGCCGCGGGCACGGGAGCAAATTCCCCGCAGGATGCCATAAAAGACGCCTACGGCGATACGCAGTATAAAATTTCATTCTATGCGGGCAATCTGGAAGAGCCGCTCTCCGATATATATTATTCTGCCAACGATATGCCCTCGCTTCCCTCGCCCGAAAGGGTCGGCTATGTGTTTGCGGGGTGGTTTTTCGATTCCGCGCTGACCGACCCGTGCGACGTATCGGACGGCGACTTGTATTGGAAAATGTGCGACGTAACCCTCTATGCCAAGTGGGAAAAGGAGGCGATCGTCAACAACGGCACATACGATATCGAGTTTGAAGCCAATATCGTGGAGAGCAGCGTGGCTAAGGGCTTTCTTGCGGATAAGTACGGCTGGCGCGATTTTTCCGAAGATATCATCACAAGCGAAACGTATATCGAAAAGAACGATTCGGGCACATGGCTGCGCGTTCAGTACGACGCGCACGAGCGCGGCCCTATTTTCGGTGATGACGGAAATATGGCGACGCAGACATATACAGTCACGGACGGCGGAACGGGCAGACTTTCGGAAGAGCTCAGCGTGCTCGACAGGACGAGCACGGTGCAGACGGTTTATTACGATATCTCCGACCTCGATATCGCCGAACCAATCACGCTGTATGTGGAATATTACAACTGGGTCGCCGAACTTTCTTCGGGCGAAAACCGCGATAATTGTTCGGTTTCATACGCCGTGCAGTTCGAAATCACGCGATTTTTGGGTTTTTCGCAGTCGTTTGTCAATCCCGAAGGCGTGCTGGAAGACGGCATATATCTCGTGCCCACACACTATACGGAACTGAACAAAGGGGTCGCCATGCTTGATTTCTTCAACCCCGTATATTCGTATATCGTGGCGGAGGACGGGCATTATACGCTTGTAAAACAACTTACGGCATATAATTCCGACCTTATGAATCTGGAAGGCGACGACTATTTCAACCGCAGCACGGGTTACGCGCGCGACTTTACCTATTTTCTGACGGACGCAGAGAATGTGGTGACCGAAGAACAGATGAACGCCGAAGACGTGTATATCCCGGAGTTGCTGGATGCGGGCACGTTCGGTACTCTTACCTATGAGTTCCATGCCGATACGGGCAGGTATTACTATACGTTCGACCTCGGCACCGAACTGGATAAGGACATCATCCTGTACGGCGGCAGCACGGGCGCGATGGAGCAGATGTTCAATTTTCCGTTCAGCTATCGCAGGCTCTGTATCGGGTATAACAGCATCTGTCTCTTATACGCCGGTAGAGGGAGACGCCTACACATATTCGGACAGCGTTCCCTTCTATTTCGGGTATGCCGATGTGGATTTTGCCGACGACAACACGGTGTACAACACTTTGCAGAACTACGCTTACGCCGTAAGAATGGTCAATATGTTCTATTCTTCGTTCGACGGCGGCAATACGGGTACCGCAAATTATGACAGCAAAATGGTCATCTCGCCTTCGGCGCAGACAGCAGCGGCGGGAAACGTCTCCGGGATGCGTTACAGCCTTTCCTATTTCGATATCGTATACGAGGCGTACGGGTACGATCCGGTAGCGGACGGCGCATTGTACTCCAATGCCATTTCGTATCTTTCGCTGATGCGCCCGGCGGCGACGAATACCGACCGCGCGCGCGTCGATATCGGTAAAACGCTTGCCGCGGGAACGGAAGTCGACCTTGTTTCGCTCTATCAGGAAAAGGTTTATCCTACGGTCACGGCGGCAAACCTGAGCTGGCAGGCGTACGGGCTGGATGCAAACGGCAATGCGGACTTTTCTTCTCCCGTTGCGCTTTCACGCAATTTTACGTTTGAAGAGGGCGTGGCGATCCTGTATACGGCAGACTATGAATACGGGGAACGTACATGCGTCGTAACGCTTCTTCCCGAAGAGGAACCGCAATATCGGGTGGAGGATGACAGCTGGTACTATGATGAGGATGAAGGCATATGGGTGACGGACGAACGTTTCCTTACGGGCAATTACGTTCCCGTGCCGGAAATCACCTATACTTGGCTCGGAAGAGAATATACGACGTATTCGATGATAAAATACGAAGACGGGACGGATGAATACCGAACAAATTATCTCTATGTGGGCGTATGGGAATATTGGAACGGTATATATCGGCGCGTGTTCAGCCAGTTTGCGGGCTCATTCGGGGAAGGCAACAATCTTTTCACGATGAGCGCCGAGCGGATGCGGCTTACGTTCCGCCTCACCAACCGCTTCGGCGAGTGGGAAACGGTCATCCTTGAATACCGCGGCAACAATGTCGGAAATTATTACCTTACGGACGACGAAGGAGACAGAGTTCAGTCAAGCGACTTTACCTATACCGAAGGGGCACGCGACGTCATTGAATACGAAGAGCCTGATGCATTTATTCTGGAAAGCGAAGCGGATATTTCGGCTTTGCCGCAGTCGTATACGATGCACATCACGGAATCGGGGCAGTCATCCCGTTCCGAACTTGCGTTCTCTTACGCGACCGTTTATCTGCGCGGCAGCACACAGACGGTGCGGGATACGGGAGAGATATGGGCGCTGATCGAAAATGAACCGTATGCCGTCGTCATTCTGCATTATTATAACGACTATGGCGACCATGCGTTTTGCAGCGCGATGTACAATTTTACGATAGACGCAAAGAGCGTTGCCGATTATCGTTTTATCGACGAAGGTTCCGCGTTGTTTACGGAGCAGGAGTTTGAGATGGAACGCCCGAAAATTTTCGGAGGCGGAGATATTTCCCTTTCGCGCGGCACGTTCTATGTGTACAGGCGCTCCGGCGACAACTATGAGCGTGCCGGAAGCGATATGTATACAAACAACAGCACGACTTTCGGCACGGCGCTCACCTTTTTACAGGAAGGGGAGTATATGGTGGAACTGAGTTTCTGGTTCCGCACGGATGAGAAGGGAACGCCCGTCTTTTCCGTCTACGACCCGTCCGATTCGGATACGACCGTGAGTGTTTCCCTTTGCCGCAAATTTACCGTATACGACGCGGGCTGCGATATTTCCGTGACATATGCGACTGATAAAGAACACCCGTTCGACACGGACCGCCTGAGCGCCGCAAATATCACGGAAGATGAAAATTATTATTACTACACCGTTACCGTCAGCATGGCGGAAAGCAATTTGTCACTTTCCAATGTCTATTTTGAATCCACGCCCGACAGATTGTACGGTTGGAGTTCGGTTCCGGAAATGTCAGGCCGTCTATTCTCCGCGGGAAGTTCGATAGGGCAACTCGGCGTGGAACTCGGAACGCTTACACCCACGATCTACGCTTTGTGGGATAAGGGTATCACGATAGACGCGTACTACGATATGGACGGCGAAACGACCGAATATATGGGTTCCGTCACATATTACAGACCGAATAACGGAGGATATGCAGACTATTCCGTCAGCTTGTTTGATTTCAGGCAATTCTATTCTTTCCCCGACGGATATGAGCAGGTCGGCTGGCGGGCGGACAAACCGGTCTTCAGAGAAGGATACGGGCCGGACGCTGTGTACAGCTATACCCTTGACGCGGGATTCGATGTGGGATTCAATGTGAGGGAAGAATTTGACCTTTGGGTAGTGGTAAAGAAAGTGATGGACGTGAGCTATCGGGCGGTCTACGAACAGGGCGGAGACCTTATGTTCACAAGCCCCGTCAGCGGTTCGCGCGACGTCCTGGAAGACAGCACGCTTGCCGAAAACATTTCCGAAACGAAGCTGAGTCAGCTCCAATCGGTGACCTGTACCGATCCGACAAAAGAATTTATGTATTGGGCGGTGCTCGTTGACGGCGAATATGTGCGGTTCGATATTGAAAACGATCCTCTCCTTGCCTCTTATATCACTTCGGGCAGCAGGATCATCCTTTACGCGGTATTCGGAGACAAGGAGGTTTCCGTATGAGAGCAAAGAAAATCAGTTCAATGCTGCTTGTCGCAGTAATAGTATTTCTTGCCTGTATCGCCGCCCTGTTCGGCGGCGTACGGGTCGCCCGTGCGGAAAGCCCTGTAACGGGTACGGACGGCAGATATAACGTATCCTATACGATCGGCGGACAGACGGGGATCGGCGCGGATATGATCGCGCGGTATATGGACGGCACCGTCGTGGTGGAAAAGATAGGGGACAATTATTACGCCTCCGTCACGCAGCTTTCCTCTTCTATGGAGGACTTGTCGCTCAACCTTGCGGAAGGCATGCAGGTCGGGTACCGCATCACGGAAGATAACGGCAGCAGAAAGACGTACAGTTATACTCTGTCGGCGGAAAACCTTGCCTCGGCGCTGCCGTTTTCGGTGTTTGTGGCTCCGCGCGGTGAAACGTTTACGTTCACCATTACGCTCGATCTTGCAAACGCGACGAGGGTGGGCGATGTGGAAGATACAACGACGGACAGACCGGGCGAGTTCGTCCCCGTGCTCTCCACAATCGCGGGCGACGAGTACGAAGCGGCGCAGGGTTCGGTGTTCACCGTTCCCGCAGCGACAGCCTCGCTCGGCGACGAGAATTGTGAAGTTGTCGTATCGGCATATTACGTTCGCGACGGCGAAAGGACGGAAGTAGAAGTGACGAACAATCAATTTACGCTCGCAAACGCGGGCGAGTATCACTTTGTTTATCGCGCGGAAAGCGTACAGTATAAATCTCTGCTCGGCAACAATACGTTTGTGGAAAAGGATGTGACGGTGACTTCCGTCGTGGGCGGAGGAACGCTTGCGAAATTCGAGGACGCGAACGGAGTATTGGGCGAAAACGTATCCATACAGGCGGGCAGAGTTACGGAAGGCAGCACGCTTTATGATACCGCCGCGGATAAAATGGCGGAGATAGCGGACAACTTCGAGGTGTTCGGTGTGAGCCTTATAAATGCGGACGGGAGCGAAGCCGTTCCTTCGGACGACTACACGCTGTACCTGAAAGCGAAGTCCACGTTCAATCGCAACGAAATAGTCGTGTACCATATGGCGGAGGACGGCACGCTCACGGAGCTTGCAAGCGAGAACGGCGGAAGCTACGTTAAGATCACAACGGATAAGACGGGTACGTTCATCGTCTGTATCCCCGGCGTGGCGTTTGTCATGCCGATGTGGGGGTATGCCGTGATCCTCGTCGCATGCGTGCTTGTGGTTGCGGCGGCTGTAATGGTTACGGTCATACTTGTCCGCAGAAAGAAGAAAGCCAAGAAATTGCAAGAGAATGCTATCGAATAAATTAAATTTGAGGGCGGGATGAAACAACGTCCCGCCTTTCAGATTGCAAAGGATAATGGGAAAAATGCTGCACAATGAGTCAATGGAAATGTATCTGGAAACAATTTTGCGGCTCTGTAAATCCAACGAAAAAGTCAGGGCAGTGGATATTGCGAATCAAATGCGGATTTCCAAAGTATCGGTTTGTCATGCAATCAAGAATTTGCAAGCAAAGGACTATGTGACTTACGAATCGCGGTTGATCAGACTTACGAAAAAAGGTAGGATTTTGGCCGAAGAGATCTATGAACGCCATTGTGAACTTACGAAACTACTGATAAGTTTAGGGGTTGATTCGGCTACGGCCGAGCAGGATGCCTGCCGTATAGAACATTGCATATCGCAAGAAACGTTTAATGCCGTCAAAAGGTATAATGGAGGGCAAATAAATTATGCCGAGAGCAAACGAGCAGAAAATTAAACTCCTTGTGCTGTATGATATTTTACAGCGGGAAACAGACGAGGAACATCCACTGTCAACGAATGAGATTATCGAGCGGCTATCTGCGCGCGGAATAGAGGTGTCCCGTAAAATATTGCCCGGTGATATAGCGTTACTCAACAAGTATGGATTTGAGATACTGTCATACAAGAAAAAAAGCCACTACTATTATGTAGCGTACAGACCGTTTGATATAGCAGAGTTGAAAGTGCTTATAGATGCTGTTCAGGCAGCAACGTTCATATCCGAATCCAAGACGGAAGGGCTTGTAAACCGACTTGCAAGCATGGCTGGAGAAAAACAAGCGGAGAAATTAAAACAAAATTTTATCTGTTATGATACGGTCAAGAAAGACAGCAAATATATTTTTTATTACATAGACGAAATTGAGCGAGCAATAGCACAAGGGAATAAAATCTCTTTTTGCTACTGTTATCTAACCTATAAAGCGGAGCGCAAATATCGGAAAGACGGACAGAGATATATAGTGAATCCGCTTGCGCTCGTATTTAGCCGCGAGAATTATTATGTCGTATGTTATGACAATAATCATAAAGGATGTGCTAATTACAGGATAGACCGCATAGCTGATTTGAGAATAGAGCCAGAGAGTATTGATCAAAGAGCGGACTTTGAAAACTTTAATATAAATGCTTATCGCCGACAGGCATTTTCCATGTACAACGGTGTACTGACCGAAGTACAACTTACTGTGCATGAGGATTTAATAGAAGAAATTTTCGATAAATTCGGGGAAAAAACAAAATTATATCCGCAGGGAGAGGAATATTACACGACAGTTGTTTCGGTTCAGGTGAGTCCTGCGTTTTTCCGGTGGGTGATAGGTTCAATCGGAAAAATAAAAATATATAGTCAGCGGCAGATTAAAGAACAATTTGACGCATATGTGGACAAGGTTAAGGAGAACTATTGAGAGCGGTTCGGAAATATTCCCGAACCGCTTAATTTTTTATTTCACTTCCCGGTTATGGGACGCGAGCCGATTGCAAACAGATGTTCGTAAATGATATAATACGCTTGCAGTCAAACGGAACTTAAAGTTCCGATAGATAAATTACTACTAAGGAGAAAATAATGCGCGGTGTTAAAACGGGCGGCAGGGCGGTAGACGAGCGGTTGCTCGAAACAGTTGAAGCATTTATCAAAAAGCATCAGAGGACGAACGGGAGATCTCCGACTCTGCGTCAAATTATGCACGAGTTTCCGCGTGAGTTCCCAGCGCTCTCAAAAGTACAACGGTATGTACTTATTTTGAAACGAGAAGGGAGGATAGAAGATGATAACGGGAAGATCGGTATAGAATGGCAGATTCAAAAAAACAATGATACTATCATGATACCGCAGATTGGTACAGTAACTTGCGGTGAACCTATTCCTGTCTCTTATACACATCTC